>ERZ1673742.999-NODE-999-length-29316-cov-11.318137_pt1 | contig 29316 bp, 23 predicted proteins | sample MGYA00580208_ERZ1673742 | MGnify/ENA primary metagenome ERZ1673742 (study PRJEB41218, sample SAMN15661774) | gut metagenome | host: Homo sapiens | place: Canada: London | collected 2015-08-20/2019-03-30 | study: EMG produced TPA metagenomics assembly of...
TGCCGTTCATCACGCGGCTGCGCTCCTGCTTTTCCCGCTCGTGCACCTGCTCCGGGAAGTCGTAGGCCGGGGTGCCGCTGCGGCGGGAGTAGGGGAACACATGCACCTTCAAAAAGCCGATCTTCTTCAGGAAATCGCAGCTCTCGGCAAAATCCTCGGGCGTCTCGCCGGGGAAGCCGCAGATGCAGTCGGTGGTAAAGCTAACCGGGCGGCTGCCGTAGGCGGCGCGGATCTGGTCCACCACCTGTGCATACTGTTCGGCACTGTAAACGCGGCGCATCCGGCGCAAAGTGGCGGTGCAGCCGCTCTGCAAGCTCAAATGGAACTGGGGGCACAGCTTGTCCACAGCGGCCAGCCGGGTGATGAACTCCGGGGTGAGCATGTCCGGGTCCAGGCTGCCCAGACGGATGCGCTCGATGCCCTCCACCTGAGCACATTTCTCCACAAGCTCCACCAGATTGGTGCCGGTGTCCAGCCCGTAGCTGGGCAGGGAAATGGCACTGAGCACCACTTCCCGGTAACCGGCGGCGGCCAGCTGGCGCAGCTCGGCCAGAATGCTGCTTTCGGCGCGGCTGCGCACCGGGCCGCGGGCACGGGGGATGACGCAGTAGGCGCACTGCCGGTTGCAGCCGTCCTCCACCTTGATGAAGGCGCGGGTGTGGGTCTCGAACCGCTCCACCGGCAGTTCCTCGAACTGCTCGCCGCGCTGGTGCGGGGTGATGGCCACGATGCGCTCATGGCCGTCCAGCAGCTTGAGCACATTGTCCAGAATGGCCTTGCGGTCGCCGTTGCCGCACACCAGGTCGGCCTCCAGGAACTGCGCAGCCTCCTCCGGGAAGGCCTGCGGATAGCAGCCGGTGAGCACGGTCACGGCACCGGGGTTCTCGCGCTTGGCACGGCGCAGCCACTTGCGGCTCTTCTGATCGCCGAAGTTGGTCACGGTGCAGCTGTTCACCACGAATACGTCCGCCGGTTCGCCTTCCTGCACGATGGTAAAGCCGTTGGAACGGAACATCTGCTCCAGGGCGCCGGTCTCGTTCAGGTTGACCTTGCAGCCCAGTGTATAAAAACAAACTCGCATGAGGGATTATCCTTTCGACAAAAGTGAGTTCAGAAAATTGCAGTATTATTCATTATATAACAGAGCGGCCCCACAGTGCAAGAGCGGATTTTGCCCGGCAGCACGTTCCAGCGCACAAAAACGGGATTTTACAACGGGGCATTTGCAGGCAGTCTGCCGCATACATTGCAGCAGACGAGATCGTGCGGGGAGGGGACCGGAATGGAACGGAGAAATCTGGCATTGCTGTGCGCGGGGGTCCTGTGCTTCTGGCTGTTTGCGCTGGCCTTCGGCACAGCAGAGGGCAGGGGCGCTGCGGTGCAGGCGGAACTGCCCACAGCGGCCCCGGCGGCGGTGGAAGATGTCCCGGTGATGGACGCTGCGGCGCAGCCGCAGTTGAGCCTGAACTGCCGGGCGGCCATTCTGGTGGATCAGGACACCGGTACGGTGCTGTACGAAAAAAACGCCGATGAGCAGGTGCCCATTGCTTCCATCACCAAGGTGATGACCCTGCTGCTGACCTTTGAAGCCATCCACAACGGGCAGCTCACACTGGAAACAACGGTGCCGGTGAGCGAGCACGCCTACCATATGGGCGGCAGTCAGATCTGGCTGGAACCCGGGGAGCAGTTCACGCTGGATGAGATGATCAAGGCCATCTGCGTGTCCTCGGCCAATGACGCCGCTGTGGCAGTGGCGGAGCTGGTGGGCGGCAGTGAGCCGGCCTTTGTGGAGCGCATGAATGCCCGGGCCGCCGAGCTGGGCATGGAGCACACCACCTTCCACAACGCCTGCGGGCTGGATACCGAAGGGCACCTTTCCACCGCCCGGGACGTGGCGGTGATGAGCTGCCAGATCTTGAACACCTGCCCGGAGGTGCTGCACTATACCGGCATCTGGACCGATACCCTGCGGGGCGGGGCCACCCAGCTGGTGAACACCAACAAACTGCTGCACCGCTACAACGGCATCACCGGCCTCAAGACCGGCACCACCGGCGGGGCTGGGGTGTGCATCAGCGCCAGTGCCGCCCGCGACGGCCTGCGGCTGGTGGCGGTGATCCTGGGGGCACCCTCCAGCAAGGACCGGTTTGAAGCCGCCGCCGCCCTGCTGGACTATGGCTTCGGGGGCTGGCAGGCCGCCCCGCTGCCGGCACCGGAGGTCCAGCCCTTACAATTAAAGGTAAAAGGCAGTGCAGAGGACAGCGTGCCGCTGGATTATTCCGCTCTGCCGCAGACTGTCCTGCTGCCCCGGGAGGGCACGGCGGCGCTGACCGCGCAGGCCTGCCTGCCCCAGCAGCTGGAAGCCCCGGTGGAAAAGGGTCAGACGGTGGGCACCGTGCAGGTATACCACGGCGAGACTCTGCTGGGCGAATACGAGGTGAAAGCGGCCGCCGACGCACCCCGTATGGACTTTGGCACCGCTTTCAGCCTGCTGTGGGGCAGCCTGACCGGCTGAAAAACCGAAACATACGCTTCAGCGCACAAAAGCGAAAACGGCCCCGCGCGCAGAAACTGTCTGCCTGAACAAATCTGGATGAAGAAACAAAAAAACACTATTAAAATTGTATGAAATCCAAGGATTTTGACCTTGACTTTGCCCGGAGGGAACGGTACACTTATACCAAGATATTTCCTCGCAGGGCAAAGGCCCGGCAGATCGTTTGGAGGTTTTAATAAAATGAGTGTCGCACTGAACACGAAACACCTCTCCAGCTTCATCAGCGAAGAGGAATATGCAGCCATCTACCCGCAGGTAGAAGCCGCCCACAAGCAGCTGGAAGCCAAGAGCGGCCCCGGCAGCGATTTTCTGGGCTGGATGACCCTGCCCCGGGATTACGACAAGGAAGAGTTTGCCCGCATCAAGGCAGCCGCTGCCAAGATCCGCGAGGACTCGGACGTTCTGGTGGTGGCCGGTATCGGCGGCAGCTATCTGGGCGCACGCGCTGTTGTGGAGGCCGTTAAGGGTATGTACCACAACGAGCTGGAGGATGGTCTGAAGATCTACTTCTGCGGCAACAGCATCAGCCCCACCTACCTGAACAATATCATCAGCCTGTGCAAGGGCAAGCGCTTCTCCATCAACGTCATCTCCAAGTCCGGCACCACCACCGAGACCTCTCTGGCTTTCCGCGTGCTGCGCGAGCTGCTGGAAAAGGAGATGGGCGTGGAGGAAGCCAACAAGCGCATCTACGCCACCACCGACCGTGCCAAGGGCACTTTGAAGCAGCTGGCTGACGCACAGGGCTGGCCTACTTTTGTAGTTCCCGATGACGTGGGCGGCCGCTACTCCGTGTTGAGCGCCGTGGGTCTGCTGCCCATCGCCGCTGCCGGCATCGACATCGACGCTCTGATGCAGGGCGCTGCCGACGCTATGGAGCGCTTCTCCGTACTGAGCCCCGACAACGATGCTTATAAGTACGCCGCCATCCGCAACATCCTGTACCGCAAGGGCAAGGCTGTGGAGATTTTGGAGTGCTACGAGCCGGACTTCACCCTGATGAACGAGTGGTACAAGCAGCTGTTCGGCGAGAGCGAGGGCAAGGACAACAAGGGCCTGTTCCCCGCAAGCTGCATCTTCTCCACCGACCTGCACTCCATGGGTCAGTTCATCCAGGAAGGCTCCCGCACCATGTTCGAGACCATCGTGGACGTCAAGAAGCCCGCAAAGGACCTGTTCATCGACCCGCTGGAGGGCAACTTTGACGGCCTGAACTTCCTGGCCGACCAGAACATGAGCGTGGTCAACCGCAAGGCCATGGAAGGCACCATCCTGGCTCACACCGACGGCGGCGTGCCGGAAGTGCTGGTGGAAGTGGACGACCTGTCCGCTTACAACGTGGGCTACCTGATCTACTTCTTCTGGCGTGCCTGTGCCTGCAGCGGCTATCTGCTGGGTGTGAACCCCTTCAACCAGCCCGGCGTGGAGAGCTATAAAAAGAATATGTTTGCCCTGCTGGGCAAGCCCGGCTACGAGGGCCTGACCGCAGAGCTGGAAGCAAAGCTGAAGTAAGTTGTTAAAAACAATCTCCCGCCGCAAGGCGTGGAAAATACAGGAGGACTGAACTATGATTAAACTGATTGTTGGTACCAAGGGCTCCGGCAAGACCAAGGCTATGATCGACCAGATCAATGATGCGGTCAAGACCTCCAAGGGCAACGTGGTCGTCGTTGAAAAGGGCATGAAGCTCACCTACGACATCGCTCCTGCTGCACGTCTGATCGACCTGGACGAGTACAAGATCTCCGGCGGCGAAATGCTGTACGGCTTTGTTGCCGGCCTGATGGCAAGCAACTACGATATCACCGACCTGTACATTGACGGCATCCTGAAGGTGCTGGATCATGACATCAACCGTCTGGGCGTTGTGCTGGACGAGATGGCAGCCATTGCAGGCGACAGCGTGAAGGTGACTGTTACCGTCAGCGCTGACGAGGCTGCACTGCCCCACGATGTGAAGAAGTACCTGTAATTCCGGAAAATCGGGATCTGAACCACTTTGAACAGGCAGAGAACCGGGAAATTTAAATTTTTTCGGTTTTCTGCCTGTTTTGGTGTTGACAAAGGGCTGCGTTGGCGCTATACTAACAAAGCAGCCTTTTAGAGGTGTACTATGCAATTTGACCTGAGAAAGTTTATCGCCACCGGCAGACAACCCTATCATGCAGAGTTTCAGTGTGATTTATCTGCACATGATTATGCCGGGGCAAGGATCCCGCAGCCGGTCACCGTTGTTTTTGAAGCGGAGACGGACGGCGACGAGGTCCGGATGACACTGCGGGCAAACGCATCGGTGCACGGAGAGTGCGCCCGCTGTCTGGACCCGGTCATTCGGGAGGAGACGGTCGATACGGAGTGGACGGTAAAGGAACGGGATCTGGATGACCCGGATTTTGACCTTCCGCTGGACGAAAAAGGACATCTGGATGTAGATGAATGGCTCAATCAGGAGTTTATGTTCCAGATCCCCACGGTGCTGCTTTGCAGTGCCGACTGCGCCGGGCTTTGCCCCGTGTGCGGCAAAAAGAAGGCGGAATGCACCTGCCAGCCGGCAGAGCATGCCGAAGCTCCCGTAGACACAAGGCTCGCAATCCTTAAATCACTGCTGAACTGATAAACCCATCAAGGAGGTGCAAAAATATGGCAGTACCTAAGAGACATCTTTCCAAGGCCCGCCGCGACAAGCGTCGCAGCAATGTTTGGAAGCTGGAGGCCCCCGCACTGGTCAAGTGCAGCAACTGCGGCTCTCTGAAGCTCCCCCACCAGGCATGTGGCAACTGCGGTTACTACAAGGGCGAGGAAGTCATCAAGAAGGCCTAATTTGCGCGTAATTGGTGGCATAATGGTGTTATGTACAGAAGGGGAGGGCGCATGCCTTCCCCTTCTTGTTCTGTCTGAAAGGAGGTGGATGCGGTGGCAATGAAGATCGCACGGGTGGAACCCGGCAGCGAAGCGGAAGTGCTGGGCCTTGGCCCGGGTGACGAGCTTTTGAGCGTGGACGAAAACGAGCTGAACGACAGTCTGGACTACGATTTCTACACCGACAGCAAAAGCTTCCACCTGAAAGCAAGGGTGGCAGACGGCATCCGCGAGTGGGATGTGCAGCGCACGGAGCGCGGCCCCTTTGGCTGCGATTTCCAGACCTATCTGGGCGATCAGAAGCACTCCTGCTCCAACCACTGCATGTTCTGCTTCATCGACCAGCTGCCCCCCGGTATGCGCGAGAGCCTGTATTTCAAGGATGATGACGAGCGGTTGAGCTTTCTGTTCGGCAACTACATCACCATGACAAATATGCAGGATCACGAGATCGACCGCATCATCAAGATGCACATCTCGCCCATCAACATCTCGGTGCACACCACCAACCCCCAGCTCCGCGTGCGGATGCTGGCCAACAAGCGCGGCGGCGAGGTGCTCAAGTACCTGCCCCGGTTGGTGCAGGGCGGCATTGCCGTGAATTGCCAGCTGGTGCTGTGCCGCGGCATCAACGACGGCGACGAGCTGCGCCGCACCCTGACCGATCTGCTGGAGCTGACCCCCATGGTGCAGAGCGTGGCGGCGGTGCCCTGCGGTGTGACGGATTACCGTCAAAATCTGTTCAAACAGATCCCTTACGACGCCGAGACCAGCGCCGCCGTCATCGACATTCTGGAAGAATTCGGCGACGAGTGCAAGCGCCGCCACGGCAAGCGCATCATCTACCCCAGCGATGAGTGGTATCTCAAGGCCGGGCGTCCCATCCCGGACCCGGAATTCTACGAGGACTACGACCAGCTGGAAAACGGCGTGGGCATGATGAGCCTGTTCCGGCAGGAATTTCTGGCCGAACTGGACAAGCCCCACCGCATTTACGGCACCAAAAAGCTGGATGTGGTCACCGGCACCATGGCAGCCCCCCTCATCATTGAGATGATGGAAGAGCTGCACCGCCAGTACCCCATGATCGAGGTGACCGTGCACCCCATCCGGAACAAGTTCTTTGGCGGCAACGTGGGCGTGGCGGGCCTTGTAACGGCCACCGACATCATCGCCCAGTGTGAGGGCAAACTGACCAGCGGTACGCTGGGCGTGCCCGCTGTAATGCTGCGCGAAGAGAAAGATACCTTTTTGGACGATGTGACAATCACCCAGCTGGGCGAGCGTCTGGGCGTGAAGATCGAGGTGCTGCCCGTGGGCGGCGGCGACGAGGCCCGCGCCCTGCTGCGCAGCGGACTGCACATCGCAAGAAGAAAGCGATAAAAAAGAACCCTCTCCGTCATCGCTGCGCAATGCCGCCTCTCCCGAAGGGGGAGGTCTGAGCTGCTTTCCCGCAACGCATCAAAAAGCTCTCCCTTTCGGGAGAGCTGGCACGGCGTGAGCCGTGACTGAGAGGGTCTTGCTACAAGAAAGGAGGAACCCCCATGAGCAAACCGATCGTAGCAGTGGTGGGCCGCCCCAACGTGGGCAAGTCTACCCTGTTCAACAAACTGTGCGGCCAGCGTCTGGCCATCGTGGAAGATACCCCGGGCATCACCCGCGACCGAATCTTTGCCAACTGCGAGTGGAACGGCCACGAATTTTTGCTGGTGGACACCGGCGGCATTGAGCCCAAGGCCACCGAGGGCATTCTGGCCCATATGCGCGAGCAGGCCCAGATCGCCATTGACACTGCCGACTGCATCATCATGGTAGTGGATGTGCGCGACGGCCTGACCGCTGCCGACGAGGATGTGGCCCACATGCTGCGCCGCAGCCACAAGCCCATCATCCTGGCCGTGAACAAGTGCGACAAGGTGGGCGAGGCCCCCATGGAGCTGTACGAGTTCTACAACCTGGGTTTTGACGAGGTGATGCCCATCTCGTCCGTGCACGGTCACGGCACCGGCGACCTACTGGATGCCGTGTGCGCGCACCTGGACTTCAGCGAGACGGTGGTGGAAGAGGACCGCATCCCGGTGGCCATCATCGGCCGCCCCAACGTAGGCAAGTCCAGCCTGACCAACCGCATCCTGGGCGAGAACCGCATGATCGTGGCCAATGAGGCCGGTACCACCCGCGATGCCATCGACACCCCGGTGGACAATGCCTACGGCAAGTTCATCTTTACCGACACCGCTGGTCTGCGCAAGCGCAGCAACATCACCGACGGTCTGGAGCGGTATATGGTGGTGCGCGCCCTGGCTGCCGTGGAGCGCAGCCGTGTGGCCCTGATCCTGGTGGATGCCACCGTCGGCTTTACCGAGCAGGACAGCAAGGTGGCCGGTTATGCCCATGACCAGGGCAAGGCCTGCATCATCGTGGTGAACAAGTGGGACGCCGTGGAAGGCAAGGAGACCAACACCATGGAGCAGCAGCGCCGCGGCTATGCCGAGGACTTCAGCTTCATGGGCTACGCCCCCATCATCTTCATTTCGGCCCAGACTGGCTACAACGTGAACAAGCTGATGCAGCTGATCCGCGACGTGGACGCACAGAACGGTGCCCGCGTGCCCACCGGCGTGCTGAACGAGATGCTGGCCCGTGCCACGGCCCGCATGCAGCCGCCCAGCGACAAGGGCCGCCGCCTGAAGATCTTCTACCTGACCCAGGCTTCCACCCGCCCGCCCACGTTTGTGGCCTTTGTGAACGCAAAACACCTGTTCCACTTCAGCTATCAGCGGTATCTCATCAACCAGATCCGCGAGAACTTTGGTCTGGAACACACCCCCATCCGTCTGGTCGTGCGGGAGCGCGGCTCCGGCGAAGTGGGTGCCAAGGACGTGTAAGCGCCCCGAAGGAGGCATCCGGGTTCCGTTATGATGCAAACCATCCTCATCGCCGTGCTCACGGCTGCGCAGGCTTACCTGCTGGGCAGTGTGGACACCGGCATCCTCATCAGCAAATTCGTGTATCACGATGACGTGCGCAACCACGGCAGCGGCGCTGCCGGTATGACCAACATGCTGCGCACCTTTGGCAAGAAAGCCGCGGCCCTCACGGCTGCCGGTGACGTGCTCAAGGGGGCGGCTGCCGTGTGCATCGGCCGCTGGCTGTTCCACTTCCTGCCCGCCGACGCCGGCCTCTCGGCCTGGCTGGGCGTGTATCTGGCCGCCATCCTGGCGGTGGTGGGCCACCTTAAGCCCCTGTATTTCGGCTTCAAGGGCGGCAAGGGCGTGCTGGTGGCCGGTGGAGCCATTCTGGCCATCCAGCCGGTGCTGCTGCCGTTCCTGGCCCTGATCTTTCTGGCCTGCCTGCTGCCCACCGGTATGGTGTCGCTGGGCAGTGTGACCATGGCGGCGGCTTATCCGTTGTTGACGCTGGGCTACTGCCTGCTGCGTGGCTATGCCGTACAGGACCTGCTCATCTGTCTGGTGGGCTCTGTCATCATGGCTGCCATGGTCATCTATATGCACCGCTCCAACATCCAGCGCATCCGCGACGGCAAGGAATACCGCTTTGGCCGCCACGGCAAACAGTAAAATCAAACAATGAAACAGGCGGTGCCTGCACACAATGCTGTGCGGCACCGCCTGTTTTTCTTTTTGTAAGGTTATTCGTCGTCCTCGCCCGGTTCTGTTTCCGGTTCGGGGTGCAGCCAGTGGATGCCGCTTTGCGCGGGCGAAAGGTCCGGAGCGAGGTGGCCGTCCGGCAGATGGGCACCAAAGGCGGGCACAAAGAAGTATTTGCGCACGATGAAGATGAGGGCGATGGCACCCACACTGAGCAGGTTTTCCAGCGCCGAGTCATGGCCCACCACCAGATGGCGGGCAATAGCATAGAGCAGTACTTCCAGACTGCTGCCGGGGCTGTGCTTGGCTAGCATCTTGATGAACTCGATACCGATCACGATGTCCAGGCTGCGCTCCAGAAAGGTGCGGATCTCCACCTCGTTGCCGTCGATCAGCAGGCCGGGCATCCACCGGATGAGCGGCACGGCGCTGAACAGCAGACCAATGAGCACCAGCCCGGAGAGCAGGATCTCCAGCAGGCTGGACGCCTGAATGATGCGGTTGCGCAGCTGGGTGCGCCAGTGGCTTTCCACATGCGAAGCGGGATGTTCCATAACAAGACCGTCCTTTCGGCATTCTGCTGTAGAAGATTCGACAAATCTTTGACATTATTGTAGCAGAAGGATGAAAGCGTGTCAATTCAAACGGTGCAGGTTATGGCAGGGATTCAGCCGTTGGCGGCTGCACTGCCGGCAGGCACATAGCCGGCCTTTTTGATGCAGGCCTGCCCGGCCTCGGTGTCCAGCCAGTCGTAGAGCTGGCGCTCCGGGCTGTCGGCGGCGGCATCCGGGCGGATGACGGCGTAGAAGTCGTTGCAGAGGGGATAGCTGCCGTCGGCCAGTGTGTCGTTGGAGGGCATCACGCCGTCCACACTCAGCAGCCGCAGACCGGGCTGGGAGTACATCTGGTCGATGTAGTAGTACACCGAAAAGCCGATGGCGTTGGCGGAGTTGTTGTAGGCGGCAAGGCTGTCCACCAGTTCGCCCATGGCGGTGGGGGCCAGCTCGGTGGGCGGGTCCATCAGTTCGCCGCCCTGAATGAGCAGCTTCTGGAACAGGGTCTGGCTGCCGGAGTCAGACCGGCGCTGGAAGGCCACGATGTCCAGATCCTGGCCGCCCACGTCCTTCCAGTTGGTGATCTTTCCGGCGTAGATGTCCCGCAGCTGCTGCTGGGTCAGGTCGGTCACGGGGTTGTCCTCGTTCACGATGAACACCAGTGCGTCCACGCCGATGGGCTTCTGCTCCAGCTGGACGTTGGCGGCCTTCAGCTCTTCCTTGACGGAATCCGGGGCTTCGTACACCACCAGCATTTTGGTGTCGGTGTTGTACAGACCAAAGCTCTCCCAGGCATAAGCGGTGGTGCTGACCGAAATGATGCTCTGGGCTTCTTCCAGGTCCATGCCGGTGGTGTCGGCCAGCATTTGTGCCATCAGGGGGATGCAGGCCGTGCTGCCGTCCAGGGCAGGGAAGTCCTCCACGGTCAGGAACGGTGCGGCGGTCACCTCACTGGCAGCCGAGGAAGCAGGGGGCTCCGGGGCGGTGGAAGCAGACGAAGCAGGCTCGCTGCTGCCGGAGCAGGCCGTCAGGACCCCGGCGGCAGAGCAGGCGGCAAGACCCAGCAGAAAGCTGCGGCGGGAAATTTTCGTGTTTTTCATCAGAAAAAACCTCCTGTCATGGTTCAGTAACCGAGTTCGTCATCGGCATTGACGGACGAGAAGATGCTCTGGCAGTAAAGCCAGTTGCCGTCGGTGTCCATCCAGCCGTAATAGAAGCCACGCCGTGCCACGAATACATGGTCCGGCAGGGCGTTCAGGCTGTTGTCGTAGTAGCTGTAGCAGCTGCCAAGGCCCTGCATCACCACGTTGCCGGTTTCGTCCAGTACATCGCATCCGGTGGCGTAACTGCTGCCGGGAACGCTGCGGGTGCCGTAGTACAGCGGCCTGCCGTTGGCATCGGCGGTGAGGTAGCCCAGATAATTGTAGGTCTCATTCAGGCTGCTCAGGTCGGAGACGAGGCCTTCGGGGCCGTACACCCGGATGGCAGCGATCTCATAGCTGTCGGCATCCCGCAGCTCCATCCAGACAAAGCCGTCCTCCTCACAGTCCAGCGTCACGCGCTGATCGTCCCCAATGGTCCCGGCGTTCACGTCGGTGAGCAGTGCTCCGGTGTCGGTGTCGTAGACCTTCAGGCTGCCGTCCTGCGCATACAGGGCGATGCGGTTCCCGGCAAGGCTGACAGCATACAGCGGTGTGACCTCCCCGGTGGAAAGGTCGTGCAGGGAATAACGATAGTCACTGTCCACGTTCCAGGTGACCACATACCCCGGGAAATAGTTGCTGGGCAGGGCGTCGAATTCGGCAATCACGCCCCGGTCCTCGGTGGTCAGGTCCCGCAGCTGATAGGTGCCGCTTGGGGTCAGGAAAGCTGCCGTACCGTGGCCGCAGGTCTGCCGGTAGCCGCGCAGGCCCTCCCCGGTGGCAGGGTTGTGCAGGACTTGGTCGACCGGGCTGCCGTCTGCATGGGAGATGTCCAGTTCCACCCAGTCGTCCAGTTCATCCGGCTCATAGGAAATGCGGCTGGCCGTGGAGGTGGAGGACCCATAGGTCTGGGTGCCGTCCTTCTGCTGGACAGTGACCCAGCTGTGCAGGCTGGGGTCGTCGTCCCATTCGTCTGCGGCAAGGTCTGCCGGGCGGGCGTAGCAGTTGAACACCAGTGCGTCCCCGCAGACGATGCAGCTGTAGGCACCCTCCGGCACCGGCAGGCTCTCGCCGGTGGCAAGGTCGATGACACTGCAGGTGCCGTAGCTGTCATAGTCGACATTGTAGCTGTCACCGACCATCCTGCTCTCCTGCAGCACCAGCAGACCGTTCTGGATGGCGGCGCTCTGTTCGCCGTCAAAGGCCATCACTTCGTTGCCGTCCTTGTCGTACAGGGCGCTGCGGCGGCCGCCCCGGCCGGTGGAGTCCGACCAGGTGCGGAACCAGTAGTTCGTTTCGCCGGTCACGATATCCTGCAGCAGGCTCACGTTTTCGCTGCGGGCAGACTGGTACAGCACCTTGCTGCCGCACAGGACGGTGCGGCTGTCGCCGGAGTTGTCGTAGCCGTACAGGATGCGCAGGTGGCCGTCGTCCAGCCGGGTGGCATCGTACAGGGGCTTGCCCTCGGCGTCGGTGGGAACGGACACTGCCGAGGAAGCGGGTTTCTCGGAGGAGGCAGGCGGCATTACCGCGCAGCCGCAGCCCAGCGCAAGGCTCAGGGTCACGCACAGGGCAGCACTGCCCAGACGGGAAACAGTCTTTTTCATGGGATCACTCCTCTTAAAACAATACAAAAAGCAATGCAAAATGCAGATGCTACTGTCTGGAATGAAAAAACGCACCCGGAAGAAAGTTCCGGTTCATCTGGAATACGAAACAGCCGTGTTTTCCATTGCGGGGAAAGCACGGCTGTTGGTTACAGATCTATGACAGAATTTCAGGACGAGGCCTTGGCCTGCTCGGCGTCATCCATCCGGCCCAGCTGCTGCAGAAATGCAAGCAGGAAGGGCAGGGACACCAGGAAGGTGAGCACATCCGCGATGGGCTGGCAGATCTCCACGCCGAACAGCCCGTGGGTGCGGGGCAGGATGAGGATGAGCGGGATGAAGAACACGCCCTGTCGGCAGCAGGCCAGGAATGTGGCCCGGCCGGACGCACCCACGCTCTGGAAGGTCATGTTGGCCACCACGATGATGGGATGCAGCAGCATGGCCAGGCACTGGTAGTGGAAGGCGGGCAGCGCCACGGCGGTGACGGCGGGGTCATCGCGGAACAGACGGATGAGGGCATCGCCGTTCACCCAGCACAGGCCCACCAGCACCACCAGCATGCAGAAGGCCGCTTCGATGGTGAAGATGGCGGCCTGCCGCACCCGGCGGTATTTGCGGGCACCGTAGTTGAAGGATGCCACCGGCTGCAGGCCCTGTCCCACGCCGATGGCCACCGAGATGATGAACATGAAGATGCGGGACACGATGCTCATACCGGCCACGGCGGCGTCGCCGTAGCTGCGGGCGGCAAGGTTCAGCAGCATGCCGCCGATGCTGTTCAGACCCTGACGGCCAAAGCTGGGCGCACCGCCCAGCAGGATGCGGCCGAAATCGCGGGCCTCGCGGGTGACGGCCGAAAGGCGGAACTGGCTGACCGTTTTGCCCCGCAGGAACATGGACAGCAGGATGCAGAAGCTGATGCTCTGGCTCAGGGCGGTGGCGATACCGGCCCCGGCGGTGCCCAGCCCGAACACGAACATGAACAGCGGGTCCAGCGCGATGTTCAGCACGCCGCCGGTGACCAGACCGATCATGGCAAAGCTGGCTTTGCCCTCATAGCGCAGGATGTTGTTCATCACCAGGCTGGAGATCATCAGCGGGGCGGCAATGAGGATGGGCCGCGCGTAGGCGCAGGCGTGGGGCAGGATGGTCTCGGTGCTGCCCAGCAGCATCATGAAGTGGGGCAGGGTGCCAAGGCCCGCCACGGCCAGCACCACGCCAAACACCAGAGCCGTGAAAAAGCTGGTGGACGCAAACCGGGTGGCGGCGGTGGTGTCGCGGCTGCCCAGGCTGCGGCTGATGATGGTGCCGGCCCCGTGGCCCAGCATAAAGCCCAGCGCCTGGATGATGGCCATCAGGCTGGAAACAACGCCCACGGCACCGGACGCACTGGTGGAGATCTGGCCCACAAAAAAGGTGTCGGCCAGATTGTAAATGCTGGTGATCAGCATACTTAAAATGGTGGGAGCAGCAAGGCTGAGGACCAGTTGCGGGATGGGCGTCTCGGTCATCCGGCGAAACTGCAGCGCACTGCGGTCATCGCTTGTCATAAAAAGCCTCCTTGAATGGGATGGAGTAGGGAAAGCCGCCGCCAAAAGCGGACGGCGGAAATCAGCAACATCATAGTATAACGCAAGTACGGCAAAAAGTCGAGAGGGGGAACCGTGTGAAAAAACGGCTCGCAAACCGGTGCGAAGGGGCGAAAATGACGCCGAAAGAACCGGCGATTCTGTATGATTTGCTAAAGAAAGGTCGAATTGCTTGTGGAAAATCACGATATGTGGTATCATTTAGGCAGGAAGATGTTGGCAGACCCTGCCCGGCATCGTGACAGATGGAGGAACTGAAGCATGAAAACCGTAGCACAGACCGTGATCGAAGCCGATCGTTTTTATACCATTGCCGCTCACACCGGCAATGTGATCCAGGCCGTGGAAGCAAGCAAGGACGGCGGCACCGTTCGTCTGGGCAAGTATGACCACAAGCCCGAACAGGAGTGGAGCTTTGTCCGGGTGGGTGAGGGTGTGTACCGCATCCGCAACCGCGCCTCCGGCAAGCTGCTGGACCTGACCATGACTGGCACCGCCAACGGCACCTGGCTGCACCTGTGGGAGGATGTGGGCGGCACCTCCCAGATGTGGGAGCTCTGCCCCACGCCGGAAGGCACCGTGCGCCTGCGCTCGTCCTGGGCCGGCGGCAAGTGCGTGGACACCGTGGGCATGGGTGCCGAAGCAGGTGCCGTGCTGCAGATCTGGCAGGAAGTGCCCGGTGCCGACCAGCTGTGGACCATCGCTGAGGTGAAGGACCGCGCAAAGCGCACCGCTAAAAAGACTGCCGAGCCTGCTGTGGAAGCCGCACCCGCCGCTGAGGCTGTTGCCCCGGCAGGGGAGAAGAAGGCACCGGTCAAAAAGCCTGCCGCCCGCAAGCCTCGCACCACCAAAAAGGTCGCTGTGGAACCGGCTGTGACCGCCCAGCCCGCTGCCGAAAAGGCAGAAGAGCCGAAGGCGGAGCCCGCCGCAAAGGCGGAAGCAGCAGAGAAGCCCGCCAAGGCTCCCCGCAAGACCACTGCCCGGAAGAAGGCTGCACCCAAGGCAGAAGCCGCCGCAGAAGCTGCCGCCCCGGCCGAAAAGCCCAAGCGCACCCGTAAGGCCCCTGCCAAAAAGGCAGATTGAGCAAGGCTGAACCCATAAAAACCAGAAGCACCCGTCGGATCGTGGGACCCGGCGGGTGCTTCTTGCGTTTGCGGGAGGTTCACTCCGGCAGTTCGTTCAGGGCAAAGCGGTTCTTTTCAAAGGTCAGCAGGCCCTCATCCCGCATCTTGCACAGCTCCTTGGAGAGGGCGCTGCGGTCCAGATTGAGGTAGTCGGCCAGCTGCTGCCGGTTGAACGGGATCTCGAACTGCAGACTGCCGCTGCGGGCGGCCTGTGCGGAAAAGTAGGTCAGCAGACGGCCCCGCACGGTCTTGGGGGTGGTGCAGAAGATGCGCTGCGAAAGGCTCAGGTTTTTGCGCATGGACACCGTGAGCAGGTTGCGCAGCAGCTTTTCGTGCACCGTGCCGGGCGCGCCGCCGGAAAAGGCGGAAATGTTCACGAACAGCACTTCGCACTCTTCGGCGGCCACGGCGTCCACCATCATCACGTCGCCGCACAGCGCGTAGGTCTCGGCAAAGGCCTGCCCGGCAGAAATGCTGCTCAGGATGCTCTTACTGCCCCACAGGTCGAGATTTTCGATGTGGACGGTGCCGCGCAGCACCACGCCCAGAGCATGCACTTGCTCTCCGGCATGAAAAATGACGGCGTGCCGGGGGTAGCTCTTCATGCGCAGGCAGCCGGACTGCTCCAGTGCAGCCCACTCCTCTGCCGACAGGCCCTGAAACAGCGGGGATGCAACGGGTCTCATAAAAAAACCTCACTTTCGTGGTTATAACAACCGAAGGTCTGCCCTGATTATAGTATACTCAAAGCACAAACACAAGGAGGCTTTTCTATGATCCGGAAAATCATTCATATAGACGAAGAAAAATGCAACGGCTGCGGGGCCTGCGTCACCGCCTGCCACGAGGGTGCCATCGGTCTGGTGAACGGCAAGGCAAAGCTCATGCGGGACGACTACTGCGACGGCTTTGGCGACTGCCTGCCCGGCTGCCCCACCGGTGCCATCACCTTTGAAGAGCGCGAGGCAGCCGCCTACGACGAGCAGGCCGTGCTGGAAAACAAGCAGAAAAAGGCCGCACAGGCCGCAAAACCGGCCTTCCACGGCTGCCCGGGCAGCGCCATGCGCCAGTTCCGCCGGGAGGAAAGCGCACCTGCTGCCCCCACCGCAGCACAGCCGTCGCAGCTGCGCCAGTGGCCCTGCCAGATCAAGCTGGTGCCGGTGAACGCCCCCTATTTTGACGGGGCAAAGCTCCTGATCGCAGCCGACTGCACCGCCTACGCCTACGCCAATGTGCACGAAGAGTTCATGAAGGGCAAGATCACCCTCATCGGCTGCCCCAAGCTGGATGCTGTGGACTACAGCGAAAAGCTGACCGAGATCTTCCGCAGCAACGACATCCGGAGCGTGACGGTGCTGCGCATGGAGGTACCCTGCTGCGGCGGGCTGGAACATGCCGCCGTGACCGCCCTGAAAAACAGCGGCAAGTTCGTGCCGTGGCAGGTGGTGACCATCTCCACCGACGGCCGCATCCTGGACCGGTAAACGCATCAAAAAACGGCAGACGCTTTGCAAGGCGTCTGCCGTTTTTGCATATCAAGGAGGTTCAGGAGGCGCTCTGCGTGCCGGATGCAACGCCCTGCACGAACTGCACCACGCTCTCGACAGTCTGGCGCAGCTGCACCAGCGAAGCAATGTCGCTGTCCTGCATGCGGGAGGTGGGAGCGGTCAGAGTCGGAGCTGCCGGGGTCACGGTGCCGGTGAGCTCGGTGTGGATGCCGTGGGCCGGGATGTCCAGCAGGATGTGCACGGCGGGGGAGGCAGCCCGCAGCAGGCCGCTCTTTTCCACGCCCAGGGTCAAAACGGGGGAATCGGCGGCAGTGTCGTCAGTTTCCAGCCGGAAGTAGAGGTAGCCCGCTTTGGCATTTTCCGGCTGCACCTTTTTGATCTTTTTCAGGTCCAGCTGGAAGTCGCTCATGGACTGCAGACTGGTGGCGGTATCATCCACGCCCAGCAGGCTGGCCAGCTGGGTCTGGGAGATGTAGCTGCCCATATTCCATTCCGGGATCAGCACACCGGCCAGCGGATAGTTGTCGGTGATGCTGCTGCGCAGGGTGCGGTAAAGCTGCCCGGCGTCGTACAGCGTCTCGTCCTTGCTGATGTACAGGCGGGTGAGGGGCTGGCTGCTGCCGCTGGCCTGCGGGTACAGCTCCAGCTGCAGGGCTTCCGGCGTATATTGGCCGTTCACCCGGCCGGAGGTGCCGCCGAACTGCGCCAGCACCTTATATAAAGCGGGCCCTTCGGCGGCGGTGGAAGTGATCTGGTAGTCCAGCGAAAAGCTGGCTCCGCCGGCAAAGCTCTTCACGCGGCGGCTCACCAGCCCCAGCGCGACGGCGGCGGCCACTACGCACACCAGCACAAGGCACAGCACCACCACGACCGCAGCGCGGGCACCTGTGCGTTTCTTTTTGGATGCAGCCATAAAATGTTCCTCCTTCAGGAAAATCTTTTTTTCAGCATAGCGGAACGCAGGGCGATTGTCAAGGACAGCGTTTTGGAATAAAACAAAAAACCTGAAACATCTCTGTTTCAGGTTTCTGGCGGAAAGATGGGGATTCGAACCCCAGAACGCTTTTGACACGTTACACGATTTCCAGTCGTGCGCCTTAGACCAACTCAGCCATCTTTCCACATCTTTTGTTCTGCCTTTGGGCGGGTGCCCTTGGCGCTCCACTATAATACCTGAAACCAGCTGTTTTGTCAAGGATTTTTTTGAAAAAGATCAGACTTTTTTCAAAATGACGTACCATCGTACTGCAAAATGACAAGAGGCGGGCAAAAGGTGTGCAGAGCCCTTGACGGGGAGCCAAAACAAGGCTATGATGGGGGCAGAGAGTGCAGCAGCAGGGCATTTCCTGCCGCAGAAATGGAAAACAAGGAGGATGGACTCTGTATGAACTATGCTGAAGTGCTGGCCAATGCGCGGGAGTGCATCGGCAAATACTGCAAGGCCTGCCCGGTGTGCAACGGCGTGGCCTGCAAAAACCAGATCCCCGGCCCCGGTGCCAAGGGCGTGGGCGATACGGCCATCCGCAATTATAATAAGTGGGCCGAGATCCGCGTGAACATGGACACCCTGTGCGAGGGCGGCACCCCGGACACCCATATTGAGCTGTTTGGCAAGAGCTTCAAGTACCCGTTCTTTGCAGGCCCGGTGGGTGCTGTGAACCTGCACTACTCCGAAGCCTATACCGATATGACCTATAATGATGTGCTGGTGCGCGCCTGTGCAGAGAACGGCATCGCTGCCTTTACCGGCGACGGCACCAACCCCACCGTTATGGAGATGGCCACCAAGGCCATTGGCGCAGCAAACGGCTGCGGCGTGCCCACCATCAAGCCCTGGAACATTGATACCATTAAGGAAAAGATGGCCGAGGCCAAGGCCAGCGGCTGCTTTGCCGTGGCCATGGATGTGGACGCAGCCGGTCTGCCCTTCCTGAAGAACATGACTCCGCCCGCAGGCAGCAAGAGCGTGGCAGAGCTTGCCGAGATCGTCAAGCTGGCCGAACGCCCCTTCATCATCAAGGGCGTTATGACCGTTAAGGGTGCACTGAAGGCAAAGGAAGCCGGCGCGGCTGCTATCGTGGTGTCCAACCACGGCGGCCGCGTGCTGGATCAGTGCCCGGCTACTGCCGAGGTGCTGCCGGAGATCGCAGCAGCCCTCAAGGGCACCGGCGTGAAGATCCTGGTGGACGGCGGCATCCGCACCGGTGTGGATGTGTTCAAGGCACTGGCCCTGGGCGCCGATGGCGTGCTGATCTGCCGCCCCTTTGTCACGGCCGTGTACGGCGGCGGCGAGGAAGGCGTGAAGTGCTACATCGACAAGCTGGCCGGGGAACTGGCCGACACCATGCAGATGTGCGGCGCTCACAGTCTGGCAGAGATCACCCCCGATATGGTGCGCGTATAAAACCGAAGAAAATCCGGAAAAGCCGGAGCATGCCTGCGGGTGTGCCCCGGCTTTGTTAAATTTTGTTGAAAAGATGGCTGTACGAAATTTGGACGCTTGTGTATTGCCCAAAAATGCGCTACACTACAATCAACTGAACCGTAAACCGGATGCCTGCAGGCGGGAGTGCCGCCTGCTCATTTTTAGGAGGATCTATGAAAAAGAAAACCGAACAGAACGCTGCGGGAGCGCCGCAGACGGGGAAAACGGCCGGTGCCGGAGCAGCCGGGTTCCTGAAAAAGAACTGGAAGTGGCTGGTCCCGGTGGCCTGCGTGGCCGTGCTGGGCGGTGTGTGGCTGCTCAAGCCCAAGGCCGACAAGCCTGCCAGCGTGGATACCAGCTATGTGGAGACCGCGCCGGAACAGCGGGACCTCGTCAATGCCTTGAGCGGCACCGGCACCCTGAAGCCGGCGAATACTTATAATGTCAAGTCGCTGGTGTCCGGCAAGGTGCTGACCTGCAGCTTTGAGGAAGGCGACAACGTGGAAGAGGGCGATGTGCTCTACACCGTGGACTCCTCCGACGCTACCACCAAGGTGGAGCAGGCGGGCATCACCCTGCAGCAGGCCCAGCGCAACTACGACAAGACGGTGGACCGCCAGTATGTGCGCGCGGAAGTGGCCGGTGTCGTGAGCAGCCTGAAGGTCGCCAAGGGCGACGAGGTGACCAGCGGCCAGGAAGTGGCCGTGATCCGCGACAACTCCAAGATGACACTGGCACTGGAGTTCCCGGCGGCAGACGCAGCCGGTTTCTCGGTGGGGCAGAGCGCGGACGTGACGCTGGACGGTACCTTTGAGACCATGACCGGCACCGTTACCGCCGTCACCGGCACCGATGCCCTGAGCACCGGCAACCTGCTCACCCGCACCGTGACCATCTCGGTGCGCAACGCGGGCGGCCTGACCACCGCCCAGGCGGCCACCGCTACTGTGAACGGCGTGAGCTCCATCGGCGCGGCCACCTTCCAGTATCAGGCCGAGCGCACCCTGACGACGCTGGCCGCCGGTACGGTCACCGCCATCCATGCACGCGAGGGCGACAGCGTGAACAAGGATGACATCGTGCTGCAGATCAGCGGTGACGACCTGAGCGAGTCCATCCAGTCCGCTTCTGAGACCCTGCGTGGGGCCGAGCTGTCCATGCAGAGCACCCAGGACACCATGAACAACTACACCATCACCTCGCCCATCAGCGGCACCATCATCGAAAAGGCCGCCAAGGTGGGCGATGCCCTGAGCACGGGCAGCGACCTGTGCACCATCTACGATCTGAGCTACCTGGAAATGACCATCAATGTGGATGAGCTGCAGGTCAGCAGCCTGTCGGTGGGGCAGACCGTGCAGGTCACCGCCGACGCCGTGCAGGACAGGACCTATGAGGGCGTTGTGACCCGCGTGTCCATGAAGGGCGACACCAGCGGCGGCACCACCACCTACCCGGTCACCGTGCGCATCGACGAGACCGACGGCCTGCGCCCCGGTATGAACGCCAACGCGGAGATCGTGGTGGCCCAGGCCAAGAACGCACTGGCGGTGCCCAACGCAGCCGTGGTGCGCGGCAGCTATGTGCTGGTGACCCAGGATTCCCCCAGTGCGGTCAACGCAGACCCGGACATGGTCGCACCGGACGGCTTTGTGTACGTCAAGGTCAAGCTGGGCGTCAGTGACAGCGATTACACCCAGGTTGTCAGCGGCCTGACCGCGCAGGACACCGTGGGCTACGACCCCAGCTCGGTGAGCAGCGATACCTATTACGACAACGGCGGTTATGAGTACACGACCGACGGCACCACCGACACGACGGGCGGCGAGACCACCGACGGCAAGGCCGATGGGGAAGGTGCAGAAAGCACCGTGACCGAGGAACCGGCCGTTGACGAGCCGGTGGACGCCGGAAATGACGGCGAAGTGATCGGCGAGGCCGACGGCGTGATCCTGACCTGACACGGAGGAATGCATGAGCGCTCTGATCGAATTTGAAGAGGTCTGCAAGTATTACCAGATGGGCGACACCACGGTAAAGGCCGCAGACCACATTACCATGAAAATCGACAAAGGCGAGTTCGTGGCCATCGTGGGCCAGTCCGGCTCCGGCAAGTCCACCTGCATGAACATCATCGGCTGTCTGGATGTGCCTACCCACGGGGTGTACCGGCTCAACGGCCGGGACGTGGGTAAGATGAACCGCAACGAGCTGGCGGCGATCCGCAACGAGATGCTGGGCTTCATCTTCCAGCAGTACAATCTGCTGCCCCGGCTGAACCTGATGGAAAACGTGGAGGTGCCGCTGGTGTACGCGGGCGTCTCCCGCGCCGAGCGGCACGCCCGTGCCCGTGAGGTATTGGAGCAGGTGGGCCTGGGCGACAAACTGAAAAACCGGCCCAATCAACTGTCCGGCGGCCAGCAGCAGCGTGTGTCCATTGCGCGGGCACTGGTGCGCAACCCGCCGGTGATCCTGGCCGACGAGCCCACCGGTGCACTGGACTCCCACACCGGCCGCGAGGTGCTGGGGCTTTTGCAGCAACTGCACAAGCAGGGACATACCGTGGTGCTGATCACCCACGACAACTCCATTGCCGTGCAGGCCGACCGCATCATCCGGCTGGAGGACGGCAGGGTGGTCTACGACGGCGACTCTCACGCACCGGAGGCCATGGTGCAGCCCACTCTGCTGGCCGAAACGCCGGAAAAGGAGGAACAGGCATGATCATTGAGACCTTCCGGCAGGCCATCCAGAACGTGTGGAGCAACAAGCTGCGCACCTTTCTGACCATGCTGGGCATTATCATCGGCGTGATGGCGGTCATCGTCATCGTGGGTCTGGGCAACGGTATGACCAAGAGCATGCGGGATAGTTTTTCCGCGCTGGGCACCAACACCCTGAGCATTCAGGTTTGGGGCTACGGCTCCCGCACCGTACCGGTGGACGATATGTACGACATCTGCCAGCGGCACTCCGACCTGATCAAGGCAGTGTCGCCCCAGATCGAATTCAGCGGCAAAGCCAGCGGTACGCTGAAGATCGGCACCACCAGTTACCGCTGGTCCAACATCAGCGGTGTGGACGAGAGCTACACCGAAATGAAAAATTACCAGATCGCACAGGGACGCGGCCTGCAGTACATGGATATGCAGGACAACAAGCAGGTCTGCATCATTGGCGATTACCTGAACCGGGTGGCTTTTGGCGGCAACGGTGTGGGGCAGACGCTCAAGATCGGTGCCAACAAGTTCCGCATTGTGGGCGTGCTGGCGGCCAAGGTCAGCAACCCCACCATGCAGCAAGGCAGCGACGACGACTGCGTCTACCTGCCCTACACCACCGTGATGCGGCTTTCCAGCCAGAGCGCGGTGAATAACTACACGGCTGTGATGACGGACGAAAACTTTGCCAACGAGGCCAAAACCACGATGGAAGAGGAGCTGCAGAAGATCCTCAAGACCGAAAACGGCTACTATGTGTACAGCGCCAGCGAGTGGCTGGAAGAGATGAACAAGATGATCAACATGGTCATCGTGGTGCTCACCGGCATTGCCAGTATCTCGCTGCTGGTGGGCGGCATCGGCATCATGAACATCATGCTGGTGTCGGTGACCGAGCGCACCCGTGAGATCGGCATCCGCAAGGCACTGGGTGCCAAGGAGCGCACCATTCTGGCGCAGTTCGTGGTGGAAGCTGCCACCACCTCGGCGCTGGGCGGTGTGCTGGGCATCGCACTGGGCTATGCGGTGAGCATGGCGGCCAACAAGGTGCTGCCCATGTTCATGAGCGATACCACCATCACGGTGAGCCCGTCGTTCAATTCCATCGTGGTGGCCTTTGGCATCTCAGTGGGCATCGGTGTGCTGTTCGGCTATCTGCCGGCCCGGCGCGCGGCACGTCTCAATCCCATCGAGGCGCTGCGCTACGACTGAGCCCGAAGAAAGGGGAATACCTATGAAAAAACGTTTTCTCGCACTTTTGCTGGCGGTGAGCATGGCGGTGTCCATGCTGGCCATGCCGGCGGCTGCGCTGGGCAGTGCCAGCAACACGGCCGTGCAGACGGCCATCACGCTGGGCGGTATGGACGCCGGACAGACCGGCAGCCTGGACGCCGCCGTCACCCGCGGGGCCTTTGCCCGCATGCTGGTGGCGTTCTCGGCGTACCGGGAGAGCGCAGCCTCCCAGGGGGCTGTGGGCACTCTGTATAAGGACGTGCCCGGCTCTTCGCAGTGGGCACCCTACATCCGCATTGCGGTGCAGCAGGGCTGGATGAACGGCTACACGGACGGCACCTTCCGCCCGGACAACGCCGTCACGCTGGAAGAAGCCTGCACGGCCGTGCTCAAGCTGCTGGGCTACAAGATGACAGATCTGAACGGTGCTTTCCCGGCGGCGCAGCTGAACAAGGCTCAGGAACTGGGCCTGCGCAGCCAGCTGAACAGGGCACAGGGCCAGACCATGACCTACGAGGACTGCGCTGTGCTGCTGTACAACGCCCTCACGGCCAACACGGCCTCCGGCGGAGCCTATGGCAGCACCCTGGGCTTTACTGTGGCAAATGGTCAGGTGGACACCTCCACGGTGCTGCTCAGCAGCCTGAAGGGACCCTTTGTGGCGTCGGAGGGCACCCAGCTGCCCTTTGCACCGGTGAGCGTGTACCGCAACGACAAGGTGTCGGAGTCCGGCGAACTGAACAAATACGATGTGTATTATTACAGCGAGAGTCTGCAGACGGTATGGATCTATACCCGCCGCGCCGCAGGCCGCATCACAGCAGTTTCGCCCAGCGCCAGCGCTCCCACGGCGGTGACCGTGGCCGGTACCAGCTACCAGCTGGGCAGCTCGGCGGTGGCGTCCAAGATCTCGTCCTTGAACGGCGGCGGCGTGGGCGAAGTGGTCACCCTGCTGCTGGGCATGGACAATGAGGTGGCAGATGTGGTCACCGGCGAAGAGGCCGACAGCGTGTTCTACGGCGTGGTGCAGACGGCCACCCGCTCCCTTGTGGAGGACAACGGTGCCGACGTGCTGCAGCGCGTGGCAGTGATGTGCACCGACGGCATCACCCGCACGGTGAACGTGGACAAAAGCCTGAACTACCCCGCCGGCTGGATGGTGCGCATCGACGTGACGCCGGAAGGCGAGAACGTGACCGCTATTGAAAACCGGACCATCAGCGGCACGGTGAGCGCAGACGCCACCATGCTGGGCGACCATAAGCTGGCAGACGACGTGCAGATCTTGGATACGACTACGGAGGGTGTGGCTGGGACGGTTCGTCCCAGCCGCCTATCCGGGACGAAACTGAACATGCTGAATGTCCGCTACTATACGCTTAACGACAACGGTGAGATCGACCGCCTGATCCTCAACGATGTCACCGGCGACCTGTGGAAGTACGGCGTGCTGGACGATATCCGCAACATTGCGGCCAACCTGCCCTCCACCAAGACCCCTGCCACTGCAGGGGATTCTGAGGGCGAAGGCTCTGATGCAGCCACTGGGGTGCTGAAGGACCTGCGGAGCGTGCTGGTGCCTACCACCAGCGAGATCCTGTGGGGCGTCATCAACGGCGATATCCTCCAGACCGTGTGGAATAAGGTCACCAGCAGCACCGGCTCCCTGGTGAGCATCGGCGTCAAACAGCTGGCTAAGGTGGTAGGGGAGCCTTATGGCACCATCCTGAACTATGTGGGCGGCGGTGCCACCTATGTGTGCTATGTCAATGGACAGCTTACCAGCTACACCACCTCCATCAAATACCCGGTGCTGGCCGGCGGCCTGGCCGTGCGGCAGGAAGTGAACGGTTCGGTCAAGGCGATGATTCAGCTGATGCCCATGAAGATCGACAAGGTGGGTGCCGCGTCGGTGCTGTCCGGTTCCACCCGCTATGAGGTAGCGGACAATGCCCAGGTGTACCTGTGGTACAAGGGCCAGTATTATGCCACGAAGCTGGCCGAGGTGAACTCGGACGATTACTACCTCACCGGCTGGTACGACAACTTTGGCTGCGCCGCGGGCAAGCGCGTCCGCGTGATCGTGGCCGTGAAGAAGGACTGATGCGCTATTACAGCGCCCCGCGCCGGGCACTGCGCGGGGTACGGCAGCTGCTTTATCCGCGTCGGTGCCCCTTCTGCAATGCGGTGCTGGGCAGCATAAGGACCTGCCCGGACTGTGCGGAAGAAGTGGACCGGCTGCGCCGGAAGCCCGGCATCCGGCTGGACGCATCGCAGCATTATCTGGGCGGTCTGAGCGGCGCAGCGGCACCGTTCCGATATGAGGGCTGCGTGCGGCGGGCCATCCTGCGGGCAAAGTATCAGGCTGCACCATGGACGGCGGTGGAGCTGGGCGTGGTGCTGGCAGAGCTTGCCTTTGGCAGCGAGGTCCGGATGAGGGGCGCGGAACCGGTGCCTCAGCGGGTGGAAGGTGCCCGGCTCGGCTATGACTGCATCGTGCCGGTACCGGCGTCCAGCCGCAGACGCGGGTACAATGTACCGGAACGCATGGCGCAGCCGCTGGCAGAGGCACTGGACCTTCCGCTGGAAACAAAGACGCTTGGTCCTGCCCGCCGGAAGGACCGGCAGGCAGGACTGCCCTTTGAACAGCGCCTGGCCAATGTGGCCGGTGCGTTCCGCGTGCAGGACCCGGACCTCATAGAGGGCCGCCGCGTGCTGCTGGTGGACGATGTGATCACCACCGGTGCTACGGCTGCCGCCTGTGCACAGGCTCTGCTTTCGGCGGGTGCGGAGAGCGTGTTTGCGGTGGCTGTGGCTACGGTGGAATTTCCGCCCATTGCCCAGCCGACCCTGCCCTTGCAGGAGGATGCGGACGAAGAAATTTAAAAAAGTTGCCGAAAAGTGCTTGACAAAATGCGAGAAGTCGGGTATACTAATCAAGCTGTGAGCGACAAATGCTTACAGATATCCGGGTGTAGCGCAGTTTTGGTAGCGCGCTTGAATGGGGTTCAAGAGGCCGTGAGTTCGATTCTCGCCACTCGGACCAAGAGGTCCAACGATTTCGCAACAGAAGTCGTTGGACCTTTTCTTTTTTTGTGCCTGCGGCAGACGGCTTTTTTGCGTGCGACAGGAGGAACGACGGCAGAAATAAAACACAAAAAATTTGTAGGATATGTAGAATATCATGATTGAAATTGTGCATTTCTCCCAACAAAAACCTTGAAAACGTGTCAATCTTGAGAAAAAATAACCGCCTTTGTTTACAAAACGGTTACAGGCTGGTATACTTTATGGCAGTGAAACGTGAAAAATGATGCCAGAAAAGGGAGGAGCGACCAGACCGTGAATACCGCAGCGCCAACGACCGCACATAAAAAACTGGTGGGCATTCTGCTCACCATCGTGTTTGCACTCACCTGTCTGCCCGCAGCACTGGCTGTGGACCTGAATGTGGATGCCGGGTTCTACTTCAAGCAGAGCCGGGGCGGCACCTGCACGCTGGCTTCGGCTGCCATGATGCTGCGCCGCCGCGCTTACTTTGACGGACGGACTGACTGGGTGGATGTGACTGAAAACAGTGTGCGCTCCACGGCCTGGTCCAATGGTCTGGCCCACAGCTTTACATACCGGGAGATGCAGGTGGCCTATGCGACCCTGCCCTCCAATAATCAGGAAAAGACCCAGCTGCTCATCCAGCTGCTGGCTCAGCACCCGGAAGGCATCGTCCTGTACGACCGCACGCAGCCCCATGCCGTGTTGCTGACCGATTATACGAACGGCGTGTTCTATTGCTCCGACCCGGCCGGGAACATCTCCTCCGGCCGCATCCCGCTCACCAGCTCCAGCGTGTCCATTGCACAGGCGTCCTGCTACTGGTATGTGAGCGCCGACCACAACGGCGCAGCCCTGCAGGCAGATGACCTGCGGTTGGAAGGCATGCGCTATCCGGTCAATGTGCACACCGGCAGCGGCATGGCCCTTACCGGCACCGCCAACAGCACCTCCGGCAGCACGCTGGAAGGTGTGCAGGTGGCCATCCTGGACGAGAACGACAAGATCGTGCAGTCCGCACAGGCCCAGGTGGGCGGAACCAGCTTCTCCCTCAAGATGCTGGACGACCAGATCCACTTCGGTGAGCTGCCCACGGGCTGCTACACCTACATGGTCATCGTGACCGAGTCCAGCGGCGAGACTCTTTGCTTCGCCAGCGACTTCACCGTTTCGGATGCCGCCACCAGCACCGCTACCTATTGGTCGGTGCAGGACCCCGACGGTACCAAACTTACCGACCAGACCATTACGGCCACGGCGGAAGAAACGATCCAGAGCACCCTCGGCTGGCTGTCCGGCCTGTTTGGCTGATCCCTTCTGCATGCATTTCACAGAGCCTGTCTCCTTCGGGAGATGGGCTCTTTTTTTATCCGGACAGGGAAGTTCCGGGGTAGTAATGGGCCAGGATGTCGGCAAAGTTCTGCCCCTGCTCGGCCAGTGCCTTGGCACCCCACTGGCTGAGCCCCACGCCATGGCCGTAGCCTTTTGTGGTAAAACAGAACGCACCGCTCTCATACCGGACTGTGAAGCAGGTGCTGCGCAGGCCCAGCGCTTGCCGCAGGGCCGTACCGGTGATGCGCTGCCCGCAGACCGGCAGGGCAGCAACATAACCGGTGGCGGTGTACTCCGGGGTGCCGAACCACTGCTCCGGGGCGGCAAGGTCAGCGGTGAGGCCCAGGGCAGCCAGTTGCTGTGCCGTCTGCTGTGCCGAAAGGGTCAGGGCGTACTCGTAATGGTCGGCGGCAAGGTCGGTGCTGCTGTCCACCGAAACAAGGTAGGGCAGGGCGGTGCCCCAGACGTTTTCGCTGGCCTCGGTGCGGCCATTGGAGATGGCAAAGTAGCTGGCACAGGCAGGGGCACCGTCGCAGAGCAGTACGGTATGTTCCACCTCGTCCACCAGCGCGGACAGACGGGCATAGTTGGTCTCATAGGCAGTGCCCCAGTAGCTGCGCAGCACCGGGTCAGTCAGGCAGCCCTGCCGTCGTGCCGGGTCGGCCGTCAGCCAGCCGATACTGTCCGGTGCGGCATGGTCACGGCAGTACAGCGCGTAGCTGTGGGCGGCAACGGCCTGTGCCTTGAGGGCCTCGTCCGGCCAGCTCACCGGCATTTCGGCCGCTACCGCGCCGATGAGATATTCCCGGCGGGACAACTCCAGCACCTGCCCGGTGGAGACATCCTGAATCAGGAACCGGTCCGCGTCACCGGCGTAGGCAGCGGAGATTTCCGGGGCGGAAGCAGTGCTCTCCGGTGACGAAAGCGGAAGGCGGACCGTGGAAACGGCAGGCCCCAGCACCGCGCGGGTGAGGTGGTAGGCGGCCAGAGGCAGGGCGCATCCAAGCACCAGGAGCAGAGTGCACAGCAGCAGAAAAGCTTTTTTCATAACGGGATCTCCCTTGCAGCGTGAAAAAGATTCTGTCTCCAGTATAAAAAGACCTGCCTGCAAAACCCTGCGAAAAAACGTTGCCCGCAAAAATGAAAGTCGTTTGGCACGGGCCGGTGAGAAGTGAACACATTGCGCTTGAATTTACTGCACAAAAGCGATAATATAAGATTATGTCCATCAGTGAGGATGGCAGGAAAGTATGGGAAAGTAAAAAATAGGAACCGGAAGAAAGGAGAGATCCCCCGTGAATTTTGCACATGCAGAAGTGGCGACCCTGGACCCCACCACGATGCGGACCCTGTGCGAGGAGTACATGGCCAACAACTACATCGACCCCGAGACCAGTGAGCGTCTGGGCGTCAAGCGCGGTCTGCGCAACCCGGACGGCACCGGCGTGCTGGCCGGCCTGACCAACGTCTGTGACGTTGTGGGCTACAAAAAGGATCAGGAGGGTCATGTGATCCCCACCCCCGGCAAGCTGATCTACCGGGGCGTCAATATCAACGAGATCGTGGACGAGGCTTACCGCAACGACCGCTTCGTGTTTGAGGAAGTGATCTGGCTGCTGTTGTTCGGCAGCCTGCCCACCCGGGAGCAGCTGGACGATTTCTGCGAGATCCTGGCAGAATCCCGCGCCCTGCCGGACGGTTTTATGGACACCATGAACGCCCCCTCGCCCAATATCATGAACAAGTTGCAGCGCTGTGTGCTGGGCCTGTACTCCTACGACGACCGCGCCGAGGATCTGAGCCTTGAGAACATCCTGAACCAGAGCATCAACCTGATCGCCAGCATGCCCACCATGATGGTGAACGCTTATCAGATGAAACGCCGCTACTACGACAAGCAGAGTATGTTCTTCCATCTGCCCAAGCCGGGCCAGAGCACGGCCGAGCACATCCTGAGCACCTACCGCCCGGACCAGAAGTTCACCCACGAGGAAGCCA
>ERZ1673742.1000-NODE-1000-length-29261-cov-6.744710_pt1 | contig 29261 bp, 25 predicted proteins | sample MGYA00580208_ERZ1673742 | MGnify/ENA primary metagenome ERZ1673742 (study PRJEB41218, sample SAMN15661774) | gut metagenome | host: Homo sapiens | place: Canada: London | collected 2015-08-20/2019-03-30 | study: EMG produced TPA metagenomics assembly of...
GAACAGAACTGGTGGCATAAGAAATTTTGTGTCTACTAACTATTGACTACTTCACCTAAAAGGCACTGGCTTTCTTTTCATTCAAAACACGATTTTTTAAATAAAACGGAAAAAAATTCCTGCAGAACCTGTATTGCAATAATGTTCCGGAGAATCCATGACCGATTTCCAAGAAATCTTTCCAGAAATTAAATTGTTACACAGGCAGATCATGTCCAGCATAACCTGCTGGCGAATTGGGTTAAAATACTGAGACTCCCCTGCTAAATAATCCTGCTGATGACGCGGATCACAGCCGTTTTCTTGAATTCCATGACCGCCTAACCAAGCAAAATTCTTCAGCTCAGACATGCGAGGGGTTATTTTCATCAGGCTTTCCCGGTACTGCTCCACCGTCTCCATTGCATGTTCTTCAGAACAAATCAAAAGTACAATATAGCCAGATCCAATAGCGTCCCCAGTGAAAATACACTTATGACTACGATCCACAAACACTACCGAATGCGCAGTATGACCGGATAATTCCCACACTTCTACGTCTATGTCTCCTAAATGAATCTTCGTCCCTTCCTCAATAGGAATAAACTCTGTATGAGAATTGTTCGGATAACGGAACGTTGCAGGAAATACATCTGATTTTTCCCTCATCAAGGCAATATCATCTTTATGCAGGTACACACGATCAAAAGAATCCACCCAGTGCATGTGATCGCCGTGGGGATGAGTGATAGCCACCTCTACCGGAAGATTGGTGAGAGACGTCACAAGTTCCGCTAAGTTTCCTTCTCCTAAACCAGTGTCGATAAGTAACGCCTTATCCTGACCTTCAATCAAATAGCAAGAGGAAGAAAACCAATCGTCAATACGCCATACTCCGGGTTTCAGCCATATCACCTGAAATTGATGTTTCCGGTTCTGTTCCAAAAGCCATGAAACCGCCCCATCTTCCTGGATTGCCTTATTCCATGGATTCTTCTCATACATGGATCTCATTTCCACACATTCCGAACCTGCAGTTAATAAGCTCATGACCAGTTGGTCCACGTTCACTGCTACTTTTCCCTTCCGTATAATCTGTGGTTCTTCTTCTACCAAATAAGCACGAACAGGAACATTCTTCATGGCTCTAACTTCATAGGGATCTCCATAACCTCCAACAGCGCAAATTCCCGCGAACCACTGTGGAAAATGGCTTCCAAGACGCCAGACCCAGTCCGCTGCGGAAAGAGTTCCTGTCAGAGTAATTCTATTTTCGTCCACGTCCTCTCTCTGACGCAATGAGTAGAGCCAATCTCCTACAATCTGCTCTTCGGTTTGCGGATAGATCACTAAAGCTGCAACGCTTGCTCCATTTGCTTGAGAAAACAGCAAATTAAGATCCCTTTGTGCATCTTCTTCCTTATCCGCCAGGCAAATAATCAATGGCTTTTTTCCAGAACTTGCCCCTTCTTCCCAAAAGCAAGTCATTTTTCCGTTTTCATTCGGAATACTTAGGATTTTCAAACTTAATTCTCCTTTCTACACTTATAATTTGCACTCACGGTCTTACAGCTGTGCCGTCAGTAGTACGAGCCAAAAGCCATCCGGGCTCACGGTAACTGCAAGGATACATAGCCGCCTTTTTCTCATCAATATCTATACCAAAACCGGGCTTATCATTGGCATACAGATAACCATTCCGCACTTGAGGACAACCAGGGAATACCTCTTCTTCCTCTGGGGAAAACCCGGAAAACTCCTGAATTCCGAAATTCGGAATGGCAAGATCCAGATGAAGTTGGGCAACCACTCCCACCGGAGAAAGATCTCCAGGTCCATGCCAAGCAGTGCGTACGCCGAAATTCTCGCACAACGCCGCCAACTTTCGGGCAGGCGTTAGGCCACCTATCTGACTGACGTGAACCCTGATATAGTCGATTAACCGCTTGGAGATTAGCTCGTTCCATTCAATCGGATTATTGAATAACTCACCCATGGCAAGAGGCACTGCTGTCTGATTGCGGAAATGGCTAAACCACCCCATTTGCTCCGGCGAAAGAGCATCTTCCAGAAAGAACAGTTGGTATGGTTCAAGTTTCTTGGCTAACCCTATCGCCTGTGCTGGTGTTAACCGCTCGTGTATATCGTGAAGCAACTCCACTTCATATCCTAACTTGTCGCGAAGATGGCTGAATAGCTTAACTACCCCCGCACAGTACTGATTCGGGTCATAGTAAGCACCAGGCTTGCTGTTTTCCGGAGAAATGACTCGTTGTTTTCCCTTTCCCATCTGACCGCCATAGGTTCCCATCTGGCATCGCAGGTAACGATATCCATCTTCCATATACCTGCGAACATTTTCTTCCACCTCTTCGGGAGTGGCACCGTCAGTGTGACGATAGACCGACACTGCTTCCCGGCACTTACCTCCTAGCAAATCATATACCGGCATGCCCGCCATTTTGCCTTTAATATCCCAAAGCGCTTCATCTACACCAGAGATAGCGTTGTTGAGTACAGGACCGTTACGCCAATAGGAACTTCCCATAGCTGTCTGCCAGATATCTTCAATATCATTCACGCAACGTCCCACCAGCAAAGGTTTCATATATTCCTCCACTGCCGTGGCTACAGCCGCCCAACGTTGGGTAAATGTGGCACAGCCTAATCCATAAAGTCCCGGCTCACTGGTCTCCACTTTTACTACTACTAAGTCAATGCCTCGGGGCGCTGTAAGGATTGTTTTAATATTCCGAATTGTGACCATATCAAATAAGTTCCTTTCTTAAACAATTCTCTTAAATACTTCTTCTGCGAACAAGGAATGAGCTTTGCTCCACCCATTGAAATCTTCCTCAGGTAAAACATGTTCCGGCATACCGGGAAGGATCAGACCTCCATCAATTCTCAGAGTAGTGCCAGTAATATAAGAAGCTTTTTCCGAAGCTAAAAAAGCCACAGCTTCTCCGATATCCTCAGGCATGCCACAGCGTTCCAATGGAATCTTCTTTCCCAAATCGTCCCAAAAATCTGTTTTTCCCTGATTTACCAATTCCTGCTTATCCCGGACTCGAACAGCTCCAGGCGCTACGTTATTAACTCTGATCCCGTAAGGTGCCAAATCCAAAGCGATAGACTGGATCGCCCGATTAAGTCCAGCTTTTAACCCTCCGTAAAGAAAATCCCCTGCATAGGCACGTTCACCTCGGGATGATGTGATGTTGATTAGGCTACCTCTCACCTTATTTTTTACCATATAACGCGCTGCTTCTTGCATCATTAGTATGTAATTTTTGAAATCGAGATGAAACAGCAAATCGAAAACTTCTGGCGTCAAGTCAAGGATATTCTCAAAGCGGGTCACTCCAGCGTTATTTACGAGCAAATCCAACCCACCCAAAGCTTCAACACTTTTCTTCAATAACTCTACACCAACACCTTCCTTTTCTAAGGAAGCCTGAAAACAAAAGCACTTTCCACCATACGTTTCCTGAAGTTCGTTAGCCAACTTTTGAGCTTCCTCCTGCTTAGTAGCGTAGGAAATGGCTAAGTCATACCCTTCTCTGGCCAAGCAACGGGCAATCCCGTTTCCAATACCTCGGCTAGCTCCTGTTACCACTGCCTTTTTTCGTTCCATTGCAATACCTCCTATCTGTATATGTTACCGCAAGAATTTGTTTCTCCATTTTACGCAGGACACATGAGGAACTTCCACGCAGCACAGCAACTTTCCCAATTGTCCGTTCGTATTTTCTCTAGGAAACACTTCCAACGTTCCCAACTCCTGATTGGCTACTGCTACGTAGCGTCCATCCGGACTAATATGGAAGCTTCGGGGACACCAGCCACCAGTGGAAAATCTCCCCAAAGGATTCAACAAACCATTCTCCTTTTGAATCTCGAATCCTTGCAAACATCCCGGACCACGGACAGAAACATATAAGAACTTTCCATCCGGAGAAACATGAATATCTGCTGCTAATGAACTGTCCGGATCGCCCTTCTCCCTCAGAGAATATTCTCCCACTTGGTTCAATTTGTTATTCTGATACCGGAACACCAAAAGTGAACAATCCAATTCTGTTACCAGATACAGCCATTTTCCGTTTGGATGAAACGCGAAATGCCTCGGTCCCTGTCCCGCTCTTACCTGAAAGTACGGCTGTTCCTCATCAAGCATCAAGCCGATTTTGGCATCCATCACAAACTTATATAGACGATCAGTGCCTAGATCTGCTACCAAAAGTCGGGAACCATCCGGCGTAGGCTGCGCGGAATGAATATGGGACTTTTCCTGCCTAAGAGTATTGGAACCATGCCCCGGGAACTCCTTATAAAACATAACTTGTCCCGAACTAGCATTCAACCCCGTGAGTGTTCCTCCAGTATATCCGGAAACATACAAACTGTTCCCGATAATCGCACAGTGGCACAATCCAGCTCCAGGTACTTCCTTATGCCATAAAACGCTTGATTCTTCTTTATTATCCACAGAAAAGCAAGCCACACTTGCTCCATCGAGGATTTCTTCCACAACATACAAGCGATCTCCATGTGGCAGTACATAAGAAGGGTTTATTAGCTTTCCAAACTGTTTCTTTCGTCGAAGAACCGCCCCATCGAAATTCCAAGAGCACACCCCATCCTCGGAGGGTTCTCCCGTGTATCTTCCGGTATAAAGTTCATACTCCATAAATTCGTCCATCCCTACCTTTGGTCCTTAAAGAAGACAGGAGCCTGCTCATGCGTATAGGGCAGGCTCCTGAATTATCGGTAACTTACTATCCTGTTTTTCTGTTTTTCAGAAAAGAACGCGCTTATTGCTCATTCAATTCATCTAACAGAGGCTGTACCAACTGCATTTTCTCATCTACCCAGTTGCGCCAATTTGTCTCCAAATCTCCTTCTTTCAAAATCAGCTGAGCATACTCTTCAGACAAATCCATGTTGGCCTGAGTCTTAGTACGAGAACTATAAAACTCATAATCATATTCGCGTGGCAACAAAGTGGTTTCATCGGAAAGTTCATCTCGCAACTGATAGAAATGAGAAATGGTATCTCGGGTCTCTTTAGTATAGTTGGGAGTCACAAACTGGAAATCATCACCCAGAATAACGCCACCAAAGAACACATCGGCAGTAGGATATTTGCTTGCCAAAATAGAACCGGCATTACCAGTAATCTCATTCGGAAGAAGGCTGACATATTCACCGTTTTCATCCCGCTTCCAATCTTCCCCTTCAAAGCCCATATTGATAATTTCCTGACCTTCCTCCGTGCAGCAAAAATCAAGAATATCCATGGCTCTCTCAAACTCTTCATCGGTAATGGTGGGAGAGAAAATGATGGATCCGTAGAAGTTCATGTCCTCACGATAATAATACTTTCCATCCTCACCTACTAACTGAGCGATATGCAGCGCTTCATCAGGGTCCAGTCCAAGATTCTTCTGAAGTCCGTTTTCCATTCGGCTTTGAATCATATAGCCCATACCGTCATCTAAAACGATGCCTGCGGTGCCTCCGATGTATAACTTTTCTGTACCTTCATATCGAGTCAAGGTGTAGAATTCAGGATCCAACAGTCCGCTGGTATAAAGGTTCTGATATTTCTTTAATCCTTCCAGAGTGCGCTCGTCCGCCGGCGCCCACTGGAACTGTCCACTTTCATCTTTGTAGTAGCCATCGCCGATATTGATGGATTGAGGGAAATATGTGCCGGGATAAATCTTAGGAACATCATATGTACGAATACTGATTGGTACCAGCTGGCTTCCTACATTACCCGGATCCTCTTCCTTGAACTTTGTGGCGATTTCTTCCAGCTCTGATGGGCTATATGTATCTTTGATTTCGACTCCACAAGCTTGCATCCAGTCTTTGCGCATATACAAAAGGGCATGATAACTTAATCTCTTAGAAGGACGGTGATTAGCGAAGATAGTTCTGAACAGTGTGTATGTACCACCCAGTTTTTCTTCCGCTACAGCTGCACCTGGAACGCATTCCTGACTTGCAGCTACGTTAGGCCAACGCTCTTTCCAATCGTCGGGGAAACGGTAAACTGCATCTTGGGCGGCGTAGTCAACCAACTCACCGTAGTTAAATCCCCAGTGGGCCACATCGGGCATGTCTCCGGAATTAATCCAGATACGCAAGCGTTGACTCCAGTCTGAATCATCCATGGTAGCAGCGGTCAAGTCGAAAGTAGTGTTGAATTTATCCTGCCAAAACTGACCCAACGCATCTCCGTCGTAGTTAATCTCATGACCCGTGATGCCCTCTTTAAACCAAGACAGCTCCACATGAGTGTCATATCCGGTCTTTTCTTCTCCTGTAGCAGATGTAGCAGACGATACCCCTGCACTCTGCTGAGATGAGCTATTCTGACTTGCATTCCCACCACAAGCCGCTGTAGACATCACCATGATAGTTGCTAAAAACGCCGTTATAAACTTTTTGCTTTTTTGCACTTCTTTCATCCTTTCATTTTGATTCTTGATGTATGTCGATCCGTCATTTTTAAATAACTATTAACTATCCTCCTCCTTTTTCTATATCTATCTGGAACAGTTCTATTAAGCTTTCACCGCCCCCACCATCACGCCTTGAGCGAAATGTTTTTGTAGGAAAGGGTACACGCACATAACTGGCAAGATTGTTACGATAACTGCTGCCATTTTCACGCCCATGTTAAAATTCTGCATTTGCTCCATAGCAGCAGCACTGGTTACGTTATTGACAATACTGGACTCCATCACAATGGATCGCAAAACTAACTGTAAGGGTTGCAGATCCGTATTACGAATAAAAATCAAGGCATTGTACCATTCATTCCATCGATCCACCAAATAGAATAATGTCAAAGTGGCAATAATCGGTTTGGACAAAGGAAGAATAATTTCAAATAGGATTCTCCATTCTCCTGCACCATCCAGACGAGCTGACTCCATCAAAGATTCCGGCAAAGACTGAAAGTAATTCCTCATAATCACAAAATAAAATACATTCACTGTTCCAGCCAGAACCACTGACCAAATAGTGTTAGTCAGTCCCATTTCCTTCATCTGCAAGTACAGAGGAATGATACCCCCATTAAAAAGCATTGTGAAGAGAATTCCGCCGATAATAATCCTTTTTCCTGGATAATTTCCTCGGCTGGTGCCATAAGCCAACATTGTAGTTAAAAGCATGCTTACCGGAACGCCCACCACTACCAATAAAAAGGAAGTGCGAAAACCTACCCAAATGCGGTAATCATTGAGAAGCAATTTGTAGCTTTGCAGCGTAGGCTGCGAAGGAAAGAGCATCAAAGGATTGTCTACGTATTCCTTTTGTGTGGCAAAGGAAATAGAGATGGCATTGACGAACGGAACGATGACCAAAAGCATCCATAAAGTCAACAGAATAACCACCACAACATCCACTGCATCGAACCGCTTTTTGTGAATCTGATTCTTTCTTTTCATTAACACTACCTCCTCAACCAAACAAACCGCTTCCGCCCAGTGCTTTTGCACCCCTGTCAGCAGCTACTAAAAATATGCAATTTACCACAGAACGGAAAAAGCTGACAGCTGTTGAGAAACTGAAATCGGGTGTGGAGCCGAATGAAATATTGTAAATGTACATATCTAAGATTTCAGATACATCTTTTACTGCGGGGTTAGAAAGGTTAAAAATCTGATCGAATCCTCCAGACATCATGTTGCCCATCTGTAATACAAACATCACCGAAATAGTTGGGAGAATATTCGGAAGGGTGATACGGAAGATTTTCTGTATCCGGGAAGCTCCGTCCAGATCCGCTGCTTCATACTGGTCCATATCAATTCCCGAAATCGCTGCCATATAGATGATGGCACTCCACCCAGCAGATTTCCAGTTCTCCGTAATATACAGCAACGGCTGGAACAGTTTGGCGTTTCCTGTAAAGTTCACTGTCTCTCCCCCAAAAGACAGGATTAAACTGTTCAACAAACCGTCATAAGAAAGGACATTGATTGCAATGCTTGCCACAATAACCCAAGACAAGAATTGCGGGAATGTCAGCACTGTCTGCACAATTTTTTTGTATCGCTTCATTCTCAACTCGTTCATCAGCAGTGCCAATATGATAGGAATAGGAAATTGAAAGATTAATCGTCCAGCATTTATCCATAAAGTCGTCCCAACGGATTTTAAAAAAGATGGATCCCGAAACACGTATTGAAAATTCTCCAATCCGCACCAAGGACTTCCCCAAATCCCCTGCTTCATACTGTATGTTTTAAATGCCAACTGCAAACCAGACATAGGTCCGTAAGAAAAAACAATGAACCATATGATACCCGGTAGCATAATCAGATAGATTGCTTTGTTTTTCCAAATCTCTTGCCAAAGAGACTTTTGCTTTATTGTTTTTTCTTTTTTTTCCACATTCATCCGCCTTTCTGTTTTGGAATATTTGTCAAAAGTTTTTATGGAAATCTCCAAAATCTATGCTTAAATTATATCGAAGAATTTTTCGTTTGCACAGGGACAATCTTTTGCACTTCTCTTACAAAATTAAGATTTTCCTAATTTTTTTCTTCTACGCCGCTTGAAATTGTGACTTTTGTCAACACCTTTCGTCTTTACTCTATCAATAAATCGCAATTCTGTTACTTTACATTTTTCCATAGATAAGGTATACTTGGCTAAATACTGTTCTTTCGTGCAAAGGAGATATTTTATGACTGGTAAAAAAAGCATTTCTATCAAACATTTTCTGCGAATCAGTCTCGCAGTAATGCTCCTTTTTTTGTTTATTATTTCAGCATTATATTCTCTGTTCATTTACACCTTTTCCAAGGATCAATTTGAAAGCTCTTTTCAGACTTTTTCCGAAAGTATAGAAGCACAACTTGACTCTCAGTTCCGCAACGTTGAGCAGAGTGTTACACAACTCTCCTATTTTTCCAACATGCAAGAGATTCTTTTCAGCAAAAAACCTCTTGTATATCTCAACAACATCTCCGGCTGCAACCAACTTTGGGGTTATTTGAAAACATCCCTGCCCATAATCACTGAAGTCATTATCACCAGCCCCTACGGTCACACCTTTTATTCAGGTACTACTGGAAAATCCCACTATCAGCAATTTGCGAAAAAAATTCTCCAAGACAATAAGAATATGTCCCGTGAACCGTTCTTCCTCACCATTCCTCCCGGAGATGATTCCAATCAACTACCTCAACTGGCCTATTGCTTTCCTGTATATAATACTCTGCTTCCAGGTTACATTTCTAATGAGTGCGCATTAGGAATGGCGCTAATTGATATCAAAGCATTGGTAGATCTGTCGTCTTCGGAAAAATATGTTGGGGAAATTAAGGCCATCCTTTATCATGATAGTATTGTTTATATCAGCAGAGAAGCATCTCAATTAGAAATGGCAGCTTTATACAAAAGAGCCCAAGGCAAGTTTCGGATAGATAACGTTGAATTTACATGCCACACAGTGATGTTGGAAGATATAGGCATGTCTATGATTGACATGGTTCCTACTGCTAATCTTTTGCAAAGCAGTGCTCAAATTCGAATTATCGCTACAACGGTTCTTTTAGGTACCTGCGCCTGTCTGATCTTCTCCACATGGCTTATTCAACATTATATTTCTGTCCCAATAAATCAGATGATTGCAGATATGCAGGATATTCAAGCTGGAATAAGAAAATCATTGACTCTGCCCAATCTCAGTGACCTTAGGTATTTGACAGAAAGCATCAATCAAACACTGAATGTACTAGACATTTCCAATCGTCGGCAACTGGAAATGTCCCATACGTTGTATCAAACCACACTGGCCCAAAAGCAAGCGCAGCTAAACGCATATAAAAATCAGATTAATCCCCATTTCCTTTTCAACACTTTAGAGAGTATGCGGAGTATGGCTCATCATTATCAGGTCCCTATACTTGAAAATATGCTCACCTCTTTATCCAGTCTTTTCCGATACAGCCTTCGGAGCAGTCTAGTAGTATCCTTAAAAGAAGAACTGAATCACGTGCAACACTATTTCAATGTGATGGATATGCGTTTCCCCCTGCGCTATGAACTACGAGTAGATATTTCTTCGAAGGCACTATCCCATCCGCTTCTTTCTATGGTTTTGCAGCCTATAGTTGAAAATTCCATCACTCACGGTTTTCAAAGAAAAAGAAAGCCCTGTATTCTTTTCATACAGGGCCAAGTAAACGAGGAAAGCGGTATTCTTCTCCTTAAAATTGCAGATAACGGAATAGGAATTCCTTTGGAAAAAATCCAAGAAATAGAGCAACGTTATTTTCAAGAAGAAGAAGCTCTTCATAACGACCACATCGGTCTTGATAATGTGCTCCGCCGTTTGCATTTATTCTATGGAAAGGATTTTCGGTTTTCTTTACGCTCTCAAGAAAATCATTACACCGTCATTACTCTTTATATTCCTAATTTTCCTTCTGAGCCATCCCGATAGGCTTCTGGAGTTTGTCCAATATATCTCTTAAATAGCTTCCCAAAATAACTGTAATTCTCAAATCCTACCTCTTCCGCGATTTCCTGAAGCTTTTTTTCACTGCTCCGAATGAGATAAGTTCCATAATGGATGCGTACATGTTGAACAAAATGGATAACCGACATACCGGTTCCCTTTTTAAACAGTGTACAAAAATATGGTTCGGAAAAATGATACTTCTCCGCCACTGATTTAAGAGAGAACTCTTCATTCATATTTTTGCAAAGATAAAACTGAATCTCTCCTACCTTTTCACTGCCGGAATAAGAAAATCCCGCCCACAATGCGTACCAAGCTTCTTGTAGCATTTGAGGTAAAGAATTTACTCCACTTTTGTGCTCCCGACTGACTCCCCACTTTTGATTATCCTCTTGAGGCAAGTTGAGTCTAGACATATGGGATTCTGCAGATACTCTCAGATATGCACCCCCGGTGTCTTTGACAACAAAAGGAATCCACTTTTCTTCTCTCAACACCTCCGGCTCTTCGCATGGACGAGAGCAAATGTACAAAACCATTGTTTGGTAGTTTTTCAGCTGGTCTTGAAGCGATCCCGCCTTACGCAAGATTTCTTCTGCGCAATCGTTCCATTCCACACTGACGAGATCATTTCTCTTCTCCAAATGAAGTGACAAAACTTTAGTAACACTATGGATATCTTCCGCGTTATAGGGCTTTAAAATGTATTCCCACACATGCAGGCGAATTCCTTTTTGTGCTGCCTCAAAATCTTCATATGAGCTTATAAGCACAAACTCACAGTTAAGCCCCTTTACGCGAGACATCTCAATGAGATCCAATCCGGAAAGTCCAGGCATTCGAATGTCCGTAAACACTACATCAGGTTCTTTTTTGCACAGGAATTCAAAAGCCTCGTCCGGATCCGTAAACTGGCCTATAATAGAAAAACCTTCGTTGTTCCAATCAATGATTTCTGCCAGCCCTTGCAATGCCCACGGCTCATCATCAACGATTACAACAGTATACATAAGTGTTCATCCTTTCCTGACATTCTAAAAATGACCTATAAAAAAGCAGAGCATCAGAAGCCACTCCTGATGCTCTGTCTTTCTTTCCTAGTTATCGGGACTCCTGCATATCAATTAGAATGGATTTCTTTTTGCGTGTGCCGTACCATTAAACAAAATATCATCAGAGAGTTCCACCACCATATGCAAGTCGCTGGGAGATTCGACTTGTTTGCCTAAAACCACTACATTGTCAAAATAGATATTTCGGGGGCGACTCATTTCCGTATGCATCTCAAAACCGCGAATAATAGAAACAGGGAAATTACCATTCAGAATTTCCACGTTACGGAAATATATATTTTCGACACTTCCGCGTTTTCGATCCAATGAGTACTTGGAATCCAATACCTTGATGTCGACAAACTTTTCCTGAGCATCTTCAACGCGGATATCTTCATACACAATGTCATGAATGTGAGCGCGATCTGCATTGTGGATGGTCAGCACGCCGCCAGACTGATTACCCTCATACTCGCAATGAACGATGTCCAGATCTCGGAATGTGATGTCGCTAATCTCATCGCAGCGCACTTCATATCCGATTTCCACGGCGTTACCGGGTTCTGCATTCCACAAAACGCAGTGTTCTACCAGAATATTCTTCACATCCCTATTGGCAGCAGGGTCAGGATAACTTGCAGCTTTGATGCACACGCAGTCATCCGAAGCGCGAATAAAGGAATTACGCATGGTTACGTCTTCGCAGCCTACAATATCGATGCCGTCACCCGTGCAAACTCGAGACATGATGTTTACATCCTCAATCTCCACATTCCGGCAAGCGCCAGGAACCAGGTGCCACGAACCACCGTCCACCATGGTGATGCCCTGAATCTTCACATCATCGCAAAACACCATCCGAATCATTGGTCTGCCGCCACCGTTTTCTTCTTTCGGATGCCATACACAACCATTCAGAATGCCGTTTCCTAAAATTCTCATGCCGTGGGCGAAAAGAGCATTCACACAACCACAGACAACACTGCCCTCTTCCAAGAAAACCGTTTCTTCCGCTTTGACCTCTAACGTGCCAACATTGTAGACTTTCCCACTCTCAAAAAGATGATCCACTTTTTCAGGCTTCGGGACACGCTTTGTGCACAAGATAAAGAGCGGTGTCTTCAAATTGCCATCTAACTCCAAGGTGACCTTACTGGGCTTTTCCAGCTGGAAGCTCAACTCTCGGCCGGAAATCTGCGCCTGAACATTGGTCTTGGCCGGACGGAAAACCGCCTTTTGGAAATCTTTGGATACTTTTACCTGAAAACTTAGCGGAGAATCGTCGTCCACAACCGGAATTACGTAATCAAAACTATCCGTGTGGTAAACCGTCAGCTCCTTTTCGCCGCAAAGCACAGTGTACAAAGGAGATTTTTCCAGTTCCTCAACTTTATACAACGGCTCCGTAATTCTTGCAGGATTGGGATTGTAACGCACAGCCACTTTTACTCCTCCTTAAAATAATGGTTTTTCCTTTATGGAAGTGATTATAGAATATCATGTCTGAAGAATATTGAAAACAAACAATTTTTTCTTTTATTCCCACAAAATTAAGCTTTTGATAAATTTTATTAGTGAAAACATAAAGAATCAGCTGTATTTATGCCGGAATTACATTATTCACGATGAGAAACTGTAAAAGCATCATGTGGCAGTCGGTATACAGGAGCTTCAGCATAAGTTTAGGCTACAATATCTTGCGCCGCAAACTCGGAGCCAACTGTACCGTTTTATCGATATAAAGAGCCGCTTACAATAAGGAGGTAATCGAGAAAATCCACTGCCTCCGTACCGCAGATATTTCATTCATATTATATCAATTTTTCAAACACTTGTCGAGTATAATTTATACTATTTTCCAATTTTACATCCCTGCCACACTCTATTAAAGCTTTTATAATATAGCAAACGGCCCATCTGCATCACTGGACACAGCTTTGTATTGTTTTCGGATATATTCTTTTTCGCGATTATCCCACAAGATCGGCACCGATGCGATGCCGGTGCTGCATTGTACGTTGGGCTTTTACACAATTATGCCGGTTTTTTAATATAGCAAGACCCCCGATCTGCATTGCTGCAAATCGGGGGTCTCTTTATTTCAGCGGTTTACGCCGCTTTTGTACGGTTCAGTACAGGCGGAAAATTCCTTGCGGAATTATTCCTCCTCAGAAGCCATGTGTGCGAACTTCTCGTACTTCTCTTCTGCGTACTTCTCAGCCTTCTCGAAGAGCTGCTCAGCTCTCTGCGGGAATGCACGGGTAAGGCTGTTGTAACGAACCTCGCCCATGATGAAGTCACGGTAAGAAGCAGACGGCTTCTTGCTATCGAGCTGGAACGGGTTCTCACCGTTGTCAGCACGGCGCGGGTCGAAGCGGAAGGTATGCCAGTAGCCTGCTGCAACTGCCTTCTTCTCTTCGTTCATGGAAACGCCCATGCCGCCCTTAATACCGTGGTTGATGCACGGTGCGTAAGCGATAACGATGGACGGGCCATGATAGCTCTCAGCCTCATGCATAGCCTTCAGGCACTGGTTCATGTCGGCGCCCATAGCGACCTGCGCAACATAAACATAGCCGTAGCTCATCATGATGGAAGCCAGATCCTTCTTCTTCACAGACTTACCTGCAGCCGCGAACTGTGCAACAGAACCGACCGGAGTAGACTTGGAAGCCTGTCCGCCTGTGTTGGAGTAAACCTCGGTATCGAAGACCAGAATGTTGATATCTTCACCGGAAGCCAGAGCGTGGTCAACGCCACCGAAGCCGATGTCGTATGCCCAGCCGTCGCCGCCGAAGATCCACATGGACTTCTTAGCGAGATAATCCTTATCCTTCAGAATCTCGGCTGCCTTCTCGGAGGAGGAAGCCTCAAGAGCCGTGATGTAAGCCTCAGCCGCCGGACCGTTTTCAGCGCGGTCAGCCATGGTCTCAACCCACTTCTCAGCTGCTGCCTTCAGCTCTTCGCTTGCGCCTTCTTCTGCAACGAGCTCATTCGTGAGCTGCTCCAGACGGCCGCGAATTGCGTTCTGTGCAAGCGTCATGCCAAGGCCGAACTCAGCGTTGTCTTCAAACAGGGAGTTCTGCCATGCCGGGCCGTGACCCTGCTTGTTGACGGTGTACGGCGTTGCCGGTGCGGAACCGCCCCAGATGGAGGAGCAGCCGGTAGCATTTGCAATGTACATCTTGTCGCCGAACAGCTGGGTAACGAGCTTAGCGTACGGGGTTTCACCGCAGCCGCCGCATGCGCCGGAGAACTCGAGGAGCGGCTGCTTGAACTGGCTGCCCTTGACCGTGGTGTCCTTGAACTTAGCAAGAACTTCCGGCTTCGGATCCAGCTTAACGCCGTAATCGAATACTTCCTGACCCGGGCGCTCGTTGTCGATCGGGGACATTGCGAGGGCCTTGTTGCCCTTCATGCCCGGGCAAACCTGTACGCAAGAGCCGCAGCCCGTGCAATCCAGGGTGGAAATCGTCATGACAAAGTTCATGCCCGGCATACCGGTCATGGCCTTGCTCTTCACAGCAGCCGGAGCCGCCGCGAGCTCTGCATCTGTCATCGGCACCGGACGGATAACCGCGTGCGGGCAGACCATAGAGCAGAAGTTGCACTGGATGCAGTTTTCCGGGATCCAGGTCGGAACGTCAACTGCAACGCCGCGCTTCTCGTAAGCAGCGGTGCCCTGCGGGGAGGTGCCGTCTGCATACTTTTCAAAGGTGGAAACCGGCAGATCCTTACCGTGGAAGGTGTTAACCGGGATAACCACGTTGTTTACATAGTCCACGAGCTCCGGACGGTCGCCGGTTGCAACGTGCTTCATGGAATCGTCCACAGCGTCCTTCCAGGAAGCCGGAACATCAATCTTCACGTAGCCGTTAGCGCCGCGTTCAATAGCGTCATGGTTCATCTTAACGATGGCGTCACCCTTCTTGGAGTAGGACTTCGTAGCCGCATCCTTCATGTAGCGGATTGCGTCTTCCTCCGGGATGATCTTCGCAATGGAGAAGAATGCGGACTGGAGAACCGTATTGATTCTGGTGCCAAGGCCGATCTCCTTGCCGATCTTGAAGCCGTCGATCGTGTAGAAGTTGATATCGTTATCAGCAATGTATTTCTTAACCTTGCCCGGGAGCTTCTCGTCAAGCTCTTCCGGCGTCCACTGGCAGTTCAGCAGGAAGCTGCCGCCCTTCTTCAGGTCTTCGACCATGTCATAGGTGCCGAGGTAAGCCGGGTTGTGACATGCAACAAAGTCAGCCTGGGAGATGTAATAGGTGGACTTGATCGGCGTATGACCGAAACGCAGGTGGGACATTGTCAGACCGCCGGACTTCTTGGAGTCGTAGTCAAAGTAACCCTGTGCGTACATATCGGTGTGGTCGCCGATGATCTTGATGGAGTTCTTGTTTGCGCCGACGGTACCGTCAGAACCGAGGCCCCAGAACTTGCAGGACTTTGTGCCTGCCGGTGCGGTATCCGGGTGCTCGTTTGCTTCGAGGGACAGGTGCGTAACATCGTCCACGATGCCGATGGTGAACTTCTTCTTCGCATCGTCGCCCTTTTCCATGTTGCGGTAAACAGCGATGATGTCAGCCGGCTTCGTATCCTTGGAGCCGAGGCCGTAACGACCGGTGAGAACCTTAGCACAGCCGAACTGCGTGCCGTTGATAGCAGCCAGAACGTCAAGGTACAGCGGCTCGCCGATGGAGCCCGGCTCCTTCGTTCTGTCGAGCACGGAGATCGTCTTAACGGTTTCCGGAAGCACGTCAAGCAGGTACTTTGCAACGAACGGTCTGTAAAGGTGAACCTTAACAAGGCCAACCTTCTCGCCGGCTGCTACGAGGTAATCGACAACTTCTTCGATGGTCTCACAGACAGAGCCCATAGCGATGATGACCTTCTCCGCATCCGGAGCGCCATAGTAGTTGAAAGGCTTGTAATCGGTGCCGATCTTCTCGTTGACCTTGTTCATGTAATCGACAACGGTCTCCGGAATCGCATCGTAGTACTTGTTGCAAGCCTCACGAGCCTGGAAGAAGATATCGCCGTTCTGTGCCTGGCCGCGGAGAACCGGGTGCTCAGGATTCAGAGCGTGTCTTCTGAACTCGTTTACGGCATCCCAATCGAGCATCTCGCCGAGATCCTTGTAGTCCCATACTTCGATCTTCTGAATCTCATGAGAGGTACGGAAGCCGTCGAAGAAGTGCAGGAACGGAACCTTGCCGTGGATAGCGGAAAGGTGAGCCACAGCGCCGAGGTCCATAACTTCCTGCGGGCTGTTGGAGCACAGCATTGCATAACCGGTCTGGCGGCATGCATAGACGTCGGAATGGTCACCGAAGATGTTCAGAGCGTGGGTAGCAACGCAGCGAGCAGAAACGTGGATAACGCTCGGCAGCAGCTCGCCGGCCATCTTGTACATGTTCGGGATCATCAGGAGCAGGCCCTGAGAAGCGGTGTAGGTGGTGGTAAGAGCACCAGCCGCCAGAGAACCGTGAACTGCACCAGCAGCGCCGGCCTCAGACTGCATCTCCGTTACGCGTACTTCACGGCCGAAAAGATTCTTTCTGCCGGCAGCAGCATACTTATCGGTCTCATCAGCCATAACGGAAGACGGCGTGATCGGATAGATCGCAGCAACGTCGGTAAACGCATAAGAAACATGCGCGGCGGCGTTGTTGCCATCCATGGTCTTCATTTTTCTTGCCATTTAACTAATTCCTCCTTTAAGGATTATCAATGGATTTACCTGACGGCGCAGTACCCCGTTCACCGTCCTGCCGTTTGCAGAACTCTCCCGTAAGCACCTGTCGTCGTTCAAAATAAATTTTATCATTTTTTCGCCTATATGTAAAGGAAAAAACGAGGATTTTTTGAAATTTCTTCTGAATTAACAGAGATTTTCGGCATTTTTTATTTTTCTCCGCTTCGCCTTTCGCCCTTTTCGTCGTTCTCCCTCCGCTTTGTCCGGGATTCGGCGCGCCTCCGGCATAAAATATTGACAACAGCGTTTTTTTGCGGTAAAATTTTAATAATTATATATCGGTGAGCAGTTAGTTTTAGCTAAACATCACGTGACGCTTTTGAAAAGAAAACTCGCTTTTTCATATTGCGTTTTTCTTTGACTTTTGCGGAAAGCGACTTAGGGCGCTTCCCTAAGAACTCGCAAACTTTTGAAAAAGTTTGAACAAAACTTTATTCTCCCGCCTTCACGAAAGCGCATTCAAAACCATTTCACTGCTCCCAAACTTTCAGAAAGGATGCTTTTTTCACTATGAACGACGACCCTTACGGCAATTTACTGCCGTCCTCGTCCGTCTTACCCCTCCCCCTCGCCTTGTTGCTGTTTCTGCTCTTTTTCGTGCTTGGCGCGCTTTTCGCCATGTGCGAATCCGCTGCGGAAACGGCTAACGAATCCCGCATCAAAAAAGATGCGGAGTCCGGCGAACCGCGCGCCAAAAAGCTGCTCGAGTATCTTGAACGCAGCGCAGGCATCATTTCGCCCCTGCAATCGGGCATGATGCTTATGGGCTTCTTTGCTCTCGCTGTTGCGGTCACCGGCTTTGCGCCGCGCCTTTACAACGTATTCATCCGCGCCGCGCTCCCTACGGCTGCCGCTGCCGTGCTTTCGGCACTGCTTTGCACATTGCTGTGCGCAGGTCTTTATCTAACGGCAGCAGACCTCGCTCCGAAAAAATTCGTAGCGCACAAGGCTGCACACGGCATGCAGCATACATACAAACTCTGCCCCATGCTGTGCGCCCTCAGCGCCGTCATGCATCCGTTTGTCCTCTTGTGCAACTTCATTTCAGACGGTCTCATGCGTCTTTTGGGCAACGACCCCAAAGCGCTCGATGAAACCGTCACCGAAGAAGAAATCCTCCACATGGTCGGCGAAGGCGAGGAAAAAGGCGTTATCGAAGAAAATGAGCGCGACATGATCACGAACATTTTCGATTTCAACGACACCACCGTCACCGAGATCATGACACACCGCACGGACATCTGCGCCATCGATGAGGAGAGCACCATTGCACAAGCCGCCGTACTTGCGGTGGAAAACGGCTTCTCCCGTCTCCCTGTCTACCGCGAAGACATCGATACCATCGTCGGCATCTGCTATGTTAAGGATTTTCTGCCCTACGTCAACCAGCCCGTACCGGATTTCATCCATTTAAAAGACATGGTTCGCCCGGCGTATTTCATTCCGGAAACGAAAAAGTGCAGCCAGCTCTTTAAAGAGCTCAAGGAGCGCCGCCTGCAGATCGCCATCATCGTCGATGAATACGGCGGCACGGCGGGTCTCGTCACACTCGAAGACCTCATGGAGTCCATTTTCGGCAACATTCAGGACGAATACGACAACGAGCAGGAAGAGATCTTCCGTGTCAGCGAAAACGAGTTCACCGTGGACGGCACCACCTCCATCGACGAAATTTCCGACCTTACCGACACTGAGCTGCCGGAGGGCGATTACGATACCATCGCCGGCCTTGTCACCGACCTTTTAGGCCGCATTCCAAAAGAAAACGAGCACCCCAGCGTACAGGTCTGCGGGCTCACCATCACCGTACTTGAAATCGAAGACCAGCGTCTTTCCCGCCTGCTGATCGTGAAAAATGACCCCCGGAAAACCCCAGAAGAAGAAACACACGAAGACTGATGTTTTTTGAAAGGAGTGTCCCTATGACATTTTCCGAAGCATTCTACGGCACGTACAAACTCGACAAAAAAGACGGCAAGCCGCATTTAAAGGAGCGTATTTTTGCCCCGGTGGACGGCTTTTGGAGCGGCGTCATGATCTTTGGCGGTGTGGTCGGCACGATCATTCTGCTCTTGACCTTTGCCGCACACGTGCAGGTCGCCCTCGGCACCTTCGCGCACCCGGCCGAAAACGGCGCGCTCACGCCCGATGCACAGTATACGCTGTGGGGCGTGCTCGTCGCGTTCATCTTTGCGTTTTTCGTGCTCGCCATTCCGCGCTGGTTCCTTTGCCGCGGTACTATGCAGTTCAGCTTCATCGGCGCATTTCTCATCCTGCTCGCGGCGCAGCTCATCTCCGCGTTCAGCCTGAATAACACGACACCCGATGTCGGCAATGTGCTGTGGGTCATCGTAACGGGCCTTCTGCTCGTGTTCCTCATCACATGCGCCGTGTGCACCGTTTCGGCGGGCCTAACCGCGCTCGTGAACTACTTCATCGCGAAGTACCGTATGGCGCACGCAAAGCCTGTCACCACATAAACGCATGATGACCATAACCTGACTTTTTCACAGATCGGCAGATACAGAAAGCCGTGCTGTCGCCCTAATAAGAGGGTAACAGCACGGCTTATTTTTTCAGTTCTCAAACCTTTTCTTCATATCCCAACAGACGCCAAGAAAATCTCATAGGCATCGTTAAAAGAGTCATACGGCGTAGGGTTGCCGCCGTTTGTGCTCTTGCACTGGTTGTCGGAGTATTCCTCGCCCACAGCCAAAAGCTCGCCGGGGTAAAGCTCCACGCCCGCTTCCCGCGCCAGCGCGCAAAATGAGAGAATCGGCTCCTTGTTTTCGCGCGTTTTAAGCAGAGCTTTGCGCAAAGTCTCGTCCTTTTTTGCAAGTTCCGTCAACCTTTCGAGCTTTTCAAATGTGTTCATAAGCGCCCCTCGCTTCACCAAATGGATAAATTCAGTTTAGCAAAGTTCGGAGTCGTTGTCAAACGCTGTTTTCAGGCAAGCGGAAAGCCGCTCCGTCTCCACTTGCGCAACTCGGGAGAATCCACCTATACGCTCATCAAAAATCATCACATCTCCAGCTCCACCATCGATAAGCTGCGTCATAATAAACCGCTCAACACCACCACAATCAACGACCTCTGCCGCATCTTAAGCTGCAAAGTGGAAGACATCCTCCTCTACATTCCCAGCGACGACGACCAGATCTTATAAAGCAAACCCCGGGTATACCAAGCCATAAGAACAGTCAATATATCCCGGGATCCTATTTTACGCAAAAATGCTCCCGATCATGCGACCGGGAGCATTTTTTATGCTTTAATACGCGATTTTCAGAAGCAACTCTTACTTGGAAGCCTCTTCAACAGCAACAGCGCAAGCAACGGTTGCACCGACCATCGGGTTGTTGCCCATGCCGATGAGACCCATCATCTCAACGTGTGCCGGAACAGAGGAGGAACCTGCGAACTGTGCATCGGAGTGCATACGGCCCATGGTATCGGTCATGCCGTAAGAGGAAGGACCGGCAGCCATGTTATCCGGATGCAGCGTACGGCCTGTGCCGCCGCCGGAAGCAACGGAGAAGTACTTCACGCCGTTCTCATTGCACCACTTCTTGTAGGTACCTGCAACCGGGTGCTGGAATCTGGTCGGGTTCGTGGAGTTACCGGTGATGGAAACGCCGACGTTCTCGAGCTTCATGATTGCAACGCCTTCCGGAACGTTATCTGCGCCGTAGCACTTAACGTCCGCACGCGGGCCGTTGGAATAAGCCTTTTCGCTGACAACCTTAACTTCTTCTGCGTACGGATCGAACTCGGTCTCAACATACGTAAAGCCGTTGATTCTGGAGATGATGAACGCAGCGTCCTTGCCGAGACCGTTGAGGATAACGCGCAGCGGCTTCGTTCTGACCTTGTTCGCGTTCAGAGCGATCTTGATAGCACCCTCAGCAGCCGCAAAGGACTCGTGGCCAGCGAGGAATGCGAAGCACTCGGTCTCCTCGGAAAGGAGCATTTTGCCCAGATTGCCGTGGCCGAGGCCGACCTTACGGTTTTCAGCAACAGAGCCCGGGATGCAGAATGCCTGCAGGCCGATGCCGATAGCGGCAGCAGCGTCAGCAGCCTTCGTGCAGCCCATCTTAATAGCAATCGCGCAGCCTACGGTGTAAGCCCACTTTGCGTTCTCAAAGCAGATCGGCTGTGTTTCCTGTACGATGGTGTACGGGTCGATGCCCTTCTCTTCGCAGATGGTCTTGCACTCATCAATGGAATTGATGCCGTATTCTTTCAGGACGGAGAGGATTTTCGCCTCACGTCTCTCATAACCTTCAAATGTAGCCATTTCTCGTGCCCTCCTTATTCCTTGCGCGGGTCGATGTACTTAACGGCCTCATTGAATCTGCCGTATGTACCCATAGACTTCTTGTACGCCTCGTTCGGCTCCATGCCGGCCTTGATGAAGTCGGTCATCTTGCCGAGGGAAACGAACTCGTAGCCGATAACCTGGTCGTCAGCGTCGAGTGCCATTCTGGTGCAGTAGCCTTCGGTCATCTCAAGATAACGAACGCCCTTTGCCTTTGTGCCGTACATGGTACCGACCATGGAGCGTGCGCCCTTACCAAGGTCTTCCATGCCTGCGCCGATAACAAGACCGCCCTCGGAGAAAGCAGACTGGGAACGGCCATAAACGATCTGGAGGAACAGCTCGCGCATAGCGGTGTTAATCGCATCACATACAAGGTCCGTGTTCAGAGCTTCCATAACGGTCTTGCCCGGGAGGATCTCTGCTGCCATTGCAGCGGAGTGCGTCATGCCGGAGCAGCCGACGGTCTCAACGAGCGCTTCCTCAATGATGCCGTCCTTAACGTTCAGGGAGAGCTTGCAAGCGCCCTGCTGCGGTGCACACCAGCCTACACCGTGGGTGTAACCGGAAATGTCCTTAACTTCCTTTGCCTGTACCCACTTGCCCTCTTCCGGGATGGGAGCCGGACCGTGCTTCGGGCCCTTGGCTACAATACACATCTCTTCCACTTCTTTGGAATAATTCATAAGTGGTACTCCTTTCGGTTCCAGTTTTATTTGGCAGACTTCGCGCAGAAGAGAGCCGCAGCGAAAAAGCGCCGCCCGCATCCCGCAAAAAGCCATTTTACTGATTTTCTTCATTATAGCTTTTTTTCATGCGTTTCGCAAGGGGCAAAACACACATTTCGCGAAAAAAGCGCACAATATACGCAAAAAGGAGCGCCGCAGCGCCCCTTTTGTATCTTATTTCGGTTTGAAATTACTTCCAAAGCGGGTCGGGATATGTGCCGTTTTGCATCATCTCAGCAAGCGCCGCCATCACGACGGACTTATCGGCCTTATACGTCACGCCGAACCACTTGTCCGCCGATTTTAAAACCGTCACGTCTGCCTTGCCGTCGCGAATCTGGTCGTTGACGACAAACGGCAGGAAGTATTCCGCTTTCAGCGGGTTCTTCGGCACATCGTTCTCGAGGAACGAGACGAAATCCTTCTTCAATGCGTCTACAAAGTCCGGCGTAAAGCCCCACAGGTTCATGGAAACGGTCGTGTCCTCATCGAGCGCGTGCCACGTTGCGCCGTCATCCTCGGTGTAAGCCGGGCCGTCCTCGCGCTTTTCAATGTGCGTGCGCTCCACGATGGTATCCAACACACCGTCTTTCTCCACGCATACGCCGCGTGCCACATGGCCGTTTTCGGTCAGCGTGTTTTTCAAATGGTAGCCCACCATCGCCCAATGTGCCTTTTCACCGTCTTCCTTCACGTTCCGGAGGAACGCGCCGATCTTCTTAAACGCCTCGCCGCCATAGAAATCGTCCGCGTTGATGACGACAAACGGCGCATCAATGTGGTCGCGTGCCGCCAAAACGGCGTGGCCCGTGCCCCACGGCTTCTCGCGGCCTTCCGGCACCGTAAATCCCTCCGGCAGGTCATCCAACTTCTGGAAAACATACTCGACCTGCACGTACTTCGATACGCGGTCGCCTATAACCTCTTTAAAGTCCTCAAAAAGCTGCTCCTTGATGATGAAGATTACCTTGGAAAAGCCCGCCTGCACGGCATCAAAAACAGAAAAATCCATGATAATCTCGCCGTTTTTGCCAACGGGATCGATCTGCTTCAGGCCGCCGTAACGGCTGCCCATACCGGCCGCCATAACAACTAAAATCGGTTTTTTCATAGCTAAATTGTCCTTTCTCGTCTGCGGCATCACACCGCCATATGTACAGGTTCGGTCACGCGACCGTCAGGGGTCAGTTTTCATCCTCGTAAATAAACTCGTGGATATGCTGTGCCGCAACATCGGTGTCATACGTCCACATCCAACCGCCGCCCTCGCAGTAATCGGAGGCATAGCCCTCCACATCACTCGGGATGGAAAGGCGCTCAATGTCAAAGCCCGTCAGCGCAATCTGCGCCAGACCGATCATCTTATCAAACGTCAAAGAAGTCTCGCAAAGCGGCGCAAGCTGTTGAATGATGCTCGGGTATTCAAGCTTGGAAATAGAACTTGCCTTGCTCAAAAGCGCAGAAAGCACCTCCTGCTGGCGTTCCACACGGCCGTTATCGTCGCCGATGGCACGAATACGCCCGTAAGCCACAGCTTCGTCGCCGTTCAAAAGCACGCCCTCGCCCGCCGAAAGCGGCGCGTATGTAGAAACATCTCCTGCCATAGAATCTGGAGAAGTTGCAGCAAGATCACGCATGTTGATATTGATCTGCTCAACTTCTTCTTCCGTCAAATCAATATTCACGCCGCCGAACGCATCCACAATCTTCGCCATGGAGGCAAAATTCACAGTCACGTAGTCCTGAATATCAAGACCGAAGTTCTGGTTGATCGTGCGGATGGCCTGCTCCGGGCCACCATACATATAGGCATGGTTCAGCTTATCATAGCCGGAGTCATACGGACTGCCGTCGCCCATATACACGCGCACATCGCGCATGATGGACGTCAGCTTAACCTTGTGGTGCACGTTATCGATCGACATCACCATAATGGCGTCGCTGCGCCCGGCAAAGGTACCGCCGTCATAATCGCGGGCATCCACACCGAACAGCGCAATATTCGTAATGCCCGCTTCCGATTTTGTTTCTTCGGAAATACCGAGCTCCGTCTTGTCTTTCGTGATGGTCGTCGTCTTCAGGTCGCCCAAAAGTACCGTGGAAGCGTAGATCATTACGCCGCCCACCAGCACCAGAATAACGCAGATGAAGCTCAAAAAGACCTTAAGGCCCGTCCGTTTTTTCTTTTTTTGATTTTTCTTATACGCCTGCTTTGAGGAATAACTGGAAATATCCTGAAACTCATCGCGGCGTTGTTTTCTTTTCGCCATAAAAGCCTCCGTCTCGGCCAAAGGCCGGGTGTCTTTATCTTATCAATTATATTCCCATAACCTCGTTTCGTCAATTTACTTTTTCTTACGAAAAACGACCAGTTTGCTTAAAATATAATTTGCAAGGATCACAAAAATGTTCGCGACGAGCTTCACAATCTTATCATTCACGTGCAGCAGATCCACACCGATGAACATCATGCCCATTTCCATAAAGCCGGACGCAATACGGCTCGCAAAAAATTTCGCCGCCTCCGTCAAAATCGGCACAAAGCCGTGCGCACGGCTCTCAAACACCCACTTGCGGTTCGTCACATACGCAAAGGTAACTGAAAGCACCCACGAAAGCGCTGTCGATACCATGTACGGGATGTGCAGAAAATCCGTAAAGATCCAGTAAGAAACATAGCTCACGACCGTCGTAAGCACGCCGAACACCACGTACAAAACCAGCTCTTTGTATTTTATAAGCAGTTCTTTGATTTTTCCCATATTTTCTATCCTTTATGTTTCGGGCAAAGCGCCCTTTTCTTTCTTATGATAAATATTCTTCCACACCGTGCGCCGCCACCGCGCCGTCCGCAGCCGCCGTCACGATTTGCCGCAGCGTCTTTTTACGACAGTCGCCCGCAGCAAACACACCCGGAACGTTCGTCTTCGTGCTCTCGCCCGCCATAAAATACCCGTTTTCGTCAAGGTCAAGAATATCGCGTACAAAGTCCGTCGCCGGCACATTGCCCACCGCCACAAACACGCCGTTCACCTCAATCTCGCACACCTCGTCCGTCTTTACATTGCGCAGACGCAGCCCGCCGACTTTTCCGTCTTTTTCGAGGATCTCATCCGTCACCGTATCGAAAACGATCTCGATATTTGGCTTATCGAGCTTCTTCTCATAGCTCTTTGAAGCGCGCAGGCGGTCTCTTCTGTGGATGAGATATACCTTTTTGCACATCGCGGAGAGAAAAGCCGCATCGCCCGCCGCCGTGTCACCGCCGCCAATGACCGCAACCGTCTTATCTTTATAAAACGCACCGTCGCATGTCGCGCAATAGGAAACGCCCTTGCCGCGCAAAGCGTCTTCGTTCGGCAAGCCGAGCGTCCTCGGTGCCGCACCGGGTGCCAAAACGACACTTTTCGCGCGGTAAACCGTGCCGTCTTCCGTCTCCAGAATTTTCAGATCACCGTCTAACCGCAGTGCCGTCACGTTGCCGTAAGTCTGCTTCGCGCCAAAGCGCTCCGCCTGCTTTTTCATGTTCATCGTCAGCGTAAACCCGTCCACCGCCTCCGGGAAGCCGGGGTAATTTTCAATTTCATTCGAGGTCACCATTTGACCGCCGGGGATATATTTTTCCAGCACCAGTATCTCGTAGCCCGCGCGGGCGCAGTACAGTGCCGCCGTAAGCCCCGCAGGGCCGGAACCCACCACGATTACGTCATAGACCTTTTCCATGTTTTCGCTCATAAGTCACCGCTCCTTTTCCTGGTGAAGTGCAGCTTTTCTGCACACCGTCTTGCGAACATCGTTAGTATAGCACATTCTCCCGAAAAATACAATTCCGTGCGGCGCGAAAGAGTTTTCTACCGCAAAGCGACACGCAGTCGAAAACTTTATCAGAATCAAATACGTGCTCCCGTTCTCCTACTTAAACCAAAAAACACGCAAACCGCGCGCCTTGCACGACATACCCCCTATCGCACAAAACAAAAGAGACTCTTTCAGCATCCCGAAAAAGCCTCTCGTTCTTTAATTTTTATTGCACATCTTGTGCGGTGTACGCTCAGCGCACACATCTCAAGTTAATTTAAACTGATACTAATACATCGGACTTTCCTCTGCTTGAAACCATCGGTCTCTTTTTATACCTGCACTCTGCATTACTTTCAGAATGTCGTCGGTCTTTCAGAGTTTATCATTTGTGCATTGGACACAACTCCATGTATATTCTCAAAAACTGTATTTGATTTTTTCTTTGGCGTTTTCCGCCTGTCCTTACACACGTCCGTACACTTTGTACAGCCCATGTATAATTCTATATGTTAATTTCGACCTACTCATCTTTGCTGTACCACGAAAACCTTTTGGGACTCGCTTTTGCGATCCCGCGCTTTCATAAAGCTTGAAACACTCGTGTGCAAATATTCAGTCTACTTCAGGGATCCGAGGCGCAACGCACCACGGATCTTCTGCTGCTGAGGTTCAGTAGCCATTGGCCTCACCCGCTTTCTTTCAATAGATTTGCCTTTGCGGCTCATGCAGCTTTGCCTCTTTTCACGTTTTGCCTGTTTCCACATGTTCAAAACGTACGGCTGCTTCTTTATTTATGTTCCCGTTTCTCCGCTTCGGCTTTTTGTCCCTTTGTACCGGCACATTCTTAAAAGCCTACTTATCTCTTTCATCACATTTCCCGGAAGCCGAAGAACATTTGAAGCTCCGCCTTTGCAAATACTGCCTCAAGAGTTTCCTCCGCGCCTTTCTCTCTCCCCTTCGGAATACTTTCCGCGCGCTGAACCGCTTCGATCTTTTACCGAGACTTTTTTGAGCCTCCACCAAGAAAACCTCTTACGGTTTTCCCGATCTACTTTGCGTTCTGGAGTTCTTTCTCTTTTCACCTATATATTAGCACCATCCGTCTACTTTGTCAACAGTTTTTTTGAAGATTTTATTTTTTATTTGTATATTCTGTTTTCGCAAAATGAAGCTTGACATTCTTCCGCATTCACGATACAATTATTCTTGCAGGCAAAAGCAACAGGCTTATTTTCCACAGCTTTTCTGCTCCGCCGCATAAATTACAGAACGGCGAATATACTGAGAAAGAAGGCTTTTCCCATGAGTATAGACAACAACCAGGAATACGAAGCAGAGCTCATCACCCTCATCGACGATGAAGGCACGGAGCACGAATTTGAGATCATCGACGAGCTCGAGAACGATGACGGCTACTTTATGGCACTTGTCCCCACTCTGCGCGACGCCCAAAGCGAAGTTGCAGACGCAGACGAGTACTACATCTTTGAAGTCGTAGAAGACGAGAACGGCGAAGAGCAGCTTTGCGAGATCGAAGACGACGACCTGCTGGATAAGCTCGCCGAAATTTTCGAGACCCGCTATGCACAGGCTATGGAGGAAGAAGAGGAGTAATCTTCTTTCCCCGTTCAAGATCATGTAAAGACACCTGCCCGATGCGCGGACCGTGCAAAATAACCCTACACTCAACTTTTAGGGAGCTCGGCTCCGCAGGCGGACTGCAGACCTCCCGGCCCGGCTTGACCGGATACCGGAAGAAGGGAGCGCGAAACCTGCGGGAGGGCACCCACCTGCTTATTACGTAGCAGGTTATTGAGAGCACGTTACGGTCGGGCGGGGTTTTTTATGCCCATTTCAAGGCGGTGAAAACCGCCTTTTTTCATACTTTACACACCTTTTTCTGTGCTTTTCTTTTGGAAACGGTTGTATTTTGCAAATTTTGCCGCATTTGGGTGCGGCAGCAAAGAAGGAGAAGGTCATCATGACCAGAAAACAGTATTTTTCAAGCGGACTCAAAGATGGCATGCCCATTTGCTTCGGGTACTTTGCCGTTTCGTTCGCGTTCGGCATTCAGGCCGCAGGCATCGGACTTTCGGTGTTTGAAGCCTCCGTGCTCTCCGCCCTAAACGTCACCTCCGCCGGGCAATTCGCAGCACTCGCCATCATCGCATCGGGTGCGTCGCTCATCGAGCTCGCATTCACGCAGCTCATCATCAACCTGCGGTATTTTCTCATGTCGTGTGCGCTCTCGCAAAAGCTCTCGCCGAGCCTGCCCCTTGGGCACCGCCTCGGCATCGCCTACGGCATGACGGATGAGATCTTCGCCGTCAGCGTCAGCCAAAAGGAGCCTCTCTCACCGTTTTACAGCTATGGGCTCATCGCCGTCGCCATTCCGGGCTGGGTGCTCGGCACGGCACTCGGCGCGGCGGCGGGCAACATTCTGCCGGCCGTTTTGACGAACGCGCTCGGCATCGCGATCTACGGTATGTTCATTGCCATCATCCTGCCGCCTGCAAAAGAGAACCGCGTCGTTGCCGGTGTGGTCGTCCTTTCCATGGTGCTTTCCGCACTGTTCACGTATCTGCCGGTGCTGTGCAACATTTCTTCGGGCTTCCGCATCATTGTCATCACGCTTATCACCGCAGGCGGTGCAGCGCTGCTGTTCCCCATCCCGGATGAGCCCGCAGAGCCGGAAAAGGAGATGCCGCATGAGGGTTGAGGTTTTCCTTTACATACTCGTCATGGCGGCCGTTACGTATCTTATCCGTATGCTGCCGCTGACGCTCATCCGCCGCAAGATCACAAACCGCACACTGCGCTCGTTCCTCTATTATGTACCGTACGCCACGCTTTCCGCCATGACCTTCCCGGCAATTCTCACTGCCACCGGCAGCGCCATCAGCGCCGCGCTCGGCTTTGCCGCCGCTTTGATTTTAGCATTCCGCGGTAAAAGCCTGCTCACCGTCGCCATTATCGGCAGCGCCACCGTGCTTGTGTGTGAACTCATATTGCCATATCTGCCGCTGTAAAGCACAGTTTGCAACGTAAAAGTTTCGCCCGCCTTTTTCAATATGAAGTGATAAAATAATGGTAGACACAAAAGAGCCTACCATTATTTTTATGCTAT
>ERZ1673742.1053-NODE-1053-length-27989-cov-25.534403_pt1 | contig 27989 bp, 19 predicted proteins | sample MGYA00580208_ERZ1673742 | MGnify/ENA primary metagenome ERZ1673742 (study PRJEB41218, sample SAMN15661774) | gut metagenome | host: Homo sapiens | place: Canada: London | collected 2015-08-20/2019-03-30 | study: EMG produced TPA metagenomics assembly of...
AATCGCGCGAACGGGAGTCCAGAGGGTCGAAGACCCTTTGGCGGGGTCAAGGGGCAGCGCCCCTTGGGTTCCCCCAATCAGCACGCGGGCATAGTATGAAAATGCGCTCAACAGAATCGCGCGAACGGGAGTCCAGAGGGTCGAAGACCCTTTGGCGGAGTCCAGAGGCAGCGCCTCTGGCAGCGTTCGGGGAGCAAAAAAGCGTAGATGAATCCGGCGACATGCTAATTGTGCAAAAAAAACGACAGTTTGCGCCAAAATGCGGATAGAAAGCTGGCAGTGTGCTATAATCTGATATGAAAAGTGAATCCGGCAGAACGAAATCTGATTCGATTCCGTTTCCGGTCATCGTTCCGTCCTCCTCTTGGAATGGTGACTGCCCTTCCCATTAATCCCTTCGGCTTCTCCTCTTGCCGAAGGGATTTCTTGTTGCACGGGAAGGAGACGACTGTCAAAAACGGAACGTATTTTGCCAATCAAAACAGAATAGGAAGCCGAAATGACAGGTTCTGAAAGAAATGCGCAAAATGGGCGGAAAGCGTGCTAAAATGGCATCATCAAGCTGGGAAGGGAGAAAAACAGATGAAACAGGTATTCAACCCGTATTTGCCCGCAGGGGAGTACATCCCGGACGGTGAGCCGCATGTCTTCGGCAATCGGGTGTATGTGTACGGCTCGCACGACCGCTTTAACGCCGCTATCTTCTGCGTCAACGACTATGTGTGCTACTCCGCGCCGGTGGACGATTTGTCCGCGTGGCGCTACGAGGGCGTTATCTACAAGAAAAAACAAGACCCGCTGAACAAGTTGGGCATCCGCCTGCTGTTCGCGCCGGACGTGGTGCAGGGCGTGGACGGGCGCTATTACCTCTATTATGCCTATGATTTCCTTGGACGCATGGGTGTGGCGGTCAGCGATAAGCCGCAGGGCCCGTATGAATACTACGGTCATGTCCGCTATGCCGACGGGCGCGAGTGGGGCAGCCGATCCGGGGATGAGTTCCCGTTCGACCCCGGTGCGCTGGTGGATGACGACGGGCGCGTCTACCTCTATTCCGGCTTTGCGACGAAGGTGCCGTTCATCATGAGCCGCTTCCATAACCTCCGCAATTCCGGCGGCGTTGGCATGGAACTGGAACAGGACATGCTGACCATCAAGGATAAAATGCAGTTGATTTTCCCGCAGAAGGACAACAACCCGCCGAAGGAATTCGCGGGACATGCCTTCTTTGAGGCAAGCAGTATCCGCAAAATTGACGGCAAGTACGTTTTTGTGTACTCGTCGGAGAACAATCACGAATTGTGCTATGCGGTCAGCGAACATCCGCTGTCCGGCTACCGCTACGGCGGAACGCTTGTTGACTTGGGCGACCTGTACATGGAGGACGGAACCTCCGACGAGACGCGCGGCACGAACTACCTCGGCAACACCCACGGCGGCATGGCGGAGCTGAACGGGCAGTGGTACATCTTCTACCATCGCCAGACGAACCAGCACTCCTACTCCCGCCAAGCCTGCGCCGAACCGCTGAAGCGCACGCCCGACGGCGGCTTCCAGCAGGCGGAAGTGACCAGCTGCGGTCTGAACGGCGGCCCGCTGGACGGCATCGGCGAATACGAGGCGCGTATCGCCTGCAACCTGTGGAGCAAGCACGGCGTCGCCCGCTATGACAAGCGCTTCAATAAGAAGGAACACCCGTATTTCACCCAGAGCGGGCGCGACGGCGATCCGGCGGCGGTGCAGTATATCGCCAACATGCGCGACGGCAGCGTATGCGGATTTAAGTACTTCCAGATGCACGGCGCGAAAGCCATTCGGTGCGCCGTCAGCGGGGGATGCCGCGGCAATATCGAGGTCAGCGATACGCCGGAGTTCGCGACGCTGGCGGCAAGCATCCCGGTCGAAGCCGGAAAGACCGTGATGAACGTCACCGCGCCGTTCCGTATGCCGGATGGCGTGAAGGCGCTGTACTTCCGCTTCCGGGGCGAGGGGGCAATGAATTTCTTCGCGTTTGAACTCAGCTAAGAGGCGAATTATTATGAAGAAATTTGCTGGTATTCTGCTGATGCTCCTGCTGTTCGGCGCGGGGCATGGGTTCTATCTGGACGACCGCGAAACGGCGTGCAAGGAAATGGAAGCATTCCTGAACGAGATTGACCAGTAACAAAAACGCACCTCCCCCAACCGGGCAGAGGTGCGTTTTGGGTTACAGCTCTTTGTCATCCAGCCGAATCGCGTCAATCAGTGCCTGCGGGGTGGAACAGTTCGCGCCGAACCGCTTCTCCGCGCGAAGTCCCGCCAGGGCGTGAATCAGCACGCCGTACGCTGCCAGCGCACTTGTGGAGAGCGACGTAGACAGCCGATTCCGCTGGCACAGCAGCGCCGTCAGGATGCCGGACAGCACGTCGCCGCTGCCCCCTTTCGCCAGCGCGGGCGTGCCGTAGAGGCTGATGTACGTTGCGTCGCCGTCGGACACAAGCGTCCGCGCGCCCTTGAGCAGCACGCAGCAGCCGCACAGGTCATGCAGCCGCGATAGGGCATCCAGCGGTTCGTCAAGGATGAACTCGACGTGCTGTTCCAGCAGGCGCGCCGCTTCGCCGGGGTGCGGCGTGATGATGTCCTCCTCCTTCAGCGGGAGGATGCCGTCGTGCGTCGCCAGCAGGGTCAGTGCGTCCGCGTCCCAGACGATGGGGCAGTCCGCCTCGGCGAACACGCGCAGCAGCATCGTCACGTCCGGGGTTAGCCCGCAGCCGCAGCCGATGCACGCCGCGTCCGCCTTGTCCAGCGTCTCGCGGGTGATGCGCGCGGCTTGAGGCGTCAGCAGCCCGTTTGTTTCGGGCAGGGGAACGCACGTCGCGCCCGGCGCAAGCACTTGCAGCATCGGCAGCAGACTCTCGCGGCACAAAAGCGTCGTCAGCCCCGCACCCGCGCGGATGCAGGCATTGGCGCAGAACGCCGCCGCGCCGACCATCCCGCGCGAACCGCAGAAAATCACCGCGCGGCCGCAATCGCCTTTGTGAAGCGCGGGTGTGCGGGCGAAAAGCGGCGCAAGCGCGGCAGGAGAGAGCGTCTCCAAACCGTCGAAGCCGAGGTCAATGTCGTCGCCGGGGCGGATGAGAATCGGCTGCACGGTGATTTTGCCCGTGTATTCGACGCCCTGCCGCAGAAGCAAGCCCTGCTTGATGCGGTGGAACGTGACCGTCTCCGCCGCGCGGACGACATCAGCACCGAGTGCGCGCCCGGTCGTGCCGTCCAGCCCGCTGGGAATATCCACCGCGATAACCGGAATTTGCGGATGGTCGCTCAGGCGGTGGATGAGAATCGCCGCGTCGCCCTCGATGGCGTGATTCAGCCCCGTGCCATAGAGCGCGTCCACCACGGCGGCGTACTCGGCGACATCCACCGCGTCGGCGCTGGGCAGGACGCGGACACCGTGCAGCAGCGCCAAGGTGCGGTTCGTCAGTGCGTCGCCGCGGACGGCGCTGGTCACTTCCCACACGTCTGCCTGACCGCCGCCTGAGCACCAGAGCCGCGCCGCCGCATAGCCGTCGCCGCCGTTATTGCCGGGCCCGCAGAGGAACAGCACGCGGGCGGATTTCGGCGCGTGGTGGGCAATCGCTGCGGCCACGCCCTGCGCAGCGTGTTCCATCAGCAGAATACTGGGCGTGCCGGTTTCGGACATGAAAAGCGTTTCCAAGGATTTCATCTCGTCGGGCGTAATCGTCGTCATGGAAGGCAGCCTCCTCCGGAAAGTCTCTTCCATTAGTATAGCGTATTTTCAGGAAATTGCAAGCACTCCGCAGATTTTCGGCTTTTTTCCCGCGCGTAACGCTGCCGCGTTGCCTCACCGCCGCGCAAATGGCGGACGGACTTGTTGTACGCCAGCAGCGCCGATACTTCGCGGGCGAGGGCTGCATCCGCCTGCGGAAGGTGCTGGAGCATGTCTTTGTGGATGCCGGATTTGGAGAGCTGGAACGCGGCGGCAGTCTGCCGGATGGTCGTCCGGTGGCGGAGCATGTAGCGCGCCTCGGCAATGCAGCGCTGGGCGATGGCTTCGTCCATGTGCGAAACCTCCTTTTTGCGCTTCTGCATGGTCGCGCAGAAGGCTTTGCAGGAGGATATGAGCCGAAAACGCCCCTAATGACCGGCAGGGGGAAGCGAAAAAATGCCGAAAAAACGGGCATTTGCGGGGATTTTCCGAAAAACGCCCAAAAAGAATCAAAAAATCCGCAAAAAAATTCATTTTGGGGGTTGACAAACTGCTGAAATGGGTGTATACTTAAGAAGTCGCCTGCAGGACATGCAAGAGACACGGGAACGACGGGGTGTAGCGCAGTCTGGTAGCGCACGTGCTTTGGGAGCATGGGGCCGGGGGTTCAAATCCCTTCACCCCGACAGCTACTACTCTCCTTCGGATGGGAAATATGGCCCCGTGGTCAAGTGGCCTAAGACACCGCCCTTTCACGGCGGCTACTCGGGTTCGAATCCCGACGGGGTCATCCTTCTTCTTTTCCCTTCCGTATGGGCCTTTAGCTCAGTTGGTTAGAGCAACCGGCTTATATCCGGTCGGTCCCGGGTTCGAGTCCCTGAAGGCCTACTTTCTCAGGTGGCCCGGTAGCTCAGTTGGTTAGAGCGCCAGCCTGTCACGTTGGAGGTCGAGGGTTCGAGCCCCTTCCGGGTCGTCTACTTTCTGGTTTGAACTTCGCAGGTGCTACCAAGTAAGCAATGCTGGTGTAGCTCAATTGGCAGAGCAGCTGATTTGTAATCAGCAGGTTGCGGGTTCAAGTCCCATCGCCAGCTCCATTCTCTGGGTTACAGAGAAATTTCATATGGATGGGTTCCCGAGTGGCCAAAGGGAGCAGACTGTAAATCTGCCGTCACCGACTTCGGTGGTTCGAATCCACCCCCATCCACATTCTGCGGGAATGGCGGAATTGGCAGACGCGCTAGATTCAGGTTCTAGTGAGGGCTAACTTCATGCAGGTTCAAGTCCTGTTTCCCGCACCATAACTGGACACCAGTTTTGATACATTTGTGTATACAAACGGGTGTCCAGTTTTTCTTTTAAGCATTACGGAGGAAAATATTATGGGGAGGATTCGAAACTCTGCAAAAGCACTTATCATCAAAGACGGAAAAATGGCCGCTATCAAAATCAGAGATGCTGGTGAAGAATGGTATATTATGCCTGGCGGTGGTCAAGAAGCAGAAGAAACGCTAAATGAAGCTGTTTGCCGTGAAGTGTCAGAGGAATTAGGTATTGCTATAGAGTGCAAAGAATTGCTTTTTGTAGTGGAAGGTGTTCATGGCGAAAACTTTCATCGTGTCGATTTGATTTTTTCTTGTGAATATATTGATAACATACCGGATGCTGTTCTTCATGGAGATACGAATCAAGTTGGCATAGGATGGCTGGATATTTCTACGCTTGATTTGCAGCCCTTGTATCCTTCGAAATTAAGACGACAGATTATGAATTATTATCAAGGGAAACCATACAAAGTATATCTTGGAAACGAAGAAGCCGGTGATTCGAAATGTCTGGATTAGAAGTATGCAGCATCTTCTGCAAATACGGTGTGCACCATTTAACGATTTCCAAACATTTTAACGGAAAGGTGACAAGGTGTGCATTTCGTATCAAAATAGGTCTTTAGTTTCAAAGCCTTGAGAGTGAGAACGTTCAAGGCTTTTTTTCTATACGGATTCGGATGGCGGATGTGGAAAAAACGTGAAAATAATGAACAGGTGGGCGAAAAGCGGGAAAAACACTGCCGCGCAAAAGAAGCGGTGTTGTCGTCCGAAAAATAGGTAGATGCAGATTTTTTTGTGTCTGCTGATCGCTACATACTTCACCCCGCATCTGCCCAGTGCCAGTCATCTGACAAAATAATATTGTCCGCACACAGCCCAATCCCCCCTAATTCTTCCTCAATCGCACATTTTCCTGCGCCAATGGGGGATGCAAAAAATCCGCCGCTGTGGTATCATCAAGATAGAAAGGAGTCCTTGCATGTTGCTGCGAATCGCCATCGTCGATGATCTCCCGCAGGACGCCGAGCGTCTTCAACAGGCGCTGACCGCCGAGGGACAGACGAACATCATCCGCTACGAAAGCGGCGACGCACTGCTTAGCGCTATCAGCCCGGAGCAGCTGGATGCCCTCTTCCTCGACATTTGCATGGAGGGCACGAACGGCATCGACACCGCACGGAAACTCCGCGAACAGGCGCCGACGCTGCCGATTGTTTTCGTCACATCCTCGAAGGAGTACGTCTGGCAGTCTTTCCCGGTGCATCCGTTCGATTATCTGCTCAAACCGTTCGAGCAAGCGCGCATTCGTCAGCTGCTGGATGACCTGCTGCGCATCCTGCAGCACCCCGAACCGGAAATCGAGGTGCGTTTCGCCCGCAAACTCATGCGCCTGCCGTACAGCAAGGTGTATTACGCGCTGGCGCAGAACCACTTCGTCCGCATCATGAGCGACGAGGGCGAATGCCGCGCAACGGGAATCTTCGCGCAGGTGGAAAAGGAGCTCTGCGCCGATCCGCGGTTTTTGGTCTGCAACCGCGGCATCATCATCAACATGAGCGCTGTTCTGCGGTTCGAGAATGACTGCATCCAGATGCTCGACGGCACGCAGTTCCCTGTCCGCCAGAAAGACAAGGGGCGCTTGTTCGCAACGTTCACGCAGTACCAGTTCCGCCATATGCGGCGCGAAATCTGACGAAATCCGCGCAGGAGGGGAGGAAACGACCATCGAAATTTCACAGTACATCCGCTACTTTCTGGAATTCTTGCCTATGCTGCCGGCGGCGGTCATGGTGCTGATGTCGGTCTGGGAGCAGCTGCTTTCGCCCAAACGAACGGCGTGTCAGGCGATGCTGTTCATCCTGCTGGCATGCGCGAGCGGCGCGGCTGTCTGCTGCTGGCAGGGCTGGGTAACAAACACGTTGCTGCTGCCCTTCATGGCGCTGGCGTTCGTGCTCTTCCGCCGTGCATTGAAACCAAATGTTTCAGTGTCACAAAGCATCCTTCTCTTTTTGAGCCCCGCCACCGTGGCGGCGGTGGCACTCATGCTGTCCGTCTGCCTGAACGCGCGGCGTGAGGTAACGAACGTTCAGCCAATCTACCTGCTGTCCACGGTACTGCTGAATCTCGGCATCGAAAGTTTACTGGCAATTGTCTACGCGCTGGTGGCTGTGCCGTGGCTGAGATGGCTGCTGCGCGAATATCAGGTGGAACGCGTGTGGCGCGTTGTCAGCCCCATCCCCGCTATTTGCATCGCGTTCATCATCTTCATCATGCCGCAAGACCCGGCGACGGTGCTGGTTAACCGGATGCAGCGCGTTTCCATTGTGGCATTGCTGATGGCGATGCTTCTGCTGCTCTACCAGTTCTACCGCATGGCACAGGAGAGCGTGCGCAATCTGACGCTGATTCAGGAAAACCAGATGCTGGAATTGGAATCGCGCCGCTATGCACAATTGCGGGAGTACATGGCACAAACTCGCCGCCTCCGCCACGATTTCCGGCAGCATCTGCACGTTATTGCCGGGCTGACGGAGAGCGGCAAAATGGAGGAGCTGCGCGCATATTTGAAGGAGTATGAGAGCGAATTCGTTGATGCGCACGCGACCTTCTGCGCCAATGGTGCGATGGACGCAATTGCAGGCTACTACGCAGCGACGGCGGCGCAGAAGAACATCCCACTTGCCTGGCAGCTGAATCTGCCGGAGAAACTGCCGATGCGCGAGGCGGATTTGTGCATGGTGCTGGGCAATCTGCTGGAGAACGCCCTGCGCGCCAGTGAACGCCTGCCCGAAGCAATGCGACGCGTCAGCGTGATTTGCCACATGCTGTCGCCTGCCATGATGGGGCTGATTGTTGAGAATCGCTATGATGGGCAGCTTTCCCGCCGTGAAGGAAAGCTACTGTCCACCAGCCACCCCGGCTTTGGCACAGGGCTGCTGAGCGTGGAGACAGTCGCGAAAAAGTACCACGGGCAGATGACCGTCGAGACGGAAAACGGCGTGTTCCGGGTGAATGTGCTGCTGAATCTATAATAAAACCCGGATTGTCGCGGACAAAAAACTGCGGCAATCCGGGGTTTTGTATGGTTCTTCACGGAAAGTTGGGGGAGCAAACAAGGGCTTAGGCGAAGCCCCAAAAAGCTGCACGCGGAAGGAGCATGAAAGCGCGACCAACTCAATCGCGCGGAGGGGTCAAGGGGCAATTGCCCCTTGCAGGGTCAAGGGACAGCGTCCCTTGTGGGGTTTGGGGCAACGCCCCAACTGTTCCGCGGGCGACCAGCATTGCAAACGCACTCAACAAAGGCGCAGGCAGCGAAGCGTCCCTGCCAGTAACTTTGCGCGTCCGCAGACGCGCCCCCCAAGCTGCTTTTCCCCTAGAATTGAATTTTCCCCGGAAATGACGGCATAAAGGACGGGTGCGTGGAGAAATTTAATCTCCACGCACCCGCCTTTTTTCACATATGATTTTCTGCAACGGAGGAATTATCCCCGCAGCATCGCATCCACTTCTTCCGCCCTCGGAATGGACGGCGCTGCCCCCTGCCGTGTCACGCTGATGGCCGATGCCGCCGCAGCGCGCGCCATGCACGTTTCCAGCGGCAGCCCTTGCGTCAGCGCCGCGAGGAAGTAACCCGTGAACGTGTCGCCCGCCGCCGTCGTGTCCACCGCCTGAACGCGGAAAATTGGCTGATGAACCGTTTTCTCCGGCGTGCAGCAAATCGACCCGGCGCTCCCAAGTGTCAGCACAACGCACAGCGCGGGGTACTTCGCCCGCAAGGCAGACAGGATCGCGTCCGGCGCGGTTTCGCCCGTCATTTGATGCCCTTCGACCTCGTTGATGAAAATCCAGCGAATTTGGTTGTAATCCAGCGACCGCAGCGAATCGTCAAACGGCGACGGATTCAGCACGACATGCAAGCCGCGCTTTGCCCCCGCTTCCACCATCTCCGGCAGACAGGACACCTCGTTCTGCAGCACTAGATAATCGCCGGGGGCAAACGCGGCAATCGTCTCTTCCACCTGCGCCTTCGTGATGGCGTGGTTGGACTGCCCGAAGAGCAGGATGCAGTTTTCGCCCTTGGGGCTGACCTGAATCATTGTGCTGCCCTGCGTGCAGTCGCGGTGCAGCAGGTAGTCATCGTGCACGCCGTTTTCTTTCAGCAGATTTGTCAGCAGCTCGCTGCCGTTACCGACGACGCCCGCATGATACACATCCGCGCCCGCCCGTGCCAGCGCCAGCGACTGATTCAGCCCCTTTCCGCCGGGATGCACCGCCTCGGACAGCGCTGCCATTGTCTCGCCCGCCTGCAGAAAGTGCGGCACTTGGTAAACGTTATCCAGATTCAGCGACCCGAAATTGAGAATCTTCATCGTTATCTCTCCCACACGACGACTTTGCTCGCGTCAATCGTCTTGCCCGCGCATTTTGCTGTCGCGACGCCCTTGTCGATGCTTACGTTGATGAGCTGCAAGCCCTCGTTCAGGTCGATATCCGTGCTCTCGCCGTCATCCTCGTACAGCGTGATGGCACAGCCGACCTCCAGCCAGCCGACCAGCGACAGCTTCGTCGTGTCCAGCGCATCGACGTATTCCGCGCTGCGGCACAGCGGAATCACATGCCCGCGGCGGATGAACAGCGGCACTTCGTTCATTGGCACATCCAGCCAGTGATGCCCCTTCTGCATCGTTTGCACGGTGTAATCGTCGCCGGAGCGGAAGCGCACCAGCAGCATGTCCTCCGGCAGATAAACATGGCGGCCGCGCGCGTTCTGCTCAACCACGGGTGCAATCATGCATTCGTCGCCCAGCATCAGCTGATCTTCCACGCGGATGGCGGTCTTGTCCTGCGGATAATCGAATGCCAGCGGGCGGAACATCATCTCGTCCCGGCAGGCGCACTTGACCAGCAGGCTGTACAGGTAGGGGAGCAGCGCATAGCGGACGGACACGACATTGCGCATATCCTCCCAGTTGCGGAAGCGGAAAATTTCCTGATCGCGCGTGTGCTGCGCAGTGTGGTTGCGCATCAGCGGGGTGAAGACGCCCAGCGCCAGCCAGCGCAGGAGCAGATCCTCCGTCGTGTTGCAGGAGAAGCCGCCCAAGTCCGCGCCCGTGTACAGGAAGCCGCACATGTTCAGCGACGGCATCATTTTCAGGTTCAGCAGCAGATGCGACCACCAGCTGCTGTTGTCACCCTGCCACACGCCGCCGTCGCGGTGCGCACCGATGAAGGAGGAGCGGCTGAACAGCAGATAGCGCCGGTCGGGATTGTAGCTGCGGAAGCCTTCGGCGGCGGATTTTGTCATCATTGCACCGTAGAGGTTGTGCACTTTGTCGTGGCGTACGGGCTGACCATCCACCGTGTGGTAGAAGCGGCGGTAATCCTCGGCGTTGTTGGCAATGTTGACGAACGCGGCTTTCAATTTGAACGCGCCGTCAATGCCCAGATTCTCGTGCCGCATCTTTTCCGCCGTCTCGAACGCGTTTTCGAGACTGTCCGTGCTGTAAAACAGCGCCGGTTCGTTCATGTCGTTCCAGAAGCCCTCGATGCCCGTATCCATCAGCTTATGGTACTTCGCGCCGAACCATTGCCGCACGTCCTCGCGCAGGAAATCCGGGAAGCACGCGCGCCCCGGCCAAACCGCGCCCACGAACAGGCTGCCATCCGCCTTCTTGACGAAGTAATCCTTCTGCACACCCTCGTCGTAAATCGGGTCGCCAGTGAGCTGCTTGATGCCTGCGTCAATAATCGGTACAAGGTGGATGTGTTCGTCCTTCATGCGCGCATTGATGGCTTTCAAATCCGGGAAATGCACCGGATTCCAGGTGAAGTCCTTGAAATCCTCCATATAGTCGATGTCCATGCACACGTTGTCCAGCGGGATGTGCCGCTTGCGGTGCTCGGATACGATGAAGTTCAAATCGTCTTCGCTTGCGTACCCCCAGCGGCTCTGGATGTAGCCCATCGCCCACTTCGGCGGAATGTAGCTGCGTCCGATGAGGTGGCGGAACTCGCGCACAAGCCCCGTCAGCGTGGTGCTTTCAATCAGATACACCGACAGATTGCCGTTTTCGGATGTAATGACCGCCTTGCCGCCGTCAGAATACCCCAAATCAAACGTGACCGCACCGGGATCGTCGAAATACGCGCCGAAAACACCTTGCTCGCCGCTGAACAGCAGCAGATTGTGGCTGGAATAAATGCCGCCCTTGTTCTCCGTGTGGCTGAAATCGTCCATGTTCCACGCGCGATAAAGATGACCGCGCTTGTTGATGCCGCGGACATTCTCGCCCAGCCCGAAGATGAGGTCATCGTCACCCAGTATGGTAGTGAAAGAGACGCTGCCGTCCGCTTTGGTGACGGTGAAGTGGGGAATTTCGCCGCCCGACGGCGCAATTTCGCGGATGACCGCCATGGTGGGGAGGGGAGTGCCGAAAATATAGCGTGAGATCATCGACATGACCTGCCTTTCCTGATGATAAAGAGATAATATAGAATTCGCGGGGGAAGGGGGAAAATCCTGCAAAGCGGAGAGGGAAAATAATGCGGAGGTTTGGCGGCTTCCACTTATTTGGATGCAAAAAAAACCTTCCCGAAAGCAATTTTTCGGGAAGGCAGGAGATTCACTCGCTGATGGCGAACATCTTCGTGGATAGATACCGCTCGCCTGTGTCGGGCAGGATGACGACGATGTTCTTGCCCGCGAATTCCGGACGCGCCGCCACTTGCGATGCCGCCCAGACCGCCGCACCTGACGTGATGCCCGCCAGCACACCCTCGTGCGCCGCCAGCTCACGCCCCGTGCGGTACGCATCGTCTTCCTTGACGGTGATAATCTCGTCAATCAAATCGCGGCTCAGCACATCCGGCACGAAATTCGCGCCGATGCCCATCAAGCCGTGCGGACCCGCAACGCCCTTGGATAGCAGGGGCGAGGAGAACGGCTCTACCGCGACGATGCGCACGTTCGGGTTCTTTTCACGCAGGTAGCTGCCGATGCCGGTCAGCGTGCCGCCCGTGCCGATGCCCGCGACGAGCACATCCACCTGACCGTCCGTGTCCGCCCAGATTTCCGGGCCGGTCGTGGCGCGGTGGGTGGCGGGGTTCGCCGGGTTGACGAACTGCCCGACGACAATCGCGTTCGGGGTTTCGGCGGCGAGTTCATTCGCCTTGTCAACCGCGCCCTTCATGCCCAGTTTGCCGGGGGTGAGGACGAGCTTCGCGCCATACGCCAGCATCAGCTGACGGCGCTCGACGCTCATGCTGTCCGGCATGACGATGATGGCGGTATATCCGCGCGCGGCGGCGACCATCGCCAGCCCGATGCCGGTGTTGCCGCTGGTGGGCTCAATAATCGTGCCGCCGGGGAGCAGTTTGCCTGCCTTTTCCGCGGCCTCCACCATGCCCAGCGCAATGCGGTCTTTCACACTGCCGCCGGGGTTAAAGGATTCGACCTTCGCCAGCAGATGCGCGTTCAGACAGTGCGTCTGCTCAAAGTGAGTGAGTTCAAGCATCGGCGTGCGGCCGATCAGTTCAGCGACGGACTTGGCAATGCGCATAACCAGCGCCTCCTTTTCGTGTCTTTCCTCCCGATAAAGTCAGGAGGAAGAATGACGGCATTATACGCTATTCCTATAGGTTTCGTCAAGCACAAATTTGCCTTTTTTTCGGAAAAAATTTGCCTGAATCTTGCGAAATCCGATATGCGTATGCTATACTGGAAGCAGATGCAAGAGAAACAACATCCGAAAGGCGGGATGCGGGTGGCTCAGGCGGATGACGAACGGCAGTTCCTCGCGGCGTGCTATCAGCGCCACCGCATCAGCATGATTCGCTTGGCGAAGTGCTATGCCGCTGACAGCGCGGCGGTGGAGGACATTGTGTCGGACAGCCTCGTGGCGCTGATGGAGAAAATCGACCTGCTGCGCACGCTGACGGAAGAGCAGGAACGCGCGTATGTGCTGGCAGTTGTGCGAAACACCGCGATGGACGAACTGCGGCGCAAGCAGCGGCAGCGCGGGCGGTTCCTGCGCGACGGGGACGAGGCGCTCGCGCTTTATCCCGACCCGGCGGCGCTGGAAGAGAAGGTGCTGATGCGGGAGACGATGGCGGCAGTACGCAGGGCAATCGCGGAATTGCCGGAGAAGGAGCAGCAGGTGCTGCGTCTGAAGGTACTGGAAAACCGCACGGACGCGGAAATCGCCGCCGAAACGGGCTTGTCGCCGGGCAGCATCCGGCAGTATCTCCACCGCGCGCGGGGCAGACTGCGCGAGAAACTGTTTTGAGAGGAGGAAGCAGCATGAACGAAAAGAATCAGCAGGTGTCGGATGAGCAGATTGACGCCCTCATCCGCAGTGGACTTTGGCAGGACGAACAGCCGCTGACGGCGGACGAAGAGAAGCTGGCGGATGCGGCGTTTGCGCGGGCAATGGCGAAAATCGACCGCAAGGCGAAGCGGCAGAAGCGCCGGAATGTCCTGCATATGCTTGACCGCGTGGTGCGCGTCGCGGCGTGCCTGATTGTGGCGGTCGGGATTGCGTTCCCGATTGCGCTGGCGAATTCCGAAGCGTTCCGCGAGCAAATCCTCCAATTGGTGCTGTCCATCAACCCCGAAACGGGCATGGCGCACGTCGGCATGAAACCCGCGAAGGAGGAGCAGACCGCGAACGTGCCGCGCATGGACGTGCCGGACGGCTGGGAGGGGCTGTTCTTCCCGACGTTCTTGCCGGACAGCCTGCCGCTGGTGCGCTGCGAAACGACACGCGGCGACCAGGTGCACAGCGAAGCATATTATGCCGACGAGACGCGCTCCCTGTGCTTTGAGGAGCAGGACAACCTCGACGGCTGGAACGTCCGCGCGGCGGATGCGCGGGTGCTGACGATTTATCTGCACAGCGTGCCGGGCTACCTGATTGACCGCCAGACCGAGGACACGCACGAGGTGAGCATCATCTGGGCGGAGGGGAAGCGGATGCTGCGCGTGACGAGCATCGGGCTGCCGGCGGACGAAGCGGTGCTGGTGGCGCAGAGTGTGAAAAAAATTTTTGCGGAATGATGTCCCGTTTTGCCCCTTTGCAGCGTCTTAATAGGTGAAAGCGCCCGAAAGATGGTTCGGACGCGCCCGACGAGACACGGAAGGAGCGAAACACGATGACGACCCGATGGAAGCGACTGACCGCCCTGATGCTTGTTCTGCTGACGCTGCTGAACGCCGGAAGCGCGCTCGCGGCGGAGGAGTTTTGGAAGTGGGGGGATGTGTTCCAGCAGTGGGAAGCATGGGAAGGACAAGTAGGGGTACTTTCCACGCAAGTTTACAAAGACGAATTGTACTTTGTCTATGGTCGCCTGCTGTTAAAATGTCATGATCCGGAATCAAAGCCGGAAGAGGTTATGCAATTAAAGAAGCTGCTTCCAGAGGAGGAACAGCCTTATTATGCAGAGGATAACTATTATGGGCATATCGTTTTAACGGCGTACCTGTTCACGGACGGAGATGCGCTGTATATCTTTGCGCAGGGGATGCACAAAGTCTTTCGGATTGACTTTGTGGATGGCGAAGCAACCCCGGTATTATGTGCGGAACTTGATTTTGATGATGTTGAAGGCGTAAACCGGGAGAGTACCGACGGAAGTGAGCGGGTTTTCAAACCTTATTATAGCTATGGCAGAATTGCGAAGATTGGCGAAAAAATTTACATGCGTGGTATATATGGAACTTCGCAAAATACGAAAGCAGGATTTTTCTGCTTTTCGTTAGAAAATGGGAAAGGAAAACTACTTGGAAACGTTCTTGCCACAACTCAAATTGTTTCGTGGCAAGAAAACCCCGAATGGGCATCTACACTCCTAATCATGCGAAATGATGGACATTGGGAATGGAAGGGAGATACCAGTTATTATCTGGATGAACGTGCAGTTTTGGTATATAATCCGGAAACATTTGAACCTGAACAAACGGTTTTTGCTTTTGCAAATCTGGGCTTAGAGAATCAAAAAGAATACGATTTGGATTTGGGAGTATATCACTATAATCCAAGCTGCACTGCGCTTGCAGTGGATGCTGAAAGCGGTCGATTCTTCTTCCTACATGATGACATTGCTTGGTATACAGATGGAACGACAACTGCGAGAGGTTTTGACCGACTGCCGGAAGAAGCATATCATGCAGCATACGGATTCTTCTGGAAAGGGAATTACTATTATATGACACATGGAGATACGCTGTATGTTTGCGACATGTCCCGCGTCCCTCAATCCGCACAATAACCGCTCAACCAAAGAAAGGAGCCTCCCCATGAAACACAACCTCCGAGCTGCATTCCTGTCCCTCCTGCTGGTGCTGACGCTGGGCGTGATGCCCGTGTTCGCCGAATCCGCCGACCATGCCATGGACTGGACGCACGGCATCGGCAGCCGCTACCGCACGGACGTGACCAGCGCGCTGCCGTTTGAAGACGAACTCTTCTTCATCAGCGGCAGTCAGCTGCTGCGCGTCGATGACCCCGAATATGAGCCGGAAGTCGTCTGCAATCTGGAAGACATCATCTGGTCGGAAGCGCTGAAACAGAGCGGCTATTACGGGCAGGTGATGCTTCTGAACGGCGGCGCGGAGCTGGTGCTGTTCAGCGCGAATGAAGGGCGGCTGTACAGTTTTGTTCCCCCGACGGATGACACGATGGTGCGGATGCAGATGGTCACGGAACTCGATTACAGCACCGTGCCGCAGATGGGGTGGAAGAAGTTCCCGATTGCAAAGGACTTGTACGACGTGACGGTCGAACAGGCAGTGTACGACGCGGAAAACGGGCTGTACGTCATCGCGAAGGACAAGACGGACGAATACCAGATTGTCTGGTTTGATTTGGATACGGGCAAGGGCGAAATGCTGGAATTTGCGCTGGAGGACGACGAAAACAGCCACCTTCTGACGGACATGCCCGGCTTCTTCCGATGGAGTGCTGAAAGCTCGAAGTATGAGCGCACGCTGTACGACGGCAAGGTGCTGACGACGGTGGACTTGTCATCTGGCGAAGCGACGAAGGCCGTGCATAATTGGGTCAACACGCTGACCCTTCAGCCGATTCCTGATTATGACGTCACGCTGGGCGACTATGTGACGCACGATGCTTACTACGCCTATGCCCCCAACAAGGACAATTCGGCGATGTACTTCGTGCATGACAACACGGTCTGGGTTATGGACTACGACGAGGAGACCAGCGAGTTCGGCGAACCGCACGGCATTGACAAGCTGCCTTTCTTCGCCGAGGACACCATGTGCGGCTTCTACTGGCGCGGCTTCTACCTCATCCAGACGCACGACGGGCTGTACCTCTGCCACACGGGCGACGAGACGGCGAGAGCCTACCTCTATGGCGAGGTTGAATAACATTCCTCTATAAATTACGCGCCTGCTCCCTTTCATTCGGAAGCAGGCGCGCTTTCTATATCCTCAATTATTCCCCAATCGCATTCCCGGTGTACAGCGTGTAGTACTTGCCCTTCTGCGCAATCAGCTGGTCGTGTGTGCCGCGCTCGATGATGCGGCCCTGCTCCAGGACCATGATGCAGTCGCTGTTCTTGACCGTGGACAGGCGGTGCGCAATCACGAACGTCGTGCGCCCCTTCATCAGGGCGTCCATGCCGCGCTGCACCAGCGTTTCGGTGCGCGTGTCGATGGAGGATGTCGCTTCGTCCAGAATCAGCGCGGGCGGGTCGGCAACCGCGGCGCGGGCAATCGACAGCAATTGCCGCTGCCCCTGCGAGAGGTTCGCGCCGTCGCCCGTCAGCATCGTATTGTAGCCGTCGGGCAGCTTGCGGATGAACTCGTCCGCGTTGGCGAGCTTCGCGGCTTCCATGCACTCCGCGTCCGTTGCGTCCAGGCGGCCGTAGCGGATGTTGTCCAGCACCGTGCCGGTGAATAGGTGCGTGTCCTGCAGCACCATGCCGAGGCTGCGGCGCAAATCCGCCTTGCGAATCTTGTTGATGTTGATGTCGTCGTAGCGGATTTTGCCGTCCTGAATGTCGTAGAAGCGGTTAATCAGGTTCGTGATGGTGGTTTTGCCCGCGCCCGTGCCGCCGACGAAGGCAATCTTCTGTCCCGGCATGGCGTACATGGTGATGTCGTGCAGCACCGCCTTTTCGGGCGTGTAGCCGAAATCAACGTGGTCAAACGTCACGCCGCCGGACAGCTTGCGATAGCTGACGCTGCCGTCCGCCGTGTGCGGATGCTTCCATGCCCACAGCCCGGTGCGCTCGGTCGTCTCGGTAATCGTGCCGTCGGGCGCTTCCTTCGCGTTCACCAGCTCCACATAGCCATTGTCGGCTTCCGGCGCTTCATCCAGCAGGTTGAACACGCGCTCAGCGCCCGCCAGCGCCATGATGATGGAGTTGAGCTGCTGGGTAATCTGCGAAATCGGCTGGGAGAAGTTGCGGTTCAGCGTCAGAAACGCCACCAGACGCCCCGTGGACATCAGCGCGCCGCCCGTTGCGATGGACAGCGCCGAACCCACCATCGCGCAGATAACGTAGGAGATGTGTCCCAAGTTGTTGTTGATAGGGCCAAGGGTGTTCGCCCAGCGGTTCGCTTCGTGGGCTGATGTGCGCAGCTGCTCGTTCAGGTCGCCAAACTGCTCAATCGCCTTTTCCTCGTGGCAGAACACCTTGACGACTTTCTGCCCGGTCATCATTTCCTCAATGAAGCCGTTGACGCGGCCCAAATTCGCCTGCTGCGCGACAAAGTGCTTGCCAGACAGTTTCGCGAGTTTGGCGGACGCCAGCATCTGGAACGTCAGCAGGATGAGCGAGAGAATCGTCATAATCCACGAATTGTTCAGCATGGCGAAGAACACCATGACGACGGAAATCGCGCTGTTGATGATTTCGGGGATGCTCTGGCTGATGAGCTGGCGCAGGGTGTCCACGTCGTTGGTGTAGATGGACATGATGTCGCCGTGCGAGTGCGTGTCGAAGTAGCGGATCGGCAGGGACTCCATGTGCGTGAACAAGTCCGTGCGGATTTTGAGCATCGTGCCCTGGCCGACGCTGACCATCAGGCGCTGGCGGATGTAGCTGGCGGCAACGCCCAGCGCGAGGACGCAGCCCAGCGGAATCATGGCATTCGCCAAATCGCCCATGGTCTTGGTGCCGCCCATAATCCCGGCGATGTACACGTCCACCAGATCCCGCGTGAACGTGCTGGACTGAATGGTGGCATACGCCGTCACCACGATGCAGACGATGACGGCAATGAACTGCCACAGATAGTTTTCAAAAACGATTTTCATCAGGCGCTTGAGGATGTGTCCCTGCCCCTTGATGGACATGCGGGGCATCGGAGCGCCTCTGCGGCGAGGACCTCCCATCATTGCGCGTCACCACCCTTCATCTGATCGGGGCTGTCGAAGTCGCCGCCGCCGGACGTCTGCGTCTCATAAATCTCGCGGTACAGGTCGGACTTCTTCAGCAGGTTTTCATGCGTGTCGAATGCTTCCACGCGGCCGTTGTCCATCACGATAATGCGGTCAGCGTCCTGCACGGAGGAAATACGCTGCGCAATGATGATTTTCGTCGTGCCGGGGATGCGCTGGGCAAACGCGCGGCGGATTTTGGCGTCCGTCGCGGTGTCAACGGCGGAGGTGGAGTCGTCCAGAATCAGCACGCGCGGCTTTTTGAGCAATGCGCGGGCGATGCAAAGGCGCTGCTTCTGTCCGCCGGAGACGTTCGTGCCGCCCTGCTCGATGTGCGTGTCGTACCCATCAGGCATCCGGTCGATGAACTCGTCCGCGCAAGCCTGTGCGCAGACCTCTTTGCATTCCTCCAGCGTGGCGTTTTCATTGCCCCAGCGCAGGTTTTCCAGAATCGAGCCGGAGAACAGCACGTTCTTCTGCAGCACCACAGCAACCTGATTGCGCAGGGCTTCCATGTCGTACTTGCGCACGTCCACGCCGCCGACTTCCACCGAGCCTTCGGTTGCGTCGTATAGGCGGGAAATCAGGCTGACGAGCGTCGATTTGCCGCAGCCCGTGCCGCCGATGATGCCCACCGTCTCGCCGGACTTGATGTGCAAATCAACATCGTTCAGGATGGGGTCGCCATTGCCGTCAGCATGGTACTTGAACATGACGTGGTTGAAGTCGATAGAACCGTCCTTGACCGTTTCCAGCGGCTGTTCGGGGTTCGACAGCGACGGCTCCTCGTTCAGCACTTCCACGATACGCCGGGCAGACGCTGCGGACATGGTCAGCATGACGAAAATCATCGACAGCATCATCAGGTTCATCAGCATATTCATGACGTAGGTGAACATGGCGGTCAGGTCGCCCACATCAAGCGAACCGCCCGTGACCAGCGACGCGCCCAGCCAGCTCAGCGCCATCACCGAGCCGTAGATGGTCAGCATCATGACGGGGCTGTTGAAAGCGATGATGCGTTCCGCCTTGACGAACAGGTTGTAGACGTTCGTCGCCGCTTTGCCGAACTTCTTGTCCTCGAAGTCCTCGCGCACAAACGCTTTGACGACGCGGATGCCGGAGACGTTCTCCTGCACGGAGGCGTTCAGGTCGTCGTACTTCTTGAACACCTGATCGAACAGGTGCGTCGCGCGCTTGATAATCAGCCCCAGCACAACGCCCAGCAGCACCAGCGGAATCAGGAACACGCCCGCCAGCTCCGGGTTGATGACGAATGCCACGATCATCGAGAAAATCAGCGTCAGCGGCGAACGAACCGCAATGCGCGTAATCATCTGGAAGGCATTTTGAACGTTGGTCACGTCGGTGGTCATGCGCGTGACCAGACCGGCGGTGGAGTATTTGTCGATATTGGCGAACGAGAAGCGTTGGATGTTGCGATACATGCCATCGCGCAGGTTCGCGGCAAAGCCGGTGGAGGCATGGGACGCCGTGTGCGCGCAGACGGAGCCGAAAACCAGCGACAGCATGGCCATCGCCATCATCAGGAAGCCATAGCGGTAAATCGCGCCGGTGTCGCCGCCCTCAATGCCATACTTCACCAAGCGCGCCATCGCCATGGGAATCAGCACTTCCATGACGACTTCCAGCGCGGCAAAAATCGGCGTGAGAATCGTTGATTTCTTGTACTGCTTAATCTGCGCAGCCAGTGTTTTCAGCATGAAATCATTCCTTTCCTTCATTATTATGGTAATTGTTGTGGCAATGCTCTGTTTCGTCCATGTCGTCCTTCAGATTCTCATAGACCTTTTGCAGGCATTGCAGGAACAGCTGCTTTTCTTCCTCCGTCATTCCGGCGGACATTCGCTTTTCGGATTGCAGAATGTCCTTGTGGCACGTCTGCCGCATTTCCGCGCCGCTTTCTGTCAGGCGAACATGCTTGATGCGCCGGTCGCGCGGGTCGGTGAAGCCTTCTACCAGCCCTTTCTTCTCCAGCCGCGTCACCAGTCCCGCCAGCGTGGACTGCGCGCAGCCGAAAATGCTCTCTAACTCCTTGAGCGTCCGTGTGTGATTTTCCGCGTCGGACAGCACGAAAAGCAGATGACTTTGCTGCATCGTCAGGTTGTGGGATTGGACATTCCGACAGGCTTCGCGGGCGAGGGCGTTGTCAATGCGCTTGATGTACCAGCCGAATCCTGCCAATTCCTTGTCCATAGGACACCTCCTTGCTGATGTTTTCATTGGAAACAGGGGTGATTATAGCAAATCAATCGCATGATGTCAATAGCATACGATTGAATTTTCATATTCCGTCACATAGGTTACACCATAACGGTTACATGACCGCTTTCGGCCGTGAAAAATGGCGTCTTTTCGTCCGAAAAACACGGGGAAAAAAGACGTAAAAATTCCTGTCAAAACCCCTTGAAAACCGACGAAAAACGTGCTATAAATAGGCGTTCCCCATAGGAGACAATGAAACGTGATTTTCCCCCCCATCCTGCATCAACGAAAGGACATCCACATGGCGCAGAAAAACGTGACCCGTGACATGACGCAGGGCTCGCCTCTGAAACTGATTCTGACATTCTCTCTGCCGCTGCTGGGCGGCTTCCTGTTCCAGCAGCTGTACAGCTTCATGGATACCATGGTCGTCGGCGGTGTGCTGGGCACGGAGGCGCTGGCGGCGGTGGGCGATACCGGATCGCTGAACTTCCTCATCAACGGCTTCTGCATGGGCATCTGCTCCGGCTTCGCGATTCCGATTGCGCAGGCGTTCGGCGCGAAGGACGAGACGGAAATGCGCCGCTATGTGATGCACTCCGTGTACCTGTGCGCGGTGATTTCTGTGCTGATGGGGCTGCTAACCGGCGTCTTCGCGCCGCAGCTCCTGCGGATGCTGAACACGCCGGAGGATATTCTGCCGTTGTCGGTCGCCTATATCCAGCCGGTTTTCTTCGCGATTCCGGTTACGGTGCTGTACAACATGTGCGGCGGCGTGATGCGCTCGCTGGGCGACAGCAAAACGCCTGTTATCGCCATCACGATTGCCGCGCTGCTCAACATCGTGCTGGACTACACGTTCATCCTTGCGTTCCACATGGGCGTGGAGGGTGCGGCATGGGCGACCGTCATCAGCCAGCTCATCAGCGGCCTCTGGTGTCTGCTGGTCATCCGCAAGCGATTCACCATCCTCAAAATGCAGCCGGAGGACAAGCGCATCCGTGCGCCGTTTGTCCGCCGCCTGCTGGCAATGGGCATCCCGTTCGGTCTGCAGTATTCCATCACGGCGATTGGCTCTCTGACGGTGACTTATGCCGTTAACGGCATCGGCACGATTGCGGTTGCGGCGGTCACGGCGGGCGGCAAGCTGAGCATGTTCTTCTGCTGCGTGTTTGATGCGCTCGCCTCGACGATGGCGACTTTCGCCGGGCAAAACGTCGGCGCGAAGAGACTCGACCGCATCAATCAGGGCTTGAAAGCATCCTCCATCATCGGCTGTGTCTACTGCGTCCTCGCGTTTGTGGTGATTTACTTCTTCGGCAAGCCGCTGGTGGGTCTGTTCATCAGTCAGGACAGCGCCGACCGCCAGCTGGTCATCGACATGGCGCAGCAGTTCCTGATTATCAACAGTGTGCTGTATATTCCGCTTTTGTTTGTGAACATTGTGCGCTTCTCCATTCAAGGCTTGGGCTATACCATGATTGCAATGATTGCAGGCCTGATGGAGCTTGTCGGCCGTGCGGTGGTGGCGATGCTGCTTGTCCCGTCGCTGGGGTACGATGCCGCGTGCTTTGCGAACCCTGTTGCGTGGATACTGGCGGATTTGTTCCTGATCCCGTGCTATTTTACCTGCATCCGCAAGCTGCAGAAGCGGTTGTATCCAGAGAAGGCGGCAGCTTCCAGCAAGTGAAATGTGTTCCCCTGCGGTGTGTGCCGCGGGGGTTTTTCGTTTCTTTGCGGATGGATTTTGGTTGCTGCAGGGGGCTGCGCCCGCAGGCGCGAAATCCCCGCGCAACACGCGCATATATTATGGAAGAAAGCTCAACTCAATCGCGCGGAAGGGTCAAGGGGCAATGCCTCTTGGAAAATTTGCAAATCCCCCTTGCAAAAAGGGGAAAATGCGGCTATAATGAATGGGAATGCGCAAGGATGGGGACGGCGCAGGACAAGCCTTGGAAAGCGAGCCGGGGAGGGTGTGAGCCCGGTCAAGACTGCCTGATGACAAATCACCCCGGAGCGCGCTTTTCCGAAGCGATGCGGGCGGAATGGGCGGAGCAGGTAGGGAAAGACGGGTTCTCCCGTTATCGAGAAAGCAGGTGCGTGCGCCTGCACAGAGCGGATAGGCATCGTGCCTGTCAAGTTGGGTGGTACCGCGGATGAATCGCAAAAAGCATTTTCGTCCGTCCCAGTGCATTTTCATGCTGGGGCGGACTTTTTTGTTTGCGCCGCAGCAGAGACAACAAGAATGAGGTGCATGGTATGTACAACAAGGTTGCCAAGGATTTGAACTTCCCGGCGCGCGAGAAAGAAATCGCACAGCTGTGGAAAGACAAGGACATCGTTCGCCGTTCGTTCCATTTCCGCGACGGCGCAAAGCGGCTGACGTTCTTCGACGGCCCGCCGACTGCCAACGGCCGCCCGCATATCGGCCATATCGAAACGCGCGTCATCAAAGACCTGATTCCGCGCTACTGGACGATGAAGGGGTACAGCGTCCTGCGCAAAGCAGGCTGGGATACCCACGGCCTGCCCGTTGAGCTGGAAGTCGAAAAGACGCTGGGTCTGGACGGCAAGCCGCAGATTGAACAGTACGGCATCGAGCCGTTCATCAAGGAATGCAAGAAGTCCGTCTGGAAGTACCTGCATGACTGGGAGGTCATGAGCGATCAGGTCGGCTACTGGGTGGACATGGAGCATCCGTATATCACCTATGAGAATGACTACATCGAGTCCGAATGGTGGAGCCTGAAGGAAATCTGGAAGAAGGGGTTGCTGTATCAGGGACACAAGATTGTCCCGTACTGCCCGCGCTGCGGCACGGCGCTGTCCTCCCACGAGGTCGCGCAGGGCTACAAGACGGTCAAGGAAACGTCCGCGTACGTCCGCTTCCCGGTCAAGGGCGAGGAAAACACCTACCTGCTGGCGTGGACGACCACCCCGTGGACGCTGCCGTCGAACATGGCGCTGTGCGTGAACCCGACCGACACCTACTGCCGCTTTAAGGCGGAGGACGGCCGCGTGTACATCATGGCGAAGGCGCTGATGGAGACGGTGTTCCCGGAGCAGAAGTTTGAGGTGCTGGCGGAAATGCCCGGCACGGCGCTCAAGGGCATGGAGTATGTGCCGCTGTTCGACTTCGCCGTCGGCAAGCTGGAAAAGAAGGCGTGGTTCGTCATCTGCGACAACTACGTCACCATGACCGACGGCACGGGCATCGTCCACATTGCCCCGGCGTTCGGCGAGGACGACAACCGTGTCTGCCGCGAAAACGACGTGCCGTTCGTCAACTTTGTTGATCCGCAGGGCTGCATGACGGCGGAAACGAAGTGGCCGGGCGTGTTCGTCAAGAAGGCCGACCCGCTGGTGCTGGCGGATTTGCAGGAGCGCGGGCTGCTGTTCAGCGCGCCGCAGTTCACGCATGATTATCCCTTCTGCTGGCGCTGCGATACGCCCCTGCTGTACTATGCGCGCCCGACGTGGTTCATCCGCATGACGGCACTGAAAGACAACCTCGTGCGCAACAACCGCACCATCAACTGGATGCCGGAAAACATCAAGGAAGGGCGCATGGGCACTTGGCTGGAGAACGTCCACGACTGGGGTCTGTCCCGCGAGCGCTACTGGGGTACCCCCCTGCCGGTGTGGAAGTGCTCCTGCGGCAATATGCACGTCGTCGGCTCCCGCGCGGAACTGCGCGAAATGGCGATTGAAGATCCCGGCGCAGACCTTGAACTTCACCGCCCCTTCATCGACGCCGTAAAGCTCCGCTGCGAAAAGTGCGGCGGCGAAATGGTGCGCGACAAGGCGGTTATCGACTGCTGGTACGATTCTGGCTCGATGCCCTTTGCGCAGTGGCACTATCCCTTTGAGCATCAGGAGGAGTTCCAGCAGAACTTCCCGGCGAATTTCATCTCCGAAGCCATCGACCAGACGCGCGGCTGGTTCTACACCCTCGAAGCCATTTCGACGCTGCTGTTTGACCGTGCGCCGTTTGAAAACTGCATCGTGCTGGGCCATGTGCAGGACGAGCAGGGGCGCAAGATGTCCAAGCATCTGGGCAACGTCGTCAGCCCGTTTGATGAGCTGAACAAGTTCGGCGCCGACGCGCTCCGCTGGTATTTCTACACCACCTCCGCGCCGTGGCTGCCCAGCCGCTACTCCGAAAAGGCGGTTCGCGAGGGGCAGAACAAGTTCCTTGCCACCTTGCAGAACGTGTACGCCTTCTTCGCCATGTATGCGGATATCGACAACTTCGACCCGACCGCGCATGACCTCAAGAACGAGCAGCTCAGCCTGATGGACAAGTGGATTCTCTCCAAGCTGAACACGCTCATCAAGCGCGTCGATGACGACCTGTGGAACTACCGCGTGACCGAACCCGCCCTGGCGATTCAGAACTTCGTGGACGAGCTGAGCAACTGGTACGTCCGCCGCGGCCGCGAACGCTTCTGGGGCAAGGGCGACGTGAAGGACAAGGACGCCGCGTTCACCACGCTGTATCATGTGCTGGTGACGCTGAGTAAGGTCTGCGCGCCGTTCATCCCGTTCCTGAGCGAGGAAATCTATCAGAATCTGGTGGTCAACAACGTGCCGGGCGCGCCGGAATCCGTGCATCTGTGCGACTTCCCGACGGCGGACGAAAGCGCCATCGACGCGGATATGGAAGCGCAGATGGACGCGCTGGTGGAAGTGGTGCAGCTGGGTCGCGCGTGCCGCAATCTGGCGAACATCAAGACCCGTCAAACCGCCGCGAAGCTCTACGTCAAGGGCGCGTCCTTCTCCGAAAGCTATCAGGCGCTGTGCGAGGATGAACTGAACGTGAAGGAAGTTGTGTTCACCGAGTCCGCGCGCGAGTTCACGACGTATCAGCTGAAACCCCAGATGCGCACGCTTGGCCCGAAGTACGGCAAGCTGCTGGGCAAGATTGGCCAGCACCTGCAGACGATGGATGGCAACGATGTCGTCGATGCGTTCGAGCGCGGCGAAACCGTGTCGTTTGACATTGACGGCACTTTGGTCACGCTGAGCAAGGATGATGTGCTGACTTCGCCGATGCAGAAATCGGGCTTCGTCGCGCAGGAAGATAAGGGCGTGACGGTTGTGCTGGACACGAACCTGACGCCGGAGCTGATCGCGGAGGGCTATGTCCGCGAGGTCGTCAGCAAGGTGCAGACGATGCGCAAGGAGTCCGATTTCGACGTGACCGACCGCGTGGATGTGCGCTATGAGTGCGGCGACGTGCTGGCGAGCGCCATTGAGAGCGGCGTCGATATGCTCAAGCGCGGCACGCTGGCGGAAGTCGTCGAGCGCGCCCCGATGGACGACACGTTCATCGTCCGCGACTGGTCGATCAACGGTCAGGACTGCAAGCTGGGCGTGCGGGTGCACAAGTAAGGGGAGGCGCCAGAGGCTCTGCCTCTGGACTCCGCAAGGGGCGTTGCCCCTTGACCCCACAAGGAAGTTCCTCCCTTGACCCTTCCGCGCGATTGGGTTGGTGACACTTTCAGGCTATGCCCGCGTGTTTATCCGGCGAACCTGCGGTTCGGATTAGATGCTCTGGAATAAACTTCCGGCATCAGTCAAGAAACATGAAACCCCAAGAGTGGCGGCGCCGAAGGAGTCCAGAGGGCGACCGCGGACTTCGTCCGTTTTCATGCCCTCTGGTTGCTGCGGACAAGTCCAGTTAGTTAGAACCCAAAAGCAATTCCCCAAAAGAACCGAAACAAACTTTCTTTCCCCCGGAACGATGCGCAACACCATCGTTCCGGGCTTTACTTTTGGCGTGTTTCATGGTAAGATAGAATGTCAAAGTATCCAGAAAGCGGGGCTGTACCATGCCTTTTAAGTTCGCCTTCATCGGGCAGGATATTCCGATGCACCTGCCGTTCCTGCTCGTCGATTTCCTCTACGCCGGCAAAGAGGATGGCATTCTTGCGGTGGAAGAGAAAAACGCCGCAATGCGCGATGTCCTCCAGCACTATGCCGAGGCCATCGTCTACGCCAGCGGCCGCAAGGCGCAGATCATCGTCTCCGGTAATCGGCAGGAAGTCCTCATGGGCGCGGACTGCGTCGTTTATGCGGGCGACTGCATGGCGGCGACGCGCTTCCGACAGGATCAGGATGCCCTTGGCGGCGTGAAGGAGGATGACCCCGGTCTGAGCGATCAGGCGCGCGTCCACGGCGGCATTGAGGGGCTGCTGCACACGCTCCGTCAGGGCGAAGTGGTGCTGGATTTGTGCCGCAATATGCGCTCCGCCTGCCCGAAAGCGATTGTCGTGACGCTGGGGCAGCCCGTTGCCCGCACGACGCAGCTGTTCCTCGGCGCGGGTTTTCAGGCGTATGGGCTGGATGATGCCGCCTATCGCGGAAACACCGTGCCGCGGCTGGCAAAGGCGCTCTTTCGCAAGGAGGATGCGGTCGAGGCGGTCACGGCGGGTCTGCCGGGCTTCTCGTTCCTCGTGTCCCTGCGCGAAAAGGGCAAGAATGTTGATTTGATTCCCGCGCTTCGGCAGATGGCGGAGGAGGACAAGCTCGGCCGCCTGACGCATCGCTGGCTGGGCTGGTACGACGCGATTGCCGTGGGTGACGTAGTGCGCCACGCGGAGTTCCTGGCGGCGGAGGAGGACTACATCCCCGAAGAGAACCCGGCGTTCGGCGAAAGCATCGAGAAGCGCAAAGAGCGCATTGCCCACATGAACACGATTGGTCACGAGGGGGCAAAAACGCCCGACGGCATGACGGCGCAGCTGATGCTATTGAAGGATACGCCGCCGACGCGCCCTGTTCGCCTTGCGCTGGCGATTCTGCGCAAGGAAACGGCGGTGATTCCGGCGGTTGCGCAGCAAAATCGCGGGGAACTGCCGCAGCTGCCGCCGAACGCGATTATCGAAAGTGACCTGCATTTGGCGGACGGCTTGGTGCAGCCGCAGGGGATTCGCGTCCCTGCGCCGCTGGCGGAAATCATGATGGACATTGACGAGACGAACCGCTTAGCTGCCTTGGCGGCGACGGGCGACTGGTCGGCGCTGCGGGAAGCGGTGGAGGTTGACCCGGCGCTGGAAGGGCTGGACAGGCTGTATGTGCAGGAGGTTGTGCGGCGGCTGGTGCAGCTCAATGGGGATGTCTTGTCGAGATTGGTGGATGATGAAGAATTTTAACTGCGTGGGGCAGAAAAATAGCTTCATCATTATTGTGAAGCAGGGGGAATCGCGCCTGCGGACGCGAAATCCCCGCATAAACACGCGGGCGTAGTATGAAAGAGTAGTCAACTCAATCGCGCGAAAGGGTCAAGGGACGAAGTCCCTTGCGGAGTCCAGAGGC
>ERZ1673742.1055-NODE-1055-length-27925-cov-29.035845_pt1 | contig 27925 bp, 32 predicted proteins | sample MGYA00580208_ERZ1673742 | MGnify/ENA primary metagenome ERZ1673742 (study PRJEB41218, sample SAMN15661774) | gut metagenome | host: Homo sapiens | place: Canada: London | collected 2015-08-20/2019-03-30 | study: EMG produced TPA metagenomics assembly of...
ACCGCTCGGATTGAGTGATATTTGGCACTACTGTACAAAAATATTTAGGGAGGTAACTACCCCATGTTTGCAAAGCTCGGATACTATATCTGTGTGCCCTTTGCCTTCCTGACCCGGCTGTTCTACAGTTGGACCGGGTCCTATGGCGTGGCCCTGATCCTGTTTACCCTGGTGGTGAAGCTGGTGCTGCTGCCCTTCCAGCTCAAGAGCAAGAAGAGCATGCTGCGCATGAACCGTATGCAGGGCAAGCTCAACGATATCAAGACCCGCTACGCCAATAACCAGCAGAAGCAGCAGGAGGCCATGGCGGAGCTGTATGCCAAGGAAGGCATCAACCCCATGTCCGGCTGCCTGTGGTCCATGATCCCCTTCCCTATCCTGATCGCCCTGTACTATATCATCCGTGTGCCTCTGCGGTATTTTATGAGCCTGTCCGAGTCGGTGATCGCGGAGATCACCACCCTGGCCGGCACCCTGGGCTTCACTGCGGCCGAGGGCAGTCAGGCGTATGAGCAGATTTATCTGGCCAAGTTCATCCACGAGCACTGGGCGGATTTCGCCGGGAAGTTCGACGGCCTCATCGACCTGAACTACAACTTCCTGCACATTGACCTGGCGGCTCAGCCGTCCTCTCTGTTCAGCCAGTTCCCCGGCGGCGGCTGGCCCGTGTGGGGTGCCATTCTGCTGCCCATCATCTCCGCCGGCATCCAGTTCGCCATGAGCTTCATCACCATGCGCACCAATGGTTCCGCCCCCAACGGGTCCACCAAGACCATGATGTACATGATGCCGCTGATGACCCTGTGGATGGGCTATATCCTGCCCTCCGCCCTGTGCATCTACTGGATTGCCAACTCCGCGTTCTCCCTGATCCAGGAGGTCACCCTGAACAAGTATTTCAACAAGATTCTGGACCGTGAGGAGACGGAGAAGGAAAAGGCCGCCCGGGAAAAGCGCTATGCCAAGTATCAGCGCCAGAAGGAGCTGATGGCCCAGCAGCAGCTGGCCAACGGCGGCAAGAAGCCCCAGAATCAGCAGGGTAAGAAAAAGCCCTCCGGCGACAAGAAAAAGTCCGCCGGCGGCAACGAAAACGGCCGCGTGGGCCAGCGTCCCTATGCCAGGGGCCGCGCCTATGACAAGAGCCATTACGATGACTAATGATGACTAAGGAGTTTTGTCTATGAGTTATATTGACGTAACGGGCAAGACCGAGGAGGAAGCCATCCGCAAAGCGCTCCAGCATCTGCAGATGGACCGCGACGACGTCTCTGTTGAGATTCTGGAGCGGGCCAAGAGCGGATTTCTGGGCATCGGCAGCAGCCCTGCCCGGGTCCGCGTGACCTATGGTCAGGAGGAGCCCGAGGCTCCCGCCGCCACGGTCCAGCCGGAGAAGAAACCCGAAAAGAAGCCCGAACCCAAGCCCCAGCCGAAACCCCAGCAGCCCAAGCCCCAGAAGGCCGAGGCACCCAAGGCCGCCCCCAAGGCTCCCGAAGCCCCCAAGACTGCGGAGGCTCCCGCCGCCCCGGTTCAGGAGTCCTGCCAGGACGACAACGCCCGCCGCATCACCGAGTTCCTGACGGGCCTGCTGGAGCATATGGACAGCCCCGCCCAGGTGAAGGTCACCGAGACGGAGAAGGGCCGCTACAGCGTGGTGCTGGAGGGCCAGAAGCTGGGCCAGCTCATCGGCCGCCGGGGCGAGACCCTGGACGCCATCCAGCAGCTGACCAACTACGCCGTCAATTCCGGCCGGGAAAAGCGCATCCGTGTCCATGTGGATGCCGAGAACTACCGGGCCAAGCGCGAGCAGAGCCTGGAGTCCCTGGCCCGCAAGGTGGCCGGAAAGGTCACCAAGTATCGCCGCAGCGTCACCCTGGAGCCCATGAACGCCTATGAGCGCCATGTGATCCACGCCGCCCTGCAGGATGTCCCCGGTGTGAACACCTACTCCATCGGCACCGAGCCCAACCGCCGCGTGGTGGTGTCCTACGACCGCGACAAGCGGTAAACGCAAAAAAAAGAACGCCTCAGGGCGTTCTTTTTTTGCGCTGTCGACGACTAAGGAGCGCAGGAGTCCTGATCCAGGCCGCTGCGGTACTCGTTTGGGGACACGCCGATAACGTCCCGGAAGACCCGGGCGAATTTGCTGGCATTGTCATAGCCGAACTGCCCGGCGATGTCCAGTACCGTCCGGTCCGTGGACCGCAGCAGCTCCGCCGCGCCGTGCATCTTCTGCAGACGCAGCCAGGCGGCGGGACTGCGGCCATAGACCCCCCGGAAGCTGGCCTGGATCTGGGCGGCGGAGGCCCCGAAATGCCGGGACAGCTCCTGCACCGTCACCTTGCTTTCGGTGTTGGCCAGCAGATAGTCCGCCGTCTTTCTGGCCAGGGACACCTGCCCCCGGGAAAGGCCCGGCGCAGCCGCCTGGGGCTGGGCGGGCACCTCTAAGGCGCTGAGGAACAGCAGCAGCTCCAGGATCTTCACCTTCAGATACCCCCGGCGCAGGTCCTCCGGCACCTGATACAGCTCCGAAAACACGTGCTCCACCCGCCGGGAGGACCGGGCGGCAAAATACCCCCCGGCGGCGCAGAATTTTTCCGCCAGGGCGGCGGGCTGCACCTCCACGTCCTCCAGAAAGCAGGACAGACACCGGGGCGCCAGCCCGGGGTCCACGGTAACGGTGATGCCGTGGTAGTGGCCGGTGGGAAAGGCGGCCAGGGTGGGCAGCACGTCCTGCCGGGCCACGGACAGGTCCCCCGGGGCCAGATAGAAATACCGGCTCCCCAGGCGGTACTCCATGCGCCCCTCCCGGCAGTGGCTGATCTCCAGCACCCCCGGGGCGGCAGGCTCCAAGGGACAGGAGGCGGCATGGACATCGTGATAGTGGATGTCGATGCCGGGAAACACAGGATAAAGGGTCACCGCCGCCTGGCCCCCGTCCGGGGTTTCCCGGCGGACGGTGTGCTCCGGCAGCGGCGCGGCATCATGCAGACAGGACTCCATGGTCACTTTTTCAGGTGGCCCAACAGGCCCCGCTTTTCCAGGGGACGGGACACCACCTCCCCGGCCTGATAGCCGGTGTCGTTGATGACCCGGACCAGCTGCTCCCGGTCCAGGGGCTCCTGGGACTGGATCACGGTCCGGCCCTTGGTGTGGGAGGAGGAGACCTTCTTCACCTGGAAATGGTTGCGGACGGCATCGTTGATGTGGCTTTCGCACATGCCGCACATCATGCCGTCCACCCGGACAATGGTTTCGATCATAGCGTTATACCTCCTTGAGGAAATGGGTTGTTTTTCCGGCGGGGCTATTGCTCCGCCGACAGCAGGCGGTCCCGGAGCTGGGGCAGTCGGTCCTGGGACTGGGCCAGGATGGCGCAGACCGCCGTCTGACAGGCGTCCTCCTCCAGACCCAGGACCTGCTGCATCCGGCAGCACAGGGGGCCGAAGCACGCGGCGTATTCCGCGGCCGCCCGGCGGCCCTCCGGCGTCAGGAACACCGTGCCATAGCGCTCCTTTTCCACCAGGCCCGCCTGACAGAGATTCTGGAGCATGGAGTGGGCGCTGGGCTTGGACACGTTCATCCGGGCGGCGATCTCCACCGAGCGGACGCCCCTGCCCTCCCGGCACAGATCGTCCAGCACCAGCAGATATCGGATGGAGGCCGGGGTCATGGCCTGTGGGCAATTAGACATATCTAACCTCCTGGGTGAAAGGGAGGGGGAGACGCGGAGCTGCCCACGTCTCCCCCGGGGATCAGGTCACGGCTGGCTGCGGTGGCACTGGCCATGCATGGCGCAGTGGGCGCACCCTGCGCCGCAGGAGGACTTTCCCTGCTTTTTCTGGCGGATCAGACTGCGGATGATAAGGACTACAATGGCAATAAGGACCAGGGTGATGAGAATGGTGGAGAGATTGGCGCTGATCCAATGCAGCATGGAATTTCACTCCTTTTCGGAAAATGTCGTAAGATGGGATGGAACAGATCAGACGGTGGCGTTGAGCTTGGTGGCCTCCTTATAGGGGCGCACCAGCATATAGACCATCAGGGCCAGGGCCGCCAGGGCGAAGATCAGGCCGATGACATTGACGCTGCCGGTGAACAGGCCGCCGAACTGGTTGATCATCAGGCTGATGAGATAGGCAAAGCCACACTGATAGCCGATGGCGAACCAGGTCCACTTGCGGTTGTTCATCTCCCGCTTGATGGCGCCGATGGCGGCGAAGCAGGGAGCGCACAGCAGGTTGAACACCAGGAAGCTGAAGCCGCTGATGCCGGTGAAGGCCGCGCCGATGTTCTGATACACGGTGCCGTCGCCGCCGCCATACAGGATGCCCAGGGTGCCCACGATGTTCTCCTTGGCCACAAGGCCGGTGATGGAGGCCACGGCAGCCTGCCAGTTGCCCCAGCCCAGGGGCTTGAAGATCCAGGCGATGACGCCGCCGATGGCAGCCAGGATGGAGCTCTGGATCTCGCTCTCGTCCAGCATACGGAAGGTGCTGTCCACCCAGCCGAAGTAGGTGGTGAACCACACGAAGATGGTGGAAAGCAGGATGATGGTGCCGGCCTTCTTGATGAAGCTCCAGCCGCGCTCCCACATGCTGCGCAGCACGTTGCCCAGAGTGGGCCAGTGATAGGCGGGCAGCTCCATCACGAAGGGAGCGGGATCACCGGCGAACATCTTGGTTTTCTTCAGCATGATGCCGGAGACGATGATGGCGGCCATGCCGATGAAGTAAGCGGAGGTGGAGACCCATGCGCTGCCGCCGAAGATGGCGCCTGCGATCATGGCGATGAAGGGGACCTTGGCGCCGCAGGGGATGAAGGTGGTGGTCATAACGGTCATCCGGCGGTCGCGTTCATTTTCGATGGTACGGGAAGCCATGATACCGGGCACGCCGCAGCCCACGCCGATGAGCATGGGGATGAAGGACTTGCCGGACAGGCCGAACTTGCGGAACACGCGGTCCAGCACGAAGGCGATACGGGCCATGTAGCCGCAGGCCTCCAGGAAGGCCAGCATCAGGAACAGAACCAGCATCTGGGGCACGAAGCCCAGCACCGCGCCCACACCGGCCACGATACCGTCATTGAACAGGCCGCTGAGCCAGTCGGCGGCGCCGGCAGACTCCAGACCATTGCTGACCAGCACGGGGATACCGGGGACCCACACGCCGTAGTCGGCGGGGTCGGGGGCGTCAAATCCGTTTTCAGTGAGATACTTCACGGCGTCCACAAAGGTCATCTGCACCACGTTGTTCAGCTTGTCCGCACCCTCGGGCAGGGTGTCGTAATAGGCGGTCATGGTGTTGATGGCCAGGGTCTCCTCGTCCTCCACGTCCACGGTGGCGGTGGAGGAGCCGGGCTGGAAGCTCTGCATTTCTGCCAGCAGGGTCTGGGCGTCAAAGCCGTCGGCCTCGGGGTCGATCTCCGTGCCCAGGAAGGCGTCCACAGCCTGGATGGCGGCGGTGTAATCGTCGTTGACGGCGTTATACTCCTTGCTGCCGATGCCCAGCAGGTGCCAGCCGTCGCCGAACACGCCGTCGTTGGCCCAGTCGGTGGCGGGAGCGCCCACGGCTACCATGGCGATCCAGTAAACCAGGAACATCACCACGGCGAAGATGGGCAGGCCCAGCCAGCGGTTGGTGACCACCTTGTCGATCTTGTCGGAGGTGGACAGCTGGCCCTTGTTCTTCTGCTTGTAGCAGCTCTTGATGATCTCGGCGATGTAAACATAGCGCTCGTTGGTGATGATGCTCTCGGCGTCGTCGTCCAGCTCCTTTTCAGCGGCCTGGATGTCCTGCTGGATGTGCTGCATCACGTCGGCGGGGATGCTGAGCTTCTGCAGCACCTTGTCGTCCCGCTCGAAGATCTTGATGGCATACCAGCGCTGCTGCTCCTCGGGCAGGGTGTGGACGGCGGCCTCCTCAATGTGGGCAATGGCGTGCTCCACGGGGCCGGAGAAGGTGTGCATGGGGATGGTCTTGGTCTGGCCCTTGGCGGCCTTCACGGCGGCCTCGGCGGCGTCCATAACGCCGTCGCCCTTCAGAGCGGAGATCTCCACGATCTCGCAGCCCAGCTGGCGGGACAGCTCCTTGACGTTGATCTGGTCGCCGTTCTTGCGGACCACGTCCATCATGTTCACGGCGATGACCACGGGAATGCCCAGCTCCGTCAGCTGGGTGGTCAGATACAGGTTGCGCTCCAGGTTGGTGCCGTCAATGATGTTCAGGATGGCGTCGGGGCGCTCGCCGATCAGGTAATTCCGGGCCACCACCTCCTCCAGGGTGTAGGGGGACAGGGAGTAGATGCCGGGCAGGTCCATGATGACCACGTCATCGTGCTTCTTCAGCTTGCCCTCCTTCTTCTCCACAGTGACGCCGGGCCAGTTGCCCACGAACTGGTTGGAGCCGGTGAGGGCGTTGAACAGGGTGGTTTTACCGCAGTTCGGGTTGCCCGCCAGGGCAATTTTGATCTGCTTATCCATATGATTCTCGTATCTCCTTTCCGGGAACTTATTCCACTTCGATCATTTCGGTGTCCGCCTTCCGCAGGCTCAGCTCATAGCCCCGGACGGTGACTTCCATGGGGTCGCCCAGAGGGGCCACCTTCCGGACAAACACCTGGGTGCCCCGGGTGATGCCCATGTCCATGATGCGGCGCTTCACGGGGCCCTCCCCGTGGAGCTTCACCACCTGGACCGTCTCGCCGATTTTCACGTCGCGCAGTGTTTTCATGTGGATTCTCTCCTTTTATGTATTTTTGTTTTTCAGATCATAATCTTTCGGGCCATTTCCTCGCTGATGGCGATGCGGGCCTCCTTGACCTTCACGATGACGTTTCCGCCCAGGGCCGCCACCACCGTGACGGTGCCCCCGGCCACAAAGCCCAGGTCCTCCAGGTGCTTCTTCACCTCGGCATTGCCGCCCACCCGATGGATGAGATTTTCTTCGCCGATGTTGGCTAATGTCAGCGGCATCATAGCTGCTTCCCTCCCTGTGATAGCGGTTAGGGGTCGCTAACCGATCGTGAAAAATGAATGGTTAATCTGCCTTAACCCCTTTCCGAAGAAAAAGGTTAAGCTCCCTTAACCGCTGGATAGTTTAACACCTCTAACATTTGTTGTCAACCCTTTTTCCGGAAAAATTTTTCTTCCTTGCAAATTTGGTTAAAATATGCTAACCTATATATAATCTTACTGGAAGGTTGGTACTGTTTGCCATGCAGATCTTAAGAGCCTCGGAGGATTACCTGGAAACCATGCTGATGATGAAGGAGAAGCATGGCTACATTCGCTCCATTGACATTGCGGAGTATCTGGGCGTAACAAAGCCCAGCGTCAGCTACGCCACCAAGCGCCTGCGGGAAAGCGGCTATATCACCATGGACAAGGAGGGGCTCATCACCCTGACGGAGTCGGGGATGGCCATTGCCGCCAGCATGCTGGACCGGCACAAGACCCTGACCCGGTTTCTTATCCATCTGGGTGTGGACCCGGAGACTGCCGAGGCCGATGCCTGCAAAATCGAGCACGACATCAGCCAGCAGACCTTTGAGGCCATCTGCCGCCACGCAGGCCGGGCAGAATAAGTCCTCCGGGTAAATACACATTTCCGCCATGGTGGGAGGGGCTTTGCCCCTCCCCTGCTGCTTTTCCGCCACCCCATTCCCGGGTGGACAGTGCCGTCCGCCCCTGCGGACACGGGCACCGGTATGCTCTCTGTTCGGATTCGCAAAAAAACGTCCATTTCCATTTGACAAATTCGTTCAAAAGCGTATAATGGTTTTGTATAAGTATCGGAACATTGTGGCATATCGGAAAGGAGACGGACCATGAAAAAGCTCTTGCCCCTTCTGTTGGCGCTGTGCCTGACGCTTTCGGCCTGCGCCGCCCCGGCGGCTGTGCCGCTGCCCGGCGATTCGGTGACCGCCGTCACCGTTACCTACGCCGGAAAAACCGTTACCTGCACCGACCCGGCCCAGGTCCGGGCCATGACCGACGCCGCCCGGAGCCTGGAATTTGTTCCCACGGACGCCTCCGTCACCACCCCCGGCGCCATGTCCATGGAGCTGACCTTCACGGACAGCAGCGGCAGCGCCGTGACCCTGACCCTGCCCCTGACCCAGTCCGGCGGAAAAGTCTATGACGCCGGAGCAGACAGCATTGGAATTTTTGCCGAAATTTTAGGCGAATAGGTTCAAAAAACAGCGGGACGCCCAAAGCATTTCCACCGCCTTGGGCGTCCCGCCTTTTCTCGCCTTTGTCCCGGGACAAACCGCCGGTTTTCCGGGCCGTCCCGCTCTGTACCGGGACGGTTTTTTCCGTCAGGGGTTCAGGTGCCGCTTGAAGTTGCCCAGGGTATGTACCCCCTCCTGGACCATGAAGAACGCATGGGGGTCCACCTTCCGGACCTCCTGCCGCAGGGTCTCGATCTCATACTTGGACAGGCAGATGCAAAGGATTTGCACCTCGTCCCCGGTATAGGCCCCGTGGCCGGACCAATAGGTAATGCCCCGGTCCATTTTCCGCCCCAGCTCCCAGAAGGGCTCCAGATCCCGGAGCTTCGTGACGACCAGCACCTGGGTGGTGATATTCTGCTGATGGACCCGGTCCACAAACAGGGCGTTGAACACCGTGTAAATGGCGGAATAGATGGCCGTGGGCGCGCTGAACAGCACCAGGCACATGGCATACAGCACCGCGTTGAACAGCAGCGAAAACCGCCCCACCGTGAAGCCCTTGGACAGGTACAGCCCCAGAATATCCAGGCCGCCGCAGGACGCGCCGCAGGTCAGCACCAGGCCGTTGGAAAAGCCCGCCAGAATGCTGCCCACCCGGTGGATGAGATTTTCTTCGCCCATGTTGGCTAATGTCAGCGGCATCATTGCTGCTTCCCTCCCTGTGATAGCGGTTAGGGGTCGCTAACCGATCGTGAAAAATGAATGGTTAATCTGCCTTAACCCCTTTCCGAAGAAAAAGGTTAAGCTCCCTTAACCGCTGGATAGTTTAACACCTCTAACATTTGTTGTCAACCCTTTTTCCGGAAAAATTTTTCTTCCTTGCAAATTTGGTTAAAATATGCTAACCTATATATAATCTTACTGGAAGGTTGGTACTGTTTGCCATGCAGATCTTAAGAGCCTCGGAGGATTACCTGGAAACCATGCTGATGATGAAGGAGAAGCATGGCTACATTCGCTCCATTGACATTGCGGAGTATCTGGGCGTAACAAAGCCCAGCGTCAGCTACGCCACCAAGCGCCTGCGGGAAAGCGGCTATATCACCATGGACAAGGAGGGGCTCATCACCCTGACGGAGTCGGGGATGGCCATTGCCGCCAGCATGCTGGACCGGCACAAGACCCTGACGCAGTTTCTTATCCATCTGGGTGTGGACCCGGAGACCGCCGAGGCCGACGCCTGCAAGATGGAGCACGACATCAGCCAGCAGACCTTTGAGGCCATCTGCCGCCACGCAGGCCGTGAGGGCTGAAACAAAGCAACAAAAGAGGAACGGCCCCGCCGTTCCTCTTTTGTTGCTTTTCTATGCGGTTATTCCGTCTGCTCCGGTGGCTGATCCTGATCCCGGTTCACATAGCAATATGCCTGGGTGGGCATATTCCGGCGGCGCAGACGCCGGTCCACCAGATACTTGGTCAGCACCTGCAGGCAGGCAAACACCGGCACGCCCAGGAACATACCCAGCACGCCGCCGAAGCCGCCGCCCACCAGAATGGCCACCACCACCCAGAAGCTGGAGATGCCCGTGGCGTCGCCCAGGATCTTGGGGCCCAGGATGTTGCCGTCAAACTGCTGCAGGACGATGACGAAGATCACGAAGAACAGGCACTTCTTGGGGCTGACCAGCAGGATCAGGAAGGCGCTGGGCACCGCGCCCATGAAGGGGCCGAAGAAGGGGATCACGTTGGTAACGCCCACGATCAGGCTCACCAGCGGGGCATAGGGCATGCCCAGAATGGTGCAGCCGATGAGACACAGAATGCCGATGATGAGAGAGTCCAGCAGCTTTCCGCGGACGAAGCCGCTGAAGATGCCGTCGGCCCGGCGGACGGCCCGGGCAATCCAGCGGGCGTGGGCCTCCTTGCACACGCCGTACAGCAGCTTGCAGCAGCGGGCCAGGCTCTGCTCCTTCATGGCCAGCATATACACCGACACGATGATGCCCACCAGGAAGTCCATGGCGAAGCTCACCAACCCCCAGATGCCGGAGATCACGCCGCCGGTGATGGTGGTGAGCATCTGCTGGGCGCCGGGCAGCACCTTGTTGGTCAGCAGGTCCAGCAGATTCTGGTAATAGGTCTCCAGATTCTCGTTGACCCAGTCCTCCACCTTAGGGTTCTTATCCAGCAGGTTCGTGATCCAGCCGTAAATCTTGTTGTAATACGTCTCGGCGTTGTTGATGAGCATCACCACGCTGTCGATGAGCTGGGGGATCACCACGCTGAACATCAGATACAGCAGCAGCAGCACGATGGCCCAGGTCAGCAGAATGCTGACGGCCCGCAGCCACCCGGCGGCATGGGGGATGGTCTTCCCTTCCAGCCCCTTGATCCGGTGCAGACCCGCCAGAATGAGCTTTTCAAACCAGTTGACGATGGGGGCCAGCAGATAGGCCATCACCAGGCCCACCAGCACCGGCGACAGGATGGACGCCAGCTTGGACAGCAGCCGCTGCAGTGCGCCGCTCATATAGAACGTGTCGTAAAACACCAGAATGGCGCATACGGTGAGAAAGATCGTCAGACCCCATTTCAGGTAGCCGCTCTTATCCTTCATGTTATTTTCTCCTTTGTTGGCCCGGCTGGGCCTGATTTACTACTTTACATGATAACGTAAAACCCCGGGGTTTGCAATGCCGGGGACGTGAACGTTTTGTTAAAAATTGCAAATGCTTGCAATCCGCCGGAAAAAGCGGTATAATATCGGGACTATTATCACAGGCGACGATGGTAAAGGAGACTGTTCATGGATAAGACCCTGTTGTTCATTGTCAATCCCCGGGCGGGCAAGACCAAGTCCTCCGCCCCTCTGTTTGACGCCGTGGCCACCTTCGGCCGGGCCGGGTATCTGGTGCGGGTGATGCTGACCCAGGCCGCCGGGGACGCCGCCCGTTTTGCCGCCCAATGGGGCGGGGACTATGACCTGGTGGTGTGCGCCGGCGGAGACGGCACCCTCAACGAGACGCTGTCGGGCCTGATGCAGCTGGAAAACCGCCCGCCGGTGGGCTATCTGCCCAACGGCAGCACCAATGACTTTGCCGCCAGCCTGCGGATCCCCTCCTCCGTGCAGCAGGCGGCCCGGGCGGCGGTGGAGGGCACCCCCCATCCCCTGGACCTGGGGGCCCACAACGACCGGTATTTCTCCTATGTGGCCTCCTTCGGGGCCTTTACCAAGGCGTCCTACTCCGCGTCCCAGGAGACGAAGAACGCCCTGGGCCACTTTGCGTACATTCTGGAGGGCATCAAGAATCTGGACTCCCTGCGGCCCTACCGCTGTGAGGTGGAGGCCGACGGCGAGTCCTTCGACGGGGACTTCATCTTCGGCGCGGTGTGCAACTCCACCTCCCTGGGGGGACTGGTGAAGCTGGACCCCAAGCGGGTGCACATGGACGACGGCATGTTTGAGCTGATCCTGCTGCGGATGCCCAAAACCGCCCTGGACCTGCAAAACCTCATCACGGCCCTGAACCGCATGGACTACGACTATCCCGGCGTGATCTTCCGCCACGTCCGCAGCGTCACCGTCACCACCCGGGAGGACATCCCCTGGTCCCTGGACGGTGAATACGCCCCCTCCGCCCCCCGGGTGGAGATCCGCAACCTGCACAGCGCCGTGCAGCTGATGATCCGGGACGACGAATAACGCTTCCGAAACACCCGCACCCCTGTATGCCGGGAGGCATACAGGGGTGCGTTATGTGTCATTGGCCGGGACTTATGCCCGCTTCCAGCGGACGCCGCCGGGGACGTCGGTGATCTCCACGCCCTGGGCCTTCAGCTCATCGCGGATACGGTCGGCCTCGGCGAAGTTTTTGGCCTTCTTGGCGTCGGCCCGGGCCCGGATCAGGGCCTCCACCTGGGGATCCTGGCCGCCGTCCTCGCAGACCACGGTGAAGCCGCCGGCGGCGGGAGCCGCCGCCTGGGTCTTGCGCAGGGCCGCCGCCTTCTCCGTCAGCTTCAGGCCCAGCACCTGGTCGAAGCTGTCCAGAGCCGCCAGCTTGGTGGCGTCGGTGGTCCTGGCCTTCAGCACGTCATAGAGCACCGTCACCGCCATGGAGGTGTTCAGGTCGTTGTCCATGGCCTTGGTGAAGCGGGCCTTCAGCTCCTCCAGAGCCGCCGGGTCCACGTCTCCCTTGCCGGGGGTCAGGGCGGCAATTTTGGCCAGCAGCTTGTTATAGGCCGCCACGGCGTTGTCCAGATTCTCCCAGGTGAACACCAGGCTCTTGCGATAGTGGCTTTGCAGGCAGAAGAAGCGATAGGCCAGGGGATCATACCCCTTCTGCTCCAGCAGGGACACCGTCAGGAACTCGCCCTTGGACTTGGACATTTTGCCGCCCTCGGTGTTCAGGTGGGCCACATGGCACCACTGGGGGCACCAGGGATGGCCCAGATAGCTCTCGGACTGGGCGATTTCGTTGGTGTGGTGGGGGAAGGCGTTGTCGATGCCGCCGCAGTGCAGGTCCAGATACTCGCCGTTGTACTTCATGGAGATGCCGGAGCACTCAATGTGCCAGCCGGGATAGCCCACGCCCCAGGGGGAGTCCCATTTCAGGGCCTGATCCTCGAACTTGGACTTGGTGAACCAGAGGACGAAGTCGTTGCGGTTGCGCTTGTTGGTGTCCTCCTCCACGCCCTCCCGGACGCCCACGGCCAGGTCCTCCTCGTTGTGGTCGTTGAAGATATAGTACCGCTCCAGCTTGCTGGTGTCGAAATACACGTTGCCCCCGGCCACATAGGCATAGCCGGTGTCCAGCAGGCGGGTGATGATCCTGATATAGTCGTCAATCAGGCCGGTGGCGGGCTGGACCACGTCGGGGCGCTTGATGTTCAGCTTGCGGCAATCCTCGAAAAAGGCGTCGGTGTAATACTGGGCGATCTCCATGACGGTTTTGTGCTCCCGCCGGGCGCCCTTGAGCATCTTGTCCTCGCCCTCGTCGGCGTCGGAGGTCAGGTGGCCCACGTCGGTGATGTTCATGACCCGGTTGACGCTGTATCCGGCGTAGCGCAGGTACTTCTCCAGCACATCCTCCATGATATAGCTGCGGAGGTTGCCGATGTGGGCAAAGTGGTACACCGTGGGGCCGCAGGTGTACATTTCCACATGGCCGGGGGTGTGGGTCCGGAACTCCTCTTTTTTATGGGTGGCGGAATTATACAGATACATGGCGTTTTCTCCTTCTATGGTCAATTTTCGCTCTGCAAACAAAAAGCCTCCCATGCCCTGGGGCATGAGAGGCGATGTCTCGCGGTTCCACTCTCGTTTGTCGCTTGAGGGCCTTTGACGCAGGCCATGCGGCGGGCTTCCACATCCCGCGCGCTCCCGGACGCACCTTCTGCCGCACCCCGCAGGACGGCTTGCAGCCGATGGCCGTCCCTCTCTTGCCGGAGCTGCGCGGCATACTCTTTCCGATCGTCACGCTGTTTGATTGGCTATTATTATAGCGGCTTGGGCCCGGCGTGTCAATACCGGCGGATGACGGCGGCCACCTTGCCCAGAATCCGGGCCTCCCGCCCGTCGATGGGCTGATAGGCCGGGTTTTCCGGCAGGAGCCAGACTTCTCTCCCCTGCCGCTTCAGGCGCTTCACCGTGGCCTCGTCCCCCAGCAGGGCCACCACGATCTCGCCATTGTTGGCGGCGGGCTGCTGGTGCACCACCACCAGGTCGTCCGGCAGGATGCCGGCATTGATCATGGACTCGCCCCGGACCCGCAGGGCAAAATACTCCCCGTCCCGGCCGCCGGTGTCGAAGGTCAGGTAATCCTCGATGCACTCCTGGGCCAGAATGGGGGACCCGGCGGCCACATTGCCCACAATGGGCACCTGGTTCTCCTGGGGCGCCTCCGTCAGGGTCAGGGCACGGCCCTTTCCGGCCTGCTTGCCGATGACGCCCAGCTCCTCCAGGTGCTTCAGGTGAAAGTGCACCGTGGAGGGGGACTTCAGCCCCACGGCCTCGCCGATCTCCCGCACCGAGGGGGGATACCCCTGGTCCTGGATGGCCTGGACGATGTAGTCATAGATTTTCTGCTGCATTTTGGTCAGCTGGGCCATGATGTCCGCTCCTTTACCGGGTACTTTTTTCGATTATACCACAGAAAATCCGGGTTTGCAACAGATGTTCGATGATTTTTCTTATGATTTTCCGGCGGCGGAAAAAATCACGGTTTTCCTCTTGAAATCCCGCCGGGATTATGATAATATAGTGCGTACTATGAGAAAAGTGCCCCCAGAGGGCTGAAATTTTGGAGGGAGTTCCGTTATGAACGCTGTTTTGATTGTTATCACCGTGGTCCAGCTGCTGGTGGCGCTGGCCCTGATCCTCATCGTCCTGTTCCAGTCCGGCAAGAGCCAGGGCCTGTCCGGGGCCATCGGCGGCATTGCCGATTCCTATATGAGCCGCTCCAAGGCCAAGAGCATGGACGCCAAGCTGGCCCGGGACACCAAGTGGGTGGCCGCCGTGTTCGTGGTGCTGACCCTGGTTCTGGACTGCATGGTCGCCGCCGGCATCAAGTAAATCGCGAAAATCTCCGGGGGACGCAGCCGCGTCCCCCGATTTTTGTATGCAGGAGAAGCGTATGGAATATCTGACTTTTTCCGCCCCCGGCCGGGTGGAGCTGGGGGGCAACCACACGGACCATCAGCACGGCTGCGTGCTGGCGGCGGCCATTGACCGCACCGCCCGAGCCCGGGTGCGGCTCACCGGGGAGGGCGTGGTTCGGGTGTTCTCCCGGGGGTATGCGCCGGTGGAGCTGGCCCCGGATGACCTGTCCCCCCGGCAGGAGGAGCGGAACACCACCGCCGCCCTGGTCCGGGGCATGGCCGCCGCCTTCCGTCGGAGGGGCTTGCCCTGGCGGGGATTTGACGCGTGGGTGGAGTCCGACGTGCTGCCGGGGTCGGGGCTGTCCAGCAGCGCCGCCTTCGAGGTGCTGCTGGGCCGCATAGGCAATGCTCTGTTTGCCGGGAACAGCCTGACTGCCGCGGACATCGCCCGGATGGGCCAGTGGGCGGAGAATGTGTATTTCGGCAAGCCCTGCGGCCTGATGGACCAGCTGGGCAGCAGCACCGGCGGGCTGGTGTTTATGGACTTCCGGGACCCCGCCGCCCCGCTGGTGCGGCGGCTGGACGCCGCCCTGCCCGGATACGTTCTGTGCGTGGTGGACAGCGGCGCGGACCATGCGGGACTCACCGATGCATACGCCGCCATCCCCCGGGAGCTGGGGGCCGTGTGCCGCCTGTTCGGGGCGGAGGTCCTGCGCCAGGTGGAGGAGGCGGAATTTTACCGCCGCCTGCCGGAGGTCCGCCGGGCCGCCGGGGACCGGGCGGTGCTGCGGGCCATCCATGTGTTCGACGAGAACCGCCGGGTGCTGGGCCAGGTGCAGGCCCTGGAAAACGGCGACACGGAGGGGTTCCTGGCCCTGGTCAACGACTCCGGCCGCTCCTCCTGGGAATATCTGCAGAACATCACCCAGGAGGGGGCCGCCGGGCACCAGGAGCTGGCCGTGACCCTGGCCCTGTGCCGCCGCCTGCTGCGGGGCCGGGGAGCCGTCCGGGTACACGGCGGCGGCTTCGCGGGAACGGCCCTGTGTATGGTGCCGGAGGAGGATTATCCCGCCTTCCGGGCGGAGCTGGAGGGCCTCCTGGCCCCCGGCTGCTGCCACCGGCTGACCATTGGATGAATTGAAAAAAATTATGGGCGTCGGCCATGCCGACGCCCATAGATTTTTTCATGTGATTCAGTTCATCTGCTTGCGGCGGGAGAGGTTCACAGTGCCGTCGTTCATCTCGTGGACGGAATCCAGGCTCTTGCCGGTGCCGATGGCCACGCAGCTGATGGCATTTTCGGCCACCACGGTGTGGATGCCGGTGCGGGCAGTGATGAGCTTGTCGAAGCCGTCCACCAGGCTGCCGCCGCCGGTCATGACGATGCCGTTGTTGGCGATATCCGCCACCAGCTCCGGGGGCGTGCGCTCCAGGACGCCGTGAACGGCCTCCAGGATCCGCTCCACGGGCTCCTCAAAGGCCTCCAGCATCTCGGTGGAGGTGACGGTGATGGTCTTGGGCAGGCCGGTCATCAGGCAGCGGCCCTTGATCTCGATGGTGGTCTCCTCCTCCTTGGGGAAGACGCAGCCGATCTGCATCTTCATCTGCTCGGCGGTGCGCTCACCGATGAGGATGTTGTGCTTGCGGCGCATATATTTGACGATGGCTTCGTTGAACTGGTCGCCGGCCACCTTGATGGAGGCGCTTTCCACCACGCCCTTCAGGGAGATCACGGCGATGTCGCTGGTGCCGCCGCCGATATCCACCACCATGTGGCCCTCGGGCTTGGTGATGTCGATGCCTGCGCCGATGGCCGCGGCCACAGGCTCCTCGATCAGATACACATGACTGGCGCCGGACTGCAGGCCCGCGTCCACCACGGCGCGCTCCTCCACCTCGGTGATGCCGGAGGGAACGCAGATGATGACACGGGGCTTGAAGATGTGGTGGAAGCTGCCGCTGACCTTGCGGATGAACTCCTTGAGCATCCGCTCGGTCATGTCGTAGTCGGAGATGACGCCCTCCCGCAGGGGACGGATGGCCACGATGTTGCCGGGGGTACGGCCCAGCATGGCCTGGGCGTCGGCGCCCACGCTGAGCAGGCGGCCGTCGTCCTTGTTGATGGCCACCACGGAGGGCTCATTGAGCACAACGCCCTTGCCCTTGACATATACCAACACCGATGCGGTACCCAGGTCGATACCGATATCCTTCGCTAAAGAACACATAATGTTGCACCTCATTTTTCTGATATGGACCACGGCCCCAAAGAGGCCGAATTAACTCCTGATACCCTATTATAATGGCGCTTTTCCCATTTTGCAAGAGAATTTGCCGGTTTTTCCAAATCGTAATCTTTTGTTCATAATTTGTAACCTTTTGGCCGGTGCTTCATTATGGACAGGCGGCAGGGATTTTATTCCTCCCGGGTGACGGCCAGGGTCAGACCCAGCACGTCGGCGGCTCCCGCCTGGCGCAGGACCCGGGCGGCCTCCCCCAGGGTGGACCCGGTGGTGCAGATATCGTCCACCAGCAGGAAGCGTTTTCCGGCGATGCGCTCCGGATGGACGGCCTCGTAGGCCCCCAGGACGTTGACCCGGCGGGCGTCGGCGTCCTCCAGGCCGGACTGGGGCGGGTTGTCCAGAATTTTGCGCAGGGTCTCCTGGGGCTCCACGTGCCACTCCACGCACAGGCTCCCGGCCAGATACCGGGCCTGGTCAAAGCCCCGCTTGCGCAGGCGCTTCCGGCTCACCGGCACCCAGGTGATGGCGTCGAACTCGCCGCCGAACTCCTCCGCCGCGCAGCGGGCCGTCAGGCTGCCGAAGCAGGGCAGGCCGCCCATGCGGCCCTTGAATTTGAAGTCCAGAATGGCCCGGCGGACGGCGTCCTCGTAATACAGAGGCGCGGCCACCCGGCCCCAGGAGGTCTGGCGGACGGCCCGGTCCCCGGTGTAGGGCAGCTTCTTTTCGCAGTCGGCGCAGATCAGCTCCTTGCTGCCGATGTGCTGATTGCAGAAGGGACAGCGCCGGGGGAACAGGAAGTTCAATGCCCCCTGCTCCAGCTGGTTCAGCCGTTCGTTGAGATCACTCATGCCCATGGTTTGGTCCTCCTTGCTTGAGTCTGCGGCGCAGGCCGCTGTATCGCCGGGTGCGGCGGTCGTTTTCCGCCATGCGGCCGGGGATGGCGTCATCGCCTACCATCACCAGCAGCTCCCTGGCCCGGGTGATGGCGGTGTACAGCACGCCCCGGACCAGCAGATTGGGGGCCGCCGGGGCGGACACCAGCACCACCGCCCGGTATTCGCTGCCCTGGGCCTTGTGGACGGTCATGGCATAGGCCATGTCCAGCTGGCTCAGCAGGTCGGCGGTGTATACGCTGGTGCGGTCGTCGAACCGGATGGTCACCAGCTCGCCGGAGGGGTCGATGTCCTCCACCGTGCCCACGTCGCCGTTGAAGATGCCGCTGCCGGCCTCGCCGTCGTCCTTTTCCCAGAGGACGTCATAGTTGTTCCGGGTCTGCATCACCCGGTCCCCCACCCGGAAGATCATGTCGCCCCAGGCCTTCTGGCGCTTGCCAGGGGCCGGGGGGTTCAGAGCCGCCTGCAGGGCCCGGTTCAGGCTGACGGTGCCGGTCTCCCCCTTGCGGGTGGGGGTCAGCACCTGGATCTGCCCGGCGGGGATGCCCATCTTGTCCGGCAGACGGGTGCGGCACAGGTCCACCACCGTCTGCACCAGCCGGTCCGGCGAGCGGCGGCACAGGAAGAAAAAGTCGCTTTGCTTGTTGCTCAGGTCCGGGGTCTGGCCCCGGTTCACGGCGTGGGCGCTGCGGATGATGGCGGACTGCTCCGCCTGGCGGAACACCTCCGTCAGGGTCACGGAGTCCACCGCGCCGCTGCGCAGGATGTCCCCCAGCACGTTGCCGGGGCCCACGGAGGGCAGCTGGTCCGGGTCCCCCACCATCACCAGGCGGCACCCGGGCTTCAGGGCCGCCAGCAGGGCGTCCATCAGCGGCAGGTCCACCATGCTCATCTCGTCCACGATGACGGCGTCGGCCTCCAGCAGGTCCTTTTCGTTTTTCTTGAAGGTCACCTCGCCGGTGAGCTCGTTGAAGGTCATGCCCAGGCAGCGGTGGATGGTCTGGGCCTCCCGGGAGCACAGCTCACTCATGCGCTTGGCCGCCCGGCCCGTGGGGGCCAGCAGCAGAACCGTCAGGCCCATGCGCTCCAGCAGGGTGACGATGCCCCGGGTGGAGGTGGTTTTGCCGGTGCCGGGACCGCCGGTCAGCAGCAGCACCCCGCTCCGGGCCGCCAGCTCCACCGCCCGGCGCTGCTGGGGCGCATAGGCGATGCCCTGGCGGGCTTCCATCTCGGCGATGATTTTGTCCACATTTTTCCCGGTCTGCCGGGGCGCGTCCCGCAGGGACAGCAGCCGCCGGGCCACCTGTGTCTCCGCCTGATACAGGCGCTGGAGATAGCAGGCCTGCACCCCCGCTACCGGATCCTGGACGATGACGCCCCGGGCCAGCAGCCCGTCCAAAGCGGTCTCCAGGGCGTCCGGGTCCCCGTCAATCAGCTGAGCGGAGGCAAAAAGCAGCTTGTCCCGGGGCAGGAACACATGGCCGTTGTTCAGATTGTGGGACAGCTCGTATGTAAGGGCGGCCTCCACCCGGCAGGGGCTGTCGCCGTCGAAGCCCATGCTCAGGGCGATCTCGTCCATGGTGGAAAAGGCCACGCCGTAGGCCTGTCCCGTGAGAAGATAGGGGTCCTCCTTCAGCCGGGGCAGGGCCTGGGCTCCGTAGGCCCGGTACAGCTGCATGGCAAGAGGCACCGGCAGCTCATACCGGGCCAGAAATTCCATCACCCGCTTCAGTCCCGTCAGCTCCCGGAAGGCGGCGGACAGCTCCATGGCCTTTTTGGCGGTGATGCCCTTGACGGTCTGGAGCCGCTCCGGCTCCTCCTCGATAACGGCCAGGGTGTCCGCTCCGAAGCGGTCCACCAGCCGCCGGGCGGTGGCGGGGCCAATGCCCTTGAGAATGCCGGAGGCCAGATAGGCCGCGATGTCCTCCTCCGTCTCCGGCATGCGGCGCTCCACGGATTCCGCCGCGAACTGGGGGCCGTAGCTGGGGTGGTTGGTCCACACGCCGGTAACGGTCATCCCCTCGCCGGGGGCGGCGCAGGGGATGCACCCCACCACCGTCACCAGCTCGCCGTCGTCCGTCAGCAGGGAGAGCACGGTGTAGCCGTTGTCCTCATTCTGAAAAATCAGGCTTTGTACGGCGCCCTCCACCGTGCTTCGTTCGGCCATAGCGGCCCTCCTTATGGTAAATGGTCGGGGATCTCCGCCGCCGTCAGCAGCAGAAGATCGTCGTATCGCTCCGTCAGCTCCCTGGCCCGGCGCAGGTCCGCCCCCTCCAGGCCGCAGTCGCACAGCACGATGGGGACCGCCCCCCGCAGCTGCCGCCGCAGGTCCAGCATCTGGGCCGCCGGGGCGGCAAAGTCGCAGCCGGGCCGGGCGGGGATCAGCAGCATCACCCGGGCGGGCTCCCGCCGCCGGAACCAGCCCGTCAGCAGCCAGAACAGGGCCGCCAGCCCCGTGGCCGCCAGAAAGGCCAGCACGCCGTCTTGCAGCACCTCCATGATATCACCTCGATATCAGTGTATGCCCCGGACCCGGGGCGGGTGCTTATACGTTGCCGTACATGAACAGGTCGCACTTGATCATGCCGTTATAGAGCTTGCGTTTCTTTTTGGCCTGGTGGCCGAAGCTGCGCTCAAATTCCGTGTGGCTGCTGAGGACCAGCGTCCGCCAGGTGTCCGGCAGCCGCTCCCACATTTTGCCGAAGTCCCGGTACAGGGCCTCGGCCTCCTGCCGCTCCAGCAGCCGCTCGCCGTAGGGGGGATTGGTCACCAGCTGGCCATAGGTGTCGTCCCGGCGGAAATTCCGCATATCCGCCACCTCGAAGCGCACCACGTCCTCCACCCCGGCCTTCCGGGCGTTGTCCCGGGCGATGGCCACGGCCCGGGGGTCCACGTCGCCGCCCCAGATGTCGTACCGGCCGTGGAACTCCTTGTCCATGGCCTCTCCGGCGGCGGTCAGCCAGTCCCCGGAGGGCACAAAGCCCCAGCGCTGGGCATCGAAGCTGCGGTCCAGGCCCGGGGCCCGGTTCAGGGCGATCAGCGCCGCCTCGATGCAGATGGTGCCGCTGCCGCAGAAGGGGTCGCAGAAGGGGTCCCGGCCCCGGAAGCGGGACAGGGTCACCATGGCCGCCGCCAGCGTCTCCCGCAGGGGGGCCTCCACGCCCACGGCCCGATAGCCCCGCTTGTACAGGCCCTCGCCGGAGCTGTCCAGGCAGATCATGGCCTCGTCCTTGAACAGGGAGAACCGCACCTGATACTTGACCCCGTCCTCCGGGAACTGCTCCAGGCCGTAGTGGGCCTTCATCCGCTCCACCATGGCCTTTTTGATGATGGACTGGCAGGCGGGCACTGCGTGCAGCTGGGAGGAGATGGAGTAGCCCTTCACCGGGAAGGCCGCGTCCCGGGGCAGATACTCCTCCCAGGGGATGGCCCGGGTGCCCTGAAACAGCTCCTCAAAGCTGCGGGCCGGGAACCGGCCCAGCACCAGCAGCACCCGCGCACCGCAGCGCAGGTTGATGTTCAGCCGCGCCAGGTCGGACAGTTCCCCCCGGCACAGCACCCGGCCGTTTTCCACCTGCACGTCCTTCAAGCCCAGCCGCCGGATCTCGTCGCCTACCAATTTTTCCAGGCCCAGCAGGCAGGGCACCATAAATGTATGCATATCGCACCTCGTTGTCGTCGTTATTGGCTCACAGCCGCCCCAGGGCGGCCAGGATCAGCCCCGCCAGCTCCAGGGCCCCCACCGCCGAAAGAAGGCAGATGGCGGCAAGGCCGGGCTTGGGAATGTGCAGCGGGGTCACATACAGCGCCGCCAGCAGCAGCATTCCCGCTGCCAGGATATACGGCCCGCCGGGCAGCAGCAGGCCCAGCAGGTAAAACAGCGGAAAGGCCAGGGCGCTGGCGGTGATGGGCAGGCCCAGATAGTATTTCCGCCCGCCGCCCTCCGTCTGCTGGCGCTCCTCCTCGGTGACGTTGAAGTACGCCAGCCGGATCAGCCCCGCCAGGGTGAACACGCACAGCGCCGCCCCATACCAAACCGGGGCCGGGGCGTCGCTCCACCGGCTCCAGGCGCAGTAGCCCGCCACCGACGGCAGCGCCCCGAAGCACAGCACGTCGTTGAGGGAGTCAATCTGGATGCCGAAGGACTGCTGCCGGCGGCTGCGGTCCTTTTTGGTACGGGCAATGCGCCCGTCGAAGCAGTCCAGCAGTCCCGCCGCCAGCAGGCAGAACACGGCGGTCAGGTGCCGCCCCCCCACCGCCTGGAACATACCCGTCACCCCCAGGGCCGTGGCGGCGTAGGTGGCCAGCACCGTATAGTCATAAAAGCCAATCATAGGCACATCCTCATTTTCATATCTCATGCTTCACGCGTTCCGCCGCAGCTTTTCCAGCATGCGCACGAACTCCTCCGGCAGGGGGCAGGTCAGCTCCACCGGCTCCCCGGTGCGGGGGTGGATGAACCGCAGGCCCACCGCGTGGAGGCACTGGCCCGTCAGCCCGGCCACTGGTTTTTTGGCCCCGTATACCGTGTCCCCCAGGATGGGGTGGCCGATGTAGGCCAGATGGACCCGGATCTGGTGGGTGCGGCCGGTTTCCAGACGGCAGCGCAGATGGGTGACGCCGGGATACCGGGCGATGACCTCCCAATGGGTCACGGCCTCCCGGCCCCCCTGCCGCACCACCGCCATGCGCTTGCGGTCCACCGGATGGCGGCCGATGGGGGCGTCCACGGTGCCGCTGTCCTCCCGGAAATTGCCCACCGCCAGGCACTCATACGTCCGGGCCAGGGTGTGGTCCGCCAGCTGGGCCGCCAGGGCCAGGTGGGCCGCGTCGTTTTTGGCGGCGATAATGAGGCCGCTGGTGTCCCGGTCGATGCGGTGGACAATGCCGGGACGCTTCTGGCCCCCCACGCCGGACAGGGTCTCCCCGCAGTGATACAGCAGGGCGTTGACCAGGGTGCCGTCCGGGTGCCCAGGGGCCGGATGCACCACCATGCCCGTGGGCTTGTTCACCACGATGACGTCCTGGTCCTCATACACCACGTCCAGGGGAATATCCTGGGGCCGGGCTTCCGGCTCCTCCGGCTCCGGCAGCGTCACCTCCAGCACCTGTCCCGGCTGGACCCGCAGGTTCTTCGCCGCCGGGCGGCCCCGATCCGTGACCCGCCCCTCCTCCAGGAGCCTTGCGGCGGCGGACCGGGTCAGACCCTCCAGCCGCCGGGCCAGCAGACTGTCCGCCCGCTGCCCCGCTTCTTCACTTGTCACCGTCAGGCGTATCGTTTCCATGCTTTTTGTCCTTCTTGTCGTATTTATCGTATAAAAACAGGTAGTACACGGCCCCTAAAATCGCCCCCACCACCACGCAGCAGTCGGCGAAGTTGAACACCGGATAGGAAAACAGGGTCAGGTCGAACATATCCACCACATAGCCCCGGAAAAGCCGGTCGATGAGGTTCCCCACGCCTCCGGCCAGGATCATCACCCCGGCGATCACGCCCAGGGGATGGCGCACGATCCGCCGCACCAGCAGATACGCCACCGCACCCATCAGCAGAACCGTCACCACCGCCAGGGCGGTGGTCTGGCCGGAGAAGCTGGACCAGGCCGCGCCGTAGTTATGTACCCGGGTCAGCTGCATCAGCCCCGGCCAGAAGGCCTGGGACTGGCCCAGGGCCAGATGCTCCACCGTCCACAGTTTGATCAGCTGATCCGCCCCCAGCAGGGCGGCGAATAATACAATATACCACATAGCGCAGGGTTCCCTCCTGTGAAAATACCTAATATACAATTATACCGCATTTTCGCCTTTATTGCAACCGCGGAAAGCCGCCCCGGAAGATTTTCGGCCTCCGGCGCTTGCAATTTATATGCATGGGTGGTATAATATAGTGCAAAACAACCGGAAGGAGGTCCGCCATGGAAAAGCGGGGTATCAAGATCGCGGCCCAGAACCGCAAGGCCCACCACGACTATTTCGTGGAGGACCGATACGAGGCGGGCATCGAGCTGGCCGGAACGGAGGTCAAGTCCATCCGGCAGGGCCGGGTGAACCTGAAGGACTCCTACTGCGTGGCCAAGGACGGCGAGATCTACGCCCACAGCATGCACATCTCCCCCTATGAGCAGGGCAATATCTTCAACAAGGACCCGGACCGGCCCAAGCGCCTGCTGATGCACAAGCGGGAGATCCGCAAGCTCCACGATCTGCAGAAGCAGGACGGCTATGCCCTGATCCCCCTGAGCCTGTATTTCAAGGACAGCCGGGTGAAGGTGGAGCTGGGCCTGTGCAAGGGTAAAAAGACCTATGACAAGCGGGACGCCATCGCCAAGCGCGACGCCAAGCGCGAAATGGAGCGGGCCGTCCGCGAGAAAAACCGGTAAAAAAGGAGCGTATCCATGAACAATCCCATTGTTACCATCGAAATGGAGAACGGCAAGAAAATCACCGCCGAGCTGTATCCCGATATTGCGCCGCAGTCCGTGCGGAATTTCATCTCCCTGGCCAACTCCGGCTTCTATAATGGGCTGATCTTCCACCGCTGTATCTATGGCTTCATGATCCAGGGCGGCTGCCCCGACGGCACCGGCATGGGCGGCCCCGGCTACTGCATCAAGGGCGAATTCGCCGCCAACGGCGTGCCCAACGACCTGCGCCACACCCGGGGCGTTCTCAGCATGGCCCGGGCCCAGGCTATGGACTCCGCCGGCAGCCAGTTCTTCATCATGCATAAGGACGCCCCCCATCTGGACGGGCAGTACGCCGCCTTCGGCATGGTCATCGACGGCATGGACGTGGTGGACGAGATCGTCTCCCAGCCCAGAAACATGATCACCAACAAGCCCAAGAAGCCCCAGGTGATGAAGTCCGTCACCGTGGACACCCAGGGCGTGGAGTACCCGGAGCCTGACAAGCTGCCGGACCCCTTCCACAAGTAAAATTGTTTTCAAGGTATCCGGGTCGGTTTCCCGGCCCGGACGCTTCCTATCCCATATACGGGGCTGTACCGGTTTCGACGGGGGTGTGGAGGCAGGATAAGCGGGCGGCGGCGCCTGACCGCCTTAAAACGGGCAACTTAAAAATTAACTGACAACAATCGTATTGCTGTCGCTGCCTAACTAAAGGCAGCCGTCTGAACCGGAGAGGCCACAGGCCGGGGAAGGCGTCGTTGATGTGGCGGACGTGCGGCGGGTAAGAGTTGCCCCGCCCATGCATCATGACTCTACTGAACTGTGCAGTCTGGCCAGTGCCTGCCCAGGGAGGGAATGCTGAAACTGTCCTGCGCCCGGAGAAGGTCCTGTTAAAGTGCTTTCGGACAGGGGTTCGACTCCCCTCAGCTCCACCAAATGTGTATTGGACGAACACCTATTTCTTCAACGGCGGTTTCGCTGTAAAAGTGTTCCTCTAATACGAATTACAAAGGCACCATCTTGGTTTATTCCAGGATGGTGCTTTTGCTATATCCGCACATTCGATTTATCGTCCGCTATCACCTACAATATAGGCACAAGGAGGTAATTAGAATGACAGGATTTATTGAAGAGTTCTTCTACGGAAATATCGATCCGCAGGCACGAAGTTTAACGCAAAATTCGGCAGTCCAAAAAGAAATGCAGAGGCTGAGTGATTACGAAGAAGAAATGACAAATCAGCTCATAGGTGAGGAAAAGAGAAAGTTTCTTGCCTATGTCAACGCTTGGGGCGTAGTCAACGGCGAAGGAAATCTCGACAGTTTTATCATCGGATTTCGCCTCGGAGCAGCTTTTATTTTATGTACGATACCAAAGCGATTTTCAAAAGCGTTTTTGAAAAGATGATAGATGCAGGTCTATTGATAGCAGAAGATCCGGATATGCTTGCACTGGCTTTTACTGCGCCAATCACGACACTCATTCATTACTGTGACCGTGAGCCGGAAAAAGAGCCGGAGATTATGGGGCAGATTGAAGCATTTGTGAAGCACTTTATTAAGATGTACGAAAGGAAGCAAATAAAATTATGAAAGATGTTATGGATTTTTTATCTGCGGCACTGCCGTGGATCTGCATTGGGCTATGAAAAACTGAAAACACTTTATCCGGAAACGGAGTTTGTCAACCTGCCTATGACTCATTCGTGGGGACAGCGCGTGGTACGTTTTTATGACCTTGACGGAAATCTGATCGAAGTCGGAACGCCGATGTAAGAGGAGAAATCAATAAAATGTGTACGAGTATTATATCCAACAGAAAAAAGACGATCGTCGGCTGGAATCTTGATATTCTGGATATGGAGTATAGGGTTCGTGAGGCGGAAGACGGTGTCTATATTGAAATCAATGATACAACGGAAGGCTGGATGCCGCTTTTTGGAGCTAACAACAGAGGCGATTTTGTCGGAATGCCGACCTGCTGGCCATTTGATGAAAGAAGTAATCCGAGCGGGAATGAGCCGAATGTTATTATGCTCGATATCGATCTGCTCACACAGAAAAAGACATTTGAAGAAGTAAAAAGAATTGCCGAAACGGGGACGGTATGCAGCGTTTCCGGTGTTACATTCATGTCTTCGTTGTCCGATAAGAACGGCAACGTGCTGCATATCATTCCCAGACAGGGATATAAGTATTACGAAAAGCCGAAATATCAGGTGCTCACGAATTTTTCTCCGTTTAAAATGGATCGGGAACAGCATCCCTGGATGGGGTGGGATCGATATCATACAGCAAAGAAAATGTTGGAGCAGGCTTCGGAAGACTTCGATGTAAAGGCGTGTTTTGATATTTTGCAAAAGGTATCTCAGGAAGTTTGTCCGACAGTCGTATCTATGGTATTTGATGTCACGGAAATGAAGGTATACTGGTGTGAAAACCGTCAGTGGGATCACATACAGGAAAAGTTTTTTGAGTAAGGTTTAAGCAGCAAACGCTGTTTGAATAAATAATATTTTTATTAGGAGAGTGCTTTTTGATTAAGTACAACACAATGGAGATTGTAGCGTAACCGGGAGGTTGCGAATACAATCAGACACAACCTCCCGGCATTAGCCAATTGACGTTAACAATATGCAAGCAAAAAGCCCTTGACCGTTGACAACATTCCGCTTGAGGATATAGAATCGGCATTAGAGGGCGAAACAGGTTTGGAGGACGGGTGTTCGACCATGTCGACACCTGTTCCACCATATTAGCACGATGGTTTTGATACGAAACCATCGTGTTTTTTTCTATATTGGTTGATATTTACACAGCAATTTGATACAATCTATTCGACAAACTTGAATTTGCGAGGTAATGAGATGGAAGCCGTGTTTGGGGAAAGCTCCTGTATCGATTCGTGGATGCAGCTTGTTAGAAAGGTAAGTTGGAATTTTCCAGGACTTGAAACGGAAGAGTGTATATATGAGCATGAACAAACCGTACTGAAGTTCATGAATAAGAAACAGGCATTATGCGTCAAAAGCCGGGGAACAATCATTGGTGTTATTCTTTTTTCGCACAAAAAGAACATGATTTGTTGTATGGCTGTGGACCCTGAGCATCGAAAGCAGGGTATTGCTTCGATCCTTTTGAGAAAAGCACTGAATGAATTGGATAGAAGCCGGGAAATCACGGTGTCAACGTTTCGTGAAAATGATGAAAAAGGGATTGCACCAAGGGCACTGTACAGAAAATTTGGATTTCAGGAAGGCGAATTGACAGAAGAATTTGGGTACCCCAATCAAGTATTTGTTTTGCACCCATAAATTCCAATTTGACAAACTGATTAGCATAGTTTCAGTCCTAAAAGAGAGTTTCACTTCCGGCTTAATAGTTTCATTTTTTGAGTGAAACCAAATGAAACCTTTGGAAACCGTATCATTATTATCAAACTAATTCAGATAAGCCCGATGGTTTTGATATGAAACCATCGGGCTTTTTATTTGCAATCAGCATGATCATCTGATATAATTAATTCGAGGTCGGAGTTTGTGGAGGTGTTTTAGGTCCCGTCAAGATTTATGCGCAAAATTATTTGCAGGCTCCGGCTGAGTGAAGTC
>ERZ1673742.1077-NODE-1077-length-27433-cov-3.908722_pt1 | contig 27433 bp, 19 predicted proteins | sample MGYA00580208_ERZ1673742 | MGnify/ENA primary metagenome ERZ1673742 (study PRJEB41218, sample SAMN15661774) | gut metagenome | host: Homo sapiens | place: Canada: London | collected 2015-08-20/2019-03-30 | study: EMG produced TPA metagenomics assembly of...
CGGACGCTCCACGCCGTTCAGGTTATCATTGAGGCCGGAACTTGGATCTACAAATATAGGTGCGGAGACACGCAGAAGGTTCAGCTTCTGTGCAAGTGTCTGCTGGAAAAAATCTTTCACAGTTTTAATTGCTACCTGAGTATCATGAAGATTAAGGTCTGCATGATAGCCCATAGGAATTTTTAATTGTTCCATGGGAATCCTCCTTGTTGATTGTGTTAATCTCTGTTTTCTGTTCACGATAATTTCTAGTCAGACCGTGAACAGGAACAATCTTGGTTTATTATAACAGGTATTTTCCCGCTTGGCAATTTAGACCTTGCAAGAAATATGCAAAAAAGATACAATAAAAGACAAAGAATGTGATGATTTTTCCCTGTTGGAGCAAAAACAGGAATTACAGGTTGCAGTGAAACAGAATAACCAGAGAACCGGGAGGATGTCTATGGAGAAAAAGAGGTGCCAGGTCTGCGACGGGCCTGTTGTAAATGGCAGATGTAAGCTGTGTGGAATGCCTTATAGAAATGATGAGACTTTGTATCATCTGAATGAGAACAGAAGTGACCATTACCGTCATGCTACCAGCCGGGCGCGGGCAATCATGCGCCAGGAGGAAATTCCGCTGGGAGATAAGAAGGCTGGAAGTGCTGCATATAAGACCGGGACCGGAACAGGCGTGGCAGGAGCCGGAAATAAACATGATCAGAAAACGGGAACTGGAAGTTCTAAGTCACTGGCTGGTGCAGGCACAGGGAATTTTTATAATAAGGGAAGTGTGAAAGCTGGAAGTACATATGGAGGCAGCACTGGCGCTGCTAAGAATGGAAATAAGGTCTCTGTCCCTGCTGGGAATTATAATTCCAAGAGCAGACAAAGTACAGCTGGAACTTACAGCACTACAGCTAAAAAAAGCAGTGTTTACACCCAGAAACCGGTAAAAAAGATAAAAGGCTCCCTTTTTGGATGGCTCATGGTCCTGGTGATCATTTGCGCAAGCTTACCGGAAATCCGGGATTCCCTGAAGGACAGCCTTGCTCCGATACTTGAAGAAGAATTTGGAGATATGTTCGGCTCTGGGGCTGATTCAGCCTCTTATAAACTGATGGCGGGAGATGTGCTGGAGGTTGGGGAAAATGTGGATGGAGGCATTGTCCCAGGATATTACATTGCTTCCTGTTCAAATGGTTTTGTGAGTTTTATGATCATGGGAGAAGATGGTGAAAACGGAAGCATGACAGTGACAGATGGCGTGGAGCGTAAGATTACCCTGAAAGAGGGAGATCTGATCGGAATCATAAATACAGAGTCAGAAGATTCCGCATTGATGCTTACTGCTCGTTAAGATTGGGGAAATAATAGTAAAAAATAGTAAAAAAAGGAACCTCGTCAGATGAGTACTTATTTCGTCGGAGGTTTCTTTTTGTATGTTTAGAGCGTGTTTGAAAAATCATTCCCGCAATATGCACGCCCCACTTTGCGGGAAATTTCACCCGAATTCGGTTGCCGCAGCCCGCTACAGCGCCCTTATCCGGGTGAAATCTCCCACAAATTGTGACGCACATATTGTGGAAAGCCTTTTGCAAACAGGCTCTAGCGGATGGTAGTTCCTGTTTTTCCTTCATAGCCCTCTTTGGCATGAGCCATATCGGTAATCACAGTGCTCCGGCCTTCCCCTTTCTCAATAAAGGAAATACCTGCTTCGATTTTGGGAAGCATGGAACCGGAAGCAAACTGGTTCTCTTCAATGTATTTCTTAGCGTCCGCTACAGTGATGCTGCCAAGCTTCTGCTCATTTACCTGACCGTGGTTCAGACTTACGTTCTCTACACTTGTGAGAATCAGAAGAGTATCGGCATTTAATTCTTCTGCAAGAAGTCCTGCGGCAAGATCTTTCTCAATGATGGCACTGGCACCGTGAAGGTTGATGCCCTGCTCAAGCACTGGAATTCCACCGCCGCCGGCTGCGATAACAACCTGGTCTGCATTGAGAAGTGCTCGTATAGTCTCAAGCTCTACGATTCTCTGTGGCTTCGGAGCTGCTACGATTCGTCTGTATCCGCCATCAGCAAGTCTGGTGACAAAGTTTCCTTTTTCTTCTTCTGCTTCAGCTTCTTCCTCAGTGAGAACACGTCCGATAATTTTCTCCGGATCTGCAAAAGCGTCGTCATATGGATCAATAACAGTCTGGGTAAGAATGGTAGCAACAGGTTTGTAAATTCCGCGGCTGATAAATTCAGAGCGGATCGCATTCTGAAGGTCATATCCAATGTAGCCCTGGCTCATTGCGGAGCAGACTGACATAGGAGCGAATGTATAATCCGGGTGTGTCTTTCCAAATTCATTCATTGCAGTGTGGATCATGCCAATCTGTGGGCCATTGCTGTGGGAGATTACCACCTTGGCACCCTCTTCAACAAGATCTGCGATTGCTTTTGCTGCGGCTTTGGTGGCTACTTTCTGCTCTGGAAGTGTGGTGCCGAGAGCTCTGTGACCTAATGCAACTACTACGATTTTTTCACTCATAGGAGATACCTCGTTTCTGTCAAGAATATAATGCGGATATCAGAGTTAAGTGGATTACTGTGAAAGTATTCACAGCAACATGAATGATTTCTCCGGACATCCTTGTGTAATATCTTCCATTATAAAAGCTAAGGGTGGGAATTGCAATAGAAAAGTCCTTGAAACAGGAAAAGCCATCCGCATCAGGCAGATGGCTCATTTCCTATATTTTTGAGGGGGGAGATAGAGAGTGGTTTTTCATCTATCCGAAATTCATTATATCGGCAATTTGTGAGGAAAATGTGTCTCAAATCTAAAAGAAATCGAAAAAATATGAAATGAAAATAAAATCCGACCCTTTATTGCATTTAAAGACCAAGTGTGGTAAAGTAAACCTATCTTGTTTCTGCATTCTGCAGAAAAGAATTTCTACCGCGCCGGTTCGGCGCAAGATAACCCGTTTTTTGAAGGAAACCTGTTAACCTGGGCGTTTTATACGCTTTTTTGAAAATGGATGCATACAATGGCAAGGCAAATTTGCTTCGGAATGCTGTGAATAGGATCTGTTTAAGTGAGAAAGGTGTGATTCCCATGTGCTGTCAGTGACTCATTTATATGGTGATGTCGCCAGTAGGCGGCAAGTCCGTTTTGTAAAATAGTAGTTTAATAACAGAGATTAGTGAAAAATAGGGGTAGAAAAGGAGAAGTTATAATGAAAAACAGAATATGGAAAAAGATACTGGCAGTGGGAGTAAGTCTGCTTGCAGAAGCTGGGATGCTGGTTGGATGCACGGCGCAGCCGGCAGTGGCATATGGAGCAGAAATGGAAGGCGGGTTATCTGTTGTCCAAGATGCGGCATGGACAGATTTACAGAAATTTCAGGCGGTGATTTCTGTAAAGGCAGATGGGCTGGCGTCACTTACGTGGGAAAATGAAAACCAGGAATATGAAAGTGGCGATGAAAATTTATTCAGCAGTGGAAATCAGGACGGGAGCCTGGAAAATGATCAATATGATTTTTCGGATGAAACAATATCTCATCCAACATCTTACGAACTGGTAGTCTGGCTTTCTGAATATTTTCAGCCAGATGCTTCGTTTATGGCACCTGAGGGCTGCCTGAAAGAGGAGCTTCCTATCGAGACTGCTGACGGAAGATCCAGCAGTATAACCGGATTCCGCTGGAAAATAAATTCGGGAGAACAGGGCAAACAGCTGAAAATTCCGGTTACCTTGCGGGATGAATATCGTTTTCCAGCAGAAAAACATACAGTTCCTACCTGTCAGGATATTTTGCATGCAAATGGTGCTATAAGCGGAGAAGAAAATGGAGGCGGAGTTTACATTGTAAAAAAAGTGGAAAATGAAAAAAACATTTTGTGTAAAGCCTTATCTAAGAGTTTGGAGATACCAGCTGCACACATGGATTTTTCAGTGGAGATGGAAGCCAAGGAAAAGGCGCTTTATACTGGAAAACGCATTCATATGGCAGTGAATCTGACAAATAATGGTCAGGTACCTTTTTATAAAATTTCCCTTCAGGCCAAAGTAAAAGAACAGGAACTGGTACCTGTGTGGGAAAAGGAGCCTGGCCTTGAAGTTTCGGAAAGTGGTGCAGTGCTGGAAAGCCTTTCCGCAGGGGAAACACGAATCCTGTCTTTTTATATAGATCCGGACATGGATCAGAAAAGTAATCTGGAGCTGGAGCTTTTTGCAAAAACAGAAAATCCGGTTTCGTTGGAGAAAGCAGCAGAAAAACAGTTAACATTACAGCAGGGAAAAGCCTCTTTTACGGTAAAGAAAACAGCTGACTGCGACAACGCCAGCCCTGGGGAGACTGTGACTTATCAGATCAGTATTCACAATACCGGGGAGGTGACTCTGCATTCCGTAGTTACTACAGAACGTTTCGGGCTTGCCGGAGTAACAGCTACTTTTCAGGAACAGAGAGGTATAACCCTGAATAAAAGCAGGACTCAGGCGAAAATCCAGGAAATTGCACCTGGTGGCTGTGTGAATTTAAAGGCAAAAGTTGTACTTCCAAAAGATCTGAAAGACCAGAATCTGATGAATCAGATTATTGTAGTTACTGACGAGACTGGTGAGGAAAGCGCAGTGCGGGATCAGGCAACCATCCGTGTGGAAGATAAGGAGAAGGATGGAAATGGAAATGGAAGCGGAAACGGAAATGGGGGTGGAAATGGAGATGGAACTGGCATAGGCAGTGGGAATAATGATGGCAGCACAATGGCTGCGTCCACCTCTCCAAAAACAGGGGATACTTCCCACAAAGAGCTGTTTCAGGTACTGATTCTGCTTTCGTTTCTTTTTTCCGCTGTAGCCGCCAGAAGAATGTTTGGAGGCAATGCTCACAGATGACCCGTGAATGGAAACTATAATGTGAGGTGAACGGTTACTGCTTTTTTAACAGGAAAGATTGAAAACAAATTCTGTGTGTGATATTCTATAAAAGAGTATGCGTTGCTGTATGATGTCACCAGATTAGAGCGTGTTTGAAAAATCATTCCCGCAAATTGTGACGCACATCTTGCTGAAAGTCTTTTTCAAATAAGCTCTGGCGTGATTTTAAAGCAACGTCAATATAGGGAGGCATATATTATGAAATTATCATCCTTATTAGAGAAGTTAGAATACACCTGCGTGCAGGGGAGCACAGAGCAGGAAGTCACTGGTGTTGTTTATGATTCCAGAAAGGTAACAGACGGCTCTCTGTTTATCTGTATCAGAGGTGCTGTTGTAGATGGACATAAATTTATCCCGGATGTAACAGCAAAAGGGGCTAAAGTTCTGATAGTAGAAGAGGAGGTTTCTGCACCGTCAGATGTTACGGTTATCCAGGTGACAGACACCAGATATGCTATGGCATTTATTTCAGCAGCCTGGTTCGGACATCCGGCAGAGAAGCTGAAAACAATCGGAATTACCGGAACTAAGGGAAAAACTACCACTACCTATATGGTAAAATCCATTCTGGAAAATGCTGGATACAAGGTTGGTCTGATCGGTACTATTGAGGCAATTATCGGAAATAAGATAATACCTGCTTCTAATACCACACCAGAATCCTATGTAGTTCAGGAGTATTTTCACGAAATGGTGGAAGCTGGCTGTGATTGTGTGGTTATGGAAGTTTCCTCACAGGGGCTGATGCTGCATCGTACTCAGGGATTTGTGTTTGATTTTGGAATTTTTACAAATATTGAACCAGATCATATTGGTCCAAACGAGCACAAGGACTTTGACCATTATCTGTCTTGTAAAGCTATGCTTCTCAAGCAGTGCCGCGTAGGAATTGTAAACCGTGATGATGAGCATTTTGACAGAATTGTAGAGGGACATACCTGTACTCTGGAAACCTATGGCTTTTCAAAAGAAGCAGACCTTCGCGCTGAGGATGCCAGACTGATTGGCGGAAAAGGTTATCTTGGAATTTCCTATCAGCTGAAGGGGCTTATGGATTTCCCTGTTGAAATCGACATCCCAGGTAAATTCAGTATTTACAACTCTCTTACCGCTATTGCAATCTGCCGTCATTTTAAGGTTTCCCAGGAAAATATCCTGAAGGCTCTGAAGGTAGCAAAAGTAAAAGGCCGTATTGAGATGGTGAAAGTATCTGATGAATTTACTCTGATGATTGATTATGCACATAATGCAATGGCTTTGGAAAGTCTTCTTACTACATTGCGTGAGTATCATCCACACAGACTGGTCTGCCTGTTTGGTTGTGGCGGAAACCGCTCCAGGCTTCGCCGTTATGAGATGGGAGAAGTTTCCGGTCGTCTGGCAGATCTGACCATCATTACTTCTGATAATCCGCGAGATGAGGAGCCTCAGGCTATTATTGATGACATCAAGGTTGGCATGGCGAAGACAGAAGGTAAATATGTGGAGATTCCAGACCGCAAGGAAGCAATCGCTTATGCCATCCATCACGGAGAACCAGGGGATATTGTGGTGCTGGCTGGTAAAGGTCATGAAGATTACCAGGAAATCAAAGGCAAAAAATATCCTATGGATGAGCGTGTGTTGATCGCTGATATTCTTGCTGGAAAGTAAAACATGACATATGCAGATATTATTGTAGACATTTCCCATGAGAAGCTGGATAAAAGCTTTCAATATCTGGTTCCGGAGAAACTGAAGGAAGAGATACAGGTGGGAATGGTGGTTTCCATTCCATTTGGAAGAGGAAATCATGTGCGCAAGGGATATGTAGTGGGGATTTCTGGTGAGCCTAAAGTAAAGGGAATCCAGCTCAAATCTGTTGCCGGTATTGAAAATGATCAGGAAACCACAGAATCCAGGCTGATCGCGCTGGCAGGGTGGATGAAAGAAAATTACGGCTCTACCATGATCCAGGCTCTGAAAACAGTTCTTCCTATTCAGAAAAAGATAAAAGCCCAGGAAAAAAGGTGGATAACCCTTCTGATTTCCAGAGAAGATGGGGAAAAGCTTCTGGAAGAGCTTAGCATGACCAGATTTAAAGCACGTATCCGCCTTCTGGAAGCACTCTTGCAGAATGAAAATGGGAAAATTGAGACTGCCTGGGCTTCAAAGGAGCTTGGCACTACGGCTTCTGTCCTGAGATATTTTGAAGAACAGGGGATTGCTTCTGTGGAGTCAGATGAAGTGTATAGAAATGCAGTTGCAGATGCAGAGAATATTCCGCATGTGGCACCAGCAGTATTAAGTATATCCCAGCAAATGGCTGTGAATCAGATCTTATCAGAATGGGAACACCCGGATCCGAGACCGGTTCTTCTTCACGGAGTTACCGGCAGTGGAAAAACGGAAGTATATATGGAGCTGATCGATAAGGTGATAAAGGAAGGCGGTCAGGCAATCGTGCTGATTCCGGAAATTGCGCTGACTTATCAGACTGTACGGCGATTTTATGGTCGTTTTGGTGATAAGGTGTCGGTAATTAACTCCAGACTTTCCCTGGGAGAGCGTTATGACCAGTTTAAAAGAGCCAAACAGGGAGAACTGCAGGTTATGGTGGGACCCCGTTCAGCACTTTTTACTCCTTTTGGAAAGCTGAGGCTGATCATTATTGATGAGGAGCATGAATCTTCTTATAAAAGTGAAAACAGTCCAAGGTATCACGCCCGGGAAACGGCTATCCACAGAGCAAAGCTGGAAGGCGCAAGAGTAATTCTTGGTTCTGCAACTCCATCTATGGAAGCGTATTACAGGGCGAAAGAAGGAGAATATGTCCTTGTAAAGCTGGAAGCCAGATTTGAAGAAAGACCTCTTCCCAGGGTATCAATTATTGACATGAGGGAACAACTAAAAAAAGGAAACCGCCTTGCCCTCAGTCTGGAACTGAGAGAAGACCTGAGCCAGTGCCTGAAAAAAGGGGAGCAGGCCATGTTGTTTCTCAACCGCCGTGGCTACGCAGGGTTTGTTTCATGCCGTTCCTGCGGTCATGTAATGAAATGTCCTCACTGTGACGTTTCCTTAAGTGAGCATAATGGCAGAAAGCTGATCTGTCATTATTGTGGTTATGAAACTGTGAAACCGGACAAATGTCCAGTCTGTTCTTCCCCATATATAGGCGGTTTTAAAGCGGGAACCCAGCAGATCCAGCAGGTGGTAGAAAAAGAATTTCCAGAGGCAAGAGTTCTTCGAATGGATTACGACACTACAAGAGCTAAGGGAAGCTATGAAAAAATTCTGTCTGCTTTTTCCAGGCATGAGGCCGATATTTTGATTGGAACCCAGATGATCGTCAAGGGACATGATTTCCCGGATGTTACTCTTGTGGGGATCCTTGCTGCAGATTTATCCCTGAATGCTGATGATTATCGCAGTGGTGAGCGCACTTTTCAGCTTCTTACCCAGGCGGTGGGACGAGCAGGAAGAGGAAGGAAAGAAGGCCATGCCTTGATCCAGACTTATAGTCCGGATCATTACAGCATACAGACAGCTGCAAAGCAGGATTACGAAGAATTTTACCAGGAAGAGATGGGATACCGTCTTCTTATGGATTATCCCCCGGCTGCCCATATGATGGCAGTGCTTGGTTCTTCGGAGGATGAGAAGCTTCTTGAGACAGCCATGCACTATCTTGGTCTGTTTACAGGAAAAATATATGCGGGAAAAGATCTTCATGTGATCGGTCCCGCCCCTGCGTCTGTAGGGAAAGTAAAGGATGTATACAGAAGAGTACTTTATCTGAAACATGAGAATTATGATCTGCTTGTCCGAATAAAGGACAGGCTGGAGGAATATATAGAAATCAATTCCGGCTTCAGAAAAGTTAATATACAATTTGATTTTTCATAAGGCGAAATACCGGAAATAAAGGGCTGCGTTAAGGTGCAGGGCTTTGAAACAACGGGTATTTCCAAATTCAAAGATAAAGGAGATAACACAGAGATGGCACTTAGAACAATCAGAACAGAGGGAGATTCCGTTTTGGAAAAAATCTGCAGACCAGTAGAGAAAATCGACAAACGTACAAAGGATCTGGTAGGAGACATGCTGGAAACCATGTATGACGCATGCGGTGTTGGCCTTGCAGCTCCCCAGGTGGGTATATTAAAGAGAATCGTAGTGATCGATATTGGAGATGGTCCAATTATTCTTATCAATCCGGAAATTCTTATGACATCCGGTGAGCAGACAGGCGAGGAGGGATGTTTAAGTGTTCCGGGAATGTCCGGTCAGGTTACCCGCCCAAATTATGTGAAGGTAAAAGCTCTTGATATGGATATGAATGAGCAGATATATGAAGGAGAAGGACTCCTTGCCCGTGCATTTTGTCATGAGCTGGATCATCTTGACGGAAAAATGTACACACGTCTGGTTGAAGGTGAATTACATCATGTAAGTTATGACAATGAGGAGGAAGAGGAATAAATGAAAATTGTTTATATGGGAACGCCGGATTTTGCAGTTAATCCCCTTCATGCACTGGCTGAAGCTGGCTATGAGGTGACAGGTGTTGTGACCCAGCCGGATAAGCCGAAGGGAAGGGGAAAGAGCATGCTTCCCACTCCTGTAAAGGAAGAGGCATTGAAACATGGGTTCCCGGTTTACCAGCCTGTGAAGGTACGCGATCCGGAATTTTTACAGGTTCTTGAGAAACTGGATCCCGATATTATTGTGGTAGCTGCCTTTGGACAGATCATTCCCAAAAGCATTCTGGAGCTTCCGAAATACGGATGTATTAACATCCATGCATCCCTGCTTCCGAAATACCGCGGTGCAGCTCCTATTCAGCAGGCAGTTATTGATGGGGAAAAGGAGTCAGGTGTTACGATCATGAGAATGGGAACAGGTCTTGATACAGGAGATATGATCTCAAGGATCGTAGTGCCGATTGCAAAAGATGAGACGGGCGGAACTCTGTTTGATAAGCTTGCAGAAGCAGGAGCGAAGCTTCTTGTTGAGACATTGCCTCACATTTTTGATGGCACAGCTGTTTACGAGAAACAGCCGGAGGAAAGCCCTACTCCATATGCCGGTATGATCACCAAACAGATGGGATTGATCAATTTTGGGAAATCAGCCGCGGAACTGGAAAGACTGGTGCGAGGTTTAAACCCGTGGCCAAGCGCATTTACCTTCTGGAATGGAAAAACTTTGAAGGTATGGGAAAGCTTTGTAGTAAAAAGTGAAGAAGCTGGCACAGAAAAGCCAGAACCTGGAACAGTAGTAAAAACGGACAAAAAAGGAATTTACGTGGCTTGCGGTGAGGATGTTCTGGTACTTTCACAGGTACAGTTAGAAGGAAAAAAGAGAATGGATGCGGATGCATTCCTTCGAGGATGTCATATAGAAACCGGAAGCAGATTCACAGATAAAAAGGAGTGATCTTATGTACGGATATGGATATCCTTATGGATTTTATGTTGATCCTACTTATGTATTGCTGATCATTGGAATGGTGCTGGCACTGGCTGCATCTGGAAAGATGAAAAGCACTTTTGCACGTTATCAGCAGGTGCGCAGCCATTCAGGTCTTACAGGAGCTCAGACTGCCCAGAGGATTTTAAATGCAGCCGGAATTTACGACGTAACGATTGTTCCAATTTCCGGAAGCCTTACAGATCATTATGATCCGAGAACAAAGAGGCTGGCACTTTCACAGGACGTATATGGAAGAACTTCTGTGGCAGCTGTATGTGTCGCTGCCCATGAGTGTGGTCATGCCATTCAGCACAATATAAATTATGCACCGCTGAATATCCGTTCAGCTATTGTTCCGGTGGCAAATATCGGATCTTCCCTTTCCTGGCCGATTTTTCTTCTGGGACTGATCCTTTCCATACCGGCACTTACAACTGTAGGAATTGTGCTGTTTTCACTGGCGGTACTGTTTCAGCTTGTAACACTTCCGGTAGAATTCAATGCTTCCTCAAGAGCTTTAAAAATGCTGGAAAGCACAGGAATTTTAAGCCGCGAGGAAAACAAAGGTGCGAAGAAGGTTCTTACAGCGGCAGCCCTTACTTATGTAGCAGCTCTTGCTTCTTCCATTTTACAGCTTCTGAGACTGATCATACTTTCCGGAGGTAGAAGACGGGATGATTAACGGAATCAATTCCAGGGAGATGATCCTGGAAATTTTACTTGAAATCGAAGAGGGCGAGCACAGCCACGTGGCAATTCGGAATGCCCTTTCCAAATATCAGTTCCTTCCCAAACAGGACCGGGCATTTATTACCCGTGTCTGTGAAGGAACGCTGGAATACCGGATTCAGATTGATTACATTATCAATTTTTTTTCCAAGGTGACAGTTGATAAGATGAAGCCTGCAATCCGGGAAATTTTAAGAAGTGCAGTATATCAGCTGAAATACATGGATAGTGTGCCAGACAGCGCAGTGTGCAATGAGGCTGTGAAGCTGGCGCAAAGAAAAGGTTTTTATAATCTGAAGCCTTTTGTAAATGGTGTTCTTCGTACCATAGCCCGGGAAATGGATCAGGTCCGGTTCCCTCAAAAAGAAGATGATCTGTTGAAATATCTTTCTGTAAAGTATTCCATGCCAGAGGTGCTGGTAACCAGGTGGCTGGAAGCCTATGGAGAAGAAACAACAGAGAAGATACTGGCGGATTTTCTTACGGAACATCCTCTTACCATCAGATGCCGGACTTATCTGAATTCCAAGGAAGAGGTTATAAAAAGCCTGGAAAGTCAGGGCGTTCATGTAGCGCCTGCTCCATATCTGCCTTATGCATACAGCATTTCTGAATTTAACCATATTCTTGCACTGGATGCTTTTATCAAGGGTAAAATCGTCGTGCAGGATGTAAGTTCCATGCTGGTTGCGGAGGTTGCAGATCCGAAGAAGGGCGATTACGTTATTGACGTGTGTGCTGCGCCAGGTGGAAAGAGTCTTCATATGGGAGACAAGATGGAGGGATATGGAACGGTAGATGCAAGAGATGTAAGCCAGTATAAAGTCAATCTGATCGAGGAAAACATCCAGCGTACCAATTCTATTAATGTACAGGCAAGAGTGCAGGATGCTACTATTTTTGATCAGGATTCAGAACTGCTTGCAGATGTTGTAATTGCAGATGTACCTTGTTCCGGGTATGGAGTGATCGGCAAGAAGCCGGAGATCAAATACCGTGTTACGCCACAGAAACAGGATGAAATAGTGATTCTGCAGAGAACCATTCTGGATCGCGCAGCAAACTATGTGAAGCCAAGAGGAGAGCTGATCTTCAGTACCTGTACCATTGCAAAAGAAGAAAACGAAGAGAACATGATGTGGTTTTTGAATAATTATCCGTTTAAGCTGGAGAGCCTGGATCCTTATCTTCCAGAGGAGCTGCACTCAGAGACAACTGCACTTGGATATCTGCAGCTGCTCCCGGGAGTACATAAGACAGACGGTTTCTTTATTGCGAAATTCAGAAGAAAATAGGAATATAAATATGACAGACATTAAGTCGATGACGAAAGACGAACTGAAAAATCTGATGACCGAACTGGGAGAGAAACCCTTTCGGGCAAAGCAGATCTACAGCTGGTTACATGAACATCTGGTAACCTCTTATGATGAGATGGGAAACATACCAGGAAAACTAAAAGAAAAACTGAAAGACTATCCCATAGCGGCATTGGAAATGGTGGATGAACAGATTTCTGCCATTGACGGCACAAGAAAATATCTGTTCCGCCTTTCTGATGGAAATGTGATCGAGAGTGTTCTTATGCGTTATAAGCATGGAAATTCCGTATGTATTTCATCACAGGTAGGCTGTAAAATGGGATGCCGTTTTTGTGCTTCCACTATTGGAGGCTGGACAAGAAACCTTCTTCCTTCGGAAATGCTGGATCAGATTTACAGGATCCAGAGCATAACGGGAGAGCGGGTATCTAATGTAGTAGTAATGGGAACCGGCGAACCTATGGATAATTATGATAATATTGTACGTTTTGTACATCTGCTTTCCGACGAAGATGGCCTTAACATCAGCCAGAGGAATATCACCGTATCGACCTGCGGAATTGTTCCGAAAATTTATGAGCTTGCAAAGGAAAAACTGCAGATTACCCTTGCCTTGTCCTTGCATGCACCAAATGATGAAAAAAGACAGGAACTTATGCCTATTGCCCAGCGGTACAGCATGGACGAAGTCCTGGATGCATGTCGCAATTATTTTCAGGAGACCGGCAGGAGAATTACTTTTGAATACAGTCTTGTGGCTGGTGTTAATGACAGTGACGAAGATGCAAGGGAGCTGAGCAGCAAAATCCATGATATTAATTGTCATGTAAATCTAATCCCTGTAAACCCTATTAAGGAGCGTTCTTACAGGCGTTCTACGCATCAGGCTGTAGAGAATTTTAAAATAAAACTTGAAAAATGCGGAATTAATGTTACTATTAGAAGGGAAATGGGCAGTGACATAGACGGTGCCTGTGGACAATTACGAAAAAGTTATATGGAAAAAAGTTACGATCCGCAGTAACGAAAAACTGGTGTTTCTATGTTGAACAACAGTACGAAAAGGACAGAAAGCGAGAAGTGACATGAGGGTATATTCAGCTACGAATATAGGAATGAAGCGGAAGATGAACCAGGATTATGTGTTCGCTTCCCAGGACACAGTTGGAAATCTCCCGAACCTCTTTGCTGTTGCTGATGGAATGGGAGGGCACAATGCAGGTGATTATGCTTCCTCTCATGCGGTCAGGATACTGGTAGATGAAATCAGGGAGGATACGGATTATAATCCTGTAAAGGTAATCCGTCATGCCATTGAGACTGCGAACACAGAAATTATAGAACAGGCGCAGAAGGATGAGAAGCTTCGTGGAATGGGAACTACTATGGTAGTAGCCACCATTGTAGGCCAGTATGCTTATGTTGCCAATGTGGGAGACAGCAGACTATATGTGGTGGATAAACAGCTGAGGCAGGTTACCAGGGATCATTCACTGGTGCAGGAAATGGTAAGAATGGGTGAAATCACTGCTGAGGAGGCAAGAAATCATCCGGATAAAAACATTATCACCAGAGCTCTGGGAGCAGAAAAAACTGTAGACGTGGATTTCTTTGATATGCGTCTGGAACCGGGAAGTACGATCCTGATGTGTTCCGATGGTCTCAGCAATATGGTGGAAGACAAAAAAATGGAAGAAATCATATTGAATTCTGATGAGGATATCACCTGGAAGGGAAATACTCTTATCCAGGAAGCCAACAATAACGGCGGCAAGGATAACATTGCAATCATATTGATAGAACCATTCACGAATGAGGTGGAAACATGTTAAAGACAGGTATGATTATAGCAGAACGCTATGAAATTGTAAGTAAAATCGGTACCGGCGGAATGGCGGACGTATATAAGGCAATGGACCATAAACTGAACCGTTTTGTGGCAGTTAAGGTTCTGAAGCCGGAATTCAGGGAAGATGCAACTTTTGTAAAGAAATTCAGAAGTGAAGCGCAGGCAGCAGCAGGTCTTACTCATCCAAACATAGTAAATGTATTTGATGTAGGCGATGATGAGGGCGTTTATTATATCGTAATGGAGCTGATCGAGGGAATCACTCTTAAGGAGTATATTTCCAAGAAAGGCAAGCTTTCGGTAAAGGAAGCTACCAGTATTGCCATTCAGGTATCTATGGGACTTGAGGCAGCACACAGCCACGGCATTGTACATCGTGATGTGAAGCCTCAGAATATTATTATTTCCACAGACGGCAAAGTAAAGGTAACAGATTTTGGAATTGCAAGAGCTGCTTCTTCCAATACCATCAGCTCCAATGTTATGGGGTCTGTACATTACAGCTCACCGGAGCAGGTACGAGGCGGCTACAGCGATGAGAAGAGTGATATCTACTCACTTGGTATCACCTTATATGAAATGGTAACAGGACGTGTCCCTTTTGACGGAGATACTACAGTTGCCATTGCAATCAAACATCTTCAGGAAGAGATGGTACCGCCAAGTGTTTATTCCCCGGATCTGCCGTACAGTCTGGAACAGATCATTATGAAATGTACCCAGAAGAGTGTGGATCGCAGATATAATAAGATGGAGGATGTGATCGAGGATCTGAAGCATTCTCTTATTGACCCGCAGGGAGATTTTGTGAAGCTTACATCTGTAGACACAGACGCTAAGACAGTTGTAATTTCTGATGAAGAGCTTGGAGAGATCAAGCACACTCCGAAGCAGACTCTTAAGCCGGATATAGAAACTCTGGAAAAAGAACTGAATGAGACAAACTACGATGATGATGACGATTTCGGGTATGATGATAAGGAAGAGATCTCTAAAGTCTCCAGAAAGAACCGGGATCGTGAACGAAGCAGAGAGCGGGAAGAGAGAGAGAGACGTATCAAAAAGCAGAAAAGAGGCGTCAGTGTAGCTGGAAGTATTATTGCTCTGATCATAGGTGCCGCAGTTCTGATCGCAGTGATTCTTGTAGTGGGAAAGGCTGCAGGACTGATAGGCGGTAAAGCGGAGTCTTCCAGTCAGCAGGAGCAGCAGGCTCAGGTTACTCAGGCAGCAGATGCAGATGATGATATGGTATCAGTACCGGACCTTATGGGCAAAACAGAGACTGAGGCGCAGGAACTTTGTGCTTCTGTAAACATTGGAATGAGTTACAAAGGCGAGGAAGCTTCCACACAGGAAAAAGGCAAGATTTCTTCCCAGGATCCTGTATCGGGAACAAAGGTTGCAAAGAATTCAACTGTAAATTATTATTTAAGTAAAGGTTCTGAATCCATCACTCTTACCGATATGTTTGGCCAGAATGGTGCTTCTGCCCAGGAAACTCTGGAAAGTCAGGGATTAACGGTTCAGATCAATAAGATTTACCCGGATGAAAGCCAGTCTTCTATGGTAGACATTGGATGTGTTCTTGATACTGAGCCGGCGGCAGGAACTACTGTCAAGGCAGGCGACACAGTTACTCTTACCATCAGCCGTGGTATTAATTATGGTGACAGTGTACAGGTGCCAGATGTAACCGGAATGGCGAAGAATGATGCGATTGCCAAGCTTGGCAAATTCATTAATATTAATGTGGAAATGCAGATGAGCACAGACGTTGCAGAGGGAACTGTTATCTCTCAGGATCCTGTAGGATATACAGATGACAACCCGGTATATGCAGATCCGGATAACGATACGATCACTCTTACTGTAAGCAGTGGAAGTCAGGATACTTCTTCACAGAATACTGAGGATCCGAGTTCTTCTGATACTACTGCAGCAGCAGTAGCAAATGGCGAAGTATGGAAATGCACACAGAGACTGAATACGCCTACCGGATATAACGGAGGTCTGATCAGACTGGAGCTTGTTCAGAATGTAGGCGGCGATCCAAAAGCAAGCTCTGTGGTAGAAGGACAGCAGCTTACTTTCCCATATCAGCTGGATATTACAGGTGCACCAGGAGTTGCTGAGGGTACTTTATATTTGTCTGAGCAGCAATCTGATGGAAGCTATCAGGAACTTGGTCATTATCCTCTTACTTTTGAGAAAGTTGAGTAATCCATGCAGGGAAAGATCATTAAAGGAATTGCAGGTTTCTATTATATCTATGCGGAAGACGGCAATGTTTACGAATGCAAGGCAAAAGGAATTTTTCGAAAGGATAATTTCAAGCCTCTGGTAGGCGATAATGTGGAGATTACTGTTTTGAATGAGGAGGAGAAGGAAGGTAGTGTAACTTCCATTCTTCCCCGCCGCAATTCGCTTATCCGTCCTGCTGTTGCCAATGTAGATCAGGCGTTTTTGATTTTTGCCATGGAGAATCCAAAGCCTAATTTCCTTCTTCTGGACCGCTTTCTGATCATGATGGAGCAGCAGGGAATTCCCGTGGTTATCTGCTTCAATAAGAAAGATGTGGGAGAGAAGGAAGAAATGGAAAAGCTTTACGAAATCTACACTGGATGTGGATATCGTGTAGTGCTTTCCAGTACCTATGAGGGAGAGGGAATGGACGAGATTCATGAGATACTGAAGGGAAAAACAACAGTAGTTGCAGGACCTTCCGGTGTGGGGAAATCTTCCATTACCAACTGTATGCAGGGTGAAGTGCAGATGGAGACTGGTGAGATCAGCAAAAAACTGAAGCGCGGCAAGCATACCACCAGACATTCCCAGGTAATCCCGGTGGAGAAGAATACTTTCCTGGTGGATACTCCGGGATTTTCTTCTTTGTATCTTACCGATATGAAGGAAGAGGAGCTTCGGGATTACTTCCCGGAATTTGTAATGTATGAGCCGCAATGCCGGTTTCAGGGGTGTATGCACATTCATGAACCGGGCTGTGCAGTGAAGGAAGCTCTGTCTGAAGGTGAAATTAGTCAGCAGCGGTATGACAACTATCTGGCTTTATATGAGGAATTAAAAGAGAAAAGGAGATACTAAAACTATGTATCAGCTATGCCCTTCCATTTTATCAGCGGATTTTAACCGTCTGGGCGAACAGATTAAAATTCTTGAAAACGAAGGAGTTGAATGGCTCCATATTGATGTTATGGATGGAGATTTTGTACCGAGCATTTCCTTTGGTATGCCGGTGATCAAATCCATCCGTAAAGAATCCAAGATGTTTTTTGATGTTCATCTTATGGTGACAGAGCCGGAAAGATACATTCAGGATTTTGTAAATTGTGGTGCGGATTCCATCACCGTTCATGCTGAGGCATGTGAGGATCTGGAACGTACTATAGAGCGTATCAAGGATGCAGGAGTGAAAGTTGGTGTTTCCATCAAGCCTGCAACTCCGGTAAATGATATCAGCCATATGCTTGAGGATGTGGATATGGTTTTGGTGATGACTGTTCAGCCTGGCTTTGGCGGACAGAAATATATGGACGAGTGTACAGAGAAGATTCAGGAACTGAGAGAACTGATCGATAAAGAGAATCTGAATGTGGATATTGAGGTTGACGGTGGAATCAATGAGGGTACCATAGAGACTGTTATGAAAGCTGGTGCCAATATCTTTGTTGCCGGATCCTGGGTATTCGGCGGTGATATTGCCCAGAATGTCCGCCATATTCAGAAACAGATCGAAGAGATTGGTGACAGGATTGAGTGAGAGATAGAATGATAGATACAGTAATCGTAAGCGGGGGCATGATCCAGAAAGATTTTGCCCTCGATTTTATAAGAAAAATAGAAGAAGAGCGAAAAGGAAAGAAGCTGCTTTTGCTGGCGGCTGACAGAGGACTGGATTTCTTTCGGGAAACAGATCTTGTCCCGGATATTGTGGACGGTGATTTTGACAGTTTATCAGGTGATGGAAAGACATATCTGGAGAGTCTTGACCATACAGAAATTGTCAGACTGAATCCTGAAAAGGATGATACAGATACCCAGTCTACTTTAAATCTGGCAATAAGAAGAGGGGCAAAGAATATTCTTATTCTGGGCGCAACTGGTGGAAGACTGGATCATTTTATTGGAAACATGGGACTTTTGGGATATGGCAGACAAAAGGGTGTCAATGTGATCCTGGCAGATGCTCAGAATTACATCTGTCTTGTGGAAAATGGCTATATTATTCGAAAAGACAGTCAATTTGGAAAATATGTTTCTTTTTTCGCAGCCGGTGAAACGGTTGAAGGTCTTACTTTGAAGGGGTTTAAATACCCATTGGATCATTACCGCCTTACTACAGATAACTGTGGCCGCACCGTTAGCAACGAGATCCAGGAAGAAAAGGCCAAGGTACTCTACGAAAAAGGCAGTCTTCTTATGATCATGTCCAGAGATTTGAAATAAATGATGTATTACAAAAGAGAAACACTTCATATTCAATTGGAAATATGAGGTGTTTTTTCAAATTTATCAGATTGTCCAGAGCTTTTGTCTTGATGGAAAGAGTTGGGTATGCTAAAATAAAAAGATGTATAGAGAAGACAATATGGGGCCGGAAATATATCATATTTTTATTGTTTGTGGTATAATAACAAAAGAATGGCGTAAAGAAATGTCAAACGCCCCTAAAAATAAGGAGAAATAGGATAAAATGAAATTAGGTATCGTTGGACTTCCAAATGTAGGAAAAAGTACACTTTTTAATTCCCTGACAAAGGCTGGTGCAGAATCTGCGAACTATCCCTTCTGTACCATTGACCCGAATGTGGGAGTTGTTACTGTGCCAGATGAAAGACTTGCACTGCTTGGTGATTTTTATCATTCCAAGAAAGTGACACCGGCCGTTATAGAATTTGTTGACATTGCAGGACTTGTAAAGGGCGCTTCTAAGGGAGAAGGTCTTGGAAACCAGTTCCTTGCAAACATCCGTGAAGTTGATGCAATCGTTCATGTAGTACGCTGTTTTGAGGATACCAATGTAATTCACGTAGATGGAAGCATTGATCCGATCCGTGATATTGAGACTATCAACCTGGAGCTCATTTTCTCTGATCTTGAAATCCTGGAGAGAAGAATTGCAAAGGTTACCAAGACTGCCCGTATGGACAAAGAAGCTGCAAAAGAGCTTGATTTCCTTCAGAAGATCAAGAAATGGCTGGAAGACGGCAAAATGGCCATCACTATGGAACTGGAGAATGAGGATGAGGAAGCATGGATGGGAACATACAATCTGCTCACTCAGAAACCGGTTATTTACGCTGCAAATGTTGCAGAAGACGATCTTGCAAATGATGGTGCTGACAATGCGCATGTACAGGCTGTAAGAAAATATGCTGCAGAGCAGAACAGTGAGATTTTCGTAATCTGTGCTCAGATCGAGGAAGAGATTTCCGAACTGGATGAGGATGAGAGAAAAATGTTCCTGGAGGATCTTGGACTCAAGGAATCAGGACTTGAGAAGCTGGTTAAGGCAAGTTATCATCTTCTTGGACTTATGAGCTTCCTGACCTCCGGAGAAGATGAGACCAGGGCATGGACCATCAAGATTGGAACCAAGGCTCCGCAGGCAGCAGGTAAGATTCATTCTGATTTCGAGCGTGGATTTATTAAAGCTGAGGTAGTAAACTATCAGGATCTTCTTGACTGTGGCTCCTATGCAGGTGCAAGAGAAAAAGGTCTTGTAAGAATGGAAGGTAAGGATTACGTAGTACAGGATGGAGATGTGATCTTATTCCGTTTCAATGTCTGATAAGTAATAGAAACAGAGGGATAGCATAAATGTCAATTCAGTTTCCGAATCTGGGAATAAACCTGGGTTATGTGGGGAAATCCATTCAAATATTTGGATTTGAGATTACATTTTTTGGCCTTGTAATAGCTCTGGGAATGCTTCTGGGAATGGGATTTGTGATTCTGGAAGCGAAGCGCTGCGGCGAGAATAAAGACGATTATCTGGAAATGATGATCATATCCCTGCTTCTGGGGGTGGTCGGATCCAGAATGCTTTATGTTTTATGTTCCTGGAATCTTTATAAGGGCAATATTATTGAGATCTTTAATGTGAGAAATGGCGGACTTACATTCTACGGCGGTCTGTTTGGAGGAATGCTGGGAGCAGCCATTTACTGCGGCGCGCGCAGAAAATCTTTTATGCAGATGGCAGATACTGCCAGCATGGGAATCGTTATTGCGCAGATAATAGGAAGGTGGGGAGATTTCTTTAACAGGGAATCTTTCGGTGAGTATACCAACAGCATATTTGCAATGCAGCTCCCTTTATCTGCTGTGCGTTCCAGCGAAGTGACATCTGCAATGAGGGAAAACCTGGAGACAATAGGTGGAACTTCTTATATTCAAGTACATCCGGTTTTCTTATACGAGAGTCTTTGGTGTCTGCTTTTGTTTCTCCTGATGCTTGTGTGGAAGCGCAAAAAACATTTCCACGGAGAAGTATTTCTGAAATATCTGGCAGGATATGGTCTCGGACGATTTTGCATAGAACTTCTTCGAACAGACAAGCTTATGATTCCGGGAACTTCTGTTGGAATTTCCCAGCTGATCTCAGCAGCAATGTTTGTAATCTGTGCTATGATCGCAGTTGTGGAAGAAACCATGGCGAAAAAGAGGGCGGCAAGGCGCAGACGCAGGAGAGAACAGGACTATGAAGCGCAGGAAAGAGCAGCCAGAGAAGCTGAAGCAGAAGAATACAGAGACCGGCTCAGACTGGAGAGAGCTTTTGCAGATGGAGATGCCGCAGGTGTTCGGGAAGTCTATAACGGAACAGCATCTGCTTATGAACATGATTCCGAAGAATCAGAAGAAACTTCGTCTGTGGAAGAAGGGGATCCGGAAGAAGATCCTCAGGATGAAAAGAACACAGAGAAAATCGTGGAAGAGAAAATCTCAGCTGGTGAGGATTTCTATGAGGAGGACTCAGAAAAAGATACAGAAGAAATTTCTGAGGAGGAAGCTTTGCCAGAAGCTTCCGGTACAGAAAATTATGTGGAAGAAAATGCCGGGATTTCTGAAGAAGAAACTGTTGCTGCGAAGGGTCCGACAGCTTCAGAAGAAGATGAATGGTTGTATAGCCAGCCGCGCAGATTTGCGAAAAAACCTGCCCATGAGCAGAAAGATTGATCATATGATTGTCAGATACCTGAATCTGGACTAAACAAAACGTTATTTTGGTGGGAGCGAATCCCACTGAAGTGGCGTTTTTTTGTGTGTAATAGGTAATTTCACTGGAATTTCCGGCAATATAAAAAGTCCTGCAGGGCAGGATTTATTTGTATAAAAAAATTTTTTGACTGCATTTTCACTGTTTGTAAGGACTTTGTAACAGAATTATGTAATAGATTTCATAATTTCCCACTTGTAATTTAGGGGCAAATGGGTTAGAATGGGTTCATAAGTGGTAGGAAGTGGAGAAAAGTGGTGACAAATGGGGACGAAGTGGCAGAACTTCCATTTGTTTCCCGTCATGAGATACGAGGGGGAGACTCGTATTTCACGAGAGTAGGTGAGTTTTTATGTTCATGGGCGAGTACAATCACACAATCGACGCGAAGGGGCGTTTGATCATCCCGGCGAAATTTCGGGAACCTTTAGGTGAGGAATTTGTTCTTACCAGAGGACTTGATGGTTGTCTTTATATTTATCCTATGGATGAATGGGAAGCCTTTGAAGAGAAACTCCGTGCATTACCACTTACAAATAAAGACGCTAGAGCCTTTTCTCGCTTCTTTGTTGCAGGCGCAACAACATGTGAACTGGACAAGCAGGGGAGAATTCTCGTACCACAGACGTTACGTGAGTTCGCTGGTCTGGAGAAAGATGTTATTCTGGCTGGAAACTTAAGCAGAGTAGAAGTCTGGAGCAAGGAGAAATGGAGCGAGAATTGCAATTATGACGATATGGACAGCATTGCTGCCGACATGGAGAAAATGGGAATCGTCATCTGAGCATAAAATAAGCGAGAAATCCAACAGGAGACGGAAATGGAATTTAAACACAAATCTGTATTACTGGACGAGACCGTTGGCGGGCTGAATATTAAGCCGGATGGAATCTATGTGGATGGCACTTTGGGCGGCGCAGGACATGCCATTGAGGTATGCAGGAAACTTTCTGCCAAGGGGAGATTTATTGGTATAGATCAAGACCAGGATGCGATAATTGCTGCGAGTGAACGGCTTGCCGCCTTTGACCAGGTGACAATCATTCGCAGCAATTATTGTTACATGGTACAGGAGCTTGCCGCAAGGGGAATTCACAAGGTTGATGGTATTGTTCTGGATTTGGGAGTATCCTCCTATCAGCTGGACAATGAGGAACGTGGATTTACCTATCGGGTAGATGCACCTCTTGACATGCGCATGGATCAGAGACAGACACAGACTGCCAGTGACATTGTTAACGGTTATGAAGAAAGAGAACTGTATCGCATTATCCGCGATTACGGTGAAGATAAATTTGCGAAAAATATCGCGAAACATATAGTAGCAGCAAGACAGCAGAGCCCCATTATGACAACGGGCCAGCTTACACAGATCATCCGGGAATCCATACCTATGAAGATACAGGCAGCAGGAGGTCATCCGGCTAAGCGTACGTTCCAGGCAATCAGAATTGAGCTGAATAAGGAACTGGATGTTCTTCGTGATTCACTTGATGGGATGATCGATCTTCTGGATGATGGCGGAAGGCTTTGCATTATTACGTTCCATTCACTGGAAGACAGAATTGTAAAAACAATTTTTCGAAAAAATGAGAACCCGTGTACCTGTCCACCGGATTTTCCGGTATGTGTGTGCGGAAAGAAATCCAAGGGGAGAGTTATCACAAGGAAGCCAATTCTTCCAAGTGATGAAGAAATGGAAGAAAACCCGCGTTCTAAGAGTGCTAAGCTTAGAATTTTTGAAAAAAAAGTTTAAAAGAAGGGTAAAAAATGGCGGAGACAGGCAGACATACAAATACTGTGTCAGGTAAAAGACGTCCACAAAATGTGTATGTTGATGGCAACACTGTCCGAAAAGTCCAGGAAGTTCCTGAGCGGAGAGAGTACCGTCAGCCAGAGCATTCTGTTCGTAAAAATAAGGCAAAACCAGAGCTGACCACACCAGAGCAGCAGGTCCGGGGGAACAAGCCGCTTAGTAAGGCAGCCAGGAGAAACCGTGCGAAAGCCAATAATATGAACCGTAATTTTGCCATATTTCTGGCAGCACTTGGTATCCTTATTGTGTTTTGCAGTATTAATTATCTGAAACTGAAAACAGAATGCACCAGTAAAAGAAGCCAGCTGGCCACGCTCGAATCCCAACTGGCAGAGCTGAAAGAAGACAACGATGCATATGAGAGCCAGGTGACTTCAAGTGTTGACCTTGAAAGAATCCGGAAAATCGCCATCGGACGTCTGGGCATGAAATATCCAAGCAACCAGCAGACAGAAACCTATGCGACTGAAGGCGGCAGCTACGTAAGACAGTATCAGGACGTGACCGGAAAGTAATGGGAATGAAGGCAGGTGTTTGATTGACTACTCTGAGAAGAAAACCAAAAAGAAAACCTATAAAAAAAATAAATCACAGTATGAAAAAAAAGCTGTCAATACTGCTCTTTTGCGTATTGGGAGCTTTAATCGTTTTATTGGGAGTTATCACTTATATTAATTTTCAAAGTGGTGACAAGTATAAGAAACAGGTACTGAGTCAGGCTCAGCAAAAATACCAGAATCGTACAATGCCAGCGAAACGAGGGACAATCTATGATCGAAACGGCAACATTCTGGCAACGAGCAACAAGGTGTATAATGTTGTACTGGATTGTAAAGCTGTGAATGCAGATGAGGATTATCTGGATCCTACGGTGAATGCTCTGGTTACCATATTTGGCCTTGATGAAGGAGAACTCCGTACCAGGCTTACTTCTGATAAGACAAGGGAGAGTCAGTATCAGATTGTGAAAAAGCAGGTCTCCATGGATGATAAGAAAGCATTCGAGGATTACTGCAGCATACCAGATGATACGGAAATGACCAGGGAAGAAATTCAGGAGAAAAACAATATCCAGGGTGTATGGTTTGAAGAAGATTACTTGAGAGTCTATCCATATAATGAGCTGGCCTGTGATACGTTGGGATTTACTTTTTCCAGAGATACTGCGGACTATGGAATTGAAGGCTACTACAACAGCAGCCTGACAGGAATCGATGGCCGACAGTACGGATATTTCAGTGATGATTCCAACGTGGAGCAAACCATTATCGAAGCTTCTGACGGAAACAGTCTGGAGCTTAGCCTTGATCTTGGAACACAGCAGATTGTGGAAAAATGGGTAAATGCCTTTAAGAAATCTACTGGCGCCAAAAATATAGGAGTGATCGTGGAAGACCCTTCAAGTGGTGAAATCCTTGCCATGGATGGGGGCGACCGATATGATCTTAATGATCCACGTAATCTGTCTTCTTTATATTCAGCAGATGAGATTGCTGCTATGAACGACAGTGAGACTATGGATGCTCTAAGCGCCATGTGGAATAACTTTTGTGTAACCGATATTTACGAACCTGGTTCTGTTGTGAAGCCCATTGTTATGGCAGCTGCTCTGGAACAGGGAAAAATATCCACCAGTGATACCTTCTATTGTGATGGTTACCAGAATTTTGGTGTGCCAGGAAATATGACCACCATCAAATGTGCAAATATTTACGGACACGGAATGGAAACCCTTGCGGAAGTAATCGCAAACTCCTGTAACGATGCCATGATGCAGATTGGTGCAAAGATGGGAGTTGAGAATTTTCTGAAAGCACAGAGTACTTTCAATTTCGGAAGCCGGACAGGAATTGATCTTCCAAATGAGGGATATGGTATTATGCATACTGTTGATACCATGCATGAGACAGAGCTTGCGTGTTCTGCATTTGGTCAGGGATTCAGCTGTACTATGATCCAGGAGATCAATGCAATGTGTTCGGTCATCAATGGCGGCTACTATTATCAGCCACATCTTGTGACAAAAGTCAAAGACGCCAGCGGTGCAACTGTGAAGACAATCAGCCCGCTTCTCCAGAAGCAGACCATTTCTTCCAGCATTTCCGCTGATATCAGAAGCTATATGCAGGCCAGTGTAGAGCAGGGTACCAGTATGACGTCAAAGGTACAGGGTTATAGCTCAGGCGGTAAAACAGGAACTGCGGAGAAATTCCCCCGTGGAAACGGTAAATATGTAGTTTCCTTTATCGGATTTGCCCCGGTTGATGACCCGCAGGTTCTGATCTATGTGGTAATTGACGAGCCAAATGTAGAGGATCAGGCCAGCAGTATTTATCCGCAGTATGTGGCACAGGCAATTCTTTCCGAGCTTCTGCCATACATGAATATTCAGCCCGATCAGTCCACAGACGGAACTGTTCCGGAGACAGAGCTTTGGGAGAACTTCAATGGTCATGTAAATACCATCTCTGACAGCCAGATCGATGAAAATGGAAATCTGGTGGATGGAGAGGGTAACCTCATTGACTGGGATGGCAATCGCATTGACGAAAATGGCTACCTTCTGAATAGCGACGGAAGTTATCAGATCGATGCAAACGGAGAGTATATAAAATCTGCTAACCTTGATGGAATCAGCGATTCCTATACTGGTTCAGCCGGGGAAACCCTGCCGGAGGCTGTTTCTGATACCAATGTTCCGGGACCTCCGGAGGATAACACGGATCCCATTGAGGATAACAATATGGAGAGTGAGGGCCTGACTAATGAGGAAGCCGGACTGGATTAGAGATACTGTCCATAGGGAGTATAGTATTGGCTGGAAATAAAAAAACGGACCGTTCACCATAATACAACACATACCTCCATCTGAAATTATCATATATTAGTTATGATGATTTCAGATGGAGATTTTTTTATGAAAAAAACCATGACCTTTCACAGGAAAAAAATATGGATGGTTTTTCTTGTATGTGCACTTATGCTTCTGGGACTTGTGGGGAGGCTTGTTTACCTGATGGGGGTTCGGTCGGATTACTATTACCAGAAAGCGGAAGAACTTCATGAAAGAGAACGAGCCATTAAAGCTGCAAGAGGACAGATAATGGATGCAAAAGGGAGGGTTCTGGCAGATAATAAAACTGTGTGTACCATTTCCGTTATTCACAGTCAGATCAAGAAACCACAGAAGGTTATTGAGATATTGTCAAAAGAGTTGGGAATGGATACGGACACAGTGCGTAAAAAAGTTGAAAAAATATCTTCAATTGAAAGAATTAAGACAAATGTGGAAAAATCTGTGGGAGATGTGATACGTGGGTATGAACTGGATGGTGTGAAGGTAGATGAGGATTATAAGCGGTATTATCCTTACGGATCTCTGGCTTCCAAGGTTCTGGGATTTACAGGCGGTGACAATCAGGGGATAATTGGCCTGGAAGTGAAATATGAGGAAATTTTAAAGGGACAGGCGGGAAAAATCCTGACCACAACAGATGCCAGAGGCGTGGAAATCGACCAGCTCGGAGAAAGCAGGGAAGATCCGGTGGCAGGGGAAAATCTGAAAATCAGTCTGGATGTGGATCTGCAGCAGTATGCTCAGCAGGCGGCCCTGAAAGTAATGGAAGAAAAACAGGCTGCGCGTGTTTCCATACTTCTTATGAATCCGCAGAACGGAGAAATTTATGTATGTGTTAATGTGCCGGAATTTGACCTGAACGATCCTTTTACATTGAATGCGGACGTGGACACTTCAGGACTGAATGAACAGGAAAAACAGGATCTTCTGAACCAGATGTGGAGAAATCCCTGCCTGAACGATACATATGAGCCCGGTTCTACCTTTAAGATCATTACCATGTCTGCAGGTCTGGAGGCTGGCGTGGTTTCCGTAAATGACAGATTTTTCTGTCCGGGGTATAAGCTGGTGGATGACAGGCGGATTCACTGTGCAAGGAGAACAGGACACGGTTCCCAGAGCTTTGTGGAAGGTGCCCAGAATTCCTGCAATCCGGTTTTTATTGAAGTGGGTCTGAGACTTGGGGTGGAAAACTATTATCATTATTTCAAGGAGTTTGGACTTTTGAAGAAGACAGGTGTA
>ERZ1673742.1091-NODE-1091-length-27151-cov-8.226934_pt1 | contig 27151 bp, 26 predicted proteins | sample MGYA00580208_ERZ1673742 | MGnify/ENA primary metagenome ERZ1673742 (study PRJEB41218, sample SAMN15661774) | gut metagenome | host: Homo sapiens | place: Canada: London | collected 2015-08-20/2019-03-30 | study: EMG produced TPA metagenomics assembly of...
ACACGAAGGTCACGGGCATCCGCTTGCCCAGCCCCTCCAGCTGATGGACGTACTCCCGGTGACTGTAATGCAGCACGGCTCCGGCGGTGAAGAAGGCCAGGATCTTCACCACGGAGTGGACGATGAGGTGCAGGAAGGCCGCCGTCAGCGCCGGGAGGGTCATAATGGTAGCGGCGAAGAGGATGTACGACAGGTTCGACACCGTGGAGTAAGCCAGCCGCCGCTTGAAGTGCCGCTGCTTCACCGACATACAGGAGGCGAACAGGATGGTGATAAGGGTCAGAGCCATCACCGCCTGCTGCGCCCACGTCCCCACCAGGATCTCCGTGCCGAAGGCATAGTAGATCAGGCGGATGCAGGCGAAGGCGCCGGATTTCACCACGGCCACCGCATGCAGGAGCGCCGTCACCGGCGTGGGGGCCACCGCCGCAGCGGGCAGCCATGCGTGCAGGGGCCAGATGGCCGCCTTAACGCCGAAGCCCACAAAGGCCAGCACGAACACCGTCAGCAGTAGCTGCCGGTCGCCGGTGTAGCCCGTCAGATGACCGCCCAGTGTGAAGTCCTGTGCGCCGTTGACAATGAGAAAAACCAGCCCGATAAAGGCCAGCGCCGCCCCGCTCATGGAGTAGACGGCGTACTTGACGCCGGCCTTCCGGGCGGTGGTGGACATGGGCTGCATCACCAGCGGAAGAGTGGCCAGCGTCAGCAGCTCATAGAACAGATACATGGTCATCATGTTTCCGGCGAAGGCCACTCCCAGCGTTACGCCGAAGGAGACGGTGAAAAACGACCAGAACATGGACAGATGCTTCTCGTGGCTCATGTAGTCGAAGGCGTACAGCATGGTGAAGGGCCACAGGGTAGCGGCCAGCCCCGCAAAGAGCCGGGAAGCGCCGTCCATCCGCAGGGTAAGGGTCAGCTCCTCCGTGAAGCGCAGCAGCTGAAAGCTCTCACTGCCGCAGCAAAGAATGGAGAGCCACGTCACCGCCGAGGTCAGGCAGATCAGCACCCCATAGAACAGATGGCGACTGCGAGTGCTGGGGAAGCGGATCAGGTACGAGACAAGCCCGCCCACCAGCGGCAGGAAAATGGGAAGCGTCAGATAAAGTCCGTTCATCTATCTGCACCTCCTTAAAGCACCTGCGCTGCCAGAGACTGGAACAGCGCCGTCAGCCGGTCGGGGAACAGACCCAGCACCAGACACACCGCCGCCAGCACCACCAGCGGCAGGGTCATGGCAGGAGGCTCCCGGAGTCGTGGCTCCCCGGCGAAGCCCTCGCCGGGGAAGAAGCCGCTGACGATGGGAGCAAACAGGTATCCCGCCGTCAGCAACGCCGATACCAGCAGCACCGCCGGGACCAGATAGGCCAGAGGGCCGCTGAGTCCGTCCAGTGCCGCCAGAGAGATGGCCCACTTGCTGACAAATCCCCCGAAGGGCGGGATACCTACCAGCGACAGAGAGACGAACACCAGACACAAAAACGTCACCGGCAGGCGCCGTCCCAGTCCCCGGAAGTCCTCCACGTTCCGCAGCCCCGCCAGATGGATGATGACACCGGCAATGAGGAAGAGACCAATTTTGGCCCATGCGTGGAAGAATACCTGCAAAAGACCGCCGGTGAGGCCGTCCTCCGTTAGCAGGAACAGCGCCGTCAGCACGTAGGAGATCTGGGAGATACTGGAGTAGGCCAGCCGCTTCTTGAAGTCCCGCTCGCCGTAGGCCAGCATGGAGCCCATGAACACCGTCCCCAGCGCCAGCACCAGACAGGCCGTCTGAACCCATGTACCCCGCAGCGCAGAGGGACCGGCGATGAAGTACAGTACCCGGATGATGCCGATGACGCCCGCCTTGGTGATGATGCCCGACAGCAGGGCGCTGGCGGGGGCGGGGGCCACCGGGTGGGCTGAGGGGAGCCAGTTGTGCATGGGGAACAGGCCCGCCTTTGTACCGAAACCCAGCACCACGAAGAACACCGCCAGCAGCTCCAGCCCCGTGTGCTGCCCGGCAATGAGGGTGCCGCCGGGGGCGAAGTCCAGCGTGGAGGTATTGGTGTAGAGTACCACAATACCGAACAGCACGAAGAAGGCGCCGCCGATGGAGTAGTAGAGGTACTTCATAGCGCCGGTAACGGCGTCGTGGGTCAGCTCATGGAGCACCAGCGGCATGGAGCAGAGACTGGTGAGCTCGTAAAAGACGTACATGGATACGAAGTCTGCCGACAAAGCCGTCCCCAGCAGCATTCCCTCCGACAGAAAGAGGAACACATAAAACCGTGCCTCATTTTGGGAGTGACTCATGTACTCCACGGAGTAGATGAGGGCCAGCAGCCAAGCCACCGCCGTCAGGGCGGAAAACACGGCTGCTACACCGTCCAGCTTCATGGCGATGGTCAGGGACTCCGTCAGATGCCAGATGTTGGTGGTATAGCTGCGTCCGGACACCAGCGTCCAGACCACCAGCGCCGTTTCGATGATCTGCATGGTCAGCAGAAACGTGAGCCGCCCCCGGCGGCTGGGGAAGGGGAGCGCTGCCGCCAGACCGGTCAGCAGGGGCAGTGCGATCAAGAGAATCAGCATAGATGGTCACCTGTTCCTTTCCGGTCAGCCGCAGAATAGACCCATGCCCATGGCGAACAGTTCCGTCACGGCGGCGGAGCCAAGGCCCACGGCCAGATTCATGGCCGCCAGCCCAGCCGTAGGCAGGGGGGAGAAGCGTTTGGGACGCTGGGCGTGCTCCGTCTCCTCCGGCACCCAGATCAGCATGGCGGTGTAGAGGAAGTAGAGCACGTTCAGCACCGTGGAGACCCCCAGCGCCAGCCATACCGCCCAGACTCGCCACCCAACGGTGGCGGCGGCAGCGGTGGCGAAGTACAGCTTGGGGATGAACCCGGCGAAAATGGGGATGCCCACCATGGACAGAGCGCCTATGGTGAACAGCGCACCCGCTGCCGGAGCACGATGGGCCGCCCCCCGCAGGGAACGGAAGTCCTGATGGCCGCCGGAGGCCCCGGCCAGCCCCGCCCCGGAGAGGAACAGCATGGGCTTGGTGACGGCGTGGGCCACGATCTGCAGCAGTGCCGCCAGCAGAGCGGCTTGGGTCCCCATGCCCAGCCCCATATAGATGTAGCCGATCTGTGCGCCGGAGGAATAGGCGATCATGGTCCGCAGCCGCCCCGTCTGAATGGCGGAAATGCTGCACACCACCATGCCGCCGATGCCCAGCACCAGCAGCAGGTCCTGAATACCGCTGGCGGCAAAGACCTCGATGCCGATGACCTGATAGATGATCTTGATGAGCAGGAAGATGTACCCCTTGGATACCACACCCGACAGGATACCGGCGGAGGCGGGCGTGGCCCGACCATAGGTGTCGGGCATCCAGAAGTGGAAGGGAAACAGGCCGCTCTTGATGGCAAGTCCGCCCACCATCAGACCGATGGCCACGGTCATGGAGAAGCGGTAGGTGCCGTCGGCCCACAGCAGGGCAATGGACGCCTTCAGCTGCGGGAACAGCAGCTGACCCGTGATGGAGTAGGTGAAGATGACGCCGATGAGGAACAGCCCGGAGCCCACCAGAGAAAAGATCATGTACCGCACGGCGGCCAGCAGGGGCCGTCCGCCGTCACGGGCCGCCAGCAGGCAGCAGGAGGCGATGGTCAGTACCTCAATGAACACGTAGGCGGTGAAGATATCATTGGTGTAGCACAGGGCCAGCAGAGCCACGTGGGCCAGATCGATCATCACCCAGTAAAGCCTCATCCGGTGCTCCGGGATATCCCGGCGGATGCGGGGCATCCCACCCAGCACGCTCAGCAGCATCACCGCCGCAAACAGCAGGGCCATGAAGGACTCCAGCACCCCCACGGTGATCTCGTTGCCCCACGGGGCGGGGTAGTGGCCCATCATATAGGAGTAGCTGGTGCCGTTCACGGCGCAGAATACCAGCAGCGCCGCCTGCATACAGACGCTGACGCTCAGCAGGAACAGCGTCAGACCTCTGGCCCAGCGGTCGTTGGCGGCAAAGGAGATCACAGCGCATACCAGCGACAGAATGATGGCAAAGAGGGGGAAGTTCTGCACGAAGCTCATCGACGATCCCTCCTCTTTTTCTTATGGGAGATCATCATGTAGAGCTTATCCACGTCCAGTGTCCGATACGTCTTGTAGATCCGCACCGTCAGCGACAGCATCACCGCCGACACGCTGACGGAGACCACAATGCCCGTCAGCACCAGACCGGCGGGAATGGGATTGACATACCGGCTCATGTCCGTGACGCCGTCCACGATGATGGGAGCGGTGCGCCCGGCGATGTAGCCCCGATCTGCCAGCAGCAGAAAAACACCGCTGTCCATGATGTCCAGTCCGATGACCTTCTTGATGAGATTCCGGGAGAACAGCAGCATACAAAAGCCGATGACGAACAGCAGCACCGCCACGGCCTCCTCATAGTTAAAGGGGAGATTTTCCAGATGCATTTTTTACAGCTCCCCCCTTCGGAAGTACATATAAAAGCTATACATGGTGCAGCACACCACCAGTCCTACCGCCACGTTCAGCGGCAGGATCAGGCCACCAGAGAGGATGTTCCCCGGCGTGCCGGGCGAGATGATGGAGTGCAGATGGTTGGCGCCGGTGAAGAAGGAGTAGCTCTTGGCCAGACAGTAAAAGCCCAGAGAGCACACCACCACCGCCCGGAGAATGGAGGCCCGGAAGGTGCGGGAGGCGGCCTCATCGCCCCATACCAGCGCATAGATCATCAGCGCCGCCGCCAGCACCGCCCCGCCGGAAAAGCCACCGCCGGGGGAGAGATGGCCGTTGAGCAGAATGTATACGCCGAACAGCAGGATCACCGGGATCAGTCCCCGGCACACCCCGGCCACAATGGGATCGGCGGCGTAGTTCACCACCTCCTTGGGCAGGGGGCGGCGCTTTTTGGGGGCGAGATTCATGAGAATGGTCACGGCGCACACGGCGGTGAACAGCACGAAGGACTCACCCAGCGTATCGAAAGCACGGTAGTCTAAGATCATACCCGCCACGGTGTTGACGGCCCCGGTCTCCTCTGTACCCTGCTCCACATAGCGCTGGGCCACCTCATTGACGGTGGGTGCATCCGCCGAGCCGTAGCGGGGGAGATTGGCCACCGTCATCAGCATCAGCGCCGCAAACACGGCGCACAGCAGGAAGGCCAGCACATTATAAAGCCGCAGGGAGCGCCGCAGGGAGCGTAGGAAGGTGTCCCTGTCCCGCTTGGGCTGATAGGGCTCCACAGCCTCCGGCTGCGGCTCGTCCTTCTCCACATACAGCTGCTGAGTCAGGTCCAGATCGCCCTCCAGCCACTGGTGCAGCAGTTCCTGCTCAGTGGGTCGCTTCGTTTTCTTCATGGGGTTCCTCCTCTCCTTGCGTCTCCTCCACGTCGGCATCCCGGTCGATGCGGTCGATGCGCCGCAGCGTCAGGAAGAACAGAATGCCGGTGATGCCTGCGCCTACAGCGGCCTCGGTCAGGGCCAGATCGGGCGCCTCCAGCAGGATCCAAATGACGGACATGATGATGGAGTAGGCCATGTAGATGATGACCGCCCGCAGGGGCTTTTTCACCAGCGCCGTGGCCACGGCGCACACCAGCAGCCCTGCCAGCAGCAATAGACGGAATACGGTGCTCATGGGGCGCTCACCTCCTCCGTTTCCTCCGGCAGCTCCAGATAGCGGGCCAGATCCTCCTCCTGCCCCGCCCGGTATTCGAATTGTGCCAGCATATGGCTGGACAGGGGAGAGGTATACCACTGGATCACCAGCACCAGCACCAGCTTCCACAGCACGGCCCGGAAGCCCACCGCCACCATGACGCCCAGCAGCACCAGCCCCAGCGCCAGCGTGTCGGCAATGGCGGCGGCATGGAGCCGGTTCAGGGCATAGTCAAAGCGGAACAGGCCCAGCAGCGCCGTAAGCAGGGCGAAAAGCCCCCCCACCACGCACAGGGCCGTCACGCCAAAGCGGATCCACTCACCGATCATGGGACGCCTCCTCCTTTTTCCGCTGATTGCGCTGATAGAGATTGATGTAAATGCGGCAGAGCATCATCACGGCGATAAACGACAGCACCACATAGATCAGGGCGATGTCCGCCAGATAATCCTCTCCCAACAGGAAGGTCAACACCACGATGACCATCACCACGATGGTGCCGACGAGGTTGATGCCGATGATGCGGTCCACCGTCAGCCTGGCCCGGATGATATACACCAGCGCCGCAAGAATGCCCACAGCCAGCACCACCAGAGCGCCCCAGAACAGATAATTATAGCACTGCTCGATCAGATCCATCACTTGCTGCCCTCCAGCTTCTTCAGAATACGAACCAGATTCCAGTCCGGGATGGCCTCACCGCCGTCCTTATCCAGACACAGTACCAGAAATTCCTCCCCGTGCTGCCGGATGGTGACGGTGCCGGGGGTCAGGGTGATGGAGTTGGACAGCAGCACACGGGAGCTGGCCTCCTCCAGCGGCACCTGCAGCCGCACCACGGCAGGGCGGTAGGCAGCCTTGGGGGAGAGAATGACCTTCATGGTCTGCACATTGGCCTTCACGATCTCCCATACCAGCGTCACGCCGTATTGGAGATACCGCCCCAGCCGCCCCAGTACCCGCCGCTCGTTCCGGGGATGATACCCCAGCACGGCGACGCAGAAGGCATATACAAGCCCCGTTACGACGACGCCGAACAGGCAGATCTCCAGCGTTATCCGCCCGTTGAAAATAAGCCACAGCAGAAACAGAAACACACACATCAGCATGGGCAGTCACATCCTTTTTCGGGGCGGGCTGTTCCGTACCCATCCCCTGATAATTTACATAAAACGTCCAAAGTTGCACGCAAAATTCATTTTACCATGGTTAGAAAGCACAAGTCAATAAAAACCGGTTTCACAATGCGAAAAAATGAAGGAAAGCCGCCGGGAAACCCGGAAAGTTCCAGCCCGCAGCATAGGAAATCGTGCCGGTTTTTGGCATATTTCCACCACCGGAAGGCACCTCTTGCGCCGGAGGGCGTCTCCTGTTATAATACGGTGAAGAATAGGAGGTGCGTTCATGGCGCTATACACACAAAAGGCCATCATGCGGGCCTTTGGGGAGATGCTGGAGGAGATGCCCTTCGACAAGATCACCGTGACGGCCCTTGTAAAGCGGTGCGATATCAGCTCCAACACCTTTTATTACCACTACCGGGACATCTATGATCTGTTGGATGCGTGGTTCCATCTGGAGTTGGGCCGCTTCACCGGCGAGGGTACCGACTGGCGCACCTCCACCAAGGCCGTCATGCGGGAGTGTCAGGCCCATCCCGCCAAGATCTACCATGTGTTCAACGCCCTGTCACGGGACCGGATGGAGCAGTATGTGTTCTCCCTGACGGACGACACCTTTTTCCGGCTGGTGCAGCAGCGGACGGAGAACAGCGGCCTGCCGCAGGAGCGGGTGGAGGAGATCGCCGCCTTCTGTCGCTATGCCTATGTGGGCTTTTTCCTGCAATTCCTGTGGAACCGTATGGAGGCGGACATCGACCGCAGCGTGGACCGGCTGGGGGAGCTGATGACCGCCTTTGTCCGCAGCGCCATGGCGGAGCCGGCGAACTGAATTTTCGGATAAACCGGCAGAAATGTCCCCAATAGGACGCTTCTGCCGCCGTCTATGAGGGCGGCATCCGGGGCTATCATGCGGCCCAGAAGACGGCGGAAAAGTACGATATCAACGTGCCGTGGCTGATCCTCATGGATCCCACCTCCGCCTGCAATATGCACCGCACCGGCTGCGTGGCCGGAGGAGCACCAAAACTGGCGTCGATGAACGAGAGGCCCACGGCATGGCCGTGGGCCTCTCCCTGTCCGGAGATAAAAGACAAATTGTAACCATTTTGTGCATATTTTGTAATTGTAATTCCCATGGGGATAGACCATAATAGAATACAGTTTCACGCAGCTTACGGGACAGCCTGCAGAGTGATCTGCGGGCTGTCTTTCTGGATAGGCAGCATCGGTCACGTTCAATACCATAGGAGAATCGCATGGGCTTTAACACACTACCCTTTATTTTCATCTTTCTGCCGGTGTTTCTGGCAGTATATTACCTGATGCCGGAGCGACTGCGAAACGGCGTTCTGACATTAGGGAGTCTTGTCTTTTACCTGCTCGGCACATGGAAGCGGCCGTGGTGCCTGGCGCTGCTGCTGGGGCTCATGGCTCTGACGTGGCTCTCCGGCCGGAAGCTGGCGGGGAGCAAGCCCCTGCTGGTGGGGAACCTGCTGGTGCTGGGCCTGTGCCTTTTCGGCTTCAAATATGCCGGCCTGCTGGGCAGTGGCATCGCCCTGCCGCTGGGCCTGAGCTTTTACTCCTTCCAGATGGCCGCCTACGTCATTGACGTGTACCGTGGCCGGATGGAGCCGGAGGAGTGTCCGGTGTCCTACGCCGCAGAGATCCTGATGTTCCCCAAGCTCCTCTCCGGCCCTCTCATGGATCCGGCGGAGCTGAAAGCGCAGATGTACCGCCGCACCTGCACCCTGCGGGAGCTGGATGCGGGCCTGCGGGACTTCATCATCGGCCTTTCCATGAAGGTGCTGCTGGCCAACCAGATCGGCGGCCTGTGGCGTCAGGTCAAGACCATCGGCTTCGAGAGCGTCTCCACCCCTATGGCGTGGCTGGGCCTTGTGGCCTACTCTCTGCAGCTGTATCTGGACTTCTGCGGCTATTCCTGGATGGCCATCGGCGTGGGGGAGATGCTGGGCTTCCGGCTGCCCCGGAACTTCGAGCATCCCTATGCCGCCCGCTCCATGCGGGACTTCTGGCGCCGCTGGCACATCAGTCTCAGCTCCTGGTTCCGGGACTATGTGTACATCCCGCTGGGCGGCAGCAAAAAGGGGGAGGGCCGTACCTACCTGAACCTGCTGGTGGTGTGGCTGTTTACGGGCCTGTGGCACGGCAGTACGCTGAACTTCCTGCTGTGGGGACTGTTCCTCTTTGCCCTCATCTCTCTGGAACGTCTGGGCTGGGGCAAGGTGCTCCGGCGCAGTCAGGTGATCTCCCGGCTCTATATGCTCCTGGTGATCCCCCTAAGTTGGATGCTCTTCGCCATCCCCTCCCTGAAGGACATCGGCAGCTATATCGGGCGGCTTTTTGCCTTCTCCGGTGGCACGGCGGTCCATGCACGGGACTTTCTGGTCTACGGACGGCAGTACGCCGTGGTGTTGGTCATCGGTCTGCTGGTGTCCACGCCCTTACCGGAGAAGCTCTGGCGCCGCATCCGCACCTCCCCGCTGGGAACGGTGCTCCTGCTGGTGCTGTTCTGGGTATGCGTTTACTGTATGGCGGTGGCCACCAACGACCCCTTTATGTATTTCAGCTTTTGAGGACAAGCAGCCATGAAGAGATTAGAACCAAAACAGAGAGGACTGGCCGTGCTGGCCATCCTGCTGGTGGCCACCTCCCTGGCAGCCACCGTAACGGGCCTTGTGCTGAAGGCCCAGCTGCAAAAGTATGTAGGGGGCTGGGAGGACCGTCTGGCCATCGCCGTGCCATTCATGCTGCTGCATGACGACACGGACCTCCGCCGCATGGAGCAGGCCAAGCAGCGTAGTCAGGATGAGCCAAAGCAGCCGGAGCAGCCCACTGAACCGGAAAAGCCTGCCGAGCCGGAGCAGCCCACTGAACCGGAAAAACCCACCGAACCGGAGAAGCCGCAGGTGCCGGGAGTGCCTACGGAGCTTCCCACTGTGGTGCCGGGGGCCAAGTACGGCGAGGACGAGAGCTTTTTCGACGATGCCCTGTTCATCGGAGATTCCCGCATGGTCAGCTCCGCCTACTATGCAAGGCTTGGCAAGGCGGATTACTTCACAGACGTTGGCATGAACGTTTTCCAGATGTTCTCCGTTACCGCCTCGGACGATAACTTCGATGCCACGGACCTGACGACCCTGCTGCAAAACCGTACCTATAAGAAGATCTTCATCATGCTGGGCATCAACGAGTGTGGCTACCCCATGAGCAGCCTGCTGAACGCCTATCAGGAGGACATCGACACCTTGAAAAGGCTCCAGCCGGATGCCACCATCTACCTGCTGAAGGTCTACGGCGTGTCCCGCTCCGTGGCGGAGGGCACCAGCTACTTCAGCCCCCAGCGCCTACAGGAGGTCAACGACGGCATCGCCGGTCTGGCCGACGGCAAGAAGGTTCACTGTCTGGATGCCTCCCACCTCTACTGCGATGACGAGGGCTACATGAAAGAGGAGTACACCAGCGACGGCGTCCATCCCTACGCCAAGGATGCAGCGCTGTTTGCCCAGTGGCTGTGCCAGCAGATCAGCGGCGGCCGGTAGGCCTTTACAGATCACCGGATGTGTGGTATCCTGTGTAAGAACACAAAAGGAAAGGGGGCGGCAAAATGTCGGGACTCTATGACCGGGTGCAGCGCAGCCCCCGGCAAAAAACCTTCCCGTGGTGGGCGGTCATTCTGGCGATTACTCTGGTAGTGCTGACCTGCATCGGCCTGTTCCTCAGCCGACCCCAGCGCATCAAGAACCGCTACGAGGCCTGCATGGACGCCGTCTCCGCCAGCACCATCTATGCCAAGCGCCACCGGGACGTCCGGGCGCTGGTGGACGGACAGGAGCTGCGCCTGCGAGAGAGTAACGCCCGCTCCATATACAGCAGTCTGGCCGCTTTGGGCGTGGGCCACTTCACCGACCAGCTGCCGGAGGGGGAGCCGGATGCCACCCTCTATTACAGTGACACCTCGGTGATGCGCCTGTGGCGCTATCCGCTGAAGAGCAGCAGCTCCGGCCGTTGGGAGGGTGTGTTCATTTCCTTTGTATCGCTGGATGGCACCACCTATTCCTACTACACCGACCGAACGGACTGGCAGAATATCTCATGGCCATTGTCACCTGAGAGCAACGCCCCGTGGAGCAACTGAAGAATGACCGAAGGAGGTGTGACCTGTGGGTCACACCTCCTTTTTCACAGCTCCTGCTTGATGGAGCGTATGGCATTTTTCTCCAACCGGCTCACCTGCGCCTGCGAGATGCCGATCTCGGAGGACACCTCCATCTGGGTCTTGCCCTGACAGAACCGCAGGGCCAGAATGTTCCGCTCACGGGGCTGCAAGTGGGAGATGGCGTCCTTCAGCGCCAGCTGCTGCAGCCAGCCCTCATCGCTGCTGTGGTCGTCCCGGATCTGATCCATGACGCACACGGCGTCCCCGCCGTCGGCGTACACCGGCTCATACAGAGACACCGGGGCTGACATGGCGTCCATGGCGAACACCACCTCCTCACGGGGCAGCTCCAGCTCCTGGGCGATCTGCTCCACCGTAGGCTCCCGCTGCTGCTGGCGCAGGAGCCGCTCACGGGCCTGCAGGACCTTATAGGCAGTGTCCCGCATACTCCGGCTGACCCGCAGGGTGCTGTTGTCCCGGAGATAGCGGCGGATCTCCCCCACGATCATGGGAACGCCATAGGTGGAGAACCGCACCGGCTGACGGATGTCGAAGTTGTCGATGGCCTTGATAAGACCGATGCACCCCACCTGAAACAGATCGTCGGCGTTCTCGCCCCGGCTGCTGAACCGCTGGATCACCGACAGCACCAGCCGGAGATTGCCCCGGATCAGCCGCTCACGGGCCGCCATATCCCCCTGCTTGGTGCGCCGGAGAAGCTCCATCATCTCGTCGTTTTTCAGGATCTCCAGCCGGGCTGTATTGATCCCGCAGATTTCCACCTTCCCCTGCATACGCCGCCTCCACCACTTGGATGATGACAGTATTTCCCGCAGATAGGCGGCTTATACGGCGTGACAAAAATCCCGCACATTCGACGGAGAATAGAGAAAGCCTCTTGGCTGTCAAAAAGGGGGGACACTTTCGTCAACGGGGCGGAAGGGTGTGTGCGGGAAACCCGGAAGGGGTGTCCTGCACGATAATGATTACCATTTTTCAGAACTTTTTAGAAGTTCTGAAAAATGATTGCAGCGTGTCGAAAAAAACTTTTCGACACGCTGAGTCCCTCAGCTGTCAGAAACAGCTGAGGGACTTTTGATCTGTAAACTATTTTACCATTACACCATGCGGCAGGACTCCACCTCGCCGCAGTCATCCGGGAATTTGCTATGGTCATACTCGATGCCGTTGCGGTCGTAGTAGTTCTTGATGGCGGACTTGATGGACTCCTCCGCCAGCACGGAACAGTGCAGCTTGTGGGCCGGCAGACCACCCAGCGCCTCCACCACCTGCCGGTTGGTGACGGCCAGCGCCTCATCGATGGTCTTCCCCTTGATCATCTCCGTAGCCATGGAGGAGGAGGCGATGGCGCTGCCGCAGCCAAAGGTCTCGAATTTCACATCCTCGATCACGCCGTCCTTGATTTTCAGGTACATCTTCATAATGTCGCCGCACTTGGCGTTGCCCACCTGCCCCACGCCGTCGGCATCGGGAATCTCACCCACATTCCGGGGGTGCATGAAATGATCCATTACAGTATCGGTATACAGTGCCATGATAGTACTCCTTTCACTAAATCAACGCTTACAGCATGAATTGCTTCTTACCGGATTCCAGATCCTTCCATACCGGGGACATGGACCGCAGATACGCCACCACACGGGGAACCTCCCGCAGGATGTGGTCGATCTCCCAGGGCTGGTTCCACTCGCTGAGACTCAGCCGCAGGGAACCATGGGCCACCTCATGGGGCCGCCCGATGGCCAGCAGCACATGGCTGGGATCCAGGGAGCCGGAGGTGCAGGCGGAGCCGGAGGAGGCGCAGATGCCTGCATCATCCAGCAGCAGCAGGAGAGACTCGCCTTCAATGCCCTCGAAGCAGAAGTTGACGTTGCCGGGCAGCCGGTTCACCGGGTCGCCGTTGAGAGCGCTGTGGGGGATCTGGGACAGCCCCGCAATGAGCTTGTCCCGCAGAGCCGTCACCTTGGCCCGGTTCTCCTCCATGTGGGCGCAGGCATCCTCCAGCGCAGCGGACATAGCGGCGATGCCGGGAACGTTCTCCGTACCGGCCCGCTTGCCCCGCTCCTGTGCGCCGCCCTCGATGAGGCTGGTGATGGGTACGCCCTGCCGGACATACAGAGCACCTACGCCCTTGGGGCCGTGGAACTTGTGGCCGGAGAGACTCAGCATATCGATGTGCTGGGCCTTGACGTCAATGGGCAGGTGTCCCGCCGCCTGTACGGCGTCGGTGTGGAACAGCACGCCCGCCTCCCGGCACACGGCACCGATCTCCTCAATGGGGAGGATACTGCCGATCTCGTTGTTGGCATACATCACCGTCACCAGACAGGTATCCGGCCGGATAGCCTCCTTCACCTGCTGGGCGGTAATGGTGCCGGTGTGGCCCACCGGCAGCAGCGTCACCTCGAAGCCCTGTTTCTCCAGCCGCTTCAGGGAGTGGAGGACGGCATGGTGCTCGAAAGCGGTGGAGATGATGTGCTTCTTGCCCTTCAGCCGCCCCAGCTCTGCAGCGGACAGCAGAGCCTGATTGTCGGCCTCACTGCCGCCGGAGGTGAAGAGGATCTCACGGGGCTTGCAGTTCAGGCACCGGGCCATAGTCTCACGGGCGCTCTGCAGCAGCTCGGCGGCGTGCTGGCCCACACTGTGCAGGCTGGAGGGGTTTCCGTAGTTGTCCTCCAGCGCCGGCAGCATGGCGGCCAGCGCCACAGGACTCATCTTGGTGGTAGCGGCATTATCTGCGTATATCATAGGGATTCCTCCTGAAAAGATTTACCTACCATTTTGGTATGTTAGTAGTATAGCAGGATTAACCTACCAAGTCAAGGGGATATTGAAAATTTTGGGAGAATAAACCCTCTCCGCCGGTGCGCTTGCATCTCACCCTGCTTTGTGATACACTGAAGCACATATATAGATTCAGGAGATAACGCATATGACCGACTACCTTCACATACAGCTGCCGCCGGATCAGATCCGGGGCATCAGCAGCATCGGTCTGGCCCATATGGGGGACGCCGTGTATGAGCTGCTGGTGCGGACATGGCTCTGCGCCCACGGCAAAGCCACCGGCAAGGGCCTGCACCGGGCCACGGTGGCGCTGGTGTGCGCCCCCAAGCAGGCGGAGCTGGCCCAACGCATCCTGCCCCTGCTGACAGAGGAGGAGCAGGCGGTGTTCCGCCGGGGCCGCAACGCTAACGTCCACTCCATTCCCGCCCACGCCAGCCGTGCGCAATACCAGCAGGCCACGGCGCTGGAAGCGCTGCTGGGCTGGCTGCATCTCAGTGGCCGCCACGACCGGGTGGAGCAGCTGTTCGCCGTGATGATGGAGGAGGAATAATATGCCGCTGGACGCCATTTGTATGCAGGCCGTGGTCCGTGAGACCGCCGCCCAGATAGAGAATACCCGCATTGAGAAGATCCAGCAGCCGGCACGAGATCAGGTGATCCTGCTGCTGCGGGGCGGGCGGCGCCTGCTGCTCAACGCCGGAGCCAGCCAGCCCCGGCTGCATCTGACATGGCAGCTGCGGGACAACCCCGCCCAGCCCCCCATGTTTTGTATGCTGCTGCGGAAGCATCTGGCCGGGGGACGGCTGCTGCGTCTGGAGCAGGAGCCGCTGGAGCGTGTGGTGACGCTGACCGTCCGGGCCGTGGACGAGCTGGGGGAGCAGAGCGACTATCGTCTGATCCTGGAGGCCATGCCCCGCCACGCCAACCTCATTCTGGTGGATCGGGAGGGCCGCATCGTGGACTGCCTGCGCCGGGTGGACTTCGAGATGTCCCAGCAGCGTCAGGTGCTGCCGGGGCTCTACTACCGCCTGCCGCCCCGTCAGGACAAGTGCGACCCGCTGACGACGGAGGAGGACACCTTCCGCCGCCTGCTGGCCCGGCGCCCGGAGGACAGTCCGCTGGACCGCTGGCTCATGGACACCTTCACCGCCATTCCGCCCCTGCTGGCACGGGAGTTGGTCTGCCGCACCTGCGGCGAAACGGACGCCCGCAGCGCCGAACCCGATGCCCTGTGGCAGACCTTCCACACATGGCAGCAGCAGGTGCAGGAGGGCCGCTTTCTCCCGCAGCTGCTGGAGCGTGAGGGCCGACCGGCGGACTTTTCCTATTTCCCCGTGACCCAGTATGGCTCCTCGGTCACCTGCCGCACCTACGACACCTTCGCCCAACTGCTGGATGACTTCTATCAGGGCCGGGAACAGGCGGACCGTGTTCGCCAGAAGGGGCAGGATCTGATGAAGGCCGCCACCGCCGCACGGGATCGTGTCCGCCGGAAGCTGGCCCTTCAGGAGAAGGAGTACGCCGCCGCACGGGACCGGGAGTCTCTGCGGCTGTCCGGTGAGCTCATCACCGCCAATCTCTACCGCATGGAGCGGGGCATGACCTGCCTGACGGCGGAGAACTACTACGAGGAGGGCTGCCCCCAGCTGGATATCCGTCTGGATCCGCTGCTGACGCCTCAGCAGAACGCCGCCCGCTACTTCAAGCAGTACGCCAAGGCCAAGACGGCGGAGCGCATCCTGACGGAGCAGCTGGAAAAGGGCCGGCAGGAGCTCTCCTATCTGGAGAGCGTGGTGCAGGAGCTGCAGCAGGCGGAGCTGGAGCAGGACTTCAACGACATCCGTACCGAGCTGACGGAGGGCGGCTACCTTCGGGGCCGGGGCAAAAAGCAGCCCGGCTTCCAGCGGGCCTCCCGCCCACGGGAGTTCCGCTCCACGGCGGGCCTGCGGATTCTGGTGGGCCGCAGCAACCGTCAGAACGACAGGCTGACGTGCAAGGACGCCGACCGCCGGGATATCTGGTTCCACACCCAAAAGATCCACGGCTCCCACGTGATTCTCTGCACCGGCGGCACAGAGCCGGACCACCGGAGCATTGAGGAGGCCGCTTCGCTGGCCGCCTACTATTCTCAGGGCCGGGAGGGCGGCAAGGTGCCGGTGGATTATACCCCGGTGAAATTCGTGAAAAAGCCCGCCGGGGGGAAGCCCGGCATGGTGGTCTATACCACCTATCAGACGATCTACGCCGTACCGGACGAGGCGCTGGCCCGCCGCCTGTCGGTGAAATAAGACAAGCCCCGGAGGCCTCTCCTCCGGGGCTTGAGCCTGTCAAAAAGAAGAAACCTTTCGTCAACGGGGCGGAAGGGTGTGTGCGGGAAACCCGGAAGGGTGTCCTGCACGATGATGATCCCCATTTTTCAGAGCTTTTTGAAGCTCTGAAAAATGCTACAGCGTGGCGAAAAGACTTTTTCGACACGCTGAAGCCCCGGAGGCCCTTCCTCCGGGGCTTGTAAATCTCTTAACGGCCGATTTTTCCCCGGATGACTTAAAATATACGGAATATCTTGCATAAATCAGTTGTAAATTCGGCGGAAGTATGATAATATATTGAATCACTGAACAGCGGCGCAGTATCCTAGTCAGATCTGCCGTCTTCTAAGAAGGGCCTAAAAATCCTTTTAAGGGCACAACTGTGAAACTCCTGGTGCCTGCTGCTTACGCCCAGTTTGGGGTGGGTGCTGGGAGGAGATGCGGGAGCCCCCGCATCTGCGGTGGTGGGGCGCCCTCCAATGGCATGGAGGACCCGACCCTGCCTCTGTGGAGACCTGCTGTTGTGCACAGGCGTACTCCCTTTGTGGTCAAGCGACCTGTGTACGAGGCAGATTGTGAACCTGCAATGCGGTGCTACCCGGCCTTGTGCCGTGAACGCTGTGTGCAGAGTAGCCTGCCTTGCGTGGGCAGGGTAGATAGGGAAGTGGAAGCACCACTGCCCCCGGCCAGGGGCAGCGTGTTGATTCTCTCGAAACCCTGCCTGCAAAAGAGGCTAAGAGACGGTTTGACTGCTGTGGAAATCACCTAGGCTGTCCCACAGGGGCGCAGGGGGGATTGCAGTGCGGACTAAGTGGCAGTCGGGTCCCATGACCGGTAACATCATGGTGCGGCACCGAACGGGAAACCGCCTGATCGGCAACGAGAGGTGTGCTGTGGGGAAATCCTACCCGTACCTAAGCCGCAAGATTAACCCTCGGCGCTGCCCTGTTCAGTATTTTCTTATGAAGCATCTATATTTTTGCAAAGCAAAGAGAGGGATATTCCTTTGAGCGAAAGCGATAAAACCGATAGAAATAAGGGAAAGAGCAAGAGCAAAAAGAAAAGTGGCCGTGGCTGGGCGCTGCGGGTCTTTCTGCTGGCGGTGGCGCTGTCGGCGCTGCTGAGCTTTTTCTCCTCCACTGCGCTGGAGGGGACCGGCTACGCCGTAGCCATCATCGTGCTGGCGGTGTTCATCGCCCTCGGCATCGTGTTTGATATGATCGGCGTGGCCGTCACCGCCGCCGACCCCAAGCCCTTCCACTCCATGGCGGCCCACAAGGAAAAGGGCGCCAAGGAGGCCATCCGTCTGCTGAAAAACGCCAATCAGGTCAGTTCCTTCTGCAACGACGTGGTGGGCGACATCTGCGGCATCGTCAGCGGCTCCACGGCGGCTGTCATCGTGGTGGAGCTGCAGAGGGACCTGAGCACCACCTCCATCCTCATCTCCATCGCCGTGACGGCGCTGATCTCCGGTATCACCATCGGCGGCAAGGCGCTGGGAAAGACGGTGGCCATCAACGAGTGTACCGGCGTGGTGTACCGGGTGGCCCGGCTCATGCATACCCTGCATCTTTACCGATGAAATGGAGCGATCAACTTGCTGTTGGAACAGATACATGACCCCTCCGATGTGAGGAAACTGAATGATGAACAGGCCCGCCTGCTGTGCCGTGAGCTGCGCACCTTCCTGTTGGAGCAGGTGTCACGGACAGGCGGGCATCTGGCGTCCAATCTGGGCGTGGTGGAGCTGACGGTGGCCATCCACCGGGTGTTCGACACGTCGCAGGATCGTCTGGTGTTCGACGTGGGCCACCAGTGCTATGTCCACAAGGCCCTCACCGGGCGGCGGGAGCTGTTCGGCACCCTGCGCCAGCTGGGCGGCCTCTCCGGATTCCCCAAGCCGTGGGAAAGCCCCCACGACGCCTTCATCGCCGGCCACGCCTCCAACTCCGTGTCCGTGGCCTTGGGCATGGCACGGGCCCGGACGCTGCTGCATCAGCACTATCAGGTGCTGGCCCTGATCGGTGACGGAGCCTTGGGCGGTGGTCTGAGCTTCGAGGGACTGAATGACGCCGGGGCCTCTCACGAGCCTATGATCGTGATCCTGAACGATAACGGGATGTCCATCGACCCCAATGTGGGCGGGATGTCCCGGCATTTGTCACGCCTGCGCAGCAAGCCCGGCTACTACGCCTTCAAAAAGCGCTACCGTCAGGTGTTGGAGTCCTCCCAGACGGGGCAGAAGCTCTATTCCGTCAGCCACGACGTGAAAACGGCGCTGAAAAAGTCCCTGCTTCCCGGCAGCACCCTGTTTGAAAACATGGGCTTTACGTATATGGGGCCGGTGGATGGCCACGATGTGGTCCAGCTGACCCGGATGCTGCGGGAGGCTAAAGATCTCCGCTGTCCGGTGCTGCTTCATGTCCACACGGTGAAGGGGCAGGGCTACGGCCCCGCCGAGGCGGATCCCGGCCGGTTCCACGGCATCGGACCCTTCGATGTCCGTACCGGCAGCGGAAAACCCGCCGCACCCAGTTTTTCCTCCGTATTCGGTGAGACACTGACCCGACTGGCGGGGGAGGACCGCCGCATCTGCGCCCTGACTGCCGCCATGGTGGACGGTACGGGGCTGACGAAATTCTCCAAGACCTACCCCAGCCGCTTTTTCGATGTGGGCATTGCCGAGGGCCACGCCGTGGCCACGGCGGCGGGTATGGCCAAGCAGGGCCTTGTGCCGGTGCTGGCGGTGTACTCCAGCTTTCTGCAGCGTGGCTATGATATGCTGCTGCACGACGTGGCTCTCAGTGGGCTTCATGTGGTGCTGGGGGTGGACCGGGCCGGACTGGTGGGGGCCGACGGCGAGACCCACCACGGCTGCTTCGACGTGATGTACCTGTCGCAGGTGCCGGGCATGAAGGTGTTCTGCCCCGCCAGCTTTGCCGAACTGCGGACCATGCTGCGCCGTGCGGTGCAGGAGGAGACCGGTCCCGTGGCGGTGCGCTATCCCCGTGGCGGGGAGGGGGCCTATCAGGAGGATCGCAGCGATGAGGCCATCGCCTGCCTGCGTCCGGGGACGGATATCACCCTCCTGACCTACGGCATCCTCATCAACGAAGCCCTGTCCGCCGCTGATCTGCTGGCACAGCGGGGTATCTCCGCTCAGGTGCTGAAGCTCAGCACCATCGCCCCTCTGGACCCGGAGACCATCCGCACGGCCCTGACCGGCACGGAGCGTCTGCTGGTGCTGGAGGACTGTGTGGAGACCGGCTGCGTGGGCCAGCGGGTGGCAGCCATGATGGCCCAGCTGGACATGGCCCCCCGGCGGCTGGTGCTGAAAAATACAGGCGACCGCTTTATCCCACAGGGCAGTGTAGCGGAGCTGCGTCATCTCTGCGGACTGGACGCTGAGGGCGTCGCCGCTGCGGCAGAGGAGGCTGTGCATGAGCAATAAAACAAGGCTGGACGTACTCCTGACGGAGCGTGGCCTGGCGGAGAGCCGCCAGAAGGCACAGGCCGTCATCATGGCGGGCCACGTGTTCGTGGCGGGCCAGCGGGTGGATAAGCCCGGCACGGCGGTGCTGAGCGACGCCCCTATCGAGGTCCGAGGCCACGCTCTGCCCTATGTGAGCCGGGGCGGATTGAAGCTGGAAAAGGCCATGAAAACCTTTCCCATCACCCTGACCGATAAGATCTGCGCCGACATCGGCGCCTCCACCGGGGGCTTTACGGACTGTATGCTGCAAAACGGCGCCCGGAAGGTCTATTCCGTGGACGTGGGCTACGGCCAGCTGGACTGGAAGCTCCGCAGCGATCCCCGTGTGGTGTGCATGGAGCGCACCAACGCCCGGTATCTGACCCCGGAGCAGATCCCCGATCCGCTGGACTTTGCCAGTATCGACGTGTCCTTCATCTCCCTGAAGCTGATCTTCCCGGCGCTGTACGGCCTGCTGCGGCAGGGGGGTGAGATCGCCTGCCTCATCAAGCCCCAGTTCGAGGCCGGTCGGGAAAAGGTAGGCAAAAAAGGCGTGGTACGGGACCCTGCTGTACATCTCGAAGTGCTGGAGCACTTCCTGACCAATGCCAAGGAAAACCACTTTACAGTGCTTGGAATCACTTACTCTCCCATCCGTGGACCGGAGGGGAACATCGAATATCTTGGCTATTTGAAAAAGTGCGATGAGCCGGACGGCAGCTTTGACCTGTCGGCGCTGGTGGCGGAGTCGCACAGTCAGCTGAAGGACTGAGGAGGAGTAGATATGAAAAAAGTGATCCTCTGCCCCAATCCCTATCGGGATAGCGAGTTGCGGGTGTGCAAGGAGGCCAAAAAGCTGCTGGATGCCCTGCATTTTCAGACGGTGGTGTGCCTGCCCTTCCAGCGGGAGGGCTATGGTGCGGAGCTGGGCCTGCGAATCACCCCGCTGCATCAGGAGATCCGCTCGGCGGATCTGCTCATCGCCTTCGGCGGCGACGGCACCATTCTGCATCTGGCCCGGACGGTGGCGCTGCACAGCGTCCCGGTGCTGGGAGTGAATCTGGGAAGCCTCGGATTCATGTCGGAGCTGGAGGTGGACGAGCTGGACCGCCTGCGGGATCTGGCGGACTGGAGCTTCGACGTGGAGTCCCGGATGATGCTGGACGTGTCCGTCCTCCGGGGCGGAAAGTCCGTGTATAACAACATCGCTCTCAACGACGCCGTCATCTCCAAGGGCTCCATTGCAAGGGTTGTAAGGCTAAATATCTTTACAGAGGAGGGCCAGCTCACCAAGGTCGGCGGCGACGGCATTATCGCCAGCACACCCACCGGATCCACCGGCTACTCCATGGCCGCCGGCGGCCCCATTGTGGAGCCCACCGCCCGGAACCTGCTGCTGACCCCCATCTGCCCCCACTCCACCCGCTCCAGCAGCTACGTCCTCTCACCGGAGCACGTCATCACCGTGGAGGCCCCGGACGCCAATCGCAAGTTCGTCTACCTGTCCGTGGACGGCGGCAAGGCGTTCTCTCTGAAAAACAACGATCAGGTGCGTGTCAGCACCTCTAAATACACCACCAAGCTGGTGCGGCTGTCCAAGAAGAGCTTCTGCGAGATTTTGGATAAGAAAATGGGCGGGGAGGTTACAAAAGCATGAAAAATCAGCGTCAGGAGCAGCTGCTGCAGATCATTGCCGAGGAGACGGTGGAGACACAGGAACAGCTGCTGGAACGGCTTCAGGAACGGGGCATCCGCAGCACCCAGGCCACCATTTCACGGGATATCAAGGAGCTGCATCTCATCAAGGAGCCGGTAGGGCAGGGTCGCTATCGCTATGCCGTGTCCGCCCATCGGACAAAGCTGAACTTTGCCGACCGCCTGCGTACCATCTTCCGGGAGGGCGTCCTCAGCGTGGACTACGCCCAGAATCTGGTGGTCATCAAGACCATGCCGGGTCTGGCCAACGGCGCCGCCGCAGCGCTGGACGGCATGGAGGTTCCCTATCTGGTGGGATCTTTGGCGGGGGACGACACCGTTCTGCTGGTGCTGCGTGACAACGCCGCAGCGGCGGAGTTTGCCGACGAGATCAAGGAGATGCTGCGCTGAAACAGCGCCTGTACGGAGGGATGACAGATGCTGGAATTGCTCCATATCGAAAATATCGCCATCATCGACCGGGCGGATATCACCTTTGAGCCGGGCTTCAACGCCCTCACCGGCGAGACCGGCGCCGGTAAATCCATCGTCATTGACTCGCTGAGCGCCGTGCTGGGTCAGCGCACCTCCCGTGACCTGATCCGCACCGGGGCCGACAAGGCCTACGTCAGCGCCTGCTTCACCGGCATCCCGCCGGAGGTAGGGGAGGACTTGGGCATTACATGGGATGAGGAGCTGCTGCTGCAGCGGGAGATCCACGCCGACGGCAAAAACGTCTGCCGGGTGGGCAGCCGCCCCGTCACGGTGACGCAGCTGCGCACCTTGGGCAGCCGCCTGCTGAACATCCACGGGCAGCACGACGGCCAGCAGCTGCTGGACGAGGAGCAGCACCTGCTGTATCTGGATAGCTTCGGCCGCACCGAGCCGCTGCTGACCGCCTATCGGGAGAAATACGCCAAGCTGACGGATATCCGTCGCCAGATGCACGCCCTGCAAATGGACGAGGCGGAGAAGGCCCGCCGCATGGATACCCTGCGCTACCAGATCCAGGAGCTTCAGCGGGCCAAGCTGAGGCCCGGTGAGGAGGAGGAACTGACCTCCCGCCGCAACCTGCTGCGCAACGGCGAAAAATTCATGTCCGCCGTCTCCGAGGCGGACTTCTGCCTCAGCGGCGACGACAGCACCAGCGGCGCACTGGCCCTGCTGCGGCAGGCCCAGAGCGCTCTGGAACCCATCCGCCGTCTGGACGACAGCTTCGAGGAGCTGTACCAGCGGCTGGAGGCAGTGTACAGCGAGGTCTACGATCTGGCCTACACCGTGCAGGACAAGCGGGACGCCTTCGACTTCTCCCCGCAGGAGCTGGACGAGGTGGAGGGCCGTCTGGATCAGCTGTACCGGCTGAAAAAGAAGTACGGCCCGGATGTAGAGAGTATGCTGGCCTATCTGGATCGCAGCACCAAGGAGCTGGACGCCATCGAGGACGCCGGCGACACCCTGCTGCACCTGCAGCAGCTGGAGAAGAAGGCCCTGTCTGCTGCCCAGTCTGCGGCGGAGGAGCTGTCCAAGGCCCGCCATCAGGCGGCCGAGCGGCTGGAGGAGCAGATCCTCACGGAGCTTCGCCAGCTGGATATGGGTCGCATCCGCTTCGCCATCGACTTCCAGCCCCAGCCCCTGTCTGAGTCCGGAATGGACGCCGTGCGCTTCCTCATGTCCGCCAACGTGGGCGAGGAACTGCGCCCCATCCAGAAGATCGCCTCCGGCGGCGAGCTGGCCCGCATCATGCTGGCCATGAAGAACGTTCTGTCGGAGCAGGACCGGGTAGGCACCATGGTCTTTGACGAGGTGGATACCGGCGTCTCCGGCCGGGCCGCTCAGAAGGTGGCGGAGAAGATGGCCCGCATCAGCCGCACCAAGCAGGTGCTGTGCGTCACCCATCTGCCCCAGCTGGCCGCCATGGCCGATACCCATTTCTCCGTGGAGAAGGGCGTCACCGACGGCCGCACCTTTACCCATGTGCGGCGGCTGGATCGGGCCCAGCGGCGGCAGGAGCTGGCCCGTCTCACCGGCGGCGCCCACATCACCCCCACCATGCTGGAGGGGGCGGAGGAGCTGTTATCTGCGGCGGAGGATTTCAAGCGTACGCTGGAATAGGGCTTGACAAACCCGCCGATACCCCCTATAATGTCCTCACAGCAACTACAAAAGCTACTGCAAGGAAGGGAACAAGTAACAGCGCCTGCTGCCTGCCCAGAGAGCCTCTGTCCGGTGAAAAGAGGAGAGGAGCGCCGCTGCGAATACATCCCGGAGCAGCCGTCCCAACGCCCTTCAGGGGCCAGTAGGCACGGTCGGGTCCGCCCGTTACAGCGGCGGAGTGTGATGGCACTCCATGAGGCCGCTTTCCGTGAGGGAGCGGCGAAGCTGAGGTGGTACAGCGATGATACATCGCCCTCTGTCTGCGGACAGGGGGCGTTTTCTTTTCCCCCTGCGCCCGATCACATCCCACATAAAGGAGAAAGGAAAGAACAACTATGGGAATTTATGAAGAGCTGGTGGCCCGTGGCCTGATCGCACAGGTCACCAACGAGGAAGAGATCCGTGAAATGATCAACAACGGCAAAGCTACCTTCTACATCGGCTTTGACTGCACGGCGGACTCTCTGACGGCGGGTCATTTCATGGCCCTGACTCTGATGAAGCGCCTGCAGATGGCGGGCAACAAGCCCATCGCCCTCATCGGCGGCGGCACCACCATGATCGGTGACCCCTCCGGCCGCACCGATATGCGGAAGATGCTCACCAAGGAGGATATCGACCACAACGCCGAGTGCTTCAAACGCCAGATGGAGCGCTTTATCGAGTTCGGTGAGGGCAAGGCCGTCATGCTCAACAACGCCGACTGGCTGCTGAAGCTGAACTATGTGGATCTGCTGCGTGAGGTGGGCGCCTGCTTCTCCGTCAACAATATGCTGCGGGCCGAGTGCTATAAGCAGCGCATGGAGAAGGGCCTGAGTTTCCTGGAGTTCAACTACATGATCATGCAGAGCTACGATTTCTACTATATGTTCCAGCACAACGGTTGCAATATGCAGTTCGGCGGCAACGACCAATGGAGCAATATGCTGGGCGGAACGGAGTTGATCCGCCGCAAGCTGGGCAAGGATGCCCACGCCATGACCATCACGCTTTTGACGGACTCTCAGGGCAACAAGATGGGCAAGACCGCAGGAAACGCCGTGTGGCTGGATCCCAACAAGACCAGTCCCTTCGAGTTCTATCAGTACTGGCGCAACGTGGCGGATGCCGATGTGCTCAAGTGCATCCGGATGCTGACCTTCCTGCCTCTGGAGCAGATCGACGAGATGGCCGGCTGGGAGGGTGCAAAGCTCAACGAGGCCAAGGACATTCTGGCCTATGAGCTGACGAAGCTGGTCCACGGCGACGAGGAGGCCGACAAGGCCCGACAGGCCTCCAAGGCCCTGTTCTCCGGTGCCGGCGACGCCGCCCATATGCCCACCACGGAGCTGACCAACGACGATCTGGGAGGTGGGCAGATCAATATTCTGAATCTGATGGTCCGCTGCGGCCTGTGCGCCAGCAAGGGTGAGGCCCGCCGTCTGGTACAGCAGGGCGGCGTCAGCGTCAACGACCGGAAGGTGGAGTCCATTGACGAAGCCTTGGGCTGTGAGCAGTTCACCGGCGACGGCGTCATCATCCGCAAGGGCAAGAAGGTGTTCCACCGGGTCGTACTGGTCTGATCTCCCAGAGAGCGAAATACCGTAAACCGGGGGCCAGCGTCCTGAAGCGCAGAGACACCGGTCTGCCCGCTGCCGAAGGGCGGCAATGTGTGCGCCATCCCACAAAAAGCGGAGAACCATAAGGGGAATGCCCTTACCTCCGGAAGCGGGAAAGGCGAAGACTTTTAAGAAAGGCCCGGTATTTCGACGGTCATACCACAAGACTCCGACCCTTTTGGATCGGAGTCTTGACCATTTTTCACGAATTTCCTTCTCGCTATGGAATTTCCGCATGACCTGTGATATAATCCTCGGGAGAACAAGGAGAGTGAGGGAGCGGCATGAAGCGGCAAGAATTGGCGCCCGCCAAGGTGAATCTGACGCTGGATGTGGGGGCCAGACGCCCCGACGGCTATCACGAGGTAGTCTCGGTGATGCAGAGCGTGGCGCTGTACGATACGGTGACGATGGAGAGCGGCACAAGGGAGGGCATCTCCCTGACCTGCGACGATGCGACGATCCCCGCCGACGGGAGCAATCTGGCGTGGCGGGCGGCGGAGGTGTTCTTCCGCACCACAGGCGTGGCCTGCGATGGCCTGCATATTACCTTGGAAAAGAGTATCCCCTCTCAGGCGGGGCTGGGCGGCGGCAGCAGCGACGCTGCCGCTGTGCTGCGTGGCCTGCGGAAGCTGTACGCCCCGGAGCTGCCTGTGGAGGCACTGGAGCGTATGGGCATGGAGTTGGGCAGTGACGTCCCCTACTGTGTCCGGGGCGGCACGGTGCTGGTGCAAGGGAAGGGAGAGCAGCTGCTGTCCCTGCGGGCGCTGCCGGAGTGCTGGTTCGTTGTGTGCAAGCCGCAGGTATCCTTCTCCACGGCGGAGATGTACCGGCGACTGGATGAGGCGGGGATGGCGGTCCACCCGGACACCCGCCGGATGATGGATGCCTTACAGCGCCGGGATCTGGCGGAGATCTTCTCCCAGATCGGTAACGTCTTTGAGCAGGTGCTGTCACCGGAGAGTGAAATTTTTGTCATCCGGAATAGGCTCCTGACATTAGGGGCGGGGGCGGCCTGCATGAGCGGCTCCGGATCCGCCGTGGTGGGAATTTTTTCTCAGGAGGAAGCTGCCCGGTCATCCGCAGCGGCTATGACCGAGGTCCCCTTTGTCCGCTGTGTGGGGCGGGGGTAATTTGCCCGTCGACGGCCTGATATTTTTTTCAGGCATTTTCCGGACATTTTTCTGGACATTTATCGGACGTCCAGAGGACAAAAGAAAGAAAAAAGAGGTCGTGATTTTGTCCCGGCTTTGTCCTGTGATCGTCCAAAATTTTTCCGTACCGGTATAAAACGCAAAAGCACCGTCCACAATGCAGATAAGCTGCATGGGACGGTGCTTTCATCCTTCCGTGCAAAAATCAACGACACGGAGAGGTGTTTCCTATGCGGAAGAAAACTGGAAATAAATTACATACATGGGAGGCGGCGCTGCTGCTGGCAGTGGCAGCGGCTTTGCTGTGGGGGGCCTGCACCCTCCAGCGGCAGGATGCGCTGGAGCAGAAGGTCATCCGACTCCACGTCATCGCCAATTCCGACAGCGAGGCGGATCAGGCCCTGAAGCTGCGGGTGCGGGACCGGGTGCTGGTGCTGGCGGAGGACATCCTGCGCCAGTCGGGAGACATGGAGGAGGCCCGGCAGCGTCTCACCGAGGCTCTGCCCCGGCTGCAGCAGACGGCGGCGGAGGAGATCGCCGCTCAGGGCAGCCGATACACCGTCAGCGCCAGGTTGGAGGAGACGGAGTTTCCTACACGGGAGTATGACGGCTTTGCATTACCCTCCGGGGAGTATCTGGCTCTGCGGGTGGTCATCGGGGAGGGAGCCGGGAAAAACTGGTGGTGCGTGGTGTTCCCACCCCTGTGTACCACTGCCGCCTGCGACTTTCAGGAGACGGCCGTCTCCGGCGGCTTGGGGGAGGAGGATCTGTCCCTCATCACCGAGGAGGACGGCGGCTACGTCCTGCGGTTCCGGGCGGTGGAGCTTTGGGAGGGCCTGCGCCAGTGGCTGGGAAAGCACTGAGCGGAGAGGGCGGCCGGTCGGATGGGTTGGTGAGAAGATTCCATATGGAATGTTGAATCTGTACAGCTCTGAGATAAATACGATACATGACCCTCCCCGGTGTTTACCGGGG
>ERZ1673742.1092-NODE-1092-length-27090-cov-11.181247_pt1 | contig 27090 bp, 22 predicted proteins | sample MGYA00580208_ERZ1673742 | MGnify/ENA primary metagenome ERZ1673742 (study PRJEB41218, sample SAMN15661774) | gut metagenome | host: Homo sapiens | place: Canada: London | collected 2015-08-20/2019-03-30 | study: EMG produced TPA metagenomics assembly of...
CGGTGACACTGCGGGTATGAACCGCATGCTCTAGCCAACTGAGCTACGCCGCCATATCGATAAGCTCGACAAGCAAGAATAAATATAACACATGCGCCGGTGTTTGTCAACAGATATTTCCCGGAAATCCGGGAAAATCTTCACCGATCTTCGATGACGCCGCCGCCCAGCACCGTATCCCCGTCGTAGAGCACTACGGCCTGTCCGGAGGTGATGGCCCGCTGGGGCTGGCGGAAGACCACCCGCATCCGCCCCTCCGGCAGGGGTGTGACCTCCGCCTCCGCCTCCGTCTGGCTGTACCGGGTCTTGGCGGTGACGGCGACAGGCTCCGTCGGCGCCGTGCCGGAGATCCAGTTCACCCGGCAGGCCGTCAGCTCCCGTGCATAGAGCTCCTCGTTGTCCCCCAGCAGGATGGTATTGTCGGCAGCGTTCTTTCGCACCACATAGACGTGTCTCCCAGCGCTGACGCCCAGCCCCTTCCGCTGGCCGGTGGTGTAGCAGGGGAGACCCTTGTGGCGGCCCAGTACCCGGCCCTCCCGGTCCACAAAGTCACCGGACGTCATCTCCACATGGCCATACTCCCGCAGGAAGCGGCCGTAGTCCCCGTCCGGCACAAAACAGATATCCTGACTGTCCGCCTTGTCGGCGTTCAGCAGCCCCGCCTCACGGGCGCTCTCCCGGATGGCGGGCTTGTCGAACTCCCCCACCGGCAGCAGCAGATGCGATAGCTGGTGCTGCGTCAACTGATACAGCACATAGCTCTGATCCTTCCGCCGGTCCCGGCCCCGCAGCAGCCGGTACAGCCCCGTCTCCGGATCGTAGCCCACACGGGCATAGTGGCCCGTAGCCAGATAGTCGTAGCCCAGCACCAGCGCCCGCTCCAGCAGCGCTCCGAACTTCAGGCACCGGTTGCAGTCGATGCAGGGATTGGGGGTGTGACCGGCGCAGTATTCCGCCACGAAGTGGTCCATGACGTCCCGTGCAAACCGTTCCGTCTCATTGAATACATAGAACTTCATCCCCAACCGATAGGCCACGCTGCGGGCATCGTCGGCATCGTCGGCGGAGCAGCAGGTACCCTCCACCTCGCCGCTGTACAGCTTCAGCATGGCCCCGTCGCAGGCGTAGCCCTGCTGCTGCAATAGAAGCGCCGCCGCCGAGCTGTCCACTCCGCCGGACATGGCCACCAGAACTCGTTTTTTCTCCATGCACCGTTTCCTCGTGTATCCTTTCCCGCCAAAGCGGGGATCCTAATATCATATGTGGGGCCGTCAGTCCAGATTTTTCCGGGTGAAGGCCGTATAGGGCAGCGCATCCGCCAGCCCCAGCAGCACCGGATGAAAGCCGCCGCCGTAGGCGAAGGGCGGCTCCCGCAACACCGTTTTGGTGCAGCGCCGATCCGGCAGCGACACCGTTACGGTGGTACCCTCCGGGCCGGACTGTAACAGCAGCCGCCCGCCGTGACCACGGGCAATGGCCTGACACAGGGGCAGGCCCAGCCCCAGACCCTGTGGGGGAGGCGGCATCCGCAGCTTCTCCAGATAGCCGTCGAAGAGGTGCGCCTGCTGCTCCGGGGGGATGCCCACGCCGCTGTCTGCCACCGTCAGCAGCACTTGTCCCGCTGCGGCCCGCAGCGTCACCGTGACCTCGCCGCCGGAAGGCGTGTACTTCACCGCATTGGACAGCAGATTCCACAACAGCCGCTCCAGATAGCTGGGGTGGATGGCCGCCACATGGGCCGTCAGGCTGCACCGCAGGGTCAGCCTCACCCCGGCATGGGCCACCAGCGGCTGGGCGCAGTGCATCAGTTCCGTCAGCCACGCCACCAGCTCCACATTCTTCGTCTCCAGCGGCTCTGTTTGAGAGATCAGGGGGGCGGCGGAGAGATTGTTCACCAGCCGCAGCAGACGGTAGTAGCTCTGGCACAGGATGGCGGCGCTCTGCCCGGTAGAGCCTTCGCCCTCCGGCATCTCCTCCGGCACCAGCCGGGTCAGCGCCGTATGGATGTTGCCCATGGCCCCCCGCAGCTGCGCTGCGATCTGCGGCATGATCTGCTCCAGCAGGATCTGGCTGTCCTCTTGATGCTCCACGGCCATCGCCCCCTTCCTCTTTACCATGCCGGGAAACGGGGGGAAGTATCCCCGCCAACTTTCTCCAGCGCAGCGGCAGTGGTGAAATTCAACACATTATAGCAGGGTTCCTGTTGAAAAACAAGGCATATCCCCGGATTTGAAAAAAGAAAAAAATTTTATGAAAAAAGGCTTGATTTTTTTGCGGCAGGTGCATATAATACTAAACGTACCATATGTTTGATATATTCCATCAGAGAGGAAGTTTTCGTGATGAGCATTAAAGTTGGTATCAATGGATTTGGCCGGATCGGCCGTATGGTCCTGCGCTGCAGCCTGCAGCACCCGGAGATCGAGATCGTGGGCATCAACGACCTTTGCCCTGCCGACTATCTGGCATATATGCTGAAGTACGACACCATGCACGGCCGGTTCCAGGCCGACGTGTCCTCCAGCGACAAGGGCATTATCGTCAATGGCCGCAGCATCCCCGTGTACGCCGAGCGTGACCCCGCCAACCTGCCCTGGAAGGAGATCGGCGCCGAGTACGTCATTGAGTCCACGGGCCTGTTCCTGACCAAGGAGAAGGCCGCCGGCCACATCGCCGCCGGTGCCAAGCACGTGGTGATGTCCGCCCCCTCCAAGGATGATACCCCCATGTTCGTCATGGGCGTCAATCAGGACACCTACACCTCCGACATGACCTTCGTCTCCAACGCCAGCTGCACCACCAACTGTCTGGCTCCCGTGGCCAAGGTCCTGCACGATAACTTCGGCATTGCCGACGGCCTGATGACCACCGTTCACTCCACCACCGCCACCCAGAAAACGGTGGACGGCGTGTCCGTAAAGGACTGGCGTGGCGGCCGTGCCGCCTCCGGCAATATCATCCCCAGCTCCACCGGCGCTGCCAAGGCCGTGGGCAAGGTCATTCCCAGCCTGAACGGCAAGCTCACCGGTATGTCCATGCGTGTCCCCACGCTGGATGTCTCCGTGGTGGATCTGACCGTGAATCTGGAGAAGCCTGCCACCTACGACGAGATCTGCGCCGCCATGAAGAAGGCCTCCGAGGGTGAGCTGAAGGGTATTCTGGATTATACCGACGAGGCTGTGGTTTCCTCCGACTTCCTGGGTGACACCCACACCTCTATCTTCGACGCCAAGGCCGGTATCGCCCTGACCGACACCTTTGTGAAGGTGGTCTCCTGGTATGATAACGAGATCGGCTATTCCGATAAGATCCTGTGCCTCATTGAGCATATGTACTCCGTGGATCACAAGTAATCGCATTTTCCCCTTTTCATTTGCTTTCTACCTTTACGTTTTCCTTCTTTTTGTTCCGCCAAAGAAGCCGCCGTCAGGGCGGCTTTTTTGGTGCTCATTTTTTGGAAGCTTTTTGAAGTTCTGAGAAATGCCCCGGCGTGCAGGAAAGACTTTTTTGGACACACAGAGAGCCTGCGGCAAAGCCGCAGGCTCTCTTTCTGCACTTCCTCAATCAAATGCCGGAGCCAACGCCCAATATTTCTCCAGCGGGGAGGCCCCGTTCCATGTGAGGTATCCACCGGTGTTGCCGGTGTCCCGCAGAGCCTTGATCTGGGCCCCTACCTCCTCCGGCCCGTAGGTATTGTACGGCTCCCGGATGGCGTTGTAGGCCTGCACCCACGTGCGTACCGCAGCCGGAGACGCCGTCTCCAGCTGGCGCTGGGCCGCCTTCTGGCCGAAGGCATACATGGTCTCGTAGGGGTGCTCCCACGGCAGCCAGTCCCCGGAGGCCCCGTAGTGATCCGGATAGGGCATGGCGCTGATGGCGTCCACCACATTGCTGATGGCGGGCCAGTACTGGCCGTAGGCGGTGACGTAGGCCTCGGCGCACTCCCCGAACACATCGGCGGAGACATACACCCCGGCGTCGTGGAGCCGGTCGCAGGCGTACATCAGGAATCGCTGCACCGCTTGGGCCTTGCTCTCGTCGTTTTCGTTGCGGTAGTCAATGGTCCCCTCCTCAAAGGCCCATGTGCCGTCGGGGAAGCGCATATAGTCGAACTGGATCTCGTCAAAGCCCATGAGTCGGGCCGCCTCCAGCCCCAGCTCCACCTTGTACTGCCACACGAACCGGCTGTACACACTGGGCCAGTACATCCCGCCGATCTGCAAAGGCTCGCCCGCCTGATCGGCGATGACGCACTCCGGGTGATCCTCCGCCAGATGGGGGTCGTTGAAGGCCGTGATGCGTCCGATGACGTAGTACCCGGCATCCTTCAGGGTCTTGATGCCCGTCTGATATACCTCCAGCGTGTTGTAGGCACTCTCGTAGGCGGAGGGGGAGTACTGCTTCATCACCTCCGAGGGATAGGCGATGGCTCCACCGTCCATGATGTCCACCACAAAGGCGTTGATGCCGCAGGAGTCCGCCACCTCCACATATTCCGCCGCTTGGGCGATGGATTCGTTGTTGAGATACAGGGCCTTCACCTCGCCGGGCATGGGATGCCCCTCGAAGCTGGCCTTTTCACGGGGGAAGTAGTCCAGCCCTGCGGCGTCGCCGCCGCCCCAACTGTCCCCTCGTTCGGCGTGGAGCTGATAGGCCGTCTGGTCGTACTGGGCCTTGGCGCTGGCCTCGTCCATGGCGACGTACTCCGCCCGGATGTAGCCGCCATCCACCTGCCAGCGCCCCACGGCGCCGCTGGCGTCCATATCCTGCCAGCCGGTGACGGTCAGGGCCTCTCCCTTCTGCACCAGCCGCCCCGGCACGGCCCCCGCTTCATCCAGCAGGTTCGCCGCCGTGCGGACATAGATGATTTTCGTGGCCACCACGTCCTTGGGATCCGTTACCAGCTGCTCACGGGCCAGATAGCCGAAGCTGTCCTCCCCCAGCACCAGCCGCACCAGACCGGGATGATCCTTGTCCTCGTCCTCCACCACATAGGTGACCTTCGTCCCCCGTACCGGCTGGGACAGGACGGCCCCCTCGCCGTCGGTGATGTCCGCCGTCAGCCCCTCGGCGGCCACATAGCCCTCCGCCAGCGTCAGGGGCTTTTCCGCCCACCGGCAGAAATACAGCGCCGCCCCAACCGCACACAGCAGCACGACGCACAGGATGATCCACAGGGCGGTGTGGGGACGCTTCTGAACAGTTTCCTTGGTAGCTTGCATGGACGTACCTCCCGGATTCATTGTCTCCATTATACGGGAAGCGGCGGCGGAAAGCTACCGGAAAATACTCACTTTCGACAAATTTCATATTTCCTTAAAAAATCGCCGCCGGAGCGTGGACAGCCGGGCGGCGTGCGTGGTATACTGTACGGAGAATTTGTATGGAAAGGGAGTGGCACGGATGAAAAAAACATACCTTGGCTTGATGGGACTGTTCCTGCTGCCGCAGACGGCACTGGCCGTCGATGCCGCCGCCCCGGCAAGCACCAGTGTAAGCTCGCCGCTTGCCGCCCTGTGGCGGGTGCTGCTGACCCCCATCACAGTACCCTACCTGCCGTGGCAGCTGCCGCTGCTGGCCCCCGTTGCGCTGGTGCTGGTGCTGGTGCTGCTGATCTTCTGCCTGTTGGCTCGCCGTGGCGGCTACCGTCGTGGCTTCCGGGAGGGGGAGCGTGTGGTGATGCGCCAGATGGCCCGTGAGGAGCAGGAGGCCGCCGTGCCGCCCATGCCCCACCGTCCGGCCCCGCAGCAGCCCGCCGCCCCGAAGTCTGCTCCGCAGCCGGAGAAGGCTCCCACGCCCCCGCCTGCGGAGGAGAAAAAGCCCGCCCCTCCGGCAGCAGAAAAGCCGGCATCTCCCGTCCGGGAAACACCGGCCCCCGCCGCCCCGGTCTCTCAGGAGGAGAAGCCGGACGAGCTGGACATCGATCTGCTGTTGGAGGAGATCAAGCGGATGTAGCTCACTTCTTCAGGAAGCCGAACAATCCCTTTTTTTCATAGGGCCGGGCGCTGACGCCCTGCACCTCATAGCCGGTCTTGCCGATGGCGGCCCGCAGGGCCTCCTCGTCCAGCGGCGTCTCACTGAGGATCACCGCCTGCCCCTTGGTGTGGGAGGCGGTGACTTTTTTCACCGGCAGAGCGCCCCGGATGGCATCGCTGACATGGGCCTCGCACATCCCGCACATCATGCCGTCTACCTTCACCGTTGTCTCGATCATATGGATTCCACTCCTTTTGGTTAATGTTATCTAACTGCATCTCGGAAACCAAGCCGCCCGCAGGCGACCTCTGGAACGACTGCATTGTAATCCCCACCGCCGGTTTTGTCAAGAGACGCTCTTGCAAATCCGGCAAGACTCACTTATAATATACTATAGATCATACCGATCCCCAAGGAGGAAGCTTCCCATGCAGCTCTCTGCAACGAAAAAACTGGTATTCTGCGCCATCTGCGTGGCATTGTGCGTGGTGCTGCCCATGGCCTTTCATGCGCTGGGCTCCGGCACCGTGTTCCTGCCCATGCACGTCCCCGTGCTGCTGTGCGGTCTGGTCTGCACGTGGCCCTACGGCGTGGTCTGCGGCCTGCTTGGCCCGCTGCTGTCGTCGGTGCTGACCGGTATGCCTGCGACGGCGGTGCTGCCCTCCATGATGGCGGAGCTGGCGGTCTACGGTCTGGTAACGGCGCTGGTGATGCGTCTAGTGCATACGGGGCGGCTTTACGGCGACCTCTATATCGCCCTGTGCTGCGCCATCCCCTGCGGCCGCATCGTGGCGGGCGTGGTGAAGGCCCTGACCTTCCCCGCCGGCAGCTGGTCCATGGCGGCGTGGGTCTCTGCCCACATCCTGATCTCGTGGCCCGGCACCCTCATCCAGCTGGCCCTGCTGCCCGCGCTGGTGGTGGCTCTGACCAAGGCCCGGCTGGTGCCGCCCCGCTATTAAAATTTTTATAGCTTGCACAAAATGAGGGTGGCATTTTGCCGCCGGATATGGTAAACTATTCCTGTCAACCTGACGGCTTTGGGCCGCAGGTGTGAGGAGGAATGGAAATGAACCGTCAATACCCCAGACTGGTATTGCGTGACTCGTCCTTCCGCAGCAACGCCCGGGAGACTATCTCCCGCTGCGCCGCCTGCGGAATCCAGGTCTGCGGCGTCATCAAGGGCGTCAACGGCCTGCCGGAGGTGGCCCGCCGCTTCCGGGAATGCGGCGTCACGCAGTTGGGAACCAGTCGTCTGGAGCAGGTGGAGCGCTGCCGCCAGGCGGGCATCCCCGGCCCCTATCTGTTGATCCGCATCCCCGGCCCCACGGAGCTGCCGGAGCTGGTACGGCTGTGTGAAATGTCGCTGCAAAGCGAGCGCACGACTCTGGACCTGCTGGAGCAGGAGTGTACCCGGCAGGAGAAGTCCCACGCCGTCATCATCATGGCGGATCTGGGCGACCTGCGGGAGGGCTACTGGGACCACGAGGAAATGGTGCAGACCTGCCTGTATGTGGAGCGCCGGCTGCCCCATGTCCACCTGTCCGGCGTAGGCGTGAACCTCAGCTGCTACGGCTCTGTGCGGGCCACGCCGGAGAAGATGCAGATGCTGCTGGCCATCGCCCGCCGGGTGGAGGATGCCATCGGCCGCCCGCTGGAGATAGTCTCCGGCGGCGCCACCAGTTCCTATCCCATGATCCATACCGGCACCATGCCCGCCGGCATCAACCACCTACGGATCGGAGAAAATATTCTGACGGCGCAGGATATTGCCGATTCCTGGGGCATCCACGATGCAGACTACCTCCGGGACGACGTGTTCCGTCTGGAGGCAGAGGTGGTGGAGGTGAAGGAGAAGCCCACCTATCCCCAAGGGGAGCTGGGGGCCGACGCCTTCGGCCGAAAGCCTGTCTATGAGGATCGTGGCCTCCGACTCCGTGCCATTCTGGCGTTGGGCCGGGCCGACGTAGGCGACATGGAGACGCTCCGGCCCACCATGCCCGGCGTCACCGTCATCGGCGGCTCCTCGGATCACTGTATTCTGGACGTGACCGACGCCCCCCAGCCGGTGCAGGTGGGGGATGTCCTGTCCTTCCGGCTGTGTTACAGCCACGTACTCTATGCCACCCAGCGGGACGATGTTCCCGTGGTGGTCTGTCCGTGACCTCCGGGCCAAGCCCGCTGGCGATAAAATTCATCTAAGGAGGAACTCCCCTTTGAACAATGATAACTTTATGGTATTCGTCTATAATGCCATCATCGCCCTGTTTGCGTTCTTCGTGGCGGCCCCCATGCTGCTCAACGCCATCAGTCTTTTCACCGTGCAGAAGCGCTTCGCCAAGGTCATGGTGGACGAGGGCGTGGTGAAGGAGGAGACGGTGCGCCGCCTGCATCCGAAAAAGCAGGTGGCCGGCGTCCTGATCTCCCTGCTGGTGCTGGCCGGTCTGGGCTGGACCTGCACACGGGTGGATATGGGCTATATCTGCGGCTGCATCGCTCTGGTGGCGGGCGTGCTGAAGTACCGGAATATCATCCAGTTCAACAGCCTTACCGTCCAGCGCTTCCGCAATACCTACAAGGATGAAATGGATCTCAATAAGTACAATAAGTACGTGGATTCCCATTTCTAAGAGCGAGCGTATCACCTGTAAGCAGGGTGTATTTTTACAAACGAGCCTTAACGGCGCAAGCTGTGCGACGGATTTTAACCGCAAACAGATACTGTGAAGAAGAAGGCCCCCGGCATTGCCGAGGGCCTTCTTCTTGTATTGGCAACCAAAGACAACCCCCGGCTCTGCCGGGGGGGAAAATAGCCTATGGCGAGGGGCAAAGAAGACAAGAAAAAGTCTCCGAGTTAGAGTAAAGAAAGACCACATCCACATGCTGATAAGCATCCCGCCGAAGTACAGCGTATCCCAGACTATGGGATACCTGAAAGGAAAGAGCAGCATGATGATATTTGATCGGTATGCGAACCTGAAGTATAAGTACGGGAACAGGCGCTTTTGGGCAAGAGGGCATTTTGTGGATACGGCAGGACGCAACAAGAAAGCGATCAAGGCGTACATAGAACCAGTTGGAGGAGGACAAAATGTCTGACCAGATTAGCATAAAGGAATTTATAGACCCGTTTACGGGTAGTAAGAATCCCAAAGCATAAATAAAAACCCCTTAAGAGGCTTCGTCCGTAATAGGCCCTTATAGGGCCCCAATTAACGGGCACGACAGTGGCCGGGAATCGGTTGGCACGACGGTGGGCGGCCGCCGCCCCTTGTGAGATTCTATCGGTAAATGGTGTGTAGGGCGGGGTGCCCTCACCCCGCTGCCCGGCACCCCCACTCCCGGCAGGGTGCACGGGTCCTGCCCTACAAAACGTTGCGTTACCGCACTGGACGGACAGAGCTGTCCGCCCCTACAATATCCATCTCCCCATTCCGTCTTGCGATCCCGCCTAAAATGCGGCGTAATAGTCCATGGAAAGGATGTACGCATTATGCTGCTTAAAAAATATACTGTCGGGTGTTTCAGGCCTGCTTCGGCCTGGAGACCCAGGTACTGCCCTGACGCAGGCCGGAATGCATCACCGCAGCCGGGACCGGGTCGGAGACTGCCATTGCCACCGTGGTTACGGACGAGACCCCCCACAAGTATGCGGTGAATGATCTGTGTTTGATTCCCCGGTGGGCCATTTTGGACCCGACGCTGACGGTATCCCTGCCGGCCGGCGTCACGGCGGAGACCGGCCTGGACGCCCTGACCCATGCGGTGGAGGCCTACATCGGCCGCTTTTATAACACCCGGGAGACCCGAAGCCTTGCCCGGCAGGCGGTAGAGGCCATTTACCGCATGAACCGGGCACTGGGCATTCCGGAGTGCTTTCCCTGTATTCGGCCGGAGGACCTGCCTCAAATGGCCGCCTGAGCGGAGGCTGACCCCGTATACCCGGTGCCGGTGATTTTCGGCAAGGAGGACTTTATCCGCATGGCCCGCCGGGTGATGCCGTGAACCTTGGCAATTAAAAACGAAAAAAGGGAGGCGGCCTACGAGACGGTTCTGTTTCATAAGCGGCCTCCCTTTTTAATTCCGGGCGTGAAGAGCATCCTTTAATTTTTACGGTTTCGGTGCGCTTTATTCGGTGGTGGTTGGCACCGTATAAATATTGATGTGATTTCCCGCCGGATCAGCCATGCGGAACATATGCCAGCCGTAGGGGCGGAAGAAAGGCTCCTGGGTGACGGCACCGGCTGCCTGCGCCCGGGGATAGATATCCTCCAGAGTCGGCACCTGCAGCTGGAAATGTACGGCGCCGGAGGTGGGGAACGGATTTTCCTGGGTCAGCAGCACCAGCTTTGTGCCGGCGAGATCGTACTTAACGCCCCGGTCCTCCGGCCCCTCGTCCCAACCATAGAACGGTTGTGCCGCAAATACCTGCTCGTAAAAGGTACGGCAGGGCTCATACTGCTCCGACGGCACATAGAGAAGCAGCTGAAAGTCCAGATATGACATGTTCCTTTCCTCCTATTGTGGATTACGGCGATAGGGTGCAAAGGCCTCGCAGGTATCCCGCAGCACACGGGTGCAGACCTGCTCGCCCTCTTGCAGCAGCTTCGCCTCGTCGACGCCGGTCAAATGATCGTCCCGATAAACAACACGGCCATTGATCATGGTGAGCCAGACGGGGCCAGTGACACCCAGCTTGGCAAGCATGGATGCGGGGTCATGGAGAGCACCGGCGTACTCCAGGCGCCGGGTATCGACCATGAAGAGGTCCGCCGCCTTCCCGGCGGCAAGCTGCCCCAGCTCCGGACGCCCGATCATCTCAGCGCCCCCCACAGTGGCCAGCTTCAGCATCTCATAGGGGGAGGGACAACCGCCCCGCTTTTTGCTGAGAAAGGTCTGCATCAGGTATGCCAGACGCAGGGTATCCAGCATATTGGAGCCGTCGTTGGTGGCGCAGCCATCCACGCCGAGGCTTATGGGTATGCCGGCCTTGCGCATACCGGGGATGTCCAAAATCTCGCTGCCGCCCAGCATGGTGGGGGCGGGGCAGTGGGAAATGCCCATGTGGTTTTCCGCCAGCAGAGCATATTCCTCCGGCAGCGTTTCGCGGCCATGGGCCAGCCAAATGTCACTGCCGACAAAGCCGATGCGGCGGCACCATTCCAGAGAGCGGACGCCGAAGCGGCGCACCATGCTGCTGTTTTCCCCCTCGCACAAATGGGTGTGCATATGGACGCCGGCGCTGCGGGCCAGGCGTATGGTCTCCAGGAAGGTGTCCTCGGTGCAGTTGATGGGCTGGCAGGGGGCCAACACGATTTGCCGCATGGAGAAAGGCTCCGGGTCGTGATAGAGCGCCAGCAGACGCTGGCAGTCATCCAGGTACTCCGCTGTTGTCTCGCACATCTCATCGGGAATGGTGCTGCCCTTCCAGCGGGGCAGGGTGTTGGTGCCTCGGGCGGCCACAAACCGAAAGCCCATCAGACGGGCGGCCTCCATCTGCCGGTCCACCCCCTGCTTGCCGGTGGCCGGTGTATAGCAGTACTGGTGGTCTATCGAGCAGGTGCAGCCGTGCTTAATAAGGTCTGCCATACAGGCGGCGCTGGCGTAGAAAATCACATCCCCGTCGATACGGACGAAAACCTTATAGATGTCATCCAGCCACTGCATCAGCGTCAGCCCCGGGCGGTCAATCGTCATCAAATTGCGAACAAATGCCTGGAAAAAATGATGGTGTGTATTAACAAGGCCGGGGTAAACATACTTGCCTGCGGCGTCAATGATTTGGGCGTCACCGGCGGCAAGGTTGCTCCCCACCGCTTCAATGCGGTTGCCGCAGATGAGAATGTCGCTGTTATAGAGCACCCGATCCGCCGGATCGCAGGTCACCACAGCATCCGCGTTTCGAATCAGTATCCTCTCCTTCATGACGGATCCTCTTGCGGCAGCGTGTCCCGATTTTTCATATTGCGGCGATAGGCCAGCACCTCCACCACATTCTTTTCCTCATCGCAGATCTGGAAAATCCGGTCGCCGTACCAGGTGTCGGTAAGCCCCAGCAGCACCTCCACATCGTCACGGCTCTCCAGCCACGCAAAGCAGGCGTTGACATCCTCGGCCTCAATGGTGGTCAGCGCAGGCCCCTGGGGCGTGTTCTCCGTCTTTTGCCGAATATCCGTAAAGCCGCCGGCAGAGCGGAGGCGGCAGCCCCGATCCTCGGGACCCCGATCCCAGGAGGTGACCACGGGCATCTGCATGGAATCCCGGTAAAAGGCGGTGATCTTCTCCAGATCCTCCGCAAAAAGAATGGCGGTATACTCATCGGTAAAGTAGCAGCCGCCGTCATCGGCCCCCATGGGCCGATACTGCTCGGAGCGCTGGTAGACCTCCACCCAGTTGCCCACGGGGTCCTTGATGCAGAAGCTGTATTCGCCCCACGGATGAGACTGCAGGGGGCGGATAACGGTGACCCGAGGCTCCTTTTTCAGGTTGGCGTAGCACAGCTCAATGTCCTTTGCCTCTAACCGCATTCCCGCAGGGCCCTGGGGCAGAGTGGGATGGCGGCAGATCAATTCCAAACGGTTGTCTCCGATCTTGAACTTGCAGCCACGATCCACCGGGCTGGTGTACCAGCCATACATCTGGGGCAGACGCAGCAGATCCCGATAAAAGGACTGCAGGGTGTCAAACTCCCAGGAATAATAAACGATCCTGTATTCTTTGCGCCACATGTTTTTCCCTTTCTATCATCAGTGCATCAAAATTTCTTCTCGCACATTGCGCAGATAGGCGTAGATCTCCACCACATTGCCGCTGGGGTCGTACATCTGGAACAGCCGCCGTGCATCAAAGTCCGTGTCACGCAGCATCCCGGCCTCCTTATAGTCCGGGCTTTGGCTGAACCGGTCGTACAGCTTGTTGACGCTGCTGGCCTCCAGACCAATCATGGACGGGCCCAAGGTGCAGCCTGCCGGACGCCTGCGCAGCAGAAGCTGTGCATCGCCGGCCTGAAGCAGCAGCGCATCTGTCTGCCGCTCCAGCAGCGGAAGCCCCAGCCGGTCGCAGTAGAAGCTCTGCGCCGCCGCCAAATCATCCTCATAAAGCACGCCGGTAAAGGTGCCGGTAAACATATCCGTTTTATCCACATCGCCGCCGCTGCAGGGGCTGTCGTCCTGCAGCAGATGCACCAGATTGCCTTCGGTGTCCCGGAGGGTTACCTGCCGGGCATCCTGAGAGAGGATCTCGATGTGGGGCATTTCCTCCAAAATCCGCTCCATGCACAGAGGCAGATCGGAGCACTGGGCCAAAAACTCACTGTGTCCCTGCCGGGGGGTAAAGGGGATCTGGGTGATCTCCAGCCGTCCGCTGCCCATGTAGAAGCGGTAGCCCTTCTGATCGGGGACGATGGACCAGTTATAGTTGGGCTGCAGGCCCAGTACCTCGCGGTAGAAAAAGACACCGCTGTCATAATCCTTCAGGTGCAGAATATATCTGCATTCGTGAAATGTAATATTCATGCCTTCGATCCTTTCGACTGTGATTCCCCGGCGCTTTTCCGGCGCAGGCAGGGAGCGGAGAGCGGATGGGGGTAGGGGGTGCCATTGGCCGCCGGTGCCCGCATCCGCATACCGGTGAGCTTGATGCCGATCAGCGCAGCCAGATAGGGCAGCATCTGGGTCAGCTGCGTGGCGATGCCGAAGCTCTGCAGGCGCATCCGCAGCGCCTGCATCACGCCAAACAGCAGCGTGGCAAGATAGCCGCCGACGGGAGACCACTGGCCGAACTGGTTGGCGGCAAAGGCCATAAAGCCGGACCCAGCGGACATATCATTGACAAACACATTGGCGGAGCTGAGGCACATGACAGCGCCTCCCATGCCGGCAAAAACGCCTCCCAGAAGCACCGCACGCATTCGCAGGCGGTAGACATTGATGCCCAGCGTGGCCACGGCGGCGGGGTTTTCGCCCACGGCACGAATCCGCAGGCCCCATGCGGTTCGATGCAGCAGATACTGCATAACCGCCACCGCCAGCAGACCCAGATAGATGCAGGCCGGGTAGCCGCTGAGCATGGTGCCCGCTATGGGGATGCGGGAGAGCAGGGGAATATTCACGGCCTGAAAGCCCTCCACCCACGGAGAGATGCCGGTGGTGTCCCACAGGGCACGCATCATCATATAGGCAAAGCCCGGGCCGAAGAGGTTGAGGCCGATGCCGATCACGATCTGCTGGCCGTTGCAGTAAATGGCCAGCACCCCCAGGATCAGCGCCAGAAATGCACCGGCGGCGCAGCCGCACAGCAGCCCTACCCAGGGGCTGCCCGTATAGTAAGAGCCCACGGCGGCGAGAAACCCGCTGAAGAGCATGGAGCCCTCAATGCCGATGTTGATGACACCCGCCCGCTCGCTGATGGTGCAGGCCAGAGTGCCCAGTGCAATGGGTGCGGTCAGCCGGATGGCAGAGGCAAAAAAGTTAGCAAATGAGATCCAAAAATCCATTATTCAGCAGCTCCTTCCTGTTTCCGGCCCCGGCCGACACAACTCTTGAGCCGCTGCCACAGGTGGCCCAGCACATTCCACACATCCGGAGAGGCCACCAGCATGACGATAAAGCCCTGGAGCACGGAGATCATCTCCGTTGTCACCTGACTGGTCAGGCTCATGCTGATGGAGGCGGAGCGCAGCATTCCGAACAGAAAAGCGCTCAGCAGCACGCCCACAGGCGAATTCATGGCAAGGGTGGCCACGGTAATGCCGTCCCAGCCGTACCCGGGGGAGAAGCCCATGACAAAGCGCTTATATACCGCCAGGCACTGGATGGACCCGCCCAGGGCAAACAGGCCACCGCTGATGCACATGGCGGCGATCGTCCGGCCATAGATCGGCAGTCCGGCCTGCTGCATGGCACGGGGGTTGCTGCCCATGGCCCGCAGGGAAAAGCCAAAAGGGGTTTTATACAGCATCCACGTTACAACGGCTACGCAGAATAGCGCCACAAGGATGCCGTAGTTAAACTGCGTGCTGGGGAAAATGCGCGGCAAAATGCTGCCCTCGTTAACAACCACGGTCTCCGTGTTGCTGGCGCCGGGACGCTGAAAATAGCTCTTGACAATATACTCCGTCAGCAGCGCAGCGATGGAGTTCATCATAATGGTGGCCACGGACAGTGAGGTCAGGTTTCGCCCGGCAAACAGGGTGGGCAGAAGTGCCCACAGAGCGCCGGCCCCAAAGCCCGCCAGCAGTGCCAGCAGCCAGCCCCACGGCGCCGGCAGCGGCACCGTCAGGCCCACAATAACGGAGGCCAGTCCGCCCACCAGCACCTGTCCCTCACCGCCGATGTTGAAAACACCGCTCTGGAAGGCCACCGCCGCACCGAGGCCGGTCATGATCAGCGGCAGCATATATGCCAGCACATTCAGAAAGCTCTTGGTGCTGCCGAAAGAGCCGGTCAGTATGCTCCAGTATACGACCAGAGGATCCCGTCCGGTAAGCCGTATGGTCAGCCCAAACAGCACCAACGCCAGAACCAACGAAAACAGCGACAATCGAATCCTTGTTTTTTTCACAGTGTCCCTCCTTGCGCAGATGATAGGTCTCTGCCGATAAGGTGCGGGGCCGAAGGCCAGGCAGGCCTTCAGCCCCGTGTTGTGCGCTTGGCGATTTATGCCGCCTTCCACACCTTTGCTTCTTCAATGGTGCTGGGGACTACGATGGTGCCGTCCTTGATGGCAGCCACCGCCGCATTGTACTTCTCCATCACATCAGCGGGGATCTGATAGGCAGAGCCGTCAAAATCCAGGTACAGGCTGTCCTCTGCCAGACCCTTTTCAATGGCACCGGCGGTGAACTTACCGTCCATGACATCCTGAATCGCTTCCTGAGCGCAAGCGGGGAAGTCCCGGATGGCGCTGGCAATGTTGGTCTGGGGGGCGTCCGCATTCAGGTTGCCGTCAAAGAAGACGGTCAGGAAGTTCTTCTCCTTGCCGGCATTGAGGATACCCAGACCGCCGGCACTGGCGGTGTGGTATATCAGGCTGGCGCCCTGCTCATGCATGGATGTGGCCAGCTCATAGCAGCCGTTGACCTCTGCCCAGCCGTTGGCGTAGTCCACCAGTACCTGGCAGTCAGGGTTGGCATAGTGGGCTCCGGCGATCATACCGGCAGCACCCAGATTGCACAGGGGGATGTCGTGGGCGCCAATAAAGCCCAGAGTATTGGTGTCGGACAGGCTGGCACCCAGGAAGCCGGCCAAAAAGCCCAGCTCCTGATCACGCCATGTGTAGCTGCGGATGTTGTCACCCTCCACCACAGCGTCCAGGATCACAAACTTCTGCTGCGGATAGTTAGGGGCCACATTTTCCAGGCTGGAGCTCTGGCTGCCGCCCAGGCAGATGATGAGGTCGCAGTCTCCACTGTCGGCATAGCCGGATATCAGGCCCTCGTACTCGGCGTCATCCTTGGGCTCGGAATATACCCACTGGATGCCCATGGTGCTCTCCGCTTTCTTCATGCCGTCATACAGCGCATCGTTAAAGGACTTGTCTCCCAGGCCGCTGGAGGCGAACACAACGGCGACCTTGGTGCCTTTCTCGGAATCGTCACCTGCCGAATCCTTGTCGGACTTCCCGCAGGCCGCCAGGGACAGCATCGAGCAGACCACCAGCAGCATGGACAGCCACTTTTTCACATTTGTAAACTTCATCTTAGTTCCTCCTTGGTTAGTTCTAAGCTGCCGTTTAATCGGCAGCAGGATCAATAAAGGATCGATCAGTGGGCTTCGCCCAGCATCATGCGTCCTAAGGCCTCACGGGTGGCATTGTCTGCATCCACAAATCCCATGATCTGCCCACGGAACAGCACCATGATCCGGTCTGAGACCTTGATCAGCTCATCCAGATCGCTGGAGATCAGCAGCACGGCGCAACCCTGTTCCGCCGCTGCCAAAATGCGGCCTTGGATGTAATCCGCCGAGGCGATGTCAACGCCCCGGGTAGGCTGCGCGGCAATGAGCATCCGGCAGCCCCGGTCAAGCTCCCGGGCGACGACGATTTTTTGTTGATTGCCGCCGGAGAGGGTGCCGACCACAACCGACTCATTGGTGGCCGCAATGCTGTAATCGGCGATCTTAGCCTGCGCATCACGGCGGGCGGCCGCCCAGTCCTCCAGCAGCGGGCTTTTGGCATAGGGCTTTTCGTCGTAGGCATTCAGCAGCATATTTTCAAAGAGCCGCATACTGAGGATGAGGCCCATGCCTTGCCGGTCATCGGGAATGCTGCCCACGCCGGCATCGCGAATCTGCTTGGTCGTGCGACCGGTGATCTCCCGCCCGTCCAGCAGAATGCTGCCGGAGGAGGAGCGGCGCAGGCCCAGAAGGGCCTGCGCCAGAGGCGTCTGTCCGTTGCCCTCGATGCCCGCTACGCCCAGCACCTCACCGGAGCGAATGGAAAAGGTGACATTTTGCACAGCGGCGCCGCCACGGCTCTGCACGCTGAGGCCCTTTACCTGCAGCACCTCTCCCTCCCCAATGGGGTGGGGCCGACGGCGCCCGGTAGGAACCGTTTTGCCCACCATCATCTGCGTCAGCTTTTCCATACCGGTTTCCTGAGGGGTGGTGGTGCCGATGATCCGGCCCTGCCGAATCACGGTCATGCGGTCTGCAATTTGATAGACCTCCCGCAGCTTATGCGTAATGAAAATTGTGGACTTGCCCAGCTCCCGCAGGCGGCGCAGCACATCAAACAGCGCATCGGACTCCTGAGGCGTCAGCAGGGCGGTGGGCTCGTCGAAAATCAAAATGTCCGCCTTGCGATACAGCAGCTTGACGATCTCCACTCGCTGGCGCTGCCCGATGGTCAGTTTGTCCACCAGCGCATCAGGGTCTATATCTAAGCCATAGGAAGCGGCCAGCTCCCGGATACTGCGTGACGCTTCCTGCTTTTTCAGCCGTCCGCTTCTGGTTCTGACCTCCTGCCCCAGGGTAATGTTTTCCGCCACCGTCAGGTGCGGAATCAGCATCAGCTCCTGGTGCACCATACCGATGCCGTGGGCAATGGCATCAGCAGGGCTTTTCAGCACCACTGGCTCGCCGGAAAGGAACATCTGACCCTCATCGGGCTGCTCGATGCCGTAGAGCATTTTCATCAGTGTGCTCTTTCCTGCACCGTTTTCCCCCAGAAAGGCGTGTACCTCGCCGCGGCGCAAGGTGAAATTGATGTGATCGCTGGCCTGTACGACACCGTTATAGCACTTGCACAGGTCAACACACTGCAAAACAACGGGGGCCTCGGTGGCGGTTTGCGTGTGTTCGGCTATCATAGGCTCCTCCTTTCAGGGTCGCTCCCTCCATTGGTTGATACGGACAAGCAGTCCGGTTCTTTTCCATGGGTGGTATTTTGCGTGAACTCATTATACGCCAGCACCCGTAGAATTTGAAGAACAAATAAGCGATGCAAAGCCATCGGTAAGACCGATGGCTTCCAGGTAAAAACAGGGTTTTGGGGAAGTTAATTTATAATGTTGGAGGTTGCTTTTTAACAAGAATGCTGCTAAAATCAGGGAGATGTCCCACAATTACCATTCCAGCGGTGCCGGTTGGGGCAAACAGTGGCGAGAGGTCTCCATCTGCGACAGCAGCGCAAGTATGAGGTGAAAACGATGACATTAAAGCAAATACTATATGTCCGGGCCGTCAGCAAGGCAGGCTCTATCGGCAAGGCGGCAGAGTCGCTGTTCATATCCCAATCCAGTCTATCCGAGTCGATCCGAAACTTGGAGCGGGAATATGGTATGGTTCTTTTTGAGCGAACCAGCAAGGGCATATCGCTGACGCGCCAGGGAGAGGCATTCCTGAAGGACACACAGCTGCTGACAAATATCTACCAGGATTTGGATGACAAGTATAAAAACCACAAGGGGGAGTGCGAGTATTTTTGCGTATCTTCCCTGCACCATGTCTCCGGTATCGATGCCTTTGAGCACATTGTATGTCAGCCTAAGAATCAAAAATATCATCTGGGATATTTTGAGGGAAACATGGATCAGGTGCTGCAGGATGTGGAAACGAATCGCTCCGACATCGGCGTGCTGTTTTTCACCAGTGACAGCCGCAGCGCCATTATCAAGGCATGCAATCGGCGGAATATATTTTTTCAGCATCTGAAATATGATCTGCTGCATATTTACATCCAGAATACGCATCCCTTAGCCGAGTGTAAAAGCGTTACACTGGCGGACATCCAGCAGTACCCGTTTATTTCTTATGAGGAGTGTCATCCCTCCTCGGCCCGATTCACGACGACCAGGCGCCAGTGGAACCCCCAGCAGCAGGTCATCTCGGTATCCGACCGGGCAATGGCGTATTCACTGCTGGCACTGGGCGATGCCTATGTGACCGGCTCCGGCTATCTGACACAAGAGGATCGCCGCCGCGCCTTGGTCAGTGTACCCATCACGGATTTGGGGCAAATCGAGATCGGGTATATCTGTAACCCCTCTCGAGTACTGTCAGAATTGGCGCTGGAATATATTGAGTGGCTGAAGATAATCACCGTGTAACAGGCGTTATTCGCCCTATAGGCAAGCCGTATTTACCGCAAGGGTAAGGATATGCGGCCGCCTCGCTTCATGCCCTCACCCATAGAGCAAAAATAGGCAAAGAAAAAGATCCTGTTTTCGAGAGAAAACAGGATCTTTTGGAGCTGCTGGGCGGATTCGAACCGCCGACCTCATCCTTACCAAGAGATAAAATGCTCTCCAGACGTTGCGGCACAAGGGGTTGCGGGCGTTTTTGCCGCAAAAAGGATGAGGTCGGAAACTCTTTGCTCCATGTGTTCCGTCCGCTCGTTTCCCCGTGTGGGTCGCGGTGTGGGTCAACGCCGCAAAGAGCAGCGGTGTGGGTCAACTTTTGGCGGGGCGAAAATCGTTTCATTTTGCGCTGCTGTAGACAATAAAAGGGTACCTTGCTAAAAGTATAGAGCCACCGGGCGGAGAAAGGCTCTCCCGCCAGACGGCTCTTTATTTTCGCAGTCGTTTCCCGTATGGGTCAAAATGTGGGTCAAGCGGAAACCTCTGCGTCAAAAAAACGCGGACAGGTTTCGCCGTCATAGTTTGCTTTGCTGTTTCTCGCTCATAATGTCTTGCCAGCTCAGGTGTTTTCGCATCCAAGGCCACAAGTTCTCCGGCCCATGTTTTCAGGCCATAGATGTCAAATTTACTGTTTGAGATATACTCGCTGGTCCAATCCGTCTGCTACCGGGGTTCTTTTATCGTTGTGGCAGCATCCTGTGGTTCTATTGGTTTAATCGCTACAGGCACCTGCTGATTGGTAGCATCATAAACGAACGGTCGAAACTGCACGATCCTTACCTCTTAAATAGTATACCATAGTTTTTGCAAAATCTGAAGCAGAAAATTGAAATCAGTGTCGTCAATTTTTATTCCAATATCGCACCGCTGCAAACAAAAAACAGCACCCCCGGGGTCTCTTGTCATGCAAGAGACCCCGGGGGTGCTGTTTTATTTTGCCGCTTAGGTTTTTCTTTTTGGCTTACGCCTCCCGCTCCTTACGCTTCAGGACGAAGGCTGCGGCGAGAAGTGCCGTGGGCAGGGCGATGACCCAAACCAGTACGCCGGTATCGCCGGTGGCCGGAGTGCCGCCGTTGTTGGTGCCGTTGCCGCTATTGTCGCCGCCGGAGGTGCCGCCGGTCTGAATGGTCACATCGCTCATGTCATAGAGCCGGGTCTGGCCGTTTGCGAAGCGGTAGTAGGCCGCCAGGGCGTAGTAGCCCTGCTCGGTGGCCATGTCGTTCCGCTCGCCGCCAGCGGTGTGCCGGAAGCCGCCGCCGGTGACATAGAACCCGGCCAGAGCATCCAGAACGGTGTGGCCGTTCTTCACGAAGCGGCTATCCGCGGTGGGATCGATGCCCAGGGCGGTGAGAGCCACGATGACCTGGGCGCAGGACTCGCTGTTCACGGTGCCCCAGCTGCCAAAGCCGCCGTCGCTGCGCTGCAGGGCGGAAAGGGCCTCCAGAGCCTTATCCACAGCAGCCTTCACGGTCTCGTTGGTCTTGTAGTAAGGTGCCAGGGCCTGGATGGCCATAGCGGTCATATCCGGGTCGGCGTTCTCGCCGCTGAGGTTCCAACCACCGTCGGGAAGCTGGGCGTCCAGGATGACCTGAATCAGCTTCTCCCGGGTCACATCGCCCATAGTGGGGTAGTTGTGGCTATCCAGGGCAATGAGGGTGAAAATGGGGCCGTTAATGTCCTGGGTCTGCACATAATCCATGTTATCCAGACCCTTCAGCAGGTTGTGGCCGCCCACATTGGTGACATCCTTGCCGATGGCCGTCAGGGCCAGGATCACCCGGGCGTTGTCGGTGACTTTGGCCGGATGCAGACGCTCATTGGCGTCAGCCTTGGCCTTCACATACTCCACCACATTGTCATAGTACCCGGCGGGTACGGTGCGGCCGCTGCGGGCCAGGCCGATGACCATCCACTCGCCGCCGGTGGAGTTCACCGTGGGGGTACCCAAGGTGGCCATGAAGTCGCCGGTGGTCTTGTAGATGGTATCCAGGTTTGCCATGAGGTCCGCGTGCTTGAGCTGGTTGAGCCTAATGATAGCGGCGGTGAGAGCGTCCACCTTATCGGCGTCCACCAGGGCCTTGTCCTCGTCGGAGAGGGCATCGTAGGCGGACTTGGCGGCGGTGATGGCGGCCTCACTATCCAGGGTGACATTGGCGCCGATGGCGTCAATAAGATCCTCCACGGTCTCGATGTCGCCCTTTAAAACGGTGATAGTCAGGTCGCTGATCTCCATCTGATAGAACTTCGCATACTTATCCAGCCATTCGTATCCGCCGCTTCTGTGGGTAACATCCAGATACCCGCCGTGGATCTTATAGGATCCTGCCGGGGTGGTCTTGGGCACGGTGAAAGTGATGCTCTTGAGGGCCACCTCGGGGCCGACGGGGGTAGTGCCCTCGCCCTCCCAGGAGTCGCCGCCCTTGGACCACTTGGAGAAAATGTACTCCGCACCGGGAATATTGGTGGAGTAGTTCAGCAGGCAGTACTGCAGCTTATAGTCCTGGGCCAGCTGCTCGATGGGCAGCGTGGGGATGGAGATGGTGAGCTTGTCCCCGGCCTTGACCTGGCCGCCGTTCTCGGCCACGGTCTCATACTTAGGCTCCAGCTTGAAGTTGGGGTTGTTCTCCACTTGCAGCGTAATATCTGCCAGCATACCGAAGCCATAGCGGGTGGAAGCGGCGATACCGCCGGTGTTGCCCTGATCGCCCTCGCTGCCGGGATTGGAACCGTAGCCCCGGTTATCGGAGCTGCCCTTGGTGAGGGTGATCGTGCCGGATTCCGTCAGATAGGCCGCAACGCGGGGCTGGAAAGAAGTCTGTTTCTTTCCAGTGTCCGTAATGCGATAGATGTCGTGCTGGTTGTCTGTATTTACCACGCTCTGCATGGGCATATCCGTATAGAACACCGTCGTGGATGCAGGGTTATAAATGCGGAGGATCTTATGGATATTGGTAGGCCGCCCGATGATCCAGATACCTGCGGTGTCGCCGGTGCGCAGAGCCTCACCGGGGCGAGAAATGTTCTCCTGCACATAGCGGGTGACCTTACCCTTGAGGGAGTATACCTGCGTGACGGTCTGTCCCTGATAGTCGGCGGTGACCTCGATGCCGTTGTAGCCGTCCTTGAGGAGGATGGTCACATTGCCCTTGGCGTCGGGGGTGTAGTCGGTCTTGACGGGGGTGCCGTCCTTGTTGTACTGGAGATAATTATAGACGCTGACCTTGGCGTTGGTGCCGCTTACCTTAAAGGTGAAAGGCGCACCCTCCGTGCCGTAGTCATAGGTCCAGTTGTCGTATTTGCTGGTGTTGTTCAGAGAGGTGAAGTTCGTCAGATTCTTGTTCAAATCCTGGATAGCCGTCTCCTCGGGGCTGTTGACATGGACGGGGATCTCCGGGATCTGGCCATAGAAATTGCCCGCCTTATCCGTAAAGGTAACGGTGAAGGTGGTGGTGCCCGCCTTCTTGGGCACCAGATAGTACTTCATGGCCGGGAAAGTACTGCCGCCGCCCAGACCGCCATCCTTATAGACTTCCTCCACTTCCTTGATCTCGAAGATGCTGTCATCCTTGATGTCAAATTTCAGAATGCCGGGCAGGGTATAGGGCAGACCTTTTTCTACCGCATATCCAGCAGGATACAGTGTCGTAGGCCGGTTCGTCCAAATCTCCCGGAATACGGCAGGATAATAGGTGTCCTCGTGGCCCAGATCCAGGTTATAATGGTTGGCCCCCATCATGAAGTCGTCGTAATACTCCGTGGGCTTGCCGATGGAGCTGCCGTCCAGAATGGACTGCTCGTTGACGGTGCGGTACGCAGCCTCGTAGGCCGTCATGACTGCGGCGTTTTCCGCAGAGTTAACGGCCGCAAATTCCGCACGCTGTGCGTCGGACATCTCCAGATACTTCACCTGTGCATCCTGCACGGCGTCGTAATACTGGGCATAGTTTTCTGCGGTCACTTTCCCGGCAAAGGTGTTCACCAGGTCGATCCATGCCTGAATGCCGTCCTCATGGCGCTTTTTCAGCTCCTCCACGCGGGCCACGGAATCCTGCAGCTTTTTCACCGTCTCCGCGGACAGCTGCTTCTTTTCCTCGTCGGTAAAACCGGCATAGGAACGCTGATAGCTCATGACGATCTTGTAGTGATCGGCATACGTCAGATTATCGGTGCTCGGCAGAGCGCTGATAAAACCGGTCAGCTCCGCCGGGGTGGTCTTGACCACAATCACCGTAATAGTGGTGTGGATCTCGATATTGGGATTCTTTTTGTCGACACCGACGATGTCAATGACCGTCTTGTCCTTGGTCAGAGTTACCGGCTTCTTGACAAGTGCCATCATGGCCTGCTTACCGAAGTTAGCCTGCTTGACATGAACCTCGCCATCCACAAGAACCTGTGTTTTTAAGCTGTTCAGGTCACCGCCCTGCATGGCATCGGAGAATTTATTGATGCCGAAGCTGGCCACCTGCGGGGACACATAGACGATATAATTCCAGCAATTTCGGGAATAACCGGTTTCGCCCGTGCGGTTGCCGTCCTCATCCGCCTGAAACAGCGTACCCTCCGGATAGCCGTAGAACACATTATCTGTATTATAGGCAGGCCTGCCAAAGAAGTTAAATGTACCCCAGACATAATCGCCGGGCTTGGTGAGGGTCAGCTTGTAATTCTCCGTGCAGCCCTGGGCGGTGACGGCGATGTAGAAATAGGCCGAGCCGCTGCCGGTAAACTGATTCGCCGGGGTGGAAGCCACGCCGTTTTCAAAGTCCGCCAGGACCTTGCCGTCGCTGCTCTTGAGCTGGGCGGTGGCCCCTGCGGGCAGGTCGGAGAGCGTCACGGTGAAGCCGCCGTCGTTATACTGCTTGAGATGGGTATAGTTTGCCAGCTTGCCGGTGAAGGCGGCGGTTTCCTTGTCAAAGGTCAGGGCCACTTTGGTACCGGCGGAGCCGTCCTGATGGATGGAGGTGAGGGATACATTGCCGCCGGAGAGGAGGTTGCCCGCCGCCTGGAGGGCGATGGTGTAGGTCTCCGGGGCGGCATCGCCGTCATTGCCCACCTTCAGGGTGATGACGGTGCCCACCTGAACGGGGATGGCGTCCTTGCGGCCATACTCCGTGCCGCCCACATAGATGCGGACGCGATTCTGCTTGTTGCTGGCGGTGGGAGTGACGGTGAGGGCGGTGACGCCCTCGGGCAGAATCATGGTATAGTCATGCACGCCGGAGGAAAAGGCGGGGTTCAGTTCGCCTGCGCTGAGGGCGATGGCCTTCAGGGTTTTGTTGCTATCCCCAAAAGCACCGCCGATATCTGCACCCAGGTTGCAGGTGTGCTGCACGGCGATCTCGTCCCCGGCCTTCAGCTTGCCATTGGCCACGGTGTAGGCGGCGAAGCCCTCACTGGTGAACCAGTCGTTGAGGGTACCCATCCAGCCGGAGCCCTCGGCGGCGGCCTTCTCCTCGATGCCGTTGATTTCGCTGATGTAGCCGGTGTCCGCGCCGGTCTGGGAATAGCCCCCGGCCGTCAGTGCGTCCACGATGCAGCTCATCATGGTGGAGTCATCCTGGAGTGTGACCCACTCGTCCACCAGCATCCCCTCCCAGGGTGCGCCGTCGGCCTCGGCCCAGGTGGTGTTTTCCACCGTCACATGGACCTGACCTGTGTGGTCGTCCGCCGCCAGCACGCTCACGGGAAGCAGTGACAGCGCCATGATAAGCGCCAGCAGCAGAGAAATGATTCTTTTTTTCATTTCTTCTTCCTTTCGTTCTTTTTATTTATGTAAATGCCGAAGCAATCACACACTTTTTGTCATTGCGAGGGCGCACCGCACCCGTGGCGATCCGTAATACCCTATATCTCACGCCCCCTGTTTCCCTCCCCCCCGGGCCGCACTCTTTGCAGCACGGCCCGGGGGGAGGGAACATGAAAGGAACGACAAATAGCGCAAAAATTTTTCATGGAAAGCGGGGCGGAGGGGTCTGCCGTCCTCCCCCGCCCCGGCGGCTTGGAATAGCTATCATGCTTTCTATAGAAAGCATGAGGCACCATGGTGCCTGGCAGCAAAAAATCACCCGGCCGCCAAAAAGCAGCCGGGTGAAGCAAATTCTATACGACAGCTTCGGCTCCGGAGATGGCGATGCCCGGGAGCAACGCCTTGCGTATCTGACTTAGCCGAATAAATCGGCATCACAGTGACCGTCTCGCGGGGCCTCTCACCCCATTCCGCCGCCGGGATAAACCCGGCTCACGCTGCCCCGTTATTTGGTTTTCTTTATTATATTACGCAATGCACAATATTTCAACAGGAAAAAACATCATTCCTCCCCATACCACCTCGGCCTGGCCGCCTGCGTGAAACCGTTGCTGCAAGAGAGCGTCACCCCGCCCGCACCGGATGCGCAATGCACCACCAGCAGGCGGCCCAGCCAGTCGCGCCCTGCGGCGATGCCGACGTGTACATTTACCTGCTGTGCCACGCCGACCGTCGAACGAATCGGTGCCATCCCAGCGAAGCGACTATGGCAAAAGCAAAGGAGCTGATGGAGAGCGGCCATACCAACCGCAAAAGCGGTCACGGCAATCCGGGACTCAGCAGCACCACGGTTCGGAGTTTGCACCTGATGCTCCACAACGCATTGAACCGTGCCGTAAAAGAGCGCTTGATCCTCCGCAATCCTACCGAGGATTGCATCGCACCGAAAGTGCAGAAATTTGAAATGCAGATCCTCCAACCGGAACACATCAAAACTTACCTTGACGCCGCAGAGAAACGGGGACTGCTGCCCATGTTCTATCTGGAACTGGTCAGCGGGCTGCGCAAGGGCGAGTTGACCGCCTTCCTGTGGAGCGACCTCGACATTACAAACAGAACCATCTCCGTCAGCAAGCAGTATGTCAAGAACCCCAATGGAGAGTTGACACTCTCCCGCCCCAAAACGGAGACATCGGTCAGAAAGGTCAGTATTCCACAGGAGGCTGTTGACCTGTTGGTCGCCGAGCATAAGAGACATCCCAATAACCCGTACATGTTCCCCTCACCCATCACAAGAGAGATGTATCACCCCGATTCTATCGTAAACCTGCACAAGAAAATTCTGAAAGATGCCGGGCTGCCGCACATACGCTCCCACGATCTCAGGCATACCTTTGCCACACTGGCCCTGCAAAACGGTGTGGATGTAAAAACCGTCAGCAGTATGCTGGGCCACTACGATGCGGGTTTTACTCTCCGCACCTACACCCACGCCACAAGGCAGAAGCAGGACGAAGCCGCCCAGACCATGGGCAGCTTCATGACGCAGGTGATGGAGCCAATCTAAAAGAGATGAGCGGACGGAATATCCGTCCGCTCATCTTTTGCCCTTTCCGCGCATTTCCGCGTGTGGGTCACAGTGTGGGTCAGGCGGTTGACCCACATTTTGACCCGCACATAAAAGTGCATTTTTTCAACAAAAAAGCATCGAAAACCGAAGCTTTCGATGCTTTTTGGAGCTGCTGGGCGGATTCGAACCGCCGACCTCATCCTTACCAAGGATGCGCTC
>ERZ1673742.1093-NODE-1093-length-27082-cov-5.150257_pt1 | contig 27082 bp, 26 predicted proteins | sample MGYA00580208_ERZ1673742 | MGnify/ENA primary metagenome ERZ1673742 (study PRJEB41218, sample SAMN15661774) | gut metagenome | host: Homo sapiens | place: Canada: London | collected 2015-08-20/2019-03-30 | study: EMG produced TPA metagenomics assembly of...
TGTTTACGACGTTTTACTCTTTTAGGCATTAACATTATTTATCGCTCCCTTCCTTTGAACTAGCCTTAGCTGGTTTTCCACCTTTGGTTGGAAGTACTTCACCATGATAGATCCAAGTTTTAACACCGATCTTACCATAAGTTGTGTTTGCTTCTGCGAAACCATAATCAATATCTGCACGAAGTGTCTGAAGCGGAATAGTTCCTTCGCTGTAGAACTCTGTACGAGCCATATCAGCTCCACCAAGACGTCCGGAACAAGATGTTTTGATTCCTTTTGCGCCTGCTTTCATCGCTCTTCCCATGCAGGATTTCATTGCACGACGGAAAGAAATACGATTTTCAAGCTGCTGTGCGATATTCTCAGCAACAAGCTGTGCATCGCTGTCTGGTTTCTTTACTTCTTTGATGTCTACGAGAATCTTCTGATTGGAGAACTTAGCAAGCTCTACTTTCAATTTCTCGATCTCTGCTCCACCTTTTCCGATTACTACACCAGGTTTTGCTGTATATACGATAACTTTAACACGTCCGGTTGTTCTCTCGATCTGAATCTTGGAAACTCCTGCATGATACAGTTTTTTCTTCAAGAACTCACGGATCTTATAATCTTCTACAAGAGCATCAGCGAAATTTTCCGGCTCTGCGAACCATTTGGATTCCCAGTCTTTGATAACGCCGACTCTCAAACCATGAGGATTAACTTTTTGTCCCATTGTTATTCTCCTTTCACTATCTCTCATTCAAGATTACTGTAATATGGCACATTCTCTTCTCGATTCTGTAAGCCATACCACGAGCTCTTGGGCGAATTCTCTTCATTGTCGTTGCTTTGTTTGCAAAGCACTCTTCAACGTAAAGATTTTCCGGATTCATTCCATTATTATTTTCAGCATTTGCAATTGCAGATTTCAATAACTTCTCAATTACAGATGATGCATATCTAGGGTTATATGCCAAGATACCAAGTGCTGTCTGTACATCTTTGCCGCGGATTGCATCCAATACAAAGCCAGCTTTCTGTGCGGACATTCTTGCATATGACAACTTAGCGGATGGTCTAGTATCTTTATTCTGGTTTCTTTCTTTCTTGATCTGTGATCTATGTCCTTTAGCCACGGATGAAACCTCCTTTCAATATTTAAAACATTATCTGCCTTTTTTCTCATCTTTTCCATGTCCACGATAGGTTCTTGTTGCAACAAACTCACCAAGTTTGTGTCCTACCATATCCTCTGTAATATATACAGGAACATGTTTTCTTCCATCATGAACAGCGATCGTATGACCTACCATGCTTGGGAAAATCGTAGAACGACGTGACCATGTTTTAATAACTTGTTTATCTCCAGATTCGTTCATGGCATCTACTTTTTTAAGAAGATGCGCATCAGCGAATGGTCCTTTTTTCAATGAACGAGCCACTAGCTTTACCTCCTTTTATGCTTTATTTTGCTAAAGCTTTACCATCTCTTCTTCGAACGATCATCTTATTCGACTGTTTGTTTTTCTTTCTTGTCTTAAGACCAAGTGCAGGTTTGCCCCAAGGTGTACATGGACCCGGACGTCCGATACCGGTCTTACCTTCACCACCACCATGTGGATGGTCATTAGGGTTCATGACAGAACCACGAACAGTTGGGCGGATACCCATATGACGTTTACGTCCTGCTTTACCGATGTTGATCAAGTTGTGCTCAGAGTTTCCAACCTGTCCGATTGTTGCACGGCAGTTGATTGGAACCATTCTCATTTCGCCGGATGGCATACGAAGTGTTGCATATTTTCCTTCTTTCGCCATAAGCTGTGCACTGTTTCCTGCTGCACGAACGAGCTGTCCGCCGTGTCCAGGATAAAGTTCAATGTTGTGTACCAATGTACCAACAGGGATATCTTTGAGTTCAAGACAGTTTCCGACTCTTGCTTCTGCTGTCTCACCATTCATAACCTGCTGTCCGACTTTCAAACCAGCTGGTGCAAGGATATATGCTTTCTCGCCGTCTGCATAGCAGATCAATGCGATGTTTGCTGTTCTGTTTGGATCGTATTCGATGCTCTTAACTGTTGCAGGAATTCCATCCTTATTTCTCTTAAAGTCGATGATTCTATATTTTCTTCTAGAACCGCCTCCGCGATGTCTGACAGTGATCTTACCCTGTGCGTTACGTCCCGCATTTTTCTTAACGGAAGTTGTAAGGGATTTCTCCGGAGTTGATGCTGTGATTTCAGAGAAATCATATCCGGACATCTGTCTTCTAGAAGGTGTATATGGGTTAAATGTTTTAATTCCCATGAGTTACACTCCTTTCAATTCAATCAAATGTTTCTTATAAGCCTTCAAAAATTTCGATATCAGCGCTATCCTCTGTCAACTGAACGATAGCTTTCTTTCTCTTAGCAGTTTTACCTGTTGTCATTCCACGTCTGCGGTTTTTACCTTCGCAGTTCATTGTGTTGACTTTCGCTACTTTTGTACCAGCGAACATTTTTTCAACTGCTTCTTTGATCTGACTCTTTGTTGCCTCAGTGTGTACATAGAATGTGTATTTCTTCAATTCCATGCCAGCCATAGATTTCTCTGTGATAACTGGTTTTGAGATAATGTCATAATATTTCAAATCTGCCATTATGCGTACACCTCCTCGATTGCTGCAACTGCACTCTTTGTCAAGATGACATTGTCATATTTCAAAATGTCATATACATTGATGGAGTTTGCGAATACGCCTCTTGCGGTAGGAATGTTGCGAACAGAAAGTGTTGCATTTTTTCCTTCTTCCGCTACTACGATGAGCGCTTTTTTCTTATCTAAACCATTCAAAAGGGTTGTGATTGTCTTTGTCTTAGGAGCGTCAAATTCCATTCCTTCAACAACAACAAGTTTTCCCTCGTTTACTTTTGTTGTCAAAGCAGACTTGATTGCAGCTGCTTTTTCTTTTTTATTCATTTTGAATGAATAATCTCTTGGTGTTGGAGCAAATACAACTCCGCCGCCTTTCCACTGTGGAGCACGGATCGAACCCTGTCTTGCATGTCCGGTTCCTTTCTGTCTCCAAGGTTTTCTACCACCGCCACGAACTTCAGAGCGTGTTTTTGCTTTCTGTGTTCCCTGGCGTTTGTTAGCAAGTTGTAACACAACTGCCATATGAACCAAATGTTCATTTACTGGAGCAGCAAAGATAGAATCGTTCAATTCCATTTTACCTGTTTCTTTGCCTTCCATATTGTAAACAGATACGCTTGCCATCTGTGTCATCCTCCTTTCCGAAAAGTTATGCCTTAACGGATTCTTTAATAATAACAGTTGATTTCTTAGGTCCCGGTACTGCACCTTTTACCAAGAGAAGATTGTTTTCTGCATCTACTCTTACTACTTCAAGGTTCTGGATAGTAACCTTTACAGCACCCATCTGACCAGGCATTTTCTTGCCTTTAAATACTTAGCTAGGATCCGATGCGGAACCATTGGAACCTGCATGTCTATGGAATTTGGAGCCGTGACCCATAGGTCCTCTGGACTGTCCGTGACGTTTGATCGCGCCCTGGAATCCTTTACCTTTGCTTGTTGCTGTTACGTCAATCTTGTCACCGGCTTCAAAGATATCTGCTTTGATTTCCTGTCCTAATGTGTACTCCTCTGCACCGTCAAGTTTGAACTCTGTAACAAATCTCTTGTTGTCCACACCTGCTTTGGAGAAGTGTCCCTGCATTGGTTTATTGACGAGTTTCTCACGGATATCGCCATAACCAACCTGTACTGCACTGTATCCGTCTGTCTCTTCATTTTTGATCTGAGTTACATAAACCGGACCAGCTTCAAGCACAGTAACCGGTGTCAAAACACCGTCTTCGTTGAAAATCTGAGTCATTCCAACTTTTGTAGCTACGATAGCTTTTTTCATCTTTCTTTACCTCCTAAATTCTACAGCGGATCACTTTCATAATTGGTCGTTTCTCACAGGTAGAAACCTGATCCAAAAAGCGGAAAGTAATCATCCTAGATGGTTTTCCCTGATCCCGAACCGGAGGACCGCTTCCAACCTTAGGACCGGGGCACTATTTTCACCCCGTAGGTTTTACACCTTATCTTATATTAAATGAATTATTTCATTTTAATATCAATTGCAACACCAGCCGGCATTTCCAAACGGGATAATGCATCAACTGTTTTCTGTGATGGCTTAAGCACATCGATCAGTCTTTTATGAGTTCTCTGCTCGAACTGCTCTCTGGAGTCTTTATATTTATGAACGGCTCTCAGAATCGTAACAACTTCCTTCTTTGTAGGAAGAGGTACCGGACCGCTTACTTTTGCTCCTGTTTTCTTAATTGTATCAATCAGTTTGGCTGCTGCCATATCGATTAACTGATGATCGTATGCTTTTAAAATGATTCTCATTGTCTGCTGACTTGCCATAAAAAAAGCCGCCTCCTTTTCGTACTGAATTAATAATAGTTCGTACGACAAGTGGTGACTGTACACTCATCCGTGTGTGTCGTGCCGGTTCACACGAAAATGCCACATCGTGGCATACTTTCTCACACGTTTATCTGCTCTCTATCTGGCAGAAACTATGTTACGTACAGTGACTTGCCGTCAGGTTTACTGACCGTGATATGCTGATCTACGGTCTCTTGACATTCGCTCCACGGAAAACCCATCCATCGGATGGCAACCTCGCGCTTCTTCGCTATCATGTCACAGCAACTGCTATTATACACTAAGTTTTTGGGGAATGCAAGTACTTTTTTTATTTTTTACAAGCTATTTTTCATCGTTTTCAGATTTTGTAATTTAATAAGACAAGTTTGCGTAGCGTGGGCGCTTTCGCTCCAACAAACGCGCAAGGGTATCGGCATGCCAAACACGCATGCCTGATACCCGCGTGTTTATACCCACTTTCCGCAAACATGTCTTATCAAATTAACAATATTCAAAAAATGAAATAATTGCAAAAAACAAAAATGTACCCGCATTTTAGTATCTTGTAAAGAAGGCTGCCCCCTCGCTTCAATATTGTCAAGAGTGCAGCCTTCTTTTCTTCTTTTCTACTCTTCTGCTTTCTGTATTTCTACGATTGCATCCTTTTTCATAGGGATACGGCAGTTTTTGTTGTTTCCGAATTCTACGATCACAACATTATCGTCCGGCATGTCGATCACGACGCCATAAAATCCGCTTGTTGTCAGGATACTGTCACCTACAGCAAGACCACCGATCAATGCCTGATGTTCTTTTTCCTGTTTTTTCTGTGGTCGGATCGCAATCAGCCAAAATACACCGATGATAACTACGATATAAATAACCATTCCAACTGTTCCCATTTCTTTACCTCCTGGCTCTGTTACGAGACTTAGTATTCATTAGATTCCATCGAATCCAATTTTTTCTTTTTATATTCTTGAAAACGATTTTCTTCAATCGCATCGCGAATCTCACTCATCATTGTATTATAAAAATAAAGATTATGCAAGACCAATAATCGAAGTCCCAGCATTTCTTTTGCTTTGAGCAGGTGCCGGATGTAGGCACGCGAGTAGTGGCGGCACGCCGGACACTGACATCCTTCCTCGATTGGACGCTCATCCAGTTCAAAGCGTTTGTTCATCAGATTCATCTTTCCAAAGTTTGTATAGGCGTGTCCATGCCGGCCATTTCGCGCCGGATATACACAGTCGAAGAAATCCACACCGCGCTCGACACTTTCCAAAATGTTCGCTGGCGTTCCGACTCCCATCAGGTATCTCGGTTTGTTGTCCGGAAGATGTGGCACAACTTCATCAAGAATGTGATACATCTCTTCATGGCTCTCGCCGACAGCCAGTCCGCCGATGGAATACCCCGGCAGATCCAATTCGGAAATCCGCTGTGCATGCTCGATACGGATATCTTCAAATATTCCTCCCTGATTGATTCCAAAAAGCATCTGCTCTTTATTGATCGTATCCGGAAGGGAATTTAACCGGTTCATCTCGCGTTTGCAGCGTTCCAGCCAGCGTGTCGTACGCGCGACGGACGCTTCCATATACTCGCGTGTCGCCGGATGCGGCGCACATTCGTCAAATGCCATGGCGATCGTTGATCCCAGATTCGACTGAATCCGCATACTTTCTTCCGGTCCCATGAAAATCTTTCGGCCGTCAACGTGTGAATTAAAATAAACGCCTTCCTCTTTAATCTTGCGGAGCCCTGCTAAAGAAAACACCTGAAATCCACCGGAATCCGTGAGGATCGGGCGATCCCAGTTCATAAATTTGTGAAGTCCGCCCATTTTGCGGACGACATCGTCCCCCGGTCTCACATGAAGATGATACGTATTGGAAAGTTCTACCTGTGTTCCGATTTCCTTCAGATCCATCGTAGACACCGCCCCCTTGATCGCTGCGACAGTTCCTACATTCATAAATACGGGAGTCTGAATATCCCCATGTGGCGTGTGAAATGTTCCTCTCCGCGCTTTTCCCTCTCTGGCTTTTATCTCAAACATTGTCTTCTCCTTTATCTTTTTTTGGTGTCAATAAGATTGCGATACGAAGATAACCCCAAAGTACGATCGGAAGCAAAATAGATGCTCCGAGGCAGGCTTTAAACAATCCTGCTGCCCGCGGGGATGTCGTCAGTGCCGCAATCAGTGTAATAATATATAGTGCAAGTAAAAGAATAATACCCACCATCGCGATAACCCGGATGGATTTCGGATATCTGCTTTTTGTTTCTTTCTTATTGTCCGTCATTGTCTTCCTCACTTTCTCTGTGGATGCGTGTCAAATGCTCTTTCAGCCGTTTTTCATATCCTTGCTCTGACAGGTTGTAAAAATGTATGTCTTTGCAGGCATCCGGCAAATATTGCTGTCTGGCATAATGGTTTTTGTAATCGTGGGCATATTTGTAACCGATTCCATGTCCCAGTTTAGCCGCCCCTTTATAATGTGCGTCTTGCAAATAGGAGGGAATTTTGTAATCGGGATGTGCCTTCACAAATTCCATCGCACCGTCGATCGCCATAATCGCCGAATTGCTCTTTGGTGCGCACGCCACATACGTCGCCGCCTGTGCAAGGATAATCCGTGCTTCCGGCATGCCAAGCTGCATGACTGCCTGCGATGCCGCCGTCGCCACGACAAGTGCCTGCGGATCCGCATTGGACACGTCTTCCGCCGCACAGATCATGATGCGGCGCGCGATAAACCGGATATCTTCGCCGGCATAGAGCATCCGCGCCAGATAATATACTGCCGCATCCGGGTCGGATCCCCGCATACTTTTGATAAATGCGGAAATCGTATCGTAATGATTGTCTCCGGTCTTATCATAGCGGATCGTGCGCTTCTGGATACATTCCTGCGCCACTTCCAGCGTAATATGCACCTTTCCGTCCTCGCCGCGCGGTGTCGTGAGGACACCAAGTTCAATTGCATTGAGCGCCATGCGGGCATCTCCGCCGCTGATCTCAGCCAAAAAAGAAAGCGCCTCTTCATCCATCTCGGCATGATAACTGCCAAGTCCTTTTTCCACATCCGTAACCGCCCGCGTCAAAAGTGCCTTGATATTTTCTTTGGAAAGTGGATGCAGTTCAAAAATGATGGAGCGGGAAATCAACGCTCCATTTACCTCAAAATACGGATTTTCCGTCGTTGCCCCGATCAAAATGATCGTTCCGTCCTCGACAAAAGGAAGCAGATAATCCTGCTGGCCTTTATTGAAACGGTGAATCTCGTCGATAAATAAAATCGTCTTTTTGCCGTACATTCCGCGGTTTTCTTTGGCTTTTCCGACCACTTCTTCCATATCTTTTTTTCCGGCAGATGTCGCATTGATCTGTAAAAATTCCGCTTTTGTCGTCGCCGCGATCACTTTCGCAAGTGTCGTCTTACCTGTCCCCGGAGGACCATACAATAGGATAGAACTCAGTTTATCCGCCTTAATTGCGCGGTATAGTAATTTATCCTTCCCGATGATATGCTCTTGCCCCACCACTTCATCCAGTGTCGTCGGACGAAGGCGCGAAGCCAGCGGAGACTCTTTTTCTCTATTCATTTCATTCATATATTCGAGTAGATCCATATTTTACTTCCTCTATCTATCTTACATTTTCCACCGGTTTTGTCAACCAGTTCTTTTTCAAAGGCATCGATTTCCGTCTCAGGGACCTCATACGTAATCGACACATTTTCCCCATAATCGACATTTTCTTCTTTTAATTCTCTGGCAGCTGCCAGATATTGGATTTTACCAAGATCCACATAATCCGTGGCAATTGTCATACGATACCCGACTTCCTTCTGACGGATCTCGCAGTTTTCAAGCGCTTCTTTTGTCGCCGCTGAATATGCCCGCACAAGACCGCCGGTTCCAAGCAGCGTACCGCCAAAATATCTCGTCACGACAGCAAGCGCATCGTGCACCCCGGCTCCGACAAGCAGGTCTAACATCGGCCGCCCCGCAGTTCCCGACGGCTCACCGTCATCGCTGCAGCGCTCCACTTCATTTTTTTCACCGAGTACATATGCGAAACAATGGTGTCTGGCATCATAATGTTTTTTCCGGATCTGATTTACGATATTCTGTGCTTCTTCCTCCGATCCGATGGGATAGATTTCTCCGATAAACCGGGATTTCTTTTCAATTACTTCGGCACTTCCGCCCTGATATATCATCTTTATCGCTTCTGGCATTTCCATTATCCTTTCGCCCCTTTTACAATAGTGTACTAATTTTTCTTTCCCTTTGCAAGACTTTTTGGTATACTATAAGAAAAGGATTGAATAAAAATTCAGAAAGGAAGGATATTTTCTATGAATTTCAGCCGAAGAAATACGGTTGAGCGGGCAAGAAAATTAAAATCACCTGCCACTCACCGTTTGAATAAATGCAAAGTTATGGCACTAAGAGTTGTTCTCATCTCGCTGGTCGTTATCGCCGCTGTCGCACTCAGTGGCGTGTCCGGCATCGTAAACGGACTGATGGAAACCGCTCCAAGCATTGACACCATCAATGTCATCCCGGACGGTTATGCGACCACTATATTAAACAGTAAGGGGAAGACCATTCAGACGCTCGTAGGAAAAGAGGCAAACCGTCAATATGCGACGCTCGATACCATTCCAAAGCACCTGCAAAATGCTTTCGTTGCTATCGAAGACGAACGTTTCTGGGTTCACGACGGAATCGATCTGCAGGGAATTTTCCGTGCGACATTCAGCGGACTGTCCAATGGCGGAGAATTTCATCAGGGTGCCAGTACGCTCACACAGCAGCTATTAAAAAATCAGGTTTTCAACGGGGGCGAAGAAACGACTTTTGCTCAAAAACTGGAACGAAAAGTGCAGGAACAGTACCTCGCCATCCAGCTCGAAAACCGTCTGACGAAAGAGCAGATCCTCGAGTATTATCTGAACACGATCAATCTCGGACAGAATACACTCGGCGTTCAGGCAGCTGCCAAACGCTATTTTGACAAAGATGTATCGGAACTTACCATCTCGGAATCCGCCGTGCTCGCTGGAATTACGCAGAACCCCGCCGGCTACAATCCGATTACACATCCAAAACGAAATGCCAAAAAACGGACAACCATTCTTTCTTATATGAAAGATCAGGGATATATCACTTCCGATGAATATGACAAAGCCATGAAAGACAAAGTATATGCCCGCATCAAAGCCGTAAATAAAGAAACTACCGCCACGCAGACGACGACTTCTTATTTTACGGACGCTTTGATCGATCAGGTCATTTCAGATATGAAAAATGAACTTGGTTACACAGAGACTCAGGCCTACAACGCTCTTTACCGCGGCGGACTCACAATTTATACCACGCAGGATGCTTCGATCCAGAAAGTCTGCGACAATGTGATCAACAATCCTTCGTATTATCCGGCAGGATCCACGTATCAGCTCAGTTACCAGCTTACCGTAACCGATGCCGAAGGGGTTGCCCACAATTACAATGCCGGAACGATGAAAAACTGGTTTGCCAAGAAGAAAAAGAAAAAAATCCCTCTTTATTATACGGATAAAAAGAAAGCGAATCAGTATATTAAAGTATACAAAAAAGCAATGTCAAAAGGCACCGGATGCCAAGTGGAGGGCGAAAAGATTGATTTTGTCATCCAGCCACAGGTTTCCTTTGTTGTGATGGATCAGACGACAGGACAGGTCAAGGCCATCTGCGGCGGCCGTGGAAAAAAGACAGCCAGCCGTACTCTGAACCGCGCCAGCACGTCGCTTCGTCAGCCGGGTTCCACGTACAAGATCCTTTCCACGTATCTGCCTGCTCTCGACACTTCCGGCATGACACTGGTTACCCAGCAAAAAGACGAGCCATATTATTATCCGGGCACGAAGCGTCTTATCAGAAACTGGTATCGCGGATACCGCGGCACCGTAACGATCCGCAAAGCGATCGCCGATTCCATGAATGTGATCGCCGTCAAAACATTGGAGCAGGTAACCCCGAAAGTTGCCTATGACTATTTGTTAAATCTTGGATTTACTTCTCTTGTAGAAAGTTATACGGATGCAAGCGGTAAGATTTACAGTGACATTTCCCTGCCAATGGCACTCGGCGGTCTGACAAAAGGAGTTTCAAACCTCGAACTGACCACCGCTTTCGCGAGCGTTGCCAATGGCGGTGTCTACAATAAAGCGACATTTTACACAAAGATCGTTGACCACGATGGCAATGTTCTGCTCGACAAAACACCGGTTGTCACAAAGACGCAAAATAAAAAAGGCGAGGACATAACGGTCGTCACAACGTCTTCGAGCAAACAGGTTATGAAAGATTCGACGGCATATTTGCTCACGAGTGCAATGCAGGATGTCGTAAATTCAGGTACCGGAACCGCCGTAAAACTGCGCGGGATCAACGTGCCGGTTGCCGGAAAGACCGGAACTTCCACCGGAAATAAAGACTTGTGGTTTGTCGGCTATACGCCATATCTTACTGCCGGAATCTGGGGCGGGTATGACGCCAGCGAAAAGCAGAGCAATACGACCTACCACAAAGCGATCTGGAAAGCGATTATGGAAAAATTAAGCAAAAAGCATAAAGATGAGAAAGCGAAATTCACGATGCCGTCTTCCGTCGTTTCTGTGCGGATATGCACCGTATGCGGAAAACCATTGGCTGAAAACCACTACAGTTCCCAAAGCAAAAAGGAATATTTCGCCAAGGGAACTGTACCGGAAGAAACGTGTTCAATTCATTGATAATTGTAACTATTCAGGACTCCCCACCGCCTTTACAGTGGCCCTGAATAGTTACAATAAATTTATATATCGTTCTACTGCATCCTGCCAAGCCGGGAGCAGGGAAAAACCGTTTGCGACGAGTTTTTCTTTGCTCATCCGGCTGTTTTTCGGCCGTTTTGCCTTTACCGGAAATTCTCCGCTTTTCACCGGTGTCACGGAAACGTTGTCCATGCCGGCGGCGCGGAAGATTTCTTTGGCAAATTCGTACCAGCTGCAGATTCCTTCGTTGGTCGCATGGTAAGCACCATAGCGGTCGCTTTCGATCATATCGACAAGCAGTCTCGCAAGATCATACGTATAGGTTGGCGATCCGATCTGGTCATCCACCACTTTCACCGCGCCATTTTCACGCCCGAGGCGGAGCATGGTCTTGATGAAATTATTGCCATTGATTCCAAATACCCAGGAAATGCGGACAATAAAATATTTTTCCACATACTTTTTGAGTGCCAGTTCTCCGTCATACTTGCTCTGTCCGTAGGCATTGAGTGGCGAAGCCTCATCATCCGGCTCCCATGGTCTCTCGCCGTCGCCGGAAAAGATGTAATCGGTACTCAGATAAAGCATTTTGCAATCCAATTTTTTACATATTTTAGCAATATTCTCTGTGCCGTCCACATTGACTCTGCGACAGATTTCGATGTCTTCTTCTGCGCGGTCGACGGCGGTATAGGCACCGCAGTGAATGACTGCATCCGGCTGCACTTCTGTCATGACACGTTCTACGGCTGCCGCATCGGTAATATCCATCTCGTCGATATCCACGCCGACTGCCTCATGTCCGCGTTTTTGCAGTTCACGCACAACATCGTAGCCTAACTGTCCTTTGACTCCGGTTACTAAAACTTTCATTCTGCCAGTTCCTTTCCATACATTTTATCAAAATAATTCGCGTACTCGCCGCTGATAATATTCTGCCACCATTCTTTGTTATCAAGATACCACTGAATCGTCTGTTTGATTCCTGTCTCAAATGTGTATTTTGGTTTCCATCCAAGTTCTGTCTCCAATTTCGTCGGATCGATCGCATAGCGGAGATCGTGTCCCGGACGATCGGTAACAAATTCGATCAGACTTTCCGGCTTATCGAGTGCTTTCAAAATCGTCTTAACGACTTCCAGATTCGTACGCTCATTGTGGCCTCCGACATTGTAAACTTCGCCGACACGCCCTTTGTGAAGAATCAGATCAATGGCTTCGCAGTGATCCGATACATGGAGCCAGTCACGCACATTTTCACCTTTTCCATAAACCGGAAGTTTTTCATCTGCCAGCGCACGGGAAATGATAAGCGGAATCAATTTCTCCGGGAAGTGATATGGTCCGTAGTTATTTGAACAGCGGGAAATCGTCACCGGCAGTCCATAAGTACGGTGGTAAGCAAGCACGAAAAGGTCAGCACTTGCCTTGCTTGAAGAATATGGGCTGGATGTGTGAATCGGCGTATCTTCGCGGAAAAAGAGGTCCGGTCTGTCAAGTGGCAGATCGCCGTACACTTCATCGGTAGATACCTGATGATAACGTTTTACTCCGTATTCTTTGGACGCATCCAAAAGTACCTGGGTTCCGAGCACATTGGTCTGCACAAAGATTCCCGGGTCTGTGATGGAACGATCCACGTGGCTTTCCGCTGCAAAGTTCACAACTATATCCGGGCGTTCTTTTTCAAACAGATCCATGATAAATTTGCGATCTGCGATATCACCGCGGACAAATTTATAATTTGGTTTATTTTCAACCGGTTTCAATGTTTCGAGGTTTCCGGCATAAGTCAGAAGATCGAGATTAATGATCTCGTAGTCCGGATATTTATTCACCATGTGATGTACAAAGTTACCTCCGATAAATCCGGCACCGCCGGTTACAATAATTTTCATCGTTTTGTTTCCTCCATTTTTCTATATCTCTATTATAAACCATGACGTATGGTAACAGTCAACATTTTTTTACCTTTTTTGCTTCTTTCTTTTCTCCTGCCGCCGTGCACGCGGCTTTCCAGCTGGTTTCCCACGGTCCTTCTCATTCTTTTTACCGCTCTTTTTCTCGCTCCACGGTCTCGGTGGAATCAGACATTTTTTGTCGAATCCGATAAGATCCGTTCGTCCCAGTTTTAAAAGGGCTTCTTTTACCAACGCATAATTTTCCGGCTTGCGGTATTGGATCAGAGCGCGCTGCATCTCTTTTTCATGACGTTTCTTCGGCACATAGACCGGCTGCATCGTGCGGGGATCAAGGCCGGTATAGTACATACACGTGGAGATGGTCGCCGGTGTCGGATAAAAGTCCTGCACCTGCTCCGGCATATAGCCGAGATCCCGGACGTATTCGGCAAGTTCCACCGCCTCTTTCAACGTCGACCCCGGGTGCGACGACATCAGATAAGGCACCGCATACTGCTGCTTTCCGGTCAGCCGGTTCACTTTGGCATAACGTTTTAAAAAGTTTTCGTAAACCTCATTTTTCGGTTTTCCCATCGCGTCAAGGACGGCATCCGATACATGTTCCGGCGCTACACGCAGCTGACCGCTGATATGGTACTCGCACAATTCCTTCAAAAACGTATCTTTCGCATCCGCCATCACATAATCAAAACGGATTCCCGAACGCACAAAAACTTTCTTCACTTTCGGAAGTTTCCTCAACTTTCGTAACAATTCGACATAATCTTTGTGGTCTACATTCAAGTTATTACATGGTTTCGGAAATAAACATTGTTTGTTTTTGCAGACCCCGAATTTCATCTGCTTGTCGCAGGCCGGCTTCCTGAAATTTCCGGTCGGTCCACCCACATCGTGGATATATCCTTTGAATTCCGGATCTTCCGTCATTTGCTTTGCTTCCCGCAGGATGGAGTCATGACTTCTCGCCTGCACGATGCGCCCTTGATGAAACGTCAGCGCACAGAAACTGCAGCCGCCAAAGCACCCGCGGCAGCTCGTCAGACTGAACTTAATTTCTTGAATCGCCGGTACACCGCCCTGCTTTTTGTAACTCGGATGGTAGGTTCCCATATACGGGTAATCGTAAATGTCATCCATTTCCTGCATCGTAAGCGGTTTGGCCGGTGGATTCTGCACGACAAGGACTTTTCCCGGATAGCGCTCGACCAATGTTTTTGCCGTAAACGGATCCGTATTTTCGTACTGCTTCATAAAACTCTCGGCGTATTTTTTCTTCTCAGCCACCGATTCCTCGAAATCAGGAAGTTCCATGCTGTCATAAATCTCTGCGCCCTCTTTCGTGCGGTAGACCGTTCCTGCGATATATGTAATATCTTTCACATCCATGCCACTCGCCAGTGCATCGGCGATTTCCAGCATACTATGTTCTCCCATTCCATACGAGATAAGATCTGCCCCCGCATCAAGCAGAACGGACCGTTTCACCTTATCTGACCAGTAATCGTAATGCGATAAGCGCCGTAAACTTGCCTCGATCCCGCCTAAGACAATCGGCACGTTTTTGTATGTACGACGGATCAGATTCGAATAAACGACCGTCGCGTAATCCGGCCGTTTTCCCGATACACCCCCTGGTGTATACGCATCCTGATGACGTCGCTTTTTATTGACCGTATAGTGATTTACCATGGAATCCATATTTCCTGCACACACCAAAAAAGCGAGTCTGGGCTCGCCAAGCACGGTAATACTCTTGTCGTCTTTCCAGTCCGGCTGCGAGATAATCCCCACTTTGTAGCCATACGCCTCCAAGTGACGGCTGATGATCGCCGGTCCAAACGACGAATGATCGACATAGGCATCTCCGATCACAAAGACAAAATCGCACTGATCCCATCCCCGTTCTTTCATATCTTTTTTGGATATCGGCAAAAATGCTTTTTCCATGGGTTCCTCCTTAAAGTGAAAAAGGCCAGAAAATGTCTGACCTTTTTATATGATACCAAATTGACTGACTTTTCCTGTCAAATCCGGATTTTATTTCAAAAATTCTACAGCTGCTTTCTCGATTGGAAGCCCTTCTTTGTAACGGCTGATAAATTCGTCAAAGCCTTTTACGTCTGCCGGATCCGGTTTTTCTTCCACACCTTCAAAGCCGGCAAATACTTTCTTTTCGAGATAATCGTCGAGTGTCTGGCCTTCTTCCTTATTTTTCATATAAGCGGCAAGAAGGGCAATTCCCCAGGCACCACCTTCTCCTGCTGTCTCCATAACGGAAACCGGCGCATTCATCGCTGCTGCCATGATCTTCTGTCCGACTCCTTTGGTCTTAAACAAACCGCCATGTCCGAGAATACGGTCTACTTTCACGCCCTCTTTTTTGAGCAGAATATCAAGTCCGACTTTCAATGCACCAAGTGCCGTAAACAAGTTTACACGCATAAAGTTTGCCAAATTGAATTTACTGTCCGGTGTACGAACAAACATTGGACGGCCTTCATTGAAACCGGTAATATGCTCACCGGAAAAATAATTGTACGCAAGGAGTCCGCCACAGTCGTCGTCTCCTTCCAATGCTTTATTGTAAAGAGTTCCAAACAACTGATTCATATCGACTTTCATGCCAAAACTCTCTGCAAATTCTTTAAACAAATTGACCCACGCATTCAGATCGGAAGTACAGTTGTTACAATGTACCATTCCGACGAGATTTCCGGTTGGTGTCGTAACAAGGTCAATTTCTTCGTAAACTTCTTTCAGTTCTTTTTCCAATACGATCATCGCAAACACCGAAGTTCCGGCAGATACATTACCCGTGCGGACCGCCACGCTGTTTGTCGCTGCCATACCGGTTCCGGCATCTCCCTCCGGCGGACAGAGCGGGATTCCTGCTTCCAGATTTCCCGAAGGATCCAACAATTTTGCTCCTTCTTCCGTCAGCACTCCTGCCTGTTCTCCGGCAACAAGAACTTTCGGGAATATATCATGCAAGGTAAAGGAATATCCCTTTTTCTTTGCCTCTTCGTCAAATATTTTTACGCGTTTTTCATCCCAGTCTTTTGCTTCGCAATCGATCGGGAACATTCCGGATGCCTCACCGATACCAAGCACTTTTTCACCGGTCAGTTTCCAATGAATATAGCCGGCAAGTGTCGTCTGGAACGCAATATTTTTCACATGTTCCTCGCCATTTAACATCGCCTGGTACAAGTGTGCGATGCTCCATCGCTGCGGAATGTGATAAGATAACAATTTTGTCAGTTTTTCCGATGCTTCTTCTGTAATCGTATTTCTCCATGTGCGGAACGGAACGAGCAATGTGCCCTCCGCATCAAATACCATGTAACCATGCATCATGGCACTGAATCCAATGGCTCCCGTCTTTTTCAGAACAACTCCGTATTTTTCTTTTACATCTTCTTCCATCTTCGCATAACTGTCCTGAAGTCCTGTCCAGATATCCTCCAGAGTATACGTCCATATACCGTCTTCCAGACGGTTTTCCCAATCATGGCTTCCCGATGCGATCGGTGAATTGTCCTCTGCCGTCAAAACGGCCTTAATTCGTGTCGAACCAAATTCAATTCCTAATGATGTTGTGCCATTCTCAATAGATGCAAGTATTTGTTGTGTTGTCAGACCCATGGCTGTCCATCCTCCTTTTAGTCGTTTAGTGTAAGTGATTTATTTTTCTTTAATGATGCCATCATACCTTTTGCCGCTGCCGAATAGTATTTCTTGGACGCAGTCGGATAGGTAAGCTGGAAAGCGATCTCACCGTTTTTGATGAATACATAGCAGTACTGAATGGTATTTTTTCCCATTTTATAACTATAACTGCATTCTGTCTTTGTCGCCTTTTTTACATTGATTTTTCGATTTTTCTTTGCCGTCGCTACGACAGTCTTTCCGCTTCTCTTGCCGGTCTTTCCATAAGAATTCCAAATGGTCGCCTTTGCTTTTCCATCTTTGGAAAACAGTTTGGTACCATCTCCGGAACCATAATCCGCACGCTGAAAGGTAGTCGGATATTTAACCGTATACGTAAAGCGGGTATTGGTGTACGTTGCATATTTTACGACTGCTGCCTGTGCATCCATCGCCGGAACAGCTGCTAACATCGTTACTACAGTTGCAATTGCGATTACTTTTTTCAAAATATGTTTCATGATAAAGACCTCCTTTGTTCTTTTTATAGTGTTTATCGGTTCAAATTTATAAAAAGTTTATACTTTTTTCAATTTCTTTTAAAAACCGGGACGGAGATTCCTCTTTCTGAAACCGCTGCTTGACATATGAGAGATATAAATGCTCCCTCGCCCGTGTCATAGCAACGTACATTAATCTTCGTTCTTCCTCAATCTGCCCGTCTTCGACGGATTTACGGTAAGGGATCATCCCTTCGTTCGCATCGGGAATAAATACAATATCAAATTCAAGACCTTTGGCGCTGTGCATCGTCATCAATGCCACTCCCGGCTTGTCATCCGGGCTTTTCTGCCTGCCTTGTTTCTGTTTTCGCTCTTCTAACTGTTTTCCATATTCTTCAATATGCGAAAACCACGATTCAAAATCGTTATAACCGGAAGCATCTTCGCGAATCTCTTCTACGATTTCCTCCCAGTCTTTTACATTGACACCGCGCTCAGCCGCATATTCGGCAAGAAAATTTTTATATCCCACCGTATGATAAAGGTAGTCGATTGCACTATATGGTGTCATCTGTTTCATGGCAAATAAGTCGTTCTGCAGATCATTGATCCGCTCGCACATATATGCCTTGTCGCGGTAATAATCATACAAGCTGCCAAAGGTAACCGGTTCCGTCGTAAAAGCCGCACGGCTTAAATACCGCTTTGGCCGGTTCGCCACTTTCAGAAACAGATTTCTGGAACGGTCGCCCATCGCCATTTTCATATAACTTAGCACATCTTTGGCAACCCAGTGCTCAAATATATTCTGAATGGAGTCTTTCATCACAAACGGAATGTTGTACTCCATAAATTTTCTTGAAAAAATGTTCATCTGCCGCGCCGTCCGAAACAAAAGTGCAATCTGCTCCGGCGGTGTACCCTGCTCCATCGCCTGCTGTATTTTTTTTGCAATGGCCTCTGCCTGCGCCGCAGGTGTCTGATACATCGCGACGTGAACCAGTTCACCCGAGCCTTTCATCGCAAGCAGCTTTTTGTCGTACCGTTTTTTATTGTGCCTGATCAGTGCCGTCGCCGCCCGCAGAATCTGACTTGTACACCGGTAATTTCCACCGATGGTAACCCGTTCCAAGGATTTATACTGTTTTGGAAAGGACAGCATAATATCCGGTCTTGCCCCGCGGAATCCATAAATGGACTGATCGTCATCGCCGACAATAAACAAATTGTTTTCCGGCTGTGCCAGCATCTGAATCGTCGCGTACTGCAATCGGTTGATGTCCTGAAATTCATCGATCAAAATGTACCGGAATCGTTTCTGCCAGCCAGCCAGTATATCCGGCCTTGCACGAAACAATTCGTAGGTATAACAAACCATGTCATCAAAATCCAAATAATGGTTTTTCTGCACCCGGCTTTGATATCCTTCATAAATCTGCCGGAATATCGCCTCCGGGCAGCTCGCCGAATAATAATTTTCGACTTCAATGCCCTCGCCCTTGATTCGGCTGATCTCTTTTTCGATCTCTTCCAGAAATTCGGAACGATCCTCGATATCATCGTATTCCGTCTCCATCAGGGCTTCTTCCAAAAATCGGTATTTCAAACGCTGCGACAAAATATCTTTCGCCTCATAATGATAGGCATTGCGCAGAACCTGAAAAAACAGCGAATGAAAGGTTCCAAACCGAACCGGAAGTCTCCTGCCGTCTGTGATTTTCTCAAACCTCTCCCGCATCTCGACGGCAGCGGCCTTTGAAAATGTCACGACTAAAATCTGCGCAGGATTTACTCCCTCTTTTTCAATCAGTTTCTTTACCCGGTGCGTGATAACCGTCGTTTTTCCGGCTCCCGGGCCGGCAAGTACCATCATCGGCCCATCGACATGATCGATCGCAGTCTGCTGTTCCTTACTGTGCTTCATTAAGCAGTTCAATTCCCTTTCTAATACGCGCAAGCGATTCTTCTTTCCCAATTATTTCCATAATCTCGTACGCGCCACCCGGTGTCATCTGTTTTCCGGACACTGCTGTACGAAGTGGCCAAAGTGCCTGTCCGTTTTTGCAGCCTTTTTCTGCCACATAATCCATCGCTACTTTTTCGATGGCAGGAATGGAATAATCGTCAAGCGCCTCGTAAAGTGGAAGCATTTCTTTCAAAACTTCCAGCGAATTTTCTGAATTTGTCTTCATTTTCTTATGCGTATACATCGCAATGTCGTACTCCGGCAATTCCTCAAAGAAGTCAATCTTCTCTGTAATGTCTGGAAATACTTCGATTCTTGTCTTTACAAGATCCGCAATTTTCTTCAGATCCAAATCTTTTTTGATTGTCTTTTTGATCACCGGCAATGCATACTCATAATACTTGTCATTGTCCATCGCTTTGATGTACTCGCCGTTCATCCAGCTCAATTTCTTCATATCAAATACCGCCGGCGATTTATTGATACGATGGTAGTCAAATGCTTTTACAAGTTCTTCCAGACTAAAAATCTCGCGGTCCTCTGCCGGACTCCAACCAAGCAGTGCCACATAGTTCACAACGGCCTCCGGCACATATCCGAGTTCCATCAGATCCTCGAACGAAGAGGCTCCGTGACGCTTGGACAATTTTTTATGATTCTCGTCTGTGATCGTAGGACAATGCACGTAAACCGGAATATTCCAGCCAAATGCCTGGTATAAACGATTATACTTCGGTGCACTGGAAAGGTACTCATTTCCACGTACCACATGCGTAATTTCCATCAAATGGTCATCGATTACATTGGCAAAGTTATACGTCGGATAACCATCCTGCTTGATCAATACCATATCATCAAGTTCTTCATTTGGTGCTGTAATCGTGCCATAGATAACATCGTCAAAGGAAGTCTCACCCTCTGTCGGATTATTCTGGCGGATGACATAAGGCACTCCTGCTGCCAGTTTTTCCTCTATTTCTTCTTTGGAAAGGTGCAGACAATGCTTATCGTACTTCGCTGCTGCCTCGCCGCGCTCCTCTGCTTCTTTATGCAGTCCTTCCAGACGCTCTTTGGTACAGAAACAATAGTACGCTTCGCCTTTTTCCACCAACTGTTTTGCATACTCAAGATACATTCCGGTTTTCATTCTCTCACTCTGAACATACGGACCATATCCACCATCTTTATCCGGTCCCTCATCATGCTCCAGCCCGGTTTCTTTCATGGTTTTATATATCAAATCCAAAGCTCCTTCCACGAAACGCTCCTGGTCGGTATCCTCGATACGAAGCAGGAAATCTCCGCCCTCGTGCTTTGCGATCAAATACGCATATAATGCTGTTCTCAAATTTCCAACATGCATCCGTCCGGTAGGACTTGGTGCAAATCTTGTACGAATTTTTTTCATCTCATCGAATCCTCTCTAAAACTTTAACTTTATTCAGCAACTATTCAGGATGTAATATGTGGAAATCAATGGATTGTCGTGCTTGCACGTAAGAGTCTTCGATTTCCCTATATTTAGATCCTAATAGAGCTCCGCCCCATATAGAAGTATTTTCCGCCTTGCAAAGTCGGAAAGAACACGAAGTGTTCGAAATTCGAATGTGTGGTCGGATTGTCCTGAATCGTTACTATCATAAATAAGGGCAAAATGCCCCTTACTCTCTATTCTTTTATTATAAATAGAAAATCTTGGTTTGTAAAGGCTTTTTTGAGGAGCTGACCATCGAAAGCGTAGCTTTCGATTCTTATGTCAGCGACGACCTGCCGCAGCTGCCGGCCTTGCTGACGTCAGTCAGCAACTCTATTGCCGGTAGCGTCTTGCCGCCGAGCCTGGGGCGAGGGGGCGCTTCCTTATGCGAAGGGGCGTTTCCTTATTGATGACCGGATGCTGCTTCCGGAAAACGCAAAGGCATAGAACCCGTAATGGGGCTATGCCTTTGTGCTTATTCTGGCATTCATTTTTAGTTAGTGCGGGTTATTTACCTAATACAGTTTTTCTCATAATAAAAATCTGTTAGTTAAACTTTTTCAAATTTTGCTACTTCATCCGATAAATCTTCCGAAAGGTTCTTATTTTCGTCCGCCTGCACTGTAATTGCTGAAATTGCTGTTACAAGTTGTGATATCTCTTGTGCTACGTTTGTAACACCTTTTGCAGATTCTTCAATTGCTATAGAAATGTTATTGATACCTTCATTCATATCATTCATTGTACCTAAGCTATCTTTTGACTTAACTGCAAACTCGTTAAATGTATTACTTGCCTGATCAGAATCAGCATCATAATTTCCAATAATTTTTACAAAGTTGTCATAATCAAGTGCTACCTTTTCATCTACAAAACGAATCATTTCCGTTGCATTTGCAGACAAATTGTTTACTGCCTCAATAACTTTTCCACTGATTTCCTGAATATTGTTTGCTGTCTCACGTGAACTATCTGCAAGCTGTCTGATTTCATCTGCAACAACGGCAAAGCCCCTGCCTGCTTCCCCTGCTCTTGCTGCTTCAATCGATGCATTAAGTGCTAGAAGATTTGTCTGTGTTGCGATATTTAAGATATTTTCTGTAAGTTTTTCAATTTCATTTACAGACTTAGATGCTTCTACTGCCTCCGCGACATCCTTTTGAATGCCATCAAATGTTTCTACTGTTTTTTCTTTTGATGCAATCGCTTCTTTATAGCTATTTTCTGCAATAAGCTTCACTTCATGCAACTTCATTGCAGAGTTCTTAGCATCCTCATTCATGCCTGCCATTTTCTCTAGCAGATTATTACATCCTTGGGCTAAATCATATAGAGAAGCAGATACCTCTTCCATGGATGCTGCAAGTTCTTCCGATGTTGCACTCACATTGGATGCACTCATATTTGAAGATTTCGCCTCATTTTGTACAAGATAGGAAGATTTTTTCATATCTTTTGATACACTCTGAATCTTTACCATAAGATTTTGTAATGTTTCAATAAAATGGTTGACACCATTTGCAAGCTGACCAATTTCATCACTGGTTTCATCAAATACTCTTAACGTAAGATTACCCTGTCCTGATTCTATACCTAAAATGATATCATCCAAATCATTCTTTGCTCTTTTTGCTGGACGAACAATGGACTTATTAATAACAATCGAAAGAAGTACGATTACAATAATATCAGCTGCCACAAGTGCAAGATCAAAAATGATGCTTCCATTTATTCTGTAGTTGCTATGTCTGATGGCTTCTGCCACTTCTCCTTTTGCTGTTTCAAAAACCGCGGTATCATTATTTTCCACTGCTTCTTCATATTGTTCAAACTGTTCTATAAGCACATTATTCTTTTCTCGAATAGCTTGTAATGCCATTAAATTCAAGGCTGTAATCAAAACTGCAAAAAAGCCTACAGACACTAACATTGTTACTAACTTTTTACCCAAGTTCTTTCTCTTTTTCATGTTTATTTTCCTTCTTTCTGCGAAAGGCACCAATGCGTTATGTTTTGGAATTTTTTACTACCATTCTACCCCCCCTACAAAATTTTGTCAATACCTTATTCTCTTTTGAATTTCCCCATTTTTTTCAGAAAGTAAATCATCTGCAAAATAAAAAAGCAAAAACACTGCACTAATGTTATAATTAAATCACGACAAAATAAATAAAACAAAGGAGTGTTTTTGCATGATTAATTATAACAGATTAGGATATGAAATTAAACGGGATTTAGCAAATTTCTCAGAAAAAATTTCAAATGGATTGAAACGACCACAAAGCAAATTTCTTTTACAGATGATTTATGGTATTTTAGCCGGAAACAAACTTCATTTGAGCGAAATTGCCCGCTCTTTAAACGAAAATATTACACTTAAGAAAACCATTGACAGACTTTCAAGAAGCAACTGACACTGGCTGAATGCTTTGCTGGATTGGGTTTCAAGTGATAGCGGTTTGAAAAATGGGGAAACTCAAATAACCGGAAGCCCTCCTACAAAAACAGCATTAAACATTGCATAACCTGTCTTCTTCCTTTATAATAAAATTGACACGATATCTTGTTGATCATTTACAAGCAGGGGGATATAAACTTATGGATTTTAATACGAAACTAAATGAATATATTAAAACACTAAATTGCACTGCAAAAGACTTGTCTGAATACTCCGGTTTATCTGCTGCTACGATAAGCCGTTATCGTTCCGGCTCGCGTATTCCGGAATCCGGATCACAAAACTTTTCAAATTTGGTTAAGGGGATTGTTAAAATCGCTGAAGAAAAAGCCATTACCGGCATTACAATGGAATCCGTAGCGGATGACCTTTTGCCTTTTATCAAAACATCCGACATTGATATGGATAAATTTCAGGCAAATTTGAATCTTTTGTTAAATACATTGTCTGTCAATATTTCAGAGCTTTCGAAGGTCTTAAATTATGATGCTTCTTATATTTCGCGAATCCGAAACGGGAAACGTCAGCCTGCTGATCCGCAGGAATTTGCCTGTGGCATTTCCGCTTTTATTGCTCATCACTATCAAAAACCTGAGCAGAAAGAAGTTGTTGCAAATCTTATACACTGCAGTACTGACGATCTGGCAGATTCCATTCAATTTCAGAAAGTACTGTCTCAATGGCTTACCCATGAAGCACCTGCCTTAAAAAATCAGATGATGGATTTTCTGGAAAAAATAGATTCGTTTGATCTGGAAGAATATATCCGGGTAATCCGGTTTGACAAACTAAAAGTTCCTTCCTTTCCTTTTCAGCTTCCCACATTCAAAAATTATTGGGGATTATCGGAAATGAAAAACAGTGAATTGGATTTTTTAAGGGCGACTGTTCTCTCTAAGTCCGGCGAACCGGTCATAATGTATAGTGACATGCCACTCACTGAAATGGCAAAAGACACTGAATTTGCCAAAAAATGGATGTTTGGCATGGCTATGATGTTAAAAAAAGGGCTTCACTTAAACCAAATTCATGACTTAAACCGCACTTTTGAGGATATGATGTTAGGCTTGGAAAGCTGGATTCCTATGTATATGACTGGCCAAATCTCACCTTATTACTTTAAGCAGCCACAAAACAGCCCGTTCTCGCATCTTTTGAAAGTCTCCGGAAGTGCCGCATTAACCGGGGAGGCAATCCGTGGATATCATAATGAGGGAAAATATTATCTGACAAAAAATAAAGAAGAGATTGCTCACTACCAAAAATATGCAGAGCGGCTGTTGTCAAAAGCATCTCCTCTTATGGAAATTTACCGCAAAGAACACTCCCGGATTTTTCATCATTTTTTGGAATCGACTTCTGAAACTCCGGGAAACAGATACCGCATTTTGTCTTCTTTCTCTTTATACACGGCGAGCGAACCCTTTATCCGGCAGCTGCTAAAGCACAATCAGATTTCCGATAAAGAGCAGACGCAGATTCTTCAATACGCTGCCGCGCAACGTGAGACTGCAAGTAAAATTCTATCTCACAGCCGTATTACAGAAGAAATCCCTCTGCTGAAAAGGGAAGAATTTGAAAAACATCCGATAACCTTGTCCCTTTCCGGAATGTTTTACGAAAAAGATATTTTTTATACCTGGGAAGATTATCAGGAACATTTACAATTAATGCGCCAATATAGTAAAGCTCATCCGCAGTACACAATGATTGAGGATCCTTCTTCCGCATTTCGTAATATACAGATTTACATTCTTGAGGGAAAATGGGTGCTGGTGTCTAAAAATAAAACACCGGCAATCCATTTTCTGATTCAGCACCCCAAGATGCAAACGGCCTTTGAAAATATGATCATTCCCATTATTGAAGACGAAAGACCGATACATTAACCCCTCTGTTTCTGACGGTTACTTTACTTTTACAGAACGCATTTTACTCCATGAAGAATAACTCTTTGTGGAGTTTTCCTTGTCGTTAACAATCCGATATGTTCTGATTTTTACATAATATTTTCTCTTTGACTTTAGTTTGTTAATCTGTTTACGTACTGTTTTTTTATTTGATACCGTAACTGTTTTGACTTTTTTAAACTTAGAAGATAGGCTGTATTGTATTTGATAACCGGCTATATCTCCTCCTAGTTTTTTCCATTTTACAGTGATTTTTTTCTTCCCGGCTTTCAGTTTTACGATTTTCGTTCCTTTTGGCTTAACAATATCTGTCTTTTTCACCGTTTCACTAACCTGCACCGGAACGATTTGTGGCGTTTTTACTTCTTCTTTTGTTTTTTCTTCCTTCTGAACATTTTCCTGTGTTTTTTGTTCATTATTGGAAACGACTTCTTTTTCCCACTTTGCATATAAATGAATGTCATATTCGTCAGCATGTAATCCATGAAAGGCATCTAACACCCAGTCGCTGATCCATGTGGAATCTTTTGTATTTTTAATTAAACTGGTATCCTCAGCATCGGAATAGGTACACCAGCCCGCAAAACGATACCCATCACGTACAGGAACGCATTCGCTAATATCAAAAAACAAATCATTTTCAGCCTCTGTTACATCAATTTCACGAACAGCAGAATCTGTGCTTTTCAAAGTCCCTCCGTTTGGATGGAATGTAACCGTTTGCCCTTTTTCAAAACATGCCCGCACAGTCTGGTCGCCGATTCCCATACCTGACCCATACAAATTGTGCGCCCAGTCAAACGATAATATCGTACTCTCTTTTGACTGACTTACATCAGCGGCACCAACAAGTCCACCCTGCCATTCAACAAAATGATGTCCGGCACGCACCGGATTTTTCAGATTAAATTCCTGCTTTTCTCGCTGAATATAATAGCGATCCGGCAATGCCCTTTTTTCTTCATCGGTAAATTCTCCGTCTGCTCCATCAAACTCATAAGACAACGTATAATAAGGTTCATAAAAACGAATGACGCAGCCCCAATTGTGCGTAGACCACGCATCTACGAGCAAATCATCTCCATACTTGCCTCCATAAACTGTTCCTTCGTCCATCGTAGATCCCCCGCGGACCTGCTCTAAAACCATCGGAAGGCCTGTATTATTTTGGTATCCTACATTTGCTGTCGTTTGCCCTTTTAGTGCGGCCTGTAAAGTATCTTTACATGTTTCGTCGCCTTGAAGCGCCGACAAATCGCCCCTGTCATAAGCCATCTTTATCACATTATACGAATTACTGCCACAAGAAACAACTTTCGATGTATCGACCGTACTCCTTACCAAGGTATCCGTACGCCACCACACTTTTCCATTTTCATCCCCATCTGGCTTATTTAATGTAATTGCCGCATGAAGATATCTTGGCCACGCAGTAAAATGCTCCACTCCGGCCTGTAATTTTTCATACGAAAATTCATATTTCGGTTTTGTATAAAATGACTCTCCAGGCATAATCAACTCGTCTTTAATATCCCAGTTATTTTCCTCTTTCAAGACATGTTCCGCTCCTGAATCCTGTACCTGTGATTCTTCTGCAGCAGCTGTCCGTGGCAGAGTTCCAACAGCCAGTCCCATCACTATCATCAGGCTCAGCATGCACCCTGTTATATATTTTTTACTCATAGGATCCCTCCTCCGTTTTTCTATACATTATAACTATACTAAGCCGTTTGTTTCTACTAAATTTCCGATTAGGCAATGCCAGTTTGGAAACTATTCCGCTCCACCCTGATCTCTTCTTCATTTCCCAATAAAATTTCCAACCTTTTGCTCCATTACGGTCAAATTTGTATTCTGCATTCGATTTTACCGTAATATTTTCCATATTTTTACAATACTTTTTCAATTGTTACGGCCATTTCACAGATTTTCTCCCCCTTTTGACCGTAATTTTCTTAACTTCT
>ERZ1673742.1118-NODE-1118-length-26690-cov-7.640886_pt1 | contig 26690 bp, 23 predicted proteins | sample MGYA00580208_ERZ1673742 | MGnify/ENA primary metagenome ERZ1673742 (study PRJEB41218, sample SAMN15661774) | gut metagenome | host: Homo sapiens | place: Canada: London | collected 2015-08-20/2019-03-30 | study: EMG produced TPA metagenomics assembly of...
CTTTGAAAACATTGATTTTACTGACTTTTTCATGTTTTCTTATTAGGAGGCGGGGGATGCGTGCCTTTCTTTTTTGCTGTCAGTGTATCGAAAGCCCTGCAGAACGCAGTCGGAAGTGTATGGCATCCCATTGCCCCAAAGACCCGAATGGCTTTCCTGACAGTTGAAAAGCCGCCCTCGATGGGCGGCTCAGACTGTCAAAAACCCTGCCCAGCCGAAGGTTTCGGAGGGAAGGAAAGTGTGAAAGGAAACCGTTAAGGTGTCCTTTCACGTTCAATCACCCGCCGCAGCGGCAGAATTGCAAAATCATGCTGCAAAATTTGATTTTGCAATTCGGAAAGCAGCTTGGCGAAAAGGCCCGAAGGGACTTTTTTTGACAAGCTGAAAAGAGCCGCCCTCGGTGGGCGGCTCTTTGGATAGATCGGGGATCAGAACTCTGCGGGGTTCTTTGCGGCAGCTTCTGTCTCGGCGGCAGCGGCGGCCTTGGACTTGCGGACGGCATCGCGGATGAAGAAGACGGCCTCCAGAATGCTGAAGACAAAGGCGATGCCAAGGTCCTTCAGAACACTGGTTCGGATTTCCGCCTCCGTCAGGAAATCGGGAACGGATGCCAGGGCATCGCGGAACGCGATATCGTAGGTTTCCTTGAACGCATCAAAGATCTCCTTTGCCAGACCGAAATATTCGGCGGCGACGATCATCAGCATGGTGAACACGACGGCGAGGATCGCGCCGTGCACGGTGTTCTTCCGGCCGGAAAACAGGCCATAGCCGAAGTAACCGGCGGCCATGCCGACCAGCGCGCTGATCCACGCAATATAGCCGAGCTGCAGCAAGCCGAAATGGACCAGGCCACCGGCGGCGGAGAAGAGCAGCGCGCCGAGCACACCGAGGGCGATGTTTTCGCGGCGCTTCACCGGAAGCTCCGCAGGGTTGACATAGGGTTCTGCCATGGGAGGTACCTCTCTTTCTTTTCTGTAGGCCCATTCTACCATACCGGGCAGGAGAAAGCAAGAAGTAGTTATTCCTCCGTCGGCACGATGGAGCAGCCGTCCGTGATGCCATAGGTGGCGAGCAGGCGCTTTGTGCCCTTGTCCGTTACCGGGCGAAGCAGGCGCAGGTGCTTTGCGCCCCCGGCACGCAGCGGGCAGATCGCCTCGCCCAGAAGCTGCGCCGCCAGCCCGCAGCCGCGGTGCTCCGGCAGCAGGGCCAGATGCAGCAGCGCGCCCTCATCGCCGTCCAGGCGGCGCGTGGCGACCATCCCGGCGGGGGTATCGCGCAGCATGGCGATGCGCACGCGGTCGCCCGGCTCCGTCTGCGGGCAGCCGAGCGCGGCCAGCAGGGGAGCGTCCTCCGGGGCGGCACCGCGGTACCACATGTTGAAGTCCAGATAGCGGCTGCCGCGCCACCAGTTCTGGCGGCCGAGCGTCGAAAGCTCCGGCGTCAGGTGCGTAGCGTCGTTCAGCGAGATCAGCTCATAGCTGTCGTTTTCCCAGTGCAGCTCCGTGACGGCCGTGTTTTCACTGTGGCTGACGCCTTCGTCCTGCCCGGGGAAGAACAGCTCTATCAGCGCGCCGCGCAGGACCATGCCGTGAGAGAAAATGGCGATGGACTGCCCTTCGTGACGGCGGACGACGTCGTCCAGCCCGGCAAGGAAGCGGTGTGCATATTGCAGGAAGCACTCCGCGCCCTCCACATACCAATGGTAGGAATCGTGAGAGAAGGCGTGCAGCTGCGCGGGATAACGTCGCTCCAACTCGCCAAACGGCGTGTCCTCCCACGGGCCGAGGCCGACCTCGCGGAAGCGCGCGTCGCGGTGGAGCGGCAGGCCCTTCTGCCGGTAGATGGCCGTCGCCGTCAGGCAGGTGCGCTTCAGATCGCTGGCATAGACCGCGTCGACGGGGATGCCTGCAAAGCGCTGCGCCAGCGCCGCGATCTGGCGGCGGCCATTCGGCGTCACGCAGGAATCATATTGGCCGTGGATGCGGCGGAAGACATTGCCCTCCGCCTCCGCGTGCCGGATCAGGTAGATTGTTGTCATAGTCCGTTCCTCTCTGTGCATGGGATTTTCCTTCAGTATAGCACAGCAATTCAAAAATGAAAAGTGACAGACGGTCAAAAAACTGCCGGCCAAAAGCTTCGGAGGGGAAGAAAAGCAGGAATAGAAACCGTCAGGGTCTCTCTTCTCGTTCCATCACTCCTGCAGCGGCAAAATTGCAAAATAATATTTCAAAATTTCATTTTTGCAATTTTGAAAGCAGCTTGGCAAAAAGCTGAAGTGTTTTTTTGCGCAGGCGCGGGCATGCTAACCGTGCAGAAAAGCGTGAAGGGAGGAAGAACGATGCAGGTACGATCCTTTTTGCTGACGCTCGGCCTCGGCATGGCCGCAGGCGGCACGGTAGCGCTGATGCTGCCGCGGCAGTCCGGCGTGCGCCGGGAGGCGCAGAAGGCCGCCGATGCCGTGGAGCAGACCATCACGGATGCGGTGCAGAAACTGAAGCCCTGACGGCCCGATGCTGCGGAGGACCTCCGCAGCATTTTTTATCGCGGCGTGCAGCAGGACTTGCGGGAACGGAAAAACCGTGCTATAATTATGGCAGAATCTCTGCAAAAAAGACCTGCGGCCAATTTTAGGCAGCAGGTCTGCAGCTTATCCCAAAGGTCCTTTCGGACTTTTTCGCCAAGCCGTTTGCAAAAGTGTAAAATAGAATTATTATTTTGTATTATAGAATTATTATTTTGTATTTTTTTGCCGCTGCGGCGGGTGAAGGAACGCGAAAGGACACCCTGACGGTTTCCGTTCCTTCTTTCCTTCCCCCGATTTCCGGTCCTCAAGCATGATTGCGGCACAGAACGTCTGTGCCTAAATAAAATTTCAGAAAAGAAAAGGAGACGAAGATGAAGCATTCGCTGACCTCCGGCTCGATCTGGCGCGGCATGCTGTTTTTTGCCCTGCCTATCCTGCTCGGAAACATTTTCCAACAGCTCTACAACACAGCTGACGCCTTTATCGTCGGCCGCTTCCTGGATAAGAACGCCTATGCCGCCGTCAGCTCCTCCGGCAGTCTGATCTTCCTGCTCGTCGGCTTTTTCAACGGCATCGCCGTCGGCGCGGGCGTCGTCATCGCACGCTACTACGGCGCGAAGGACAACGAGAAACTCCAGACGGCCGTCCATACGACGCTGGCCTTCGGCCTGACGGCGGGCATCGTGCTGACGGTGCTCGGCATGACGCTCACGCCGCAGCTGCTGCGCCTCATGAAGACGGATGCGGACGTGCTGCCGAACTCCATCGACTATTTCCGGATGTATTTTGCGGGCTCCATAGCCATCGTCATGTATAACCTCTGCGTCGGCATCCTGCAGGCCGTGGGAGACAGCCGCCACCCGCTGTATTACCTGATCCTGTCGTCGCTTGTGAACATCGCGCTCGACCTGCTGTTTGTCGGTGTGTTCCATTGGGGCGTCTGGTCTGCTGCACTGGCCACGAGTATTTCGCAGTTCGTGAGCCTCGGCCTGTGCATCTTCCGCCTGTGCCACTATGACACGGTCTACCGCGTGCGCCTGCGCAAAATTCGCTTCCATCTGCCCATGCTGAAGCAGGTCATTCACTTCGGCCTGCCCTCCGGTGTGCAGAATTCCATCATCGCCTTTGCAAACGTCATCGTGCAGAGCAACATCAACGCCTTCGGCTCGAACGCCATGGCGGGCTGCGGCACCTATGCCAAGCTCGAGGGCTTTGCCTTCCTTCCCATCACCTGCTTCACGATGGCGCTGACGACCTTCGTCAGCCAGAACCTCGGTGCACATCAGTATGACCGCGTGAAGAAGGGCGTGCGCTTCGGCATCGTCTGCTCCACAACGCTGGCCGAGTGCATCGGCGTGGTGCTGTTCCTGCTGGCAGAGCCGCTTACGGCCATTTTCCAGAACGACCCTGCCGTCATCGAGATCGGCGTGCGGCAGGCCCATGTGGAGGCGCTGTTCTTCTGCTTCCTGGCCTTTGCCCACTGCATCGCGGGCATCATGCGCGGCGCTGGCAAGCCGATGGTGCCGATGTTCATCATGCTTGCCATCTGGTGTGTGCTGCGCGTGGCCTATATCTCCATCGTCGTGCCGCTTGTGGCCAAAATCGACGTCATCTTCACGGCCTATCCGCTTACCTGGGGCGTGAGCTGTATCATTTTCCTCATCTACTTCCTTAAATCCGACTGGCTGCATAACTACGACCGGCTGGAGCAGAAAAAGGCGCTGCTGTAACACAATTTCAAACCGGCCGTCCGGGTTTTCCGGGCGGCCGGTTTTACCGAGAAAAGCCCCCACCGGCGCAGCCGGTGGGGGTGGTTTCTACAACGAAAAAGCAGCCCTTGCGAACAAGGACTGCTTTTGGAGCTACTGGCCGGACTCGAACCGGCGACCTGCTGATTACGAATCAGCTGCTCTACCAACTGAGCCACAGTAGCATGGCGCGATTTGCGTGAATTATTGTACTTCATTTTGCGGAATTTGTCAAGCCATATTTTTGCTATTTCAGAAAATTCAATTTCTGGGCCGTTCTTGTGAAAGCTGCACAGCATTGTGTCTCTGCATGGCGGATTCTTCGTCGGTTTTTGAGATTGACTTTGAATAAAAATTGATATAGAATGTATATAAATTCAAACGATAAAGCGGACACGTTCCGCCGGAACATGAAGGAGAATGAAAGCATGAAAAAATGGATCGTCCTGACGCTGGCCCTTGCGCTGGCGCTGTCTCTGTTTGCGGGCTGCGGCAAGGGCGCAGACGCAGATGAAACCGATTATGCATCCATGTCCATCGAGGAGCTGAAGCCTCTGCTGAAGACTGTCACGGACGGCAAGCTGACCGTCGCGACCAGTCCGGACTTCGCGCCGTATGAATTCTATTCCATCGATGAGAACGAGAATCCGACGCTGGCCGGCTTCGACATCGCGCTTGCGCAGTACATCGCCGTTTATCTCGGCCTCGAGCTCGAGATCATCCCCATGGACTTCGACGGCACGCTCAGCGAGCTCAGCGCGAAGAAGGTCGACCTTGCGCTCTCCGGTTACTCTCCCGATCCCACCCGTGAGGACAAGATGGACTTCTCGGATATCTACTATGTCGGCGGCCAGTCGTTCGTGACCGTGCAGGACAAGGCGGATTCCTTCTCCACGCTGGCCGACGCCAACAAGGCGGAGTACCAGATCGGCGCGCAGCTCGGCTCCATTCAGGCCGACCTCGCCAAGGAGAACACGCCGGACGCCGATATCGTGGAGCTCTCGAAGGTCACGGACATCATTGCCGAGCTGCTGAGCGGCAAGCTGGACGGCGCGTTCATCGAAACGGTCGTTGCCGAGGCCTATGCCAAGAACTATCCGGAGCTGTGTGTCAAGTTCGACGTCCCCTATGAGCAGGAGGGTTCCGTTGTCGGCGTGAGCAAGGGCAACGGCGCGCTGCTGGCTGCCGTGAACCTCGCCATTGCAGCCGCCAAGGAGGACGGCTCCATGGACAAGTTCGTCGCCGAGGCCAACACGCTTGCCGAGGGCAACACCTACGAAGGTCTGCTGGATAATCAGGGGTAAGCACGCATCTGAAAGAGTAAGGAAATCGCAGACTTCTCCCGCCGATAGGCGAGAGAAGTCTGCACGTTTGTCGAAATTATAAAGGAGGGACCCCCGCTGCTTTCTGTCAATGGCTTCCGCGCCGCCCTGCGATACCTGACCATGTTCAAGGAGGGCATGATCTGCACCGTCTCGCTGTCGTTCCTGACGGTCGTGTTTGGCTTTCTGCTGGCTCTCGTTCTGGCGTTGATGCGTATGAGCCGCATCAAGCCTCTGAGCATTTTCGCTTCCATCTATGTGGAGGTGTTCCGCGCGACACCGATGCTGGTGCAGCTGTTCATCATCTATTATATCGTTTTCGGCGGCGTATCGCTGCCGTCGTTCAAGCTGTTCGGCTTCATTCGCTTTGAGCGCTTTCTGCCGGGCGTCATTTCGCTGGCGCTGAACTCCGCTGCCTACCTCAGCGAGATCATCCGCGCCGGTATCCAGAGCATCGACCCCGGCCAGTCGGAGGCCGCCCGCAGCCTCGGCCTGACGCGCCGCCAGACGCTGCAGTCCATCGTGCTGCCGCAGGCCATCAAGAACATCCTCCCGGCCATCGCCAATGAGTTCGTGACGATCATCAAGGAGTCGTCCATCTGCTATACCATCGGCGTGCAGGAGATCATGTCCGCCGTGAACTCCGTGAAGTCCGCGACGTTCTCCATTGGCGAGCCGCTGATCATCGCCGCCTGCGTGTATTTCTGCCTGACGTTCCCGACGTCGAAGATCATCCAGTATTTCGAAAGGAGAATGAGCCGTGGCGACCGCAGATAATGTCATCATCTCCGTGCAGAATCTCTGCAAGTATTTCAAAAAGGACGCCATCCGCGCGCTGGACGGCATCTCCGTCGATATCCGGCAGGGCGATGTCATCGCGGCCATCGGCCCCTCCGGCTCCGGCAAGAGCACGTTCCTGCGCAGCCTGAACCTGCTGGAGACGCCGACGAGCGGATCTATCCTGTTCCACGGCGTCGATATCACGCAGAAAAAGGTCAACATCGACCAGCTGCGCCGGAAGATGGGCATGGTCTTCCAGCATTTCAACCTCTTCCCGCACCGGACCATCCTGCAGAATATGACGCTGGCGCCGGAAAAGGTGCTCCGTATGCCGCGTGAAATGGCCACGGAAAAGGCCCTGCAGCTGCTGCGCCGTGTCGGCCTTGAGGACCGTGCCGACGCCTATCCCATCCAGCTCTCCGGCGGCCAGAAGCAGCGTGTGGCCATCGTGCGCGCGCTCATGATGGAGCCGGAGGTCATGCTGTTCGACGAGCCGACATCCGCGCTCGACCCCGAGATGGTCGGCGAGGTGCTCGACGTCATGAAGGAGCTGGCGCACACCGGCATGACCATGGTCGTCGTCACGCATGAGATGGGCTTTGCCCGCGAGGTCGGAAACCGCGTACTCTTCCTCGATCAGGGCAAGCTCGTCGAGGAGGGCACGCCGGAGCAGATCTTCGGCGCGCCGAAAAACCCGCGCCTGCAGGATTTCCTTGCAAAAGTGCTTTGAGTTTCAAAAAACGGGATCGCCTCGTCGGCGGTCCCGTTTTCTGTATCAGGTATGCTCCTGCCCGGTGCGGTAGACGCTCGGGGAGCAGCCCTCGCTGGCGGCGAACACACGCGAGAAGTAGAGCGCATCCGGATAGCCGACGGACCACGCGATCTCGGAGATATGCATTGTCGTGCCGCGCAGCAGGGCACGCGCCGTTTTCAGCCGGGTCTCCCGCAGCAGGGCAGTTGGGGAACGGCCGAAGCGCTGCATGAAGCCGCGGTAGAGCCAGCTGCGGCTCACCCCGGCAAAGGCGGCGATGTCGTCGACGGTGATGGGCTCGGCGTAGTTGTTCTCGATATAGGCCGCCGCGCGGTCGATGACGTCTCCGCGGCCCTCTGGGCCTTCCCGTCCCTCGATGAGCTTGCCGAGCAGCAGGTAGGCATAGCCCAGCATCTGCGTCCGGCTCCACGCGGACTGGCCGCGCGCCTCGTAGATCGCGGTGATGTAGCGCTGGAACGTCCGCCCGAAGTCGATGTGCAGCACGGGCGCGTCCGGGCGCAGGTCCGTGCGCGCCAGCAGGGCGGCGGCATCCGGCCCGCTGAAGCCGAGCCAGTAGTATTCCCACGGCGATTCCGTGTCTGCCTCGTAGCTCACCACGACGTTCGGCCAGACGAGAAAGACCTCACCCGCGCGCACGGGGAAGGCCCGCCCGGCCGCCGTGAACGTCCCGCGGCCGGAAACGACGTAGTGGATGAGATAGTGATCCCGCACGCCCGCGCCCCAGCGGTAGCCGGGCGTGCACTGCTGAAACCCGACATTTTTTACCGACAGCGGCAGAGCGGCGCCGTCGGATTTATAGGAATTCTTGAAATAAACTGCCATGATACCCGCCTCCCGTACCAGAATATCACAAAAGGCAACAAATTTCCATATCAGCGCTTGAAAATTCCATTGCATCCGCAACATATTTCCCTAAAATAAAGATATCGGTAATAAAAAGCGAACAAAAAGAAATCACAGAAAGGTGCGTCATTCCGATGTACGAATCTCTCAAGAAGCGATTTACAGAGCAGTTCGGCACGAAGCCCGGCTTCGTATTCTCCGCACCCGGCCGCACGGAGATCGGCGGCAACCACACGGACCATCAGCACGGCTGCGTGCTGGCGGGCGCCGTGAACCTCGACACCGTGGCGGCCGTCGCCCGCAGCGAGCGCGGCGCGATCCGCGTGCTGTCCGAGGGCTATCCCCTCTGCGAGGTCTCCCTGTCGGAGCTGGAGGCCGTCCCCGCCGAGGCGGGCACGACGAAGGCCCTCATCCGCGGCATTGCCGCGCGGTTCGCCGCGCTGGGCCATGCGCCCATGGCCTTTGACGCCTATGTGACCTCCACGGTGCTGCCGGGCAGCGGCCTGTCATCCTCGGCGGCGTTCGAGGTCCTCATCGGTGTGATCCTGAACCACCTCGGCAGCTGCGGACTGACGGCTCCGGAGATCGCGCAGGTCGGCCAGTATGCCGAGAATGTCTACTTCGGAAAACCCTGCGGCCTGATGGACCAGACGGCCTCCGCCGTCGGCAACATCATCGGCATCGATTTTGCCGATCCGGCCCATCCGAAGATCCAGCCCGTCGCCTTTGACTTCGCCTCCTGCGGCTACAGCCTGTGCATCATCGACTCCGGCGCGAGCCACAGCGACCTGACGGACTGCTATGCCGCCATCACGAACGAGCTGAAGGCTGTGTGCCGTGTGTTCGGCAAGGAGGTCCTGCGCGATGTGCCGGAGGACGAGTTCTATGCCCGCCTCGGCGAGGTGCGGCAGGCGGCAGGGGATCGCGCTGTGCTGCGCGCGATCCATGTCTATGAGGACAACAAGCGCGTTCGTCTGCAGCTGCGTGCACTCGAAAACGACAATTTCGCCGCCTTCCTCGAATATGTCAAGGAATCCGGCGATTCGTCGTGGATGTATCTGCAGAATGTGATCCCCGAGGGCCGCACGGCCCGTCAGGAGGTCGCGTTTGCGCTGGCGCTTGCCGAGCACCTGCTGGGCGGCCACGGCGCATGCCGCGTGCACGGCGGCGGCTTTGCGGGCACCATTCAGGCCTTCGTGCCGAATGAGCAGCTCGAGGAATTCCGCGGCGGCATCGAGGCTGTTCTGGGCGAGGGCAGCTGCCATGTGCTGTCCATCCGCCCGGAGGGTGGCATTCTGGCGGAGGTGTGCAGCCATGATTGACGCCTGCATCGCCGGCCTGCTCCGCTATGCGGAGGATACCGGCCTCATTGAGGCGGACGACCGCCTCTGGGCGCGCAACCGTCTGCTTGAGGCCCTGCAGCTCGACGGCTGCGACCCTGACTGCGCCCCGGCGGAGCTGCCGCTGGCAGACCTGCTCCGCGAACTGACGGAGGACGCCGTTTCCCGCGGCGTTGCACAGGATAATTCCGTGGCGCGCGACCTGTTCGATACGAAGCTGATGGGCGTGCTGACGCCTGCGCCGCATGAGGTGCGGGCCAAATTCCGCAGCCTGTATGCCGTTTCGCCGGAGCAGGCGACGGACTGGTTCTACGCCTTCAGCCAGAACACGAATTATATCCGCCGCGACCGCATCGCGCGCGATCAGAAGTGGGTCTACGAGAGCGCCTACGGTCCGCTGGACATCACGATCAACCTCTCCAAGCCGGAGAAGGACCCGCGCGCCATTGCGGCGGCCAAGCTCGCGCCGCAGTCCGGCTATCCTAAGTGCGCTCTCTGCGCCGAAAACGAGGGCTATGCCGGACGGATGAACCACCCGGCCCGCCAGAATCACCGTGTCATTCCCGTGACGATCAACGGCAGCGGCTGGTATCTGCAGTATTCGCCGTATGTCTATTATAACGAGCACTGCATCGTCTTCAACGGCACGCATACGCCGATGAAGATCGACCGCGCGGCCTTCCGCAAGCTGCTGGACTTCGTCGGCCAGTTCCCGCACTACTTTGTCGGCTCGAACGCCGACCTGCCCATCGTCGGCGGCTCCATCCTGAGCCACGATCATTTCCAGGGTGGGCACTACACATTTGCCATGGAGCGCGCGCCTGTCGAGGAGCCTGTCCGCTTTCGCGGCTTTGACGATATCCGCGCAGGCATCGTCAAGTGGCCGATGTCCGTTCTGCGCCTGACCGGCCCGGACAGCGACCACCTTGTGGAGCTGGCCGACCGTATCCTGCGCGCATGGCGCGGCTACACGGACGAAAGCGCCTTCGTCTTTGCCGAGACGGACGGCGAGCCGCACAACACCATCACGCCCATTGCCCGCCGCCGCGGCGTAGACTATGAGCTGGACCTCGTCCTGCGCAACAACATCACAACGCCGGAGCATCCGCTCGGCGTGTTCCACCCGCATGCGGCCCTGCACCATATCAAAAAAGAGAACATCGGCCTCATCGAGGTCATGGGCCTTGCCGTTCTGCCTGCCCGCCTGAAGGGCGAGCTGGCCGCACTGGAGCAGGCCATCCTGTCCGGCGCGGACATCCGCGCAGACGAGACCCTCGGCAAGCATGCCGACTGGGTCGACGAACTGAAAACGCGTTACACGTTCACGCCGGAAAACACGGCGGACATCCTGCGCCGCGAGGTCGGCGCGGTGTTTGCGCAGGTGCTGGAAGACGCGGGCGTCTTCAAACGAAATGAAGCCGGGCGGGCGGCATTCCGCCGCTTCCTCGGCACTGCAGATCAGGAGGGATCGTTATGAAAATTCTGGTAACCGGCGGCGCGGGCTTCATCGGCAGCCACACCTGCGTCGAGCTGCTTGAGGCGGGCCACGACGTCGTCATTCTGGACGACCTGTCCAATGCGTCCGGTACGGTCATCGACAAGATCGAGACCATCACGGGCAAGCGCCCCGCGTTCTATCAGGCGGATGCGAAGGACCGCACCGTCCTGCATGAGATCTTCACGGCGCACCGCATCGATGCCGTCGTGCATTTTGCGGGCTTCAAGGCGGTCGGCGAGAGCTGCCATATCCCGCTGGCCTATTACCGCAACAATCTGGATTCCACGCTGGCCCTGCTCGAGGAAATGGCGCAGGCGGGCTGCACGCGCTTCGTGTTCTCGTCCTCCGCGACGGTCTATGGCCCGGACAACGCCATCCCCTATGTCGAGACGATGCCCACCTATGTCGCAACAAACCCCTACGGCTGGACGAAGGTCATGATCGAGCAGATCCTGCGCGACTACTGCACCGCAACGCCGGGCTTCACGGCCGTGCTGCTGCGCTACTTCAACCCCATCGGCGGCCATCCCTCAGGCCTGCTCGGCGACGATCCGAACGGCATCCCGAACAATCTCATGCCCTATATCGCCCGCGTGGCGGCCGGTCAGCTGGACAAGCTGACGATCTTCGGCGACGACTATCCCACACCGGACGGCACCTGCCGCCGCGACTATCTGCATGTCGTCGATCTGGCCAAGGGCCATCTCAAGGCCATCGACTATGCCATGGAGCACACGGGCGCGGAGGCCTTCAATCTGGGCACCGGCCACGCCGTGAGCGTGCTGGAGCTGGTCAACACGTTTATGGAGGCCACGGGCGTAAATGTGCCCTATGTCATCGGGCCGCGCCGCGAGGGTGATCTGCCTCAGATGTGGGCGGACACGCACAAAGCGGAGACCGTCCTCGGTTGGAAGGCCGAGAAGACCGTGGCCGATATGTGCCGCGACAGCTGGAACTTCGTCTGCAGCGTGAAGAAGCAGTAATGTCCGGTCAGGAATCGGAATAACAAAACAGCCGTCTCATTACGAGATGGCTGTTTTTGCTGTCTGCATCTCGTCGATCCCGGCGGCGCAGTCGTGCGGGATCGGCTTCCAGTCCACATGGGAGAACAGCGCGATGACCGTGCTGATGCGGCCGATGACGTCGAACAGCGGGAACGTCACGGCAAACCAGAGCTTCCGGTACCACGGCAGGGCGGGCATGTGCCGCCGCTCCGTCAGGAAGACATAGAGTGCGATGACCGCGTTCCGCAGCCAGCGCTTCCCGAAGCCGGCGGCCCATGCCAGCAGCGCCGCGCCGACCACGCCGAAGCTCTCCTTTGTGAACAGCCACAGCGCAATGGCGCACAGCAGCCGGGCGGCGTAGGTGAAGATGCTCCACAGCGCGCGGGGGCAGACGAGCAGGAACATGTCGTAGGACATGAAGGCCGTCGGGGCGTCGTGCGACGTGAACACATGCTTCCACAGCGGCCAGCCCGTCTCGGCAAAGGCCTGCAGGTGACCCTTTGCCCAGCGGATGCGCTGGCGCAGCGCGATGCGCAGGGAGACGGGCTGCTCATCATAGAACACGGCTGCATCGCAGTAGGAGATGGGATAGCCTGCAGCGACGGCGTCAGCCGTAAAGGCGCGGTCCTCCGTCAGCGAGGTGTAGTGCCAGCCGTTTTTGACCAGCTCAGAGGCGAACAGGAAGCCCGTGCCCTGAATGCGCGTGGCCAGTCCGAACACAGAGCGCGCGCGGTGTTCCATGCGTGCGGTGCGCAGCCAGTGCAGGGCATAGGAGGCGGAGATCCAGTTGTCGCCGAAATTTTTGCTGGCGCGGCAGGACGTTACGATGCGCTCGCCTGCGTCAAAGGCCTCGTTCATGCGCGAGACATAGTCACGGTTGAGCAGATTGTCTGCGTCAAATACAAAATAGCCCTCAAAGGCATCCGTTCCGTAGTCCCGCTCGATACAGGAAAACAGATATTCCAGCGCGTAGCCCTTTGTGCGGTGGTCTGGGTCGCAGCGCTCATAGCAGACCGCGCCGCCGCGGCGTGCCGCCTGCGCCGTCCCGTCCGTGCAGTTGTCGGCCACGACAAAGACCGTGAGCAGCTCCGACGGGTAGTCCTGCAGGCGGATGCTCTCGAGCAGACGGCCGATGACGGCCTCCTCGTTGCGCGCCGCAATGACGATGGCATAGCGGTGCTGCCGCCGTGCGGGTGCAAAGCGCCGTGTGGCGAACAGACCGACGATGGCGTAGACGGTATAATAGCAGCTCATCGCGCCGAGCAGGGCGCCGATGGCGGCAAAAATTTTGGGCAGCAGATGCAGCATAGGCGGCACTTCCTCTTTCGAACTCAAAATGCACGCCTGATTATAGCACAGAAGGCCGAAAAAGGAAATGCCGCCCGGATTAAGATTTTATGAACGTTAGATGTGTTGACGCAGTGCCGCAAGAGCCTTTTTCTCGATGCGGGAGATCTGCACCTGCGAAACGCCGAGAATTTTGGCCGTTTTGTCCTGCGTCAGGCCGTGAAAATAGCGCAGGCGGATGACCATCTGCTCGCGGTCGGTGAGCTGGGCGATCGCCTCGCGCAGCGCAATGCGTTCCAATATTTTCTCCTCCATTTCTCCCTCGGTCAGGACGTCCTCCAGCGCAAAGCCGTCCTCGCCGGAGCGCCGCTGCAGGGACTCCGTCGCGCAGGTGGCTGTCTCGGCTACGGCGATGTCCTCCGGCTGCAGGGCCGTGGCCTCGCTCAGCTCTGCCAGCGTTGGCTCGCGGCCGAGCGTGCCGGTCAGCCGCTGACGCGCGGTGCGGATGAGGGCGGCGCGTTCCTTCAGGCTGCGGCTGACCTTGATGGTGCCGTCGTCCCGCAGAAAGCGGCGGATCTCGCCCGCGATCTTCGGCACGGCATAGGTGGAAAACTGCGTGCCGTAGCTCAGGTCGAACCCGGCCACGGCCTTGAGAAAGCCGAGGCAGCCGAGCTGATACAGGTCGTCCGGGTCGACACCGCGCCCGAAAAATCGCCGCGCGACGGACCAAACGAGGCCGGAATTCGCCTGAATCAGCGCCTCTCCCGCCTCGCGGTCTCCGTCGCGGGCGCGGATGAGCAGCTCCTCCTGATTCATTTTTTTCCACCCCGGCGTACAATCCGGCGCTTCATATGGACGGTCGTACCCTTGCCGGGCACGGAGCTGATGCGGAACTCGGTCATAAAGCTCTCCATGATGGTAATGCCCATGCCGGAGCGCTCCTCTCCACCGGTCGTGAACATGGGACGGCAGGCCTGCTCAAGGTCCGCGATGCCGCAGCCGCGGTCCTTGACCATAATGTCCAGCACATTGTCCGGCAGCAGCCGTGCCCGCAGGATGACCGGCCCGATCGTCTCGGGGTAGGCGTGGACGATGCAGTTCGTCACGGCCTCGGACACGGCCGTCTTGATGTCGCCCAGCTCGTCGAGCGTCGGGTCGAGCTGCGCGGCAAAGCAGGCAATGGCAGAGCGCGCAAAGGCCTCATTGGCCGAGCGGCTGGGAAATTCCAGATTCATGTAGTTTTCGCTCTTCATCGGTTGCATTCCTCCCTGATCTCCGTGATTTTTTCGATGCCCGCCGCGCGCAGCACCTTATAGGGCTGGGGCGGGATGTTCTGCAGCAGCAGGCGGCCCTGCAGCGTGTTCATGCGGCGCAGTGTATGGATGACCACGGCGATCCCACTGGAATCCATGAATGTCACATCGCGGAAGTCCAGAATGCAGCGAAGGGGAAGGTAGAGATCGATCTTGGCTGACAGCGCCTGCATGATTTCCCGGGCGGCATGGTGGTCGATCTCGCCCCGCAGAGCGATCGTCAGCTGCCTGTCCTGCACATAGCTCGTCAGATTCATTGGTATGGTTCGCCTCCAGCAAAAAAATAACGCACACGGAACCCGTGTGCGTTTAGTATAAAGCACTGCCCGCGCGCCGTTTGTCGAAGCGGATGCGCGGGCGGTAATTTTATCAGGAAACAAACCAGTAGTTGCGTGCCGTGTGTACGGCCTGCAGGGAGTCGTCGCGGTAATTTGGCTCGAGACCCTCGACCAGCAGGTCAACGGTCTCGACCTCCGGCAGGGCGCTCAGCGAAGCGACGATCTCGCGCACGGCCATGCGCTCCTGCTCGGCCGTGCGGCAGCCTTCGAGAAATTCGGCTGTTAGGTCGAGCGTGCATACGCCGCCTGCCAGCTTGAGGGACAGAATTTTCGTGCCCTGCGGGATGGAGTTTTCCAGCCCGTTTTCACCCTCGAGCGCCAGCAGGGCCTCCAGCACACACTGCACGCTGCTGGTGCCCTCAGCGAGCGTGAGCTGCATCGGCACCTGCGCCAGCAGCGGCATCGTGTCGCAGGTCAGGCTGAGCGTGACGTCCAGCGTTCCGTCCAGTGCAGGCACATAGATCATGCGCTCGTCGCGTGCAAGGCCGTTCTCCAGCTCCAGCACATACAGCCGCTCCAAGGGTGCGCCCGCGATCCAGAGATCCACGGTCTGGATCTGCGGCAGCTCTGTCAGAGAATTCACAATGGCGTAGACGGCCAGCCGCTCCGTGTTCCAGCTGCGCGGCATCCCCGTCAGGAACTGCGAGGAGAGATCGACGGTGCAAACGCCGTTTTCTACACTGACGCTGCGCAGTGCCGTGCCCTCGGGAATGGCGCTCTCGCTTTCCGGCAGGGCCAGCAGGCGGCGCACGATCTCCGCGGGCCGGTCGGCCGCATTCATGGCGGCGACGGTCTGCGTTTCGCACACGAGGTAGCGCTGCGCCTCGTCCGGCACATAGAGCACGAGCTCTTCCTCCTGCTCCTCCATGCCGTTGTCACGCAGCAGGATATCCTTGGCGGCCAGCACATCGGCCGCGCCGTCGCCGCTGCACAGAATGCTCACGCGCTGCACGCCGGGCAGCTGCAGGAGCGTCCGGGCAAGGCAGGCGTTGAGAATGGTGCGGTCGAGGCTCCGGCACGGTATGCCGGAAAAGACCAGCTCCGCCGTGCCCTCGGTCAGGCCAATGGACTCCAGCGCCCAGTCTGCGGGCAGGGGAGTGCGCAGCTCCGGCGAGGCGGGCCCCTTCAGGTATTGCAGCACGACGGTACGCAGACCGGCGTCTGGCTCGAGCGGCGCGGCCTCGGCGCGGATCACGCCGTCCTCGCCGCCATAGGCGACCTCGGCGCAGCGGTAGTAGAAGGAAAATGGAGCGTCCGCCTGCTCTGCAGGCGCGGTGGTGCAGGCGCACAGCAGCACAAGCGGGAGCAGCAAAAGCAGCAGGCGTCTCATGTTTCGTCCTCCTCCAGATCAAAATGCGGGAACCGTACGGTAAAGATCGTGCCGCCGCCCGGCCGGGCCTGCACAGTGATGGTGCCGTAGCTGCGCTCGACCATGTCGTGCACGATGGAAAGGCCCAGCCCGGCGCCGCCCGCGGCGCGGGAGCGTGCCTTGTCCACGCGGTAAAAACGCTCGAAAATATGCTCCATGGACTCCGGCGGGATGCCTGCACCGCTGTCCTCGACGCGCAGCTCCACCTGATCGCCCGCCCGGCGGACGGACACGCCGACCCAGCCGTCCTGCCGGTTGTATTTGATAGCGTTTTCCGTTAGATTGAATACGATCTGATACAGATCGTCCTCCACAGTCATGACGCTGCAGTCCGGCTCAAACGTCGTGTCGATGCCGATGCCGCGCAGCCGCGCCAGCGGCAGCAGCATGCGCACAACCTTCCGCACGACGGGCGCGGCATCGAGGATCTCGCGCTCCTCTTCCACGCTGCTGTCGAGCTTCGTGAGCGTCAGAAGCTTCTGCGTCAGGCGGCCGAGACGGTCTGCCTCGCGGCCGATGTCGCCGATGAACTCGCGCTGTGTTTCGGGGTCCATCTCGTTTTGCAGGATGGAGTCGGACAGCAGCTTGATGGAGGCCAGCGGCGTTTTCAGCTCGTGGGACGCGTCGGAGACGAACTGCCGCCGCCGCGCCTCGGAGCTTTCCAGCCTTGCGGCCAGCTCGTTGAAGGCCCGGCTCAGGCGTTCGACCTCGTCGTGCCCGCGGACGGGCGGCTGCTGGGAATAGTCGCCCTCGCGCATGCGGCCGACCTGATTCAGAATGGCGCGCATGCGCCGCGAGAATGCGGCCGAGAAGAACAGGGAGAACAGCACGACGCCGCCCTCCAGCGCAAAGGAGATGCGCAGAATGTTGCGCTCCAGCGCGGCGATCAGCTCGCCCTGATCCGTGTCGTACGACATGAGATACACGGCCCCCAGCGTTTTGCCGCCGCGTATGAGCGGAACGGCGGCGTGGCTTTCTACGGCGCCGTCGGCATAGCGGGCGAAAAAGACGTCGCTGCCCTCCAGCGCCGTGATAAGCTCCGGAAACAGCAGCGTCTTTCCCTCGGCATTGCCGGTGGTCAGAGAATCGTATACGGCAACGCCCGCAGCGTCGGTCACGACGGTGCGGGTGGTGTGCAGCTCCTCCATGGAATTTACGGCCTGCGCGGCCCGGCCTGCGGAAAGCTCGTCGAGCTGCAGCAGGGCATTGCTCAGGAGCTGTGCTTTGCTCTCGAGCGAATCGGCCTGCGCGTGGAACGTCATGCTGCGGATGGTCGTCGAGGCATAGAGATTCAGCAGGAACAGGGCGGCCGCCGTGATGAGGATGTAGGCGGCGGCATAGCGGAGCTGTGAGCTGGCAGGCAGAAAGCTGCGGTGTTTACGCTTTGAAATAGTACCCAACTCCCCACTTTGTCATGATGTATTCCGGTTCGGCCGGAACGGTCTCCAGTTTTTCACGGATGCGGCGGATGTGGACGTCCACCGTGCGGATATCGCTGCGGTACTCATAGCTCCAGATGAGGTCAAGCAGATTTTCGCGGGAATAGACGCGGTTCGGGTTGCGGATGAGCAGCTCGACAAGGTCGAACTCGCGCGCCGTCAGCTCGACGGGTTTTCCGTTCTTATAGACGTTGCGCTCCTGCGTGTCGACGGTCAGGCTGCCTGCCGTGATACGGTTGTTCTGGTTCTCCAGCCCGCCGCTGCGGCGCAGCAGGGCGCGGATGCGCGCCTTCAGCTCCAGAATGTTGAAGGGCTTTGTCAGATAATCGTCCGCGCCGTGCTCAAAGCCAAGCAGCTTGTCCATGTCCTCTGTGCGGGCAGTGAGCATGATAATGGGGACGTCCGAAAATTCCCGGATGGTGCGGCAGGCAGTCAGCCCGTCGATCTCCGGCATCATGACGTCCAGCACGATGAGCCGGATGTCCGGATCGCGCGCCAGCTCGATGGCCTCACGGCCGTTGCTGCCGGTGACGACCTGATAGCCGTCGTTCTGCAGGTTGAAGCGAATGCCCTTGACCAGCAGTTCTTCATCATCTACGACCAGAATTTTCATGGTTCTACCTCCACCGTGACCAGTTCCCGGAGCTTTTCCAGCTTGCCCTCGCCGATGCCCTCGACCGCAATGAGCTCGTCCACGCTGCGGAAGGGGCCATGCGCCTCGCGGTAATCCACGATGCGCTGCGCCAGCACCTCGCCGATGCCGGGGAGCGTTGTCAGCTCCTGCGCCGTGGCGCGGTTGAGATCGAGCGGACCCGGCTCCGTGGGCGGCTGCGTTGCGGCCTCCGTCGGCGCTGCCGTCGATTTCTCTGTCGGAGCGGAAGCCGCCGGGACGGACGGCAGGGCAGACTCCGTCTGTGCGGGGATGGTGCGCGCCGTGCGCACCGTAACGCCGTCCGTATGCTGTGTCCAGCGCGCCACGCCAAAGCCCAGACAGAAGGCAAGAAAGGCGGCCGCCAGGGTGATGACCCAGTTCCAACGCGGTTTCTGCTCCATTTTCGCTCTGCTCCGTTGACATAATCCGGATTTTTGTTATAATGTGTCTGTCGGACCGGCATGCGGTATTCCGCGCGGCCTGTCCATCCTCATTATATCACACAGTTCCGCCCTGCGGCAATGCCGCCGCGGCGTTTTTGGAGGAGAATATGAAAAAAAGACTTTTGTCCGGGCTGACCCTGCTGGCCCTGCTGCTGCAGTGCCTGCTGCTTCCGGCCTTTGCGGAGCCGACAGACGCACCGGCCGATCCTACGGAGCCGTCCGCCTCGGAGACTGTGGCTGATGCTACGGAGCCGGATGCCTCGGAGCCGGGTGCGACCGACGCCGCAGAGCCGACGGCGGAGACCGCGGCTCCTGCTGAAAACGACAAGGCACCCGCCGCCGTGACGGATGAGACGCCGCCCGCGCTGAACGATTTCGGCCAGTATCTCGACACCACGGTGCAGGCCAGGGCGGCGGCGCTCGTGGAGCTGAACAGCGATACGCTCGTCTATGGCATGAATCTGGACGAAAAGGTCTATCCCGCCAGCCTGACGAAGATCATGACGTGTATGCTGGCGCTGGAGCACGGAAACCTCGACGACATCGTGACGGTCAGCCATGAGGCTTTGCAGGATCTGAATGCAGCGGGCAGCTCCGCCGGCCTGCTCGAGGGCGAGCAGCTGTCTCTGCGCGAGCTGCTGTACTGCGTGATGATCTCGTCCGCCAACGAGGCCTGCAACGTCGTGGCGGAGTACATCGCGGGGGATATCCCTTCGTTCGTGGCGCTCATGAATGCGCAGGCGGCGGCCCTTGGCATGACAGGCACGCATTTTGCCAATGCCCACGGCCTGCATGACGAGAATCACTACACCACCGTGCGCGACCTTGTTACGCTGGCGCGCTGGGCCTGGCAGAGTGAGCAGTTTCAGGAATTCTCCACCCAGACGTCCCACACGGTGCCTGCGACGAACAAGTCCGAGGAGCGCGTGCTCCGCACGACGAACTATCTGACGAGCGGTCAGACCGTCGGAAAGTATTACTACGACAAGGCGCGCGGCGTCAAGACCGGCTTCACGACCCCTGCGGGCGGCTGCCTCATCTCCACGGCGGAGAGTGGTTCGCTGCATTTCCTCAGCGTCGTCTGCGGCTGCGAGACGCTGCAGAACGACGACGGCACGGAGACGGACCAGCGCTTTACGGAGACGAAGCGGCTGTTCGAATACGGCTTCAATCATTTGAACAGTGTGCAGGTGCTGGCGGACACGGCTCTTGTGGACATGCCGCAGGTGCTGTATGCCGACGGACGCGACAGCGTCGTCGTGCGCGCGAAGGACAACATCTCCGTTCTGCTGCCGGACAGCTGCGATACCTCCGGCATCACGCTGACCGTGCAGTATGATTCCGAAGCGCCGCTCGAGGCGCCGCTTGAGGCCGAGACGAAGGTCGGTACCGTCAGTGCCGTGCTGGACGGCAAGGTGCTGGCGACCTGCGACCTCGTGACGCTGACGGCCGTGATGCGCTCCACGCCGAAATACGTCGCCAAGCAGACCGAAAGCATGCTGGCGAAGATCTGGAAGGGCATGTGGCGGCTGTGGTTCGTGACCGTACCGGTGCTGCTGGCACTGGTGTTCTGGCTGATCGTCGCCATCCTGCGCTCCGTCAATCGCCGCCGCGCGAAGAAGCGCGCCATGCGCGCGCGCCGTCCGGGAGCCCGTCAGGGCAGGGAGGACCGCCGTGGATGAGCTCAATGTCCTGCGCATGTCCTGCGAGGGCTGCACGGGCTGCGGCCTAGCCGCCACGCGCCACAGTGTCGTGTTCGGCGTCGGACCATGCCCCTCGCCCGTCGTCTTCATCGGGGAAGGCCCCGGCCAGCAGGAGGACCTGCGCGGCGAGCCATTCGTCGGCCCGGCCGGGCAGCTGCTCGACGACATGCTGTCCATCATCGACCTCGGGCGGCACAACTGCTATATCTGCAACATCGTCAAATGCCGCCCGCCCGGAAACCGCGACCCGCAGCCGCAGGAGCAGGATGCCTGCTTTGGCTGGCTCGAGCGGCAGCTCCGGCTGCTGCAGCCGAGCATCATCGTCTGCCTCGGGCGCATTGCGGCCATGCGGCTCATCCGGCCGGATTTTCGCATCACGCGGGAGCATGGCCAGTGGTTCGAGCGGAACGGCGTGCGCTATCTTGCCATGTACCATCCCTCGGCTCTGCTGCGGGACCCGGCGCGCCGCCCGGAGACATACACGGACCTGCTGACGCTGCGCGAGGCCGTGCGGACGCTCGGTCCGCTGCCGAATGCCTGAACCCGTACCGCCCCGCCGGATTTTTTTCGCGGCGGGGCGCTCTTTTTTGCGGAAAACGGTTGTAATTTTTGTAATAATTTGTTACCATAGAGAAAAAGATGAAGGGAACTGCCTATGAAACTGATCTCGTGGAACGTTAACGGCATCCGCGCCTGCCTGCAGAAGGGCTTTGAGGACGCCTTCCGGACGCTGAACGCCGATTTCTTCTGCCTGCAGGAGACGAAGGCACAGCCGCATCAGGCCGAGCTGGACCTGCCGGGCTACCGGCAGTACTGGTACTCCGCCGAGAAGAAGGGCTACTCCGGCACGGCGATCTTTGCCCGGTACGAGCCGCTCGCCGTGACCTACGGCGTCGGCGTGGAGGAGCTGGACCACGAGGGGCGGCTCATCACGCTGGAATATCCGAACTGCTTTATCGCAACGTGCTACACGCCCAACGCGCAGGACGGATTAAAGCGCCTTGACCACCGCATGGCCTGGGACGATGCGTTCCGCGCCTATCTCGTCTCGCTCGACCGGCAGAAGCCGGTGATCGTCTGCGGCGACCTGAATGTGGCGCATCAGGAGATCGATCTGAAGAACCCCGGCCCGAACCGCGGCAACGCGGGCTTCTCGGACGAGGAGCGCGGCAAGTTCACCGAGCTGCTGCAGGCCGGGTTCACGGATACGTTCCGCTACCGCAATCCCGACCTCGCGGGCGCGTATTCGTGGTGGAGCTACCGCTTCCATGCGCGGGAGAAGAACGCGGGCTGGCGCATCGACTATTTTCTTGTGTCCGACCGCCTGCGCGAGTCCGTTGCGGCCGCGCCCATTTATCAGGAAATTTATGGCTCCGACCACTGTCCGGTCGGCTTGGAGCTGGATATGGAGGTATCTGCATGAAAAAGCAACGCATTATCCGCTGCCTCAGCGCGCTTCTGTGCTTGTGCCTGCTGGCAGGGTTCGCCCCTGCGGCCATGGCCTATTCGAATGTCAGCGACTGGGCAAAGTCCGAGGTCGCGGAGATGGAGGCGCTCGGCCTGCTGCCGGACTGCCTGCTGAACGCCGACCTTTCCGCCAATATCACGCGCGGCGAGATGTGCAAAATGGCCGTCGAGGTCTATGAGAACCTGATGAACGTGGAGGCATCCTGCGCCAGTGGGGCCAGGTATTTCACGGACACGCAGGAGATGGAGATCAACTTCGCCTTTGAGCAGGGCATCATCAACGGCTACGAGGACCAGACGTTCCGCCCGAATGAGCCGCTGAGCCGTCAGGACTTCTTCAAGATCACCTATAACCTGATGACGCGCGCGCTGTTCTGGAAGGACGAGAGCGTCGATCCGTCCGACCTTTCCCAGTTTACGGACGCAGCCTCCGTCAGCGACTATGCGCTCGAGCCGACGCAGTATATGGTCGCGCTCGGTGTGGTGCGCGGCACCGGCACGGCCCTTGAGCCGAAGGGCACGACGGAGCGGCAGGCGGCCATCGCCATGTTCCGCCGCGCGTATTACATTGTCAGCGAGTGGCTGCGCAAAAATGATGATATGCCGGTCGATCCGGACCCGGATGACGATGGCGGCTACAGCGGCATCCCGGCGTGGGCCGTTGCGGAGTTCTCTGAGGTCGTGAAGCTCGGCATCATCCCGTCGAGCCTCGACAATGCAGACCTGAGCAAGCCCATCTCCCGCGCGCAGATGTGCTCCATTGCCATGCTGGCCTATAACGGCCTGATGGGCACGGAATACACGCCGTCCGGCACGGCGCACTTCACGGACACGAACGATCCGGACGTGAACGCGGCCTATGAGCTCAAGATCGTGCAGGGCTACGGTGACGGCCGCTTCGGCCCGAACGATACGCTGACGCGCGAGCAGTTCTTCAAGATCTCGTGCAACTTCATGCAGACCGTCGGCTATCCGACGGAGCAGAACCCGCGCGTGAACCGCTATTCTCTCAGTGAGTTTTCTGACCTGAAGCAGCTTGCCGAGTGGGCCAAAACGCCGACGCGCCTGCTGTGCTACATCGGCGCGGTCAAGGGCAGCGACGGCAAGCTCCTGCCGCAGTCGTCCACCAGCAGTCTGGAGGCGCTTGTGATCTTCCTGCGCTGCTATAAGTTCACCACATCGTGGGACGGCACGATCGAGCAGCCCTCGCTGGCGGACGATCTGGTGGCCTACGCGCTGACGTTCGAGGGCTATGACTATGTCTACGGCGGCACGACGCCGGCAGGCTTCGACTGCTCCGGCTTCGTGCAGTATGTCTACCGCCACTTCGGCTTCAACATCACGCGCACGGCGACGTCGCAGTATTATAACGACGGCGAGCATGTCAGCCGCAGCGAGCTGATGCCGGGCGACCTCGTGTTCTTCGGCTCCGGCGGTGAGATCACGCATGTCGGCATTTACATCGGCGGCGGACGTTTCATCCACGCGGCCAATCCGCGCAAGGGCGTCATCATCAGCTCCCTGAGCGAGAGCTATTACAACGCCCGCTACTTCGGCGCGAACCGCATCATTTTTGAATGAACCATACGATCAAACATATAAAGCAGGCGTGTCATGTTTGGCACGCCTGCTTTTTACGGTGGCATAATAGCATGGGAAAGATCGTATTGTGCGAAACTGCACAGATAATGATTGTTATATTGCACAATTTTGGAGAAAATATTTTCATCTGTACCTCTTGACAAAATTCAAAATGGTGGTATCATGGGGTCAAAAGAGGTTAGCACTCTACAGACGAGAGTGCTAAAGAGGCTCCGGCGAATGCGTCGGATGCTTCTTGAAACCCCTCGGCGGAATTCGCCGCCGGAGAGGAGAATGAGGTTATGAACACGAATCAGTATACGCAGAAAACACTGGAGGCCCTGCAGAGTGCGCAGACGATCGCAGCGGCGCATCAGAATCAGCAGATCGAGCAGGCTCACCTGCTTCTGGCTCTGCTGCAGCAGGACGGCGGGCTCATCCCGCAGCTGCTGAAGAAAATGGGCGTGAGCGTCGAGAGCCTGACGGCTGCGGCGCAGGCCGCCGTGGAAAAGCTGCCGGGCGTCAGCGGCTCCGGCCGGGATGCCGACAAATTCTATATTTCCCGTGGAATGGACAGCCTGATGGCTGAGGCCGAGCGCACGGCGCAGGGCATGCGGGACGAATACGTCTCCGTGGAGCACCTGTTCCTTGCCATGCTCGACACGGCCGACGAGACCGTCGCGCCGCTGTTTGCGGACTATCGCATCCGCAAGGAGGACTGCCTGAAGACCCTGCAGGCCATCCGCGGCAGCAGCCGCGTGACGACGGACAGCCCGGAGGACACCTATGAGGCGCTGCAGAAATACGGCACCGATCTGGTGAAGAACGCCCGCGAAAAGAAGACGGACCCGGTCATCGGCCGTGACGACGAGATCCGAAACGTCATCCGCATCCTGTCGCGCAAGTCGAAGAACAACCCCGTGCTCATCGGCGAGCCGGGCGTCGGCAAGACGGCCATCGCCGAAGGACTGGCGCAGCGGATCGTCCGCGGCGACGTGCCGAAGTCCCTGCAGGACAAGACGATCTTCTCGCTGGACATGGGCGCGCTCATCGCGGGCGCAAAGTACCGCGGCGAATTTGAAGAGCGCCTGAAGGCCGTCCTGAACGAAGTGAAGAACTCCGAGGGGCGCATCATCCTGTTCATCGATGAGCTGCACACCATCGTCGGCGCAGGCAAGACCGAGGGCAGCATGGACGCGGGCAACCTGCTCAAGCCGATGCTGGCGCGCGGCGAGCTGCACTGCATCGGCGCAACCACGCTGGACGAATACCGCAAGTATATCGAAAAGGACCCTGCGCTGGAGCGCCGTTTCCAGACCGTGCTCGTCAAGGAGCCGTCCGTCGAAGACACCATCGCCATCCTGCGTGGCCTGGAGGAGCGCTACGAGGTCTTCCACGGCGTGAAGATCACGGATCCCGCCATCATCGCGGCGGCCACGCTGTCCGACCGTTATATCACGGACCGCTTCCTGCCGGACAAGGCCATTGACCTTATCGATGAGGCCTGTGCCATGATCCGCACGGAGATGGATTCCATGCCGACGGAGCTGGACGTTATCCGCCGCAAGATCATCCAGATGGAGATCGAAGAGGCTGCGCTGAAGAACGAGACCGACGAGCTCTCGCAGGGCCGCCTGACGGAGCTGCGCAAGGAGCTGGCAGAGCAGCGCGATAAGTTCAACGCCATGAAGGCCCAGTGGGAAAACGAGAAGAATGCCATCGGCAAGGTCCAGCAGCTGCGTGAGCAGATCGAAAAGCTCGGTGCGCAGATCGAGCAGGCAGAGCAGAGCTATGACCTCGAGACGGCCGCCCGTCTGAAGTACGGCGAGCTGCCCGAGCTCAGGAAGCAGCTGGCGCAGGAAGAGGCGCTGGCGCAGAACGCCAAGCAGAGCAACCTCCTGCGCGACAAGGTCACGGAGGAGGAGATCGCAAAGATCGTCGAGCGCTGGACCGGCATCCCGGTCGCAAAGCTCGTCGAGGGCGAGCGCGAAAAGCTCCTGCATCTGGACGAGCAGCTGCATAAGCGCGTCGTGGGGCAGGATGAAGCCGTCCGCTCCGTCTCGGAGGCCATCCTCCGCAGCCGCGCCGGCATTCAGGACCCGAACCGCCCGCTCGGCTCGTTCCTGTTCCTCGGCCCGACGGGCGTCGGCAAGACCGAGCTCGCCAAGGCGCTGGCAGAGGCGCTGTTTGACGATGAGAAGAACCTCGTCCGCATCGATATGTCCGAATACATGGAGAAGTTCTCCGTGACGCGCCTGATCGGCGCGCCTCCCGGATACGTCGGCTATGACGAGGGCGGCCAGCTCACCGAGGCCGTGCGCCGCAAGCCGTACAGCGTCGTGCTGTTCGACGAGGTCGAAAAGGCCCATCCCGATGTCTTCAACATCCTGCTGCAGGTGCTTGACGACGGCCGCATCACCGATTCGCAGGGCCGCACCGTCGACTTCAAGAATACGATCCTGATCCTGACGAGCAACCTCGGCTCGGAGTATCTGCTGAACGGCATTACCGACAACGGCGAGATCTCCGAGGAGGCCCGTTCGCAGGTCGAGCAGCTGCTGAAGCGTTCGTTCCGCCCCGAGTTCCTGAACCGTCTGGACGAGATCGTCTTCTATAAGCCGCTGACGAAGGAAAATATCGTCAAGATCATCGATCTGCAGATGGATGCGCTCAATGCACGTCTGGCTGACAAGCAGCTGCGCTGCGAGCTGACGCCGGAGGCCAAGCAGTTCATCATCGACGCTGCTTATGACCCGCAGTACGGTGCGCGTCCGCTCCGCCGCTATCTGCAGCACACAGTCGAGACGCTGCTGGCCCGCCGCATCGTCGAGGGCAATGTGTCGCCCGGCGCGACGCTCCGCGTCGAGGTGCGGGACGACGCCCTGCAGGTCGTCTGAGTGAATTCCAAACAGCCGGGGAGCGGGTTGCCGCTTCCCGGCTGTTTTTTACAAAAATGAAAAACAGGACTTGACAATCCTGTCGGAGTATGTTACTATTTTAGGGCTGATGCAAAGCCTGCCCACGCGGGTGTAGTATAACGGCTAGTACAACAGCCTTCCAAGCTGTGGGCGTGGGTTCGATTCCCATCACTCGCTCCAAATGCGCCAGTAGCTCATCTGGATAGAGCAACTGCCTTCTAAGCAGTAGGTCGGGGGTTCGAGTCCCTCCTGGCGTGCCAAAGCGGAGCTTGCTACCGCGAAGAAAAATGAATATGGTGGGTGTAGCGTAGTTGGTTAACGCGTCAGATTGTGGCTCTGAAGACCG
>ERZ1673742.1126-NODE-1126-length-26582-cov-7.874128_pt1 | contig 26582 bp, 24 predicted proteins | sample MGYA00580208_ERZ1673742 | MGnify/ENA primary metagenome ERZ1673742 (study PRJEB41218, sample SAMN15661774) | gut metagenome | host: Homo sapiens | place: Canada: London | collected 2015-08-20/2019-03-30 | study: EMG produced TPA metagenomics assembly of...
CGGAAGCGAATATGGCGGATGTGGTTCGCGTGGGCGAGCAGCACCTCATCGGCGAGATTTTGACGATGAGCGGCGACTCCGCCGCCATTCAGGTGTATGAAGAGACCTCCGGCCTCGGCCCGGGGGCGGAGGTCGTAACGACCGGCGCGCCGCTCTCCGTGGAACTCGGCCCCGGCCTGATTGAAAATATTTACGATGGCATTCAGCGCCCGCTGGAGGTCATTCGTCAGAAGACCGGCGGCAACTTCCTGCCGCGCGGCGAGGAGGTTCCCGCGCTTGACCGCGAGAAGAAGTGGGACTTTACCGCCGTTGCGAAGGTTGGTGACCACCTCATCGGCGGCGACGTGCTCGGTACGGTGCAGGAAACGCCGTCGATCCTGCACAAGATCATGCTGCCGCCGAACATGAGCGGCACGGTACAGGAGATCCGCTCGGGAAGATTCACCGTGGAGGAAACGGTCGCGGTCGTGGAAACGGACAAGGGCGAGAGAAAAGAACTCACGATGATCCAGAAGTGGCCGGTGCGCGTGGGACGGCCCTACATGAAAAAATACCCGCCCGTCACGCCACTCCAGTCCGGTCAGCGCATCGTGGATACGTTCTTCCCGGTCGCCAAGGGCGGCACGGCAGCCATTCCGGGGCCGTTCGGCAGCGGCAAGACCGTCATGCAGCACGCGCTTGCCAAGTGGGCAGACGTGGATCTCGTCGTTTACATCGGCTGCGGCGAGCGCGGCAACGAGATGACCGACGTGCTGCGCGAATTCCCCGAGCTCATCGACCCGCGCACGGGCGAGAGCCTGATGAAGCGCACGGTGCTCATCGCCAACACCTCGGATATGCCGGTCGCGGCGCGTGAGGCGAGCATCTACACCGGCATCACCATTGCCGAATATTTCCGCGACATGGGCTATGCCGTCGCGGTTATCGCCGACTCGACCTCCCGCTGGGCGGAAGCGCTGCGCGAAATGTCGGGCCGTTTGGAAGAGATGCCCGGCGAAGAGGGCTACCCCGCTTACCTTTCCTCGCGTTTGGCGCAGTTCTACGAGCGCGCGGGCGTGGTCGAGTGCCTCGGCAGCGACGAGCGGCAGGGAAGCCTCACCGCCGTCGGCGCGGTCTCGCCTCCGGGCGGTGATCTTTCCGAGCCTGTCTCGCAGGCGACGATGCGTATCGTCAAGGTCTTCTGGGCGCTGGATTCGTCCCTTGCCTACCGCCGTCACTTCCCCGCCATCAACTGGCTCAACTCGTATTCTCTCTATTTAGACTCCCTGCGCCCGTGGTACAGCGAGCATCTGGGACATGAGTTCCTCGAAAACCGCGAGTGGGCCATGGCGATGTTACAGGAGGAGTCGAACCTCAACGAGATCGTGCAGCTCGTCGGCAAGGATTCCCTCAGCGCCAAGGATCAGATCACCCTTGAGGTCGCGCGCATGATCCGCGAGGACTTTTTGCAGCAGAATTCGTTTGCCGACAACGACGCCTATTCCGAATACGACCGTCAGGCGCGTATGCTCTCGCTCATTCGCCAGTACGACGCGCAGTGCCTGAATGCCGCCGAGCGCGGCGGGAACTTAAGCGAGCTTTTCGCCATTCCCGCGCGCGAAAAGATCGGCCGCGCCAAGGGCGTGCCGGCCGACCAGTACAAGGACGCCTATGCGAACCTGCTCGTCGAGATGGAAGAGCAGATCACCGCGATCGCTGAGAAAGGAGAGCAGGAAGAATGATCCGTGAATATAAGACGATCCGTGAGATCTCCGGCCCGCTGATGGTCGTTGACCATGTGCAGGGCGTGACCTATGACGAGCTGGCGGAGATCGTCCTCTCCGACGGCAGCACGCGCCGCTGCAAGGTGCTTGAAGTAAACGGCGACCGTGCGGTCGTGCAGCTTTTTGAATCCTCCGCCGGCATCAACCTTGCCGATTCACGCATCCGCTTTTTGGGGCACCCGCTCCAGCTCGCGGTGTCGCGCGATATGCTCGGCCGCGTCTTTAACGGCATGGGTCAGCCCATCGACGGCGGCCCTGCCATCATTGCCGACGAGCACCGCGACATCAACGGCCTTGCGATGAACCCCGCGGCGCGCAACTACCCCAACGAGTTTATCCAGACCGGCATTTCGAGCATCGACGGACTCAACACGCTCGTGCGCGGGCAGAAGCTGCCGATCTTCTCCGGCTCGGGTCTGCCGCACGCGCAGCTTGCCGCGCAGATCGCGCGTCAGGCAAAGGTTTTAGACGGCGAGAGCAACTTTGCCGTTGTGTTCGCGGCTATTGGCATCACGTTTGAAGAATCTGAATTCTTTGTCAACGAGTTCAAGCGCACTGGCGCCATCGACCGCACGGTGCTCTTCACGAATCTTGCCAACGACCCTGCGGTCGAGCGTATCGCAACGCCGCGCATGGCGCTGACCGCTGCGGAATATCTCGCGTTCGACTGCGGCATGCATGTGCTCGTCATCCTCACGGATATTACGAACTACGCAGAGGCGCTGCGCGAGATCAGCGCGGCGAAGAAGGAAGTCCCCGGCCGCCGCGGCTATCCCGGCTACCTCTATACCGACCTTGCGACGATGTACGAGCGCGCGGGCCGTCAGGTCGGCAAGGATGGCTCCATCACGATGATTCCCATTCTGACGATGCCCGAGGACGACAAGACCCACCCGATCCCCGACCTCACGGGCTATATCACCGAGGGGCAGATCATCCTCTCGCGCGAGCTGTACCGCCGCGGCATCAATCCGCCGGTGGACGTGCTGCCGAGCCTTTCCCGACTTAAGGACAAGGGCATCGGCGCGGGCAAGACGCGCGAGGATCACTCCGGCACGATGAACCAGCTCTTCGCCGCCTACGCCACCGGTAAAGAGAACAAGGAGCTCATGTCGATCCTCGGCGAAGCGGCGCTGAGCCCGACCGACCTTCTTTACGCCAAGTTTGCCGACGAGTTTGAAAAGCGCTATGTGGCGCAGGGCACAGACGAGAACCGCTCCATCGAGCAGACGCTCGACCTCGGCTGGGAGCTGCTTTCCCTCCTACCGCGCAGCGAGCTCAAGCGCATCAAGCCGGAATATATCGACAAGTATCTCAAAAAGGAAGAGTAAGGGGGGAGAGAAGTGCCTACGACCACTGTCAATCCCACCCGCATGGAGCTTACGCGTCTCAAGGGGCGGCTGCGCACCGCCCAGCGTGGGCACAAGCTCCTCAAGGACAAGCGCGACGAGCTGATGAAGCAATTCATGGAGGTCGTGCGCGAGGACTTAGCGCTGCGGCAGAAGGTGGAGCAGTCGCTTGCGCGCGCCTACGGCTCGTTCACCGTGGCGAGTGCGCTGATGTCGCCGGAGATGCTCGAGCAGGCGCTGCTGTGCCCCAAACAGAGCGTTTCGCTCGAAACGAGCACAGAGAATGTGATGAGCGTTGAGGTGCCGCGCTACGAGTTTAAGCTTGCAAGCGAGGACGGCGGGAACATCTATCCCTACGGCTTTGCCCAGACAAGCGGCGAGCTCGACGACGCAGTGCGCGAGCTGGGCGATATTCTGCCCGACCTTCTGCGCCTTGCTGAGATCGAAAAGGCGACGCAGCTGCTCGCTGCCGAGATCGAACGCACAAGGCGGCGCGTCAACGCGCTCGAGTACGTCAAGATCCCGCAGATGCAGCAGAGCATCAAGTATATCACGATGAAGCTCGACGAAAACGAGCGCGCGAACACCATCCGTCTCATGAAGGTCAAGGACATGATCCTGCAAGAGGCCATCGAGGAGCGCCGCCAGACCGACAAGGCCGAGGGCGCAGGTGTTTGACGTAACAGGTACAAAAAAAGGGGGAACCTTTTAAGGTTTCCCCTTTTTTGACTTTTTACTTTTCGGCCTTGGTCTCGCAGTACAGGCAGCGGTAGGTGCGCGTTTCCTCATCGGTCAGTGTGAAGATCTGCGGCAGCTCCTGCTCAACGGAGGTGATGCAGCGCGGATTCTTGCAGCGAATGACGTTTGTGATGCGCTCGGGCAGCTTGAGCTGGCGCTTTTCGGCGAGTTTGCCGTCCTTAATGATGTTGACAGTGATGCCGGGGTCGACATAGCCGATGACGTCCCAGTCAAGGTCGAGCACCCGGTCGATCTTGATGATGTCCTTGCGGCCGAGCTTGCCGCTCGAAACGTTCTTGAGCAGCGCGACCGAGCAGTCGAGCTTGTCAAGACCGAGAATGTTGTAGAGCTTCATCGCCTTGCCGGCGGAGATGTGGTCGATAACGATACCGTTGGAAATAGCGTCGATGATCATTTATAAGTCCCTCCCTTATTCGATACCAAGCAGCTTGAGGATCAGTGCCATGCGGATGAAGCGGCCGTTTCTGACCTGCTTGAAGTAGCAGGCGCGCGGGTCATCGTCCACGGCAACGGAAATTTCGTTTACGCGCGGCAGCGGGTGCAGGATGCAGAGATCCTTCTTCGCATTCACGAGCTTTTCGGGCGTGAGGATGTAGCTGTCCTTCAGGCGCAGGTAATCCTCTTCGTTGAAGAAGCGCTCGCGCTGCACGCGGGTCATGTAGAGAATGTCGAGCTGGGGCATGACGGACTCGAGATCGGTCGTCTGCTCGTAGGGGATGTTGTTCTTCTTGAGCGCCTCGGCCTTCACGTAGCTGGGGAGCTTGAGTTCCTCGGGGGAGATGAGCACGATCTTGATGCCGGTGTAGCGGCTCAGGGCGCTGATGAGGGAGTGAACCGTGCGGCCGAACTTGAGGTCGCCGCAGAAGCCGACGGTCAGGTCGTTGAAGCGGCCCTTTTCACGGTTGATGGTGAGCAGGTCGGTCAGCGTCTGCGTGGGGTGGTTGTGGCCGCCGTCGCCCGCGTTGATGACGGGAACCTCAGAGTGCATGGAAGCGACCAGAGGCGCGCCTTCCTTCGGGTGGCGCATGGCGATGATGTCGGAATAGCAGCTCACGGTGCGCACCGTGTCAGAAACGCTCTCGCCCTTGGCGGCGGAAGAGCTGCTTGCGGACGAGAAGCCCAGCACCTTGCCGCCGAGACCGAGCATCGCGGACTCAAAGCTCAGGCGCGTGCGGGTAGAGGGCTCAAAGAAGAGCGTTGCGAGGATCTTGCCGTCGCACTTGTGTGCGTAGGCCTCGGGGTGGTCGATGATGTCGTTGGCCGTGGCGACCATTTCGTCGATCTCCTGGGTGCTCAGCTGTAAAATGTCGATCAAATGCTCCATGTTAGTTCTTTCCTCCGATCCAAGATTCGTCCGACGGGTTGTTGCGGAACTGAATGAGACGCGCAACATCGTCGGGGTGGATATAGTTTTGTTTCGCCGCTACGTCGGCGATGACGTCAAAGTTGGTCAGGCTGTGGTTCTTTACGTTGGCGGCGGCAAGGCGGTCAAGCCCTTTCTGCATGCCGTAGGTGAAGATGCTCGCAACGCCGAGCACCTCCGCACCCGCTTCGCGCAGGACGTTCACAACGTCCAGGACGCTGCCGCCGGTGGAAATGAGATCCTCGATGACGACGACCTTCTGGCCCGGCTCAAGGCGGCCCTCGATCTGATTCTGACGGCCGTGATCCTTACCGGACGAGCGCACATAGCCCATGGGCAGACCCATCATGTGGCCGACGATGGCCGCGTGGGCAATGCCCGCCGTGCTCGTGCCCATCAGCACCTCCACATCGGGATAGTCGGCGCGAATGATCTCGCACAGCGCACTTTCCACCTGCGTGCGCACCTCAGGTGCGGTCAGGATCAGGCGGTTGTCGCAGTAGACGGGACTCTTGATGCCGCTGGCCCAGGTGAAGGGCTCGTTCGGGCGGAAGAATACCGCGCGGATGGAGAGCAATCCCTCCGCAATGCTGCGTTCCAAATGCTCCATTGCTATCTCTTCTCCTTTCAAAATGTCAGCTTGTTGACAGAATTAGCGTTTCCAATGCCTCCGGGGTTTCGGCGATTTGGTCGGCGCCGGCGGCGGTAAGCTCTTCGCGGCTGCCGTAGCCGTAAAGCACGCCGATCACATCGAGCCCTGCCATGTGCGCGCCGATGACGTCATGCTCGCGGTCACCGACCATGACGGCGCGGGAAAGATCGTTGCAGCCGGCCGCCTTGAGCGCGGCTTTTACGACGTTTACCTTTTTGCCCGCCTCCTTGTCGCCTTCGGGCGCGCCGCAGATGGCGTCGAAGTAGGGCGCAAGACCGAAGTGCTCCAGAATGCGCTCGGCCATGGTGTCGAGCTTCGACGTGGCAACGAAAAGACGCTTGCCCTCACTCTTGAGATGCGCAAGCAGCGCGGGAATGCCGGGATAGGGAGCGTTGTCGAGCCAGCCGTCCTGCTGATAGTATTCGCGGAATTTTGCGACCGCGGCGTCGACATTCTCTGCGCTCACGAAGTGCGCGAAGGTCTCGCTGAGCGGCGGGCCGACGAAAAACGACAGCTCGCGCCAGTCGCGTTCGATGCCGAACGCACGCAGGGCATACTGTCCGGCTTTCATGATGCCGGGCCCGGAGTCGGTCAGCGTCCCGTCTAAATCAAAGAGGATAATATCGCGGCGCATTGCTTAGCCCACGAACTCGCTGACGCAGCGGCGATAGGCTGCGACGGGATCCTTCGCCTGCGTGATGGGGCGGCCGACGACAATGTAGTCCGAGCCGATCTCGCGCGCCTTTGCGGGCGTGGTGATGCGCACCTGGTCGTCTGCCTTTGCGTCGGCAAAGCGGATGCCGGGGGTGACGGTGAGGAAGTCCTTCGTGCAGGTCTCGTGGATGCGCCCGGCTTCAAGCGGGGAGCAGACCACGCCGTCGAGCCCGGCGAGTCTTGCGTTTTTGGCGTAGTCGATGACCACATTCTCAAGCGGGGCGTGAATGCCGATCTCTTCCTCCATGCTCTGCTGGCTGGTGGAGGTGAGCTGCGTGACGGCGATGAGGAGCGGGCGCGTACCGTCCGCGCGGGTGAGCCCCTCAAGCGCGGCGCTCATCATGGCGCGCGTACCTGCGGCGTGGAGGTTGACCATATCCACATCGAGGGAGGAGAGCACGGCCATCGCTTTTTTCACGGTGTTGGGAATGTCGTGCAGCTTGAGATCGAGGAAGATCTTGTGGCCGCGCGCCTTGATCTCGCGCACGATGGACGGGCCTTCGGCGTAGAAAAGCTCCATGCCGATCTTCACGAAGGGCTTCTCGCCGGTGAAGCGGTCGAGAAACGCGAGGGTCTTTTCCTTGCTGTCAAAATCCAGCGCGATGATAACGTCCTTACCCATGGTGGGCACCTCCTATGATGTCGTTCAAATCTTTGATGTTGTATTTCTGCATGACGCGAGGCAGATCCTCGACGATGCGGCGGCAGGCGAAGGGATCGACAAGGTTGGCAGCGCCGACCTCGACCGCCGTTGCGCCGGCGAGCATCAGTTCGATGACGTCCTCGGCGCTCATCACGCCGCCGAGACCGACGATGGGAATGCGCACCGCTTCGTACACCTGCCAGACCATGCGAACCGCAAGCGGGAAGAGCGCGGGGCCGGACATGCCGCCCGTGCTGTTGGCAAGAAGCGGCTTTCTCGCCTTGAGGTCAAGGCGCATGCCCATCACGGTGTTGATGAGGCTGATGCCGTCTGCGCCTGCGTCCTCGCAGGCTTTGGCAATGTCCGCAATGCTCGTGACATTGGGGGAGAGCTTGACGATGACGGGCTTTTTGACCGCGTCCTTCACCGCGCGCGTGACCGCTGCGGCAGCCTTCGGGTCAGTGCCGAAGCTCATGCCGCCGCCGTGGACGTTGGGGCAGGAGATGTTCACCTCGAGCCAGCCGACCTGCGGGCAGGCGTCGAGCTTCTGACAGACCTCGACGTATTCATCGAGCGAAAAACCGCTGACGTTCGCCATGACGGGCTTGTGGAAAACGCGCGCGAGCTTGGGAAGCTCCTCGGCGATGACCGCGTCTACACCGGGATTCTGAAGGCCCACGGCGTTGAGCATGCCGCTCTGCATTTCAGCGATGCGCGGCTGTGGATTGCCGAGACGCGCATCGCGCGTCGTCCCCTTGAACGAGAACGTACCGAGACAGTTGATGTCGTACAGCTCCGCGAACTCGTATCCGTAACCAAAGGTGCCGCTCGCGGGAATGACGGGGTTGTCGAGCGGAAGAGAACAGAGCATGACGTTCGTTTTTACCATTTGATCTCCTCCCTCCCGAATACGGGGCCTTCGCGGCAGACACGCTTGGGGCCGTTTACCGTGTCGATCGTGCAGCCCATGCACGCGCCGAAGCCGCAGCCCATGCGCGCTTCCAGGCTGATCTGGCCGGGCTTGTCCGTTTTTGCGCAAAGAGCCTTAAGCATCGGCGTCGGCCCGCAGGCGCAGACGGTGTCGAACCGCTCGGGCAGCGCGTCGGTCACAAAGCCGCGTGTGCCGCAGCTGCCGTCCGCCGTTGCAATGACGGTCTGCACGCCGAGCGCCTTGAATTCATTTTCATAGAAGACATCCTCTGCCGTGTTGAAGCCCAGAACGGCGACGGGCGTTTTACCCGCGGCAAGAAGGCGCTTTGAAAGGCCGAAGAGCGGGGCGGCACCGATACCGCCGCCTGAAAGGAGCGTCGTTTCACCGCAGGCGGCAACGTCAAAGCCGTTGCCGAGACCGGAGAGCGCGTCCAGCGTCTGCCCCGGCGTGCAGCGGGAGAGCCAGTCCGTTCCGCCGCCGACTACTTTATATAAGAGGGTCACGCTGCGCTCGTCCCAGTCGCAGATGGAGATGGGTCTGCGCAGGAAGAAACCGGGCAGACGAAGGTCGAGGAACTGGCCCGGCGCGGTGATGGCCGAGGTGTCGCCCTCGAGCTTCAAGCGGTAGACGCCCGAGGCAATGGGGGCGTTTTCCGCGATGGTATATGTTACTTCGATCAAAGCGCGTCCTCCTTCCATACGATCTCGCCGCCGATCATCGTCAGCTTGCACGCGCCCGTGAGGCATGTGCCGGTAAAGGGCGTTGCGCGCCCCATGGTCAGGAACGTTTCGGGATCGACGGTGTAGGTTTCGTTGAGGTCAAATACGGTCTGGTCGGCGACCTGCCCGACGGCGATCTCCGTACCGCAGCCAAAGCGGCGCATGGGAGAGGTGTGCATCAGCTCGACGAGCTTTTCCAGCGGCAGAATGCCTTTTTTCACAAGATGCGTGTAGCTTGCGGCAAAGGACGTTTCCAGTCCGACAACGCCCATGGCGCTCTTTTCAAGACCCTTGGCCTTTTCTTCGTGGCTGTGGGGCGCGTGGTCAGTGACGAGCATGTCGATCGTGCCGTCCAGAAGGCCCTCGATGAGCGCGTCCTGATCGGCCTGATCGCGCAGGGGAGGATTCATCTTGAAGCGTCCGTCCTCCTGTAGATCGTCCTGCGTGAAGGCGAGGTAGTGCGGCGCTGTTTCGCACGTTACATTCACGCCGCGGCGCTTGGCCGCGCGGATGACCTCGACACTTTCCTTGGTCGAAACATGGCAGACGTGGTAGGCGCAGCCCGTTTCCTCGGCAAGCTTTACGTCGCGCGCGATCTGCCCCCACTCGCTCTCCGCGCAGATGCCGCGGTGCCCGTGGGCACGGGCATACGCGCCGTCGTGGATGTAGCCGCCGCGGAGCAGGGAATTGTCCTCGCAGTGCGCGGCAAGGATCTTGCCGAGGCGGCGGCACTCGGTCATCGCCTGGCGCATCATGCTCTCGGACTGCACGCCGCGTCCGTCGTCGGAAAAGGCGATGACGTTTGGCGCCATGCCCGCAAGGTCTGCGAGCTGCTCGCCCTTTTCGCCGACCGTGATCGCCCCGTAGGGGTGAACATGGACGAGCGCGTCCTTCTCGATGAGCGCGCGCTGAAGATTCAGCGCATCGACACAGTCGGGGACGGGGTTCAGGTTCGGCATAGCGGCAACGTGGGCGAAGCCGCCGTGCGCGGCAGCCAGCGTGCCGGTGCGGATGGTTTCTTTATAAGAAAATCCCGGCTCTCGAAGATGAACATGAACATCAACGAAACCGGGAAACAAAACCATATTGGAAATATCAATAGTAACAGTATCATCGGAACGGAAAACACCATTGCCAATAGAAACAATTTTCCCGTCCGAAAGAAACACATCCGACAAATGAAATACGCCCTGAGAGAAAACCTTTGCGTTCTTCAAAATACAGCGCATGTTTCTTCCTCCTTGTCGTGTTTTCGGTGCATTATACGGGATAATCCGGCGAATGTCAAGAGTCAAAATTTCGAAAAAAAGCGGGAACGGGAAAAAGATGAGAAAGTATGCACGTTTGGCATGACAGCTTGTAAGACGCGGCGTTTCGCAGCGGGAAAAGGGCGGAAAGGGTAGGCTTCCCTTGGTGTAAAATGCTCTATTCCGGCAAACCGATCGAGAAAAAAGACCGTGCTTTTCGACGAAATTCCGGGCGGCGCGCGGAAATGTAAAATTATGCGGTTGACAATCGGTGCAGAGGCTCTTATACTGATGGCAATGAAGTTCCACGAACGGAGAATCACAGCGATGAAGAGCATTTTCGTTTTTGCATACTACTATTACTTTACTATGAATTCGTAGTAAGGCTAATTTGTGATGCAAAGATGCAAAGAAGGCTCTGAAAAGAGATTGCTTGATGCGGCACAGGTTAGACCTGTGCCGCATTTTTTCGTTATGGCGACAGCTTCGCAATTTATAAGGAGGATATCATCATGATCGTCGTACTCAAGCATGGGGCAGAACCGGACAAGCGCGAGCAGCTCATCGGCTGGCTCAAGAATCAGGGATTGGGCGTTCACGTTTCCGAGGGCGCGTATCAGACCGTGCTGGGATTGATTGGTGATACGGCGCGCGTTGACATGGATCTCATCGAGAGCCTGAGTATCGTTGACTCCGTCAAGCGCGTAACGGAGCCGTTCAAGTGCTGCAACCGCAAGTTCCACCCGGACGACATGATCGTTCAGGTGGGCGACGTGAAGGTCGGCGGCGGCAACTTCTGCATGATCGCAGGTCCCTGCTCGGTCGAATCCGAGGAGCAGATCGTTGCGGTCGCCAAGGCCGTGAAGGCCTCGGGCGCAAACATGCTGCGCGGCGGCGCGTTCAAGCCCCGCACCTCGCCCTATGATTTTCAGGGACTCAAGGCTGAGGGCATCGAGCTTTTGAAGATCGCCCGAAAGGAGACGGGGCTTCCCATCGTCACGGAGATCATGGGCACGAACTATCTGCCGCTTTTTGAAGACGTCGACCTCATTCAGGTCGGCGCGCGCAACATGCAGAACTTTGATCTGCTGCGCGAGCTCGGTAAGCTTCACAAGCCGGTTCTCTTAAAGCGCGGTCTTGCCAGCACCCTTAAGGAGCTTTTGATGAGCGCAGAGTATATCATGGCCGGCGGCAACGAGCAGGTTATCCTCTGCGAGCGCGGCATCCGCACCTACGATGACTACACGAGAAACACGCTCGACCTTGCGGCTGTGCCGATGCTCAAGGAGCTGACGCACCTGCCCGTCATCGTCGACCCGAGTCACGCCACCGGCATCGCGCGCCTTGTGCGCCCCATGGCACTGGCCGCGGCCACCTGCGGCAGCGACGGCCTCATCATCGAGGTGCACAACGATCCCATGCACGCGCTGTGCGACGGCGCGCAGTCACTGCGCCCTGAGCAGTACGATGAACTTGCCAAAACGGTGCGCCGCGTGAGAGAGGCGGTGGCGCAATGACGGTCGGCATTGTGGGACTCGGCCTCATCGGCGGCTCGTTCGCCAAGGCCTACCATGCAGCGGGCGAGCGGGTGCTTGCGCAGGACATCGACCGCGACGTGCTGTCATTCGCCGTCATCAGCAGTGCCGTGGACGAAGAACTTACCGACGAGACGATGGCGGAATGCGATCTCATCCTGCTGGCGGTCTGCCCTGCGGCGGCGGTCGAATGGCTCCAAAAGAACGCACCGAAGATCGCCTCTCACACGATCGTCATCGACTGCTGCGGCACGAAACGCACGGTCTGCGCGGCCTGCTTTCCCATCGCCGCGCAGTATGGCATCACCTACCTTGGCGGACACCCGATGGCTGGCACGCAGTTTTCCGGCTTTAAATATGCCAAAGCAGACCTTTACCACGGTGCGCCGATGGTGCTTGTGCCGCCGCGCTTTGATGATATTGAACTGCTCGGTCGTGTGAAAGATCTGCTCATGCCTGCGGGTTTCGGGAGCTACTCCGTTACGACCGCTGAGCAGCACGACGAGATGATCGCCTTCACCTCGCAGCTTGCGCACGTGGCCTCGAACGCTTATATCAAAAGTCCCACGGCAAAGAAGCACAAGGGATTTTCCGCTGGCAGCTACAAGGACATGACGCGCGTTGCGTGGCTCGCGCCCCGCATGTGGGCGGAGCTGTTTCTTGAAAACCGGGACTTTCTGTTGAAGGAGATCGACTGCTACATCGAGCATCTGTCGCAGTACAAGGCCGCGATGGAGCAAAACGACGAAGAAGAACTCATTCGCCTTCTGGACGAGGGCAAAAAGAGAAAGGAAGAGGTGGACGGCTGATGCGAAGCATCTATATCAAGGCCTCGCGCGAGTATGATGTGCTCGTGGAGCGCGGACTGCTCGACCGCGCGGGCGAGTATTTATCCAAGGTCAGCGCGCCGGGCATGGCGGCGGTCGTGTCGGACGAGACGGTTTTCGCGCTCTACGGCGAGCGGACGGTCAGGGCGCTTGAAAAGGCAGGTTATCGCGTCTATGCCTTCACCTTCCCCGCGGGCGAGGAGAGCAAGAACCTCTCGACCTACGCAAGTGCCCTGCACTTTCTCGGTGAGCACCGTTTCAGCCGCAGCGACGTGGTCGTGGCGCTCGGCGGCGGCGTGGTGGGTGACCTTGCGGGCTTTGCCGCGGCAACATACCAGCGCGGCATGGGCTTTGCCCAGATCCCGACGACGCTGCTGGCCGCGGTGGATTCGTCCGTCGGCGGCAAGACGGCCGTCGACCTGCCTACGGGCAAGAATCAGGCGGGCAGCTTCTATCAGCCCTGCAACGTGATCTGCGATCCCAACACGCTCGAAACGCTGCCCGAGGAGCAGTACCGCTGCGGCTGCGCCGAAATCATCAAGTATTCGATGCTCGGCAATGCAGCGTTCTTTGAAGAACTCTACAAAACGCCCGTGCGTGAGCAGTACGAGCACGTCATCGAGGTCTGCGTGCAGATGAAGCGCGACATCGTCGGCGCGGACGAGTACGACCTCGGCCACCGCCGCACGCTGAATCTGGGCCACACCTTCGGCCATGCGGTGGAGCAGTGCAGCGATTTTTCTCTCCTGCACGGCGAGGCAGTCGCCATCGGCATGGCGACGGTCACGCGCGCGGCGGTCAAGCGCCGCCTCTGCGGTGAGGAAACGCTCCAGCGCCTTTTGAAGATTCTGCACCGCTACGGCCTCCCAACGGAAACGGGCTATGCGCTCGACAAGCTCTATGAAGCGGAGCTGGTCGATAAAAAGATCTCCGGCGGCAAGATGCACCTCATCGTGCCGGAGAAGATCGGTCAGGTGCGCGTGGAGACGATCCCTGTTGAGATGCTGCGCGACTGGATGCAGGACGGTGGCATCCGATGAAACGAATGATTTCTCCCGGTGCGCGCACAGGGCGCGTGCATATCCCGGCGTCCAAATCGCAGGCGCACAGGCTTCTCATCTGCGCGGCGCTCGGTGAAGAAACGTGCGAGATCGTCTGCGACGGCGTTTCCGCCGACATTGCGGCGACAGCCAAGTGCCTGAACGCGCTCGGCGCGAAAGTGGAACGAACGGAGACGGGCTTTCTTGTCTCACCCATTCAAAAAGTCCCTGAGGGGTGCTGCGAGCTTCTCTGCGGCGAGAGCGGGTCGACGCTTCGCTTTCTGCTGCCTGTCGTCGGTGCGCTTGGCGCGCAGGCGGCCTTCCACCGTGAAGGACGCCTCCCTCAGCGGCCCCTCGCCCCGCTGGACGGCGTGCTGACCGCGCACGGCATGACGCTATCTGAGGAAGGAGACCTTCTTTTGTGCAGCGGGCAGCTGCAAGCGGGAAACTATGAGATCGCGGGCAACGTGTCCTCGCAGTACATTTCAGGGCTTCTGATGGCGCTGCCGCGCCTCACGGGGGAGAGCACCCTGACGGTGACCGGCACGCTTGAATCCGCGGCATACATTGCGATGACGGAGGACGCGCTGCGGCTCTCCGGCGTCGAATTTTCAAAAAACGGTGCGTCTTACGCTATCCCCGGCGGGCAGCGCTTCCGTCTGCCCCTGTGCACGGCCGTCGAGGGCGACTGGTCGAACGCGGCGTTCTTTCTCTGCATGGGCGCGCTCGCGAAAGGCGGCGTTCGCGTCGAGGAATTGAACCTTAAGTCCTCGCAGGGCGACCGCGGCGTGCTGGACGTTCTGCGCGCGTTCGGCGCGGAGGTCGGTGAAGAGGGCGATACCGTGACGGTCCGGCGCGGCACGCTGCGCGGCGTGACGATCGACGCATCGCCCATTCCGGATCTTATTCCCGTGCTGAGCGTGGTTGCATCGGTCGCGGCGGGGGAGACGAGAGTCGAAAATGCCTCCCGCCTGCGGCTCAAGGAATCCGACCGATTGCAGAGCACAGCGAACTTGCTGCGCGCGCTCGGCGGGCGTGTCGAGGAAAAAAAAGACGGCCTTGTCATCACGGGCGTGCCCGCGCTGCACGGCGGAGCGGTCGAAACGCAGAACGACCATCGCCTTGCGATGTCCGCCGCCGTTGCTGCCTGCGCCGCGACGGGTGAGGTCACGGTCGACAATGACGCTTGCGTTGCCAAGTCCTACCCGCGCTTCTGGGAGGACTACGGCAGCCTGAAAGGAGAGGGCTTATGAGCAGCACCTACGGCGAAAATTTGAAACTGACGATCTTCGGCCAGTCCCATTCCCCCGCCATCGGCGTGACGATCGAGGGGATCCCTGCGGGAGAGAAAGTCGATCTGGACGAGCTTCAGCGCTTTTTAAGCCGCCGCGCGCCGGGCAAAAACGCCTGGTCGACGCCGCGCAAGGAGGCCGACGCGCCGGAGATTCTGTCAGGGCTTGTGAACGGCCGCACCTGCGGCGCGCCGCTTACGGCCATCATCCGCAACACGAACACAAGGTCGCAGGACTATGAAAACCTTGCCCTTACGCCGCGCCCCGGCCACGCGGATTACACCGCCGAGGTAAAATACGGCGGCTATCAGGACCGCGCGGGCGGCGGGCACTTTTCCGGAAGACTCACCGCGCCGCTGTGCATTGCGGGCGGCATCTGTATGCAGCTCCTTGCGCGCGAGGGCATTGCGGTCGTGAGCCGCATCGCCTCCATCGCGGGCGTTTGCGACGAAGGAAAACTGACCTCATCCACGGCGGAGAAGGACTTTCCCGTTGTGAACGACGCATGCGGTGAGAAAATGCGCGCCGCCATCGCGCAGGCGCGCGAGGAGGGCGACAGTGTCGGCGGCGTGATAGAATGCGCCGTGTTCGGCGCGCCGGCAGGTCTTGGCGACCCGATGTTCGGCGGCATGGAAAATCGCATCGCCGCCGCGCTTTTCGGTATCCCGGCGGTCAAGGGCGTTGAATTCGGCGCGGGCTTTGGCGCGGCAAAGCTGCGCGGCAGCGAGAACAACGATGCTTTTTCTGTCGAAAACGGGAGGATCGTCACCGAGACGAACCGCTGCGGCGGCATTCTCGGCGGCATCACGGACGGAATGCCCATCGTGCTGCGCGCGGCCTTCAAGCCGACACCGTCCATCGCGCGCACGCAGCAAAGCGTCAATTTGCAGAGCGTGACGCGCGAGGAACTTGCCATCACCGGCCGCCATGATCCCTGCATCGTGCCGCGCGCCGTGCCGTGTGTGGAGGCGGCTGTTGCCGTCGCCGTCTATGACGCGCTGCTCGCACGCAGGAAGGAAACGAGGTAAAAACTATGGATCTGAACGACTATCGCAAAGAGATCGACCAAATCGACGATGAGCTGATCGCGCTGTTCGCCAAGCGCATGGAAACGGCGGAGAAGATCGCCGCCTACAAGCAGGCAAACGGCCTGCGCGTGCTCGACGCGCGACACGAAAAGGAAAAGATGCGCACGCTCATGGAAAAAACGCCCGAGGATCTGCGAGAATACGTTTCCTCGCTCTATTCTCTCATTTTTGAACTGAGCCGCAGCCGCCAGAGCTGTCTGCTCGGCGCGAGGGGCGACCTGCCCGCGAAGATCGCCGAGGCGATCGAAAAGACGCCGCATCTTTTCCCGCAGGAAGCCGCCGTTGCCTGTCAGGGCGTGGAGGGCGCATACTCCGAGCAGGCCTGCGAAAAGCTCTTCAAGCGCCCGAACACCTTCTTTTTCTCTTCCTTCGAGGCGGTGTTTTCCGCCATCGAAAAGGGCCTTTGCCGCTACGGCGTGCTGCCGCTTGAAAACAGCACCGCGGGCAGCGTGAACGCGGTCTATGACCTCATGATGCGTCACAACTTCCGCATCGTGCGCTCGGTGCGCATCAAGATCGACCACAATCTCCTCGCCAATCCCGGCGCGAAGATCGAGAACATCCGCGAGATCTACTCCCACGAGCAGGCCATCAGCCAGTGCGCGCACTTTTTGCAGGGCCTTCCAAACGTGAAGGTTATCCGCTGCGAGAATACCGCCGTGGCCGCGCGCATGGTCGCCGAGTCCGGCCGCAGCGATGTGGCGGCGCTCTCGTCGCGCGCGTGCATGGATCTCTACGGCCTTGAAAACCTTGCCGCCTCCGTGCAGGATCAGGGCAACAACTTCACGCGCTTCATCTGCATTGCAAAGGATCTTGAGATCTACCCCGGCGCCGACCGCACGAGTCTCATGGTGGTGCTGCCGCACCGTCCCGGCTCTCTCTATCAGGTACTTTCGCGCTTCTACGCGCTCGGCGTCAACCTCAATAAGCTCGAAAGCCGCCCCATCCCGGAGCGCAACTTCGAGTTCATGTTCTATTTTGACCTTGAGACCTCAGTCTACGCCCCGCAGTTCACCCAGCTCATGGGCGAGCTGCCGGAGCTTTGCGAGGACTTCTCGTATCTCGGCTCTTACAGCGAGGTGATCTGAATGAAACGCTGCGGTCTGCTCGGCGAAAAGCTCGGGCACAGCTATTCGCCCGCCATTCATGCAGAGCTTGCGGATTATGACTACAGGCTCTACGAGGTCGCGCCGGAAAAGCTCGGAGAATTCTTAAAAAGCGGGGAATTTGACGGCCTGAATGTGACCATTCCCTATAAAAAGGCGGTCATTCCCTACTGCGCGGCGCTTTCACCCATTGCGCAAAAGCTCCAGAGCGTGAATGTGCTCGTTCGCCGCGCGGACGGCACGCTCTACGGCGACAACGCCGACGCCTACGGTTTTGACGCTTTGGTGAAGGCGAGCGGCATTTCAGTCGAGGGCAAAAAGGCGCTCGTTCTCGGCAGCGGCGGCGCGAGCGCGACGGTCTGCGCCGTGCTCAATGAGCTGCGTGCGCGCAGCGTGACGGTCATCTCCCGCAGCGGAGAAGACAACTACGGCAATTTGGACCGCCACGCGGACGCGGAGATCATTGTGAACACCACGCCCGTCGGCATGTATCCGAACTGCGGTGTGTCGCCCGTTGATCTGCGGCAGTTCCCGCGGCTTGCGGGGGTGCTCGACATCGTCTACAATCCCACGCGCACGGCGCTCGTGATGCAGGCGGAGACGCTCGGTATCCCCTATATGAGCGGGCTTTATATGCTCGTTGCGCAGGCAAAGCGCACGGCGGAGGTTTTTGAAGGCCATGCCATTCTGGGCAGCGAGACCGAGCGCATCTGGAAAAAGCTGGGACGCGAGATGCAGAACATCGTGCTGATCGGCATGCCCGGCAGCGGCAAGAGCACCGTGGCCGCACGCCTTGCCGAAGCGCTCGACCGCGTTGCGCTCGACAGCGACGCGGAGATCGAAGAGCGCAATGGCGCAAGCTGCGCGTCCCTCATCGAAAGAAACGGCGAGGCGGCGTTCAGAGCGTTGGAAAGCGAGGTCATCGCCGATCTCGGCAGGCGCTCGGGTATGGTCATCGCCACGGGCGGCGGCTGCGTGACGCGCGAGGAGAACTATGCTTCCCTGCACCAAAACGGCGTCATCTTCTGGCTCAGGCGTGACCTTGACAAGCTCCCGCGAGAGGGCCGTCCCCTTTCTGCGGGCGACCTTGCCGCGATGTACGATAAGCGCAGGGCGTGCTATGAGCGCTTTGCCGATCATAGCATCAACAACAACGGAACCGTTGAGGAGACGCTGCGGCAGATCATGGCGGCGCTGCCGGAAGGAGAATAATAAGAGTACAAGGGCGCACATACGGGGAAACCGTATGTGCGCCCTTTTTCTTCATTGCCTTACGCTGTGTGCCGCGCTGTAAGGACTTCTTCATAACGGCGCGCACAGTGCCGCCAGTCGATCACGCGGACACGCAGAGCAAGTGCTTCCTCGGTGCAGGGTGCAGCCGGCGCAGCAAGGTCAAGCAGCACCGCACCCAAAGGATCTGCCTCGGCTCTTGTGCAGATGAGCCAGAGCGTATCGTCCGCCATCAGCGAGAGCAGAACACGCTGGCCGCAGCTGCGGCGCAGCGCATGGATCAGCACGCGTTCAAAATCCTCCAAGCCGCCGAAATCGCGCAAAATTGCAGCCTCGAATGCTTTCAAATCAGACCACCTCGCTCCACCGTATGCCGGGGCGGGCGAATGCAGAACAAAAAGCGGAAAGTCTCATGACTTTCCGCTTTTTGCACTTGCTTTTATTTAGATGTGCACGACCTTCAGCTCGCTTGCCTCAAAGAGCCCCAGACGCTTGCCGACGTTGACATACACCTGCGGGTCACCGCTCGTGCAGATGATGAACTTGCCCTTCTTCTGCGGGTTGAGTGCGTTCTGCTTGGCGAGATACGCCTTGACGGCGTTTGCCTGCTCGAGCGCGGGATTGATGAGCTTCATATCAGGGTAGCACTCGCGGAAGTTTTCCTCCACGATGGGATAGTGCGTGCAGCCGAGAATGAGATTTTCGACCTTTTCGCGCGCGAGAATGTTGTCGACCTGCGTGCGGATCTCGGTGTTGATGTCGTGCTGGTTGAAGTCGCCGCGGTCGACGAGCGCCGCGAGCAGGGGAGAGCCCTTGCCGACGACCTTGCAGTCGGGCGCATCTTTGTGGATGAGCTCGGCATACTTGCCGGAGGCGACGGTGAACTCGGTCGCGATCAGGCCGACGCTTGTAAGGTGCTCACGCACAACGTACTTTGCCGCTTCCTCCACGATGCTGATGATCTGATAGTCAAAGCAGGGACGCAGACGGTCGGAGAGGGTGGAGATGGTGTTGCAGGCGATGGCAGTGCATTTGACGCCGTTGTCACCAAGAAAGCGGAGCATATTGCAGCTTAGATCAAAGATCTGATCTGATGTTTTGTTGCCATAAGGGCAGTTGGCGCTGTCGCCAAAATAAATAATATCCTCACCGGGGAGAATGCGCTGCAATTCGCGCACGACGGTCAGTCCGCCGATGCCGCTGTCCATTACGCCGATGGGATTGCCTGCGTTCAACATGGTTGAAGGCCTCCTTCTTTTTTCTGCGAATATTGTACCACGTGTGCAAAAAAATGCAAGAGAGAAATCATTTTTGCCCTTTATGACAAATATGAGGAAAAGGATTGCAATTTCTCATCTGCCTGATAAAATACTATCTGGTGAGAGTTGGGCATTTTTTGCTGCCCAAAGCGTGCCGCATGGCGGCACAACGGAACAAACAAAAGACGAGAGGTTTGAAACGCTATGACGATTTTCAACTTGATCGCCCTCTTTGGCGGTCTTGCGCTGTTCCTCTACGGTATGCGCCTGATGGGCGACGGACTGAAAAAAGGCTCGTCCGACGCATTCAAGCGCGCAATGGAAAAGGTGACGAACAACCCGCTCGTCGGTTTCCTGCTCGGCCTTGTGGTCACGGCAGTGATCCAAAGCTCCACGGCGACGATCGTGCTGACATCGGGTCTTGTCGGCGCTGGTGTAATGTCGCTGCACCAGTCGATCGGCGTGATTTTGGGCGCAAACGTCGGTACGACGGTCACAGGCCAGATCATTCGCCTGCTCGACGTGAACGCGTCGGAGACGTCGCTGCTCAATTTCTTTAAGCCCTCGACGCTTGCCCCCCTTGCGGCGATCATTGGTATTCTGTTCATCATGGTGGTCAAGGGACGCAAGTCGGATACCGTCGGCTCGATCACCATGGGCTTTGGTATCCTCTTCACCGGTCTTCTTGGCATGACTGCGGCGGTCAGCCCGCTGTCGGAATCCGAAACGTTTGCCAACATGTTCTATCAGCTCTCCGGCCAGCCGGTACTCGGCTTTTTGCTCGGCGCGGGCGTTGCGTTTCTGCTGCAAAGCTCGTCTGCGACCATCGGTATTTTGCAGGCGATCTCTACGACCGGCGCGCTGACATTTTCTTCGGTTTACGCCATCATCATCGGCGTCAACATCGGCGACTGCGTGACGACGGCCATCGTCTGCTCCATCGGCTCCGAGGCCGATGCCAAGCGCACGGGTGTCATTCATATCCTCTTTAATATCGCAGGCTCGATCCTCGTCGTTGCCGCGCTGATGGTGCTGCGCGGCTTCGGCACGCCGGATCCGCTGTGGGATCAGGTGCTGACTTCCGGCGGCATCGCCAATGTCCACACGGTGTTCCGCCTGTTCTCCGCCATCTTGCTGCTGCCGGTGTGCAACCAGTTTGAAAAGCTCTCGCGCAAGCTCATCAAGGACGATGTGCGCCTTGGCGAGAGCGTCGAGCACGAGCTTTCGCTGCTGGATGAAAAGTTCTTTACCTCTCCCGCCATCGCCCTTTCCGGCGCGGGCGAGGCCATCACCACCATGGCGCGCCTTGCGCGCACGGGCGTGATGAGCGCAATGGGCGTACTCGACGAGTACAACGCCCATGAGATCAAGGTCATCAATGAAAACGAAGACCACATCGACAAACTTGCCGACCATGTGGACAACTACCTTATCCGTCTCTCTCCGCACATGCCAAACGGCCACGGCAACGATCTGCTCAACTATTATATCCAGTGCTTCGGCGAGTTTGAGCGCATTGGCGATCATGCCGTGAACCTGACGGAAAACGCGCAGGAGTTCATCGACCGCAACGCAAGCCTCTCGCCTATGGCGCGTCAGGAACTCAAGGTGCTGCGCGAGGTGCTCGGCGAGATCCTTGACTACACGTACAAGGCCTTTGCTGCAACGGATTATGATGCCGCGCGCCGCATCGAGCCGGTCGAGGAGGTCGTGGACGACCTGGTCGCCACGCTGCGCACCAACCATATCCGCCGCGTGCGCGACGGACAGTGCACGGTGTATGCAGGGCTTACGTTCCTTGATATTCTCGTCAATGTGGAGCGCATCGCCGACCAATGCTCGAATATCGGCGTGTTTACGCTTTCAATGACGGACGAGCGCATCATGAACAACCATCACGACTATATTCATGCGCTGCATCAGGGCAAGGACCCGCTCTTCAACCGCGCCTATCAGGAAGCGCACGACAAGTATTTTGACGAACTGAAGCGCATCAAGCACGGCAAGTAAACGGGGGCTCCACCGATCACCGGACGATTCCAACCGAAAAATAACGATCAGAGCGTTTTTATGCGCCGCGGCTTGTGTTTGCCGCGGCGTTTTGCTATAATCCAGTGCATAATAACAGCGTGATTCTCTGCAAAGGAGCATGAAACTATATGAAAGTGATTCTTGATGAGATGCTTGCGGCACTTTCGCGCGGCGAGCGCGTGGTGCTGTGCAGCATTCTGGCTTCGTCTGGCTCTGTGCCGCGCGGCGCGGGGGCGAAGATGGCTGTTTTGGAAGACGGCCGTGTGCTCGGCACGATCGGCGGCGGCGCGGTGGAGCGGCTGAGCATTGAGCGCGCACGCCGCGCGCTCAACGACGGCGGCAGCAACGAGCTTAGATCCTACAACCTGCACCCGAGCGAAGTGGCCGGTACGGGAATGATCTGCGGCGGCGCGGTAACGGTTTACTTTCAGCTTTTTTCGCCAGAACAGACAGAGAATATCGCGGTGCTGCGCCGCTGGCGTGACCTGCTCGACAGGGACGTTGACCTCTGGCTGCTGCTCTCACTCGACGGCGACAGCATAAGCGAGTTTCACGTTGTCACGCGCGGAGAGATCCCACAGGACAGAGCGGGCGATTTTTCCACAAAGGCCGTTTGGAAAAACGGCGTGTATGTTGAACCGCTGCGCCATGCGGGCAGCGTGTACATCTTCGGCGGCGGTCATGTCGGGCGTGCGCTCGTGCCGGTGCTGGCAACGGTGGGCTTCCGCGTGGTGATGTACGATAACCGCGAGGATTTTGCAAAAAAAGAAAACTATCCTGCGGCGAGTGATGTCATTTTCGGGGATTTTTCTGATCTTTCGGACAAGGTAACGCTTACGGCAAACGATTATGCCGTTGTGATGACGCCGGGGCATCAGGCGGACTACGAGATCCTTGCGCAGGTGCTCAGGAGCGATGCGACCTATATCGGCTGCATCGGCAGCCGCACGAAGGTTGCCAAAACGCGCGAGCGTCTGCTCGGCGACGGCTTTTCGGAAGCGAACATTGCGCGCATTCATTCGCCCATCGGGCTTCCCATTCTGGCGGAAACACCGGAGGAGATCGCCATCAGCATCGCCGGCGAGATGATCGAGCACCGCGCCCGCCTTGCCGGGCGTCGGCATTGAGGAGGCGCGTATGCAGATCTCATCGCTTTTGCACGTCGGGCGCGGCGTAACGGCCATCATCGGCAGCGGCGGAAAGACGACGCTGATGGAACAGCTCGCAAAAGAGCTTTCTAAAAAGGGAAAGGTCATTCTCACGACAACAACGCACATTCGCCGCCCAGCGTGCTATCCTGTGCTTGAGGGTGCGGACGAGAGCGCCGCTGCCGCCGCACTTGCGGAGAAAAACATCGTCTGCGTCGGCGAAGCGGCGGAAGACGGCAAGCTCTGCGCGCCGAAGATTTCCATCGAAGCGCTCGCACGGTTTGCAGACTTTGTGCTTGTGGAGGCGGACGGGGCAAAGGGGCTGCCGCTCAAGGCACATGAAGCGCATGAGCCGGTCATTCCGCCGTGCGCGCAGCGCGTTGTCACGGTCGTCGGGATCGACGGCATCGGCAGACCCATTTCCGAGGTCTCCCACCGCAGCGCGCGTTACGCGCAGCTTGCGGGCGTGGACGAAGAAACGACCGTTACGCCGGAGATCGCCGCGCGCGTCGTCAACGCAGAGAGCTATGGCGACCGCGTTTACATCAATAAGGTCGAATCTGCCGCCGATTATGAGGCGGCGCAGACCATGGCAAGGGAATTTTCCTGCCCGGTTATCGCGGGCAGCCTGCATCAGGGGGTATATGTATGCTTGCATTGATTCGCGGCGCAGGAGATATCGCAAGCGGCGCTGCCATGCGATTGTGGCGCTGCGGCGTCGATGTGGTGATGACCGATCTGGAGCGGCCGACGGCCATTCGCCGCACAGTTGCCTTTTCTGACGCCATCGTCCACGGGAAAACGACGGTCGAGGGGCTGCGCGCCGTGCGCGCGGAGAACGCCGCGGAGGCGATGAAGCTGCTGCGCGAGGGTGTGCTGCCCGTTTTGCCTGACCCTGAGTGCCGGTGTCGCGAGGAGCTTGCGCCCGATGCGCTTGTGGACGCGATCCTTGCCAAGCGCAACCTTGGCACGAAGATCACTGACGCACCCATCGTTGTGGGCGTCGGCCCGGGCTTTACAGCGGGCGAGGACTGCCACGCGGTCGTGGAAACGATGCGCGGCCATACGCTTGGGCGCGTCATCTATTCGGGCAGCGCGATCCCGAACACGAATATTCCCGGACTCATCGGCGGCTTTGCGGGCGAACGTGTGCTGCGCGCGCCGTGCGACGGCATTTTCACCGCTGTCCACCGCATCGGCGACACGATCGAGGAGGGAGAGACCATCGGTTTTGTCGACGGCACACCGATGAAGTGCACCATCGGCGGTGTGCTGCGCGGCGTGCTGGACGACGGCGTGCGCGTCAAAAAGGGCATGAAGTCCGGCGATGTTGACCCGCGCTGCAAGGCGGAATACTGCACGACGGTCTCCGATAAGGCGCTCGCCGTCGGCGGGGGCGTTGTCGAGGCGGTACTGTATCTGCGCGCAAAAACACAGGGAAGAAGATAAGATATTCCTCCTAATTGGAAAAGGAAAAAGCTGAACGGGCATTGCCCGTTCAGCGTTTCTCTTATTCGTGCTTGTAGATGCGGCGGTTGTCGAGCGCAAAGACGCGCTGGCTGAATTCGCCCGCCTTGAGCGGCGCGAGCACCTCGCGGTAGATCTCCATGCGGCTGTCGATCTGGTCGATGAGCGACAAAAGCTCCGCCTCCGCGCACTGAGGAAGCACCGCCGCGCCGAACTCCGGCTGCCCGTGGTGCGAGAGGATCAGATGCTCCAGCAGCATCGCCTTTTCTTCGGGCAGGTCAAGCTCGGCGGAAAGCGCGGCGATCTCCTGCGCGCCCATGATGAGGTGCCCTAAGAGCTGCCCCTTCGTCGAGTAATCGGTCACAAGGCCAAGCTCGGAGAAGGAGAATTCCTGCTCCTTGGCAAAGTCATGCAGCAGCGTGCCGGTGAGCAGCAGGCTGCGGTTCACGGTATCGGCATACTGCGCGGCAAGAAAATCGGCAAGGCGCAGCATGTTGAGCGTGTGCATCAAAAGACCGGACAAAAAGCCGTGATGTACGCTCTTGGCGGCGGGAATGGTGCGGAACGCCGCTTCGTGGCGGCGGAGCATCTGCTCGCACACGGCGCGGTAGTCGAGATCTTCGATCGTGGCGACGAGCGCCTTGACCTCGTCATAGCCTGCTTCGCGGTCGATGGGCGCGACGCTCACAAGACGCGCAACATCGACAGGGTCGCTCTCTTCGGCAAGGCGCAGTCTGTCGACTGTGAGCTGTGGCATGCCGCGGTAATCCGACACGCTGCCGCGTACCTTGAGTACCTTTCCGGTGTCGCGTTCGCCGATGGGGCCGCTGTAATCCCAGACTTTTGCTTCGATCGTGCCGCTCGTGTCGGCGAGCACTGCGCTCAAAAACGGCTTGCCGCTTGCCGTCACCTTGGAAAAGGCGGCTTTGAGCAGATAAAAACCCTCCACGTCCATGCCGCGCTGCATCTGTGCAATGGAAAGACCGGTTTCCATGATATAAACCTCGTTTCTGCCCGCCTCAGCGGGCGTTTCTTTCATAACAGGAAACATTATAGCACGATGCGGCGGGGAGCGCACGAAAAAATTATGTTACTTTTTCTCCTGCCGGGCGCGTTCGAGCCAGTCCTTCCCCTCGGTGAAGCGCGCGACGAGGAATGTGACAACATAGTCGCCCGCGGCGTTGATCATTGTGGCAGGCGGGTCGACGAGGTTGCCGATCGTGACGGCGATGGGGTAGGCAATGGCCATTTGGGAGGGGAAGAAGAGCGAGCAGATGATGTATTCGCCGATGTAACCGCCGCCGGGAATACCGCTCATGGCAACCGAGCTGAATACGGCGACGAGCAGGATCTTGGCGGTCAATCCCGCGCCCTCAAACGGAATACCGAATACGCCGAAAAGGAACGCGATCTTCAGCACGCAGCTGAAGCACGAGCCGTCCATGTGCATCGTTGCGCCGAGGGGGAGAACAAGATCGGAAATGTCGCGCGGTACGCCGCTGTCCTCCGCAGCCTGTAAGTTGGTCGGAATGCTTGCAACGGAAGAGCAGGTGCCGAGCGCCGTGACGGCAGGTCGAAGAATGTGGCGCCGCATGACGGCAACGCCCGCCCTTCCACCGCCGATGCGCGCGTAGAGCGGGAAGGCGATGAGCGCGTAGGCGAGGCAGAGCGGGTAATAGATGAGCAGCGCGCGGCCATAGGAGGCGGTGATCTGCGCGCCATAGGTCGCAACGAGGGAGGCGAAGAAACCAAAAAACGCGACGGGGGCATAGTAGGAGATGAGGGAGACAAGCTTCAAAAGGCAGTTCGTCATATCCTGCAAGAACTTTGCCGTCAGGCAGTCTGCCCCGCCGCTCAGGTTGACGGCGAAGCCGGTGAGAATGGAAAAGACGATGAGCGGCAGCATTGCGCGGCGGGACAAAAGCGCGGCAAAATCCTCGACCGTGAAGAAATTGACGAGCAGTTCCGCGATGCCCGCCTGTTCGTCAACAGCGCCCGCCGCTGCGTCCGTCCACGGCTTGAGCACCGGGGGATAGAGGCGCATGAGAATGACCATGATGACCGAGGCGATCAGCCCTGTGACGACAAAGACGAGAAGCGTTGTGCCCATGATCTTTCCCGCGCGCCTGGGACTTTTCATGCAGGCGATGGAGCCTGCAAGCGAGCAGAAAACGAGCGGCACGACGACGCAGAACATGAGGTTGATGAAGATGGTGCCGAGCGGCGCGAGACAGGCCGCCTGCGGCCACAGCGCGCCCAGCACGCACCCGAGCACGATCGAGAGCAGCATCGCGCCGAGAAATCCGTAGGTGCGGAAAAACGAACGAGACATAGAATTCCTCCCTTAAAAAATTGCGTTCAACACAATATAGCGGGAGAACTTGGACAATATTCGACTGCGCAAAAAAGAGGCGCGGCC
>ERZ1673742.1131-NODE-1131-length-26448-cov-7.263290_pt1 | contig 26448 bp, 22 predicted proteins | sample MGYA00580208_ERZ1673742 | MGnify/ENA primary metagenome ERZ1673742 (study PRJEB41218, sample SAMN15661774) | gut metagenome | host: Homo sapiens | place: Canada: London | collected 2015-08-20/2019-03-30 | study: EMG produced TPA metagenomics assembly of...
CAAAAAATCAATCAAGAAATATCTGTAATTTATGCCTTTTCTTTACTTTTTACTTCCTCCCACTGTCTCTAGTAAAAACCTCGATTTCTCTCTTGACTCTCTCCACTTTTTTACTCCCGCCCCTCTCTCCAAGTAAAAACTGCAAAAATCCCTCCCTTGACGTCAAAATGCTATATGTATATACTTTTTAAAAAATCTGCAAATAAGAAAGGGGTATTTTTATGGAACTACAGGGGAAAATCATCAATTTCTTGGGCGACAGCATAACAGAGGGCTGCGGTACGACGGGAATAGAGAAGCGGTTTACCGAAATCATACAAAAAAATCATAATCTTTGTAAAGCCAATAATTACGGAATTGGAGGTACCAGATTCGCCAGAAAAAGAGTTCCCTCCGAGAATCCAAAATGGGACGAAGATTTCTGCAGCAGAGTTGAAGGGATGGATGAAAATGCAGACATCATCGTTGTATTCGGCGGAACAAATGATTTTGGGCATGGAGATGCGCCGATCGGAGCGTTTGAGGACAAAACAAATGATACGTTTTACGGAGCATGCCGTGTTCTGATGGAAAGCTTACTGAATAAATACCCCGGAAAACCCATCATATTCTTGACGCCGCTCCACAGAGAAGACGAAGAAAAACCAAACGGAGAAAAGCTTGCGCAATATGTAGACATCATCAAGGAAACAGCAAGATATTATGCGCTCCCCGTATGCGACCTGTATGCAGAAAGCGGGATACAGCCTCGGCTGCCTGTAATAAAAGAAAAATTTTGTCCCGACGGACTTCATCCGAACGATGCGGGTCATTTGATCCTTGCACAGAAAATCGCCGGATACCTAATAAAACTATAAAAAAAGGCCGGATAACACCCGGCCTTTCAAAATTTTTCAATTTTTCATATTATGTTTTCAGATTCCAAGGAAGGCGCCGTTTGCACTGCAGATGTACCAATCTCCGCCTACCTTGACAGCATAAAACGTCGATTCCGTCGTTTCCTCATCGTCGTCTCCGCGAACAGTCAGTTCTACTTCCAGTTCAACGGCATCCGTAACCGATTTTTTCGGAATATCATAATTAGATTTGATATAGTCTTTCATTTCGTCCAGGTCGCTGGATGAGGCGTCGTCTTTTTCCAGGATTTTATAAGAAACTTTGATGTTGTCGCCGTATTCGTCCTCCAAGCCGCGAATCAGCGTTTTATTGAGCTCCTCCATCTGCTCCTCGACATCCTTCATAGAAACGTCGCTTTCATCCTCGAGATATTCCCAATATTCTGCGGGCGCCAGTTTTTCAAGCTTATTGACTTTTCCGTTGTAAAGAACGCTGATATAATTGTCCAGTGCTTTCTCGGGACCGCCGCCGCTGAGACAGATCACCAATACAACGATCAATATTAAAACTACTACAATTCCCGCGGTGATGCCGATTGCTTTTTTGTCCTTATTCTTTAATTTGGCTACAAAAGCATTGACCTTTCCGGCAAATCCGTTTGTCTCCGCGGGTGCTTTCTGTTCGCATTGTGCAGAGCCGCAGGTATTGCACGAGGACGAGTCGGAGGCCGGATCGGACTGTACCGGTTGCTCGCCGGCAGATTGTTCGGACGGTTCCTGCGCAGACTGTGCTGATTGCTCTCCAACGCGCGTCCCACATTTTACACAGAAGGCAGCGTCATCACTCAGCGCTTCGCCGCAATTGGTACAAAATTTACTCATTCTGTTTATACCTCCCGTAACTAAAATCTATTCGATTTATATTAGCATAGTCTGTAAATTTTTACAATCTTCTTCCGGAAAAATATGTTTAAAATTTAAAGGCGTATTGGTTTTTACTCCAGAAGCCGAAGGTAAGTAAAAATCGTCAAATTCCACTATAGAAAATTTACAGTTCTTCCCTTTTTACTGGCAAACAGCACCGTGAGTAAAAACGGTTTTGTTTTTTCACAGGATCGTGGTAGAATAAAGACATAAATTTTATTTAAGAGGTTGATCGTATGGATTTTAGCGATTGCATGAAAAAGGTCTTTTTGGCCGGCGTAGGCGCGGCCGCCTCGGCGGCGGAATCAGTTTCCGATATCGTCAGCAGGCTGGTGGAAAAGGGCGAAATCACTGTTGAGCAGGGAAAAGTCCTGAATGAAGAACTCAAAAGGGACGCAAAGCAGAAAGCTAAAAAGCATTTGTTTGACGCATTGGAGAAGCTGTCTCCCGAGGAGCGAGAGGAACTCAAACAAAAACTGGAAGAAATCGAGAAAAAGGAACAAGTAAATTAAGCAGGCAAATTCATAACTATTAAGCAGAAAACACATGGATGCCAAATCTTCAAAAAAGCGCCTGAGAGAAATTCTCCTGGCGGCGAGAAAACAAAAGCTCACAAAAGGCCTGACGCCCGTTAAAATCCGATCGCTCTTTGAAGAGCTCGGACCGACTTTCGTGAAATTCGGCCAGATCCTGTCAATGCGTTCTGATATGATTCCGGAAGAATATTGCAGAGAGCTGGCAAAGCTGCGTACGGACGTCAGGCCTATGTCTTTTACAGAAGTAACTGCAATTTTATCGCAGGAGCTCGCCAAAAACGGTCTCACTCCCGACGAGTTCACCGCAATCGATCCGACTCCCCTCGGTTCCGCCTCTATCGCACAAGTACACAAGGCAGCTCTCAAAAGCGGCGAAGCCGTTGTAATCAAGATTCAAAGGCCAAATATCAAAGAAATCATGGCAGATGATATCGCTCTGCTCCGCAAAGCCTCCGGCATTCTGAAGCTGGCTGCAGGCACAGAAGGAATATTGGATCTGGGAATGATTCTGGACGAGCTCTGGCGTACCTCTCAAGAAGAAATGAATTTCCGGAAAGAGGCCGCGCATCTTGAGACATTCCGCCAAAACCAAAAGGACATCAGGTACGCTTCCTGCCCTAAAGTATACAAAAATTTTACCACGACCGAGCTGCTTGTCATGGAATATATCGACGGCATCCGGATCGACGACAGCAGCTCACTAGCTAAAAACGGCTATGATATCGAAGAAATTGCCTCTAAAACAGCGGAAAATTACTGTAAGCAAATCCTGGAGGATGGATTTTTCCACGCCGATCCGCATCCCGGAAATATTTGGATTTCGGGAGGAAAAATCATCTGGCTCGATCTCGGGATGATGGGCCATCTTTCTTCCTATTACAGGCATGTGCTGAAGAATGCTATTGCAGCGCTTCTGCAGAACGATATCTATGCCCTCAAGAACGCAGTGCTGCTGTTTGGGGAGCCGAAGGGGAAAATTAATCACGCCGTCCTGTATACGGATATCGACGATATTGCAGAAAGATATATGAGCATGGGAATCGGGAGCATGAATCTCGGCCAGCTCACCCAGGAGCTTCTTGAGCTGCTCAAAAAGCACGGCATCGCCATCTCTTCCGAGCTCACGATGCTCGCAAGAAGTATGGCGACAATCCAGGGAACGCTTAGTCTTTGCTCTCCGGAAATAAATTTAATTCAGATTTTATCAAATCACATGGAGGGAATCCTCTTCAAGGAATTTGATTTCAAAAAAGAGCTGCGCCGCGGCGCCGTAAATCTTTACTCCTCGATGGTAAAATCCACCCAAATCCCGTCACAGCTTTCAGATCTTTTGAAAATAACGAAAAACGGTCAGGTGAAAATCAACACCGAGCGCGCAGACGGTGCGGAAACGCGAAAAACGCTGTCACAAATTTCCAGAAAGCTGATTCTTGCTTTCATAGCTGCCGCCTTTCTCATAGCAGCGGCCATTTTCTCCCTCAGCGGGATCAAGCCTTTCATATTTGCGATGCCCTGGCCGTCCTTCCTCTGCTTCTGCGCAGGGCTCCTGCTGGCAGGATATGCGGCATTTCCCTCAAAACACAAATAAAATTGTAGAAAGAAATGCCCCGGCAAGACAGATCGCGCTTCTGCGGCTCTGTTTTTCCCGAAAGAATAGAAACGCGGCAACAGCTGTCAGCACAATCGTCCCTCCCGTAACAATAGGGTATTGCACAGTATTCGGAACCTTTGCGTTTGCAACCAGCTGAAGGAATCCGCCGATTCCGGCCACCGCGGAGCAGATCGTGCCAAACACAACCGGGCGCGGCGCAAGCGCAGTCCGGAGTGCAGAGACATTCGCTGCGCGCGACTTTTTGCCAAGGAGAAGTATCCCAATTATGGCGGCGGACAAAACGATCATAATCAAGCTTTTCAATATGGTAAAATTCTCCGATGTCATCGCGGGCGCGACCGGATTGCTTTGCAATGACGTCAGTACCCCTACGATGCCGTTAATAAAAAACATAACGACGCAAAGCGCATAAAATTTCTTTCTGGTGGCCCTTGCCGTTTTGACGCCCGCAACCTGAAAAATCAGGAAAAAGGTAAGCAGCACAAGCCCCAGGCCGTTTGTGAGTTTGAGCCGGTTTGTTTCCGGATTGACGATCAGGCCCTCGACAAAGGGAACGATCATACCGCCCAGCATCATGAACATGCTGTAGATCGAAACCTCTCCCAATCCCAGGATTTTAATGCTGATTACGTTATAAACAATCATAATTATGGAAGAAACAAGCGCCAGCAGCAAAGAATAGCTTGTGATTCCGCCAAAACGGAAACCGTTGTACACAAAGAAAATAATCAGTGTGACAAAAGAAGATAAAAGCACGAAAAAAAGCGATGTAATCAGCGCCTGCCGGACGCTTCTCTGATACAGCTTCGTGATCAGAAACTGCCCGACAATACACACAACCGCCAAAATTAAAAAGACATAAGAAAGCCAGGTTTCCATGTTTTTTAAGTCACTTCCTTTAAAAAGTCAAATTCATTCAAGTTCAAACTGTCCGGTGTACAGCTTGTAGTAGCGTCCCTTTTGCGCAATCAGGTCCTCGTGGCTGCCGCGCTCGATTACGGCGCCGTTTTCCAGCACCAGAATCGCGCCTGCATTCCGCACCGTGGACAGGCGGTGCGCGATAACGAAAACCGTCCTGCCCTCCATCAGCGCATCCATTCCGTTTTCAATCAGTTTTTCGGTACGCGTATCAACGGAAGAGGTGGCCTCATCCAGCACCAAGACGGGCGGCTTCGCGACGGCAGCTCGCGCAATGGCAAGCAATTGCCGCTGTCCTTGAGATAAATTCGCCCCGTCGCCGTAAAGCATCGTCCGATAACCATCCGGAAGCTTACGGATGAAAAAATGCGCGTTTGCAAGCTTTGCCGCCGCAACGACCTCCTCGTCGGAAGCCGAGGGATTTCCGTAGCGGATATTTTCCAGAATGGTTCCCGTAAAGAGATGGGTATCCTGTATCACAAACGCCATGGAGCGGCGCAGATCATCCTTTTTGATTTCCCGAAGATCAATGCCGTCATAAGTAATGCTGCCATCCTGAATTTCATAAAACCGATTAATCAGATTGATGATCGTAGTTTTCCCGGCGCCCGTCGAGCCTACGAAGGCAATTTTTTCTCCGGGCCGCGCAAACAGGCTGATATGCGAAAGAATCGTTTTCCCTGGAACATATCCGAAGGATACGTCGCGGAAGCGGACGTCGCCCGCGAGCGGCACCTGTCTGCCCGTGTCGGGATAAAGCCAATAATAATTGCCAGCGCCGTCGTGCTGGAGCGTCACAGTCCCCTCGTCCGGCTCCGGTTTTTCCTGCATCAAAGCGAAAATCCGCTCCGCTCCGGATAAGGCGGAAAGCAAAAAGTTCAGCGTCATCGTGAATTGATTCATCGGCATGGCGCTCTGGCGGACGTATACCAGGTAGGAGGCAAGCCCGCCGAGATCCATAAGCCCGCCAAGCGCGAACAGGCCTCCGGCGCAGGCGGATACTGCATAATTGATATAGGACAAAGCGACCACGGCCGGCATCGTCATGGCAGAATAGGTCAAAGCGGTCGTCCCCGCTGCGCGGAGCTCCTCGTTCCGGCGGCAGAACTCCGTGAAATCCTTTTCCTCGTGATTAAATACCTTTTCCACCTTCTGTCCCGTTACCATTTCCTCCACAAAGCTGTTGACGGAAGCCATATATTCCTGCTGCTTCCGGAAATATCTGCGGCTTCTCCTGCTGTTATATTGGATAAACAAAAACATCAAAGCAAGGAAAAGCGCCACAATCAGAGAAAGACGCCAGTTCAGAAGAAAAAGCATGACCAGCGTGCCGGACAGCATCGTGAAGCTCTGAATCAGCAGCGTAAAGCTGTTGTTCAGCGCATCGGCAAGCGTGTCGATGTCGTTTGTAAAATTACTCATCAGCTCGCCATGCGTGCGGCTGTCAAAAAACTTCAGCGGCAGCGTCTGTACGTGGCAGAACAGATCCGAGCGGATTTCAAAAATGATCTGCTGCGCGGCCCTTGCCATAAGCCGGTTATAGCCCCAGGTCGCCGCCACGCCGGTAAAATACATAACGGCCATTGCAAGCAGAGCCCAGACTAAGCCCCGGAAATCCCGCGGAATAATATATTCGTTAATAAGAGGCTTAAACAGATATGTTCCCGCAATGTTTGCGGCGCTGCTCAGAATCACAAGCAGGGCGACGGCCAGCAGAGTAAATTTATGGCGCGCCAGATAGCGAGAGAGCAATTTCAAGGTTCTTTGCATATTTTCCGGTTTTCTTGCCATCCTACAGCTCCCCCTTTTTCTGAGACTCATAAATATCCCTGTATATTTCATTTCCCGCAAGCAGCTCCTCATGCGTTCCGACTGCGTCGATCTTGCCGTTATCAAGAATTACGATTCTGTCTGCCTGCGATACGGAGGAAATTCGCTGCGCAATGATAATTTTTGTAGTTTCCGGAAGACTCTTCGCCAGCCCTTCCCGGAGCTTTGCTTCCGTAACCGTATCGACCGCGCTGGTCGAATCGTCCAGAATAAGGATCCGGGGCTTTTTCAGAAGCGCTCTTGCAATGCAGAGGCGCTGCTTCTGCCCGCCGGAAAGGTTCACGCCGCCCTGTCCCAGCTCCGTCTCATAGCCGTATTTCAGTCTGGATATAAACTCGTCGGCGCAGGCAAGCCTGCATGCCTCCTCGATTTCCGCATCGTCCGCATCTTCCTTTCCCCATTTCAGGTTTTCTCTGATTGTTCCGGTAAATAAGGTATTGTTCTGAAGCACCATCGCAATGGCGTCCCGAAGATGACGCATGGTATATTCCCAAACCGGCCTGCCGTCTACCGATACCGTTCCGGAGGTTGCTTCGTAGAGGCGTGGAATCAGCTGCACGAGCGTCGTTTTAGCGGATCCCGTCTGGCCGATAATCCCTATGGTTTCCCCTGCTGCAATCTCCAGATTGATGTCGGAAAGGATATATTCCTCGGCAGCGTCACTGTATTTGAAAAAGACGTTCCGAAACGAAACGGAGCCGCGGCAAACGCGTGCATCCGTTGCGCGCGAATCGTCCAGTGCCGGCTTTTCGTCAATGACTTCTACAATTCTTTTGCACGATGCAAGAGAGCGCGTCATCATGAGGAACACATTGGAAATCATCATAAGAGAATTGAGCACCTGTAAAACATAGCTGAGGAACCCCGTCAGTTCTCCGACCTCCATGCCGCCGATACTGATCAGCTTTCCCCCGAAGCCTAAAATGCAAAGGATCGTCGCGTACATGACGAGCTGCATCGCGGGCATATTAAGAGACGCTGTTCTAAAAGAATATTCCGCGGTTTTTTGCAGCTCTTCGTTCGCCTCCCGAAATTTTTCTTCTTCCACATCGCGGCGGACAAACGCCTTCACAACGCGGATCGCCGTCAGATTTTCCTGAACGATACGATTGATGTTGTCCACAGCCTTCTGCAGCTTCGAATACATAGGACGTACCTTGCGGATGATCAGATACAGCAAAACGGCAAGCAGCGGCGTCGCAATCAAAAAAACGACGGCCATTTTTGCATTAATCAGAAACGATGCGAGGATTGCCGTAAGCATCATAACCGGCGCCCTGCACGCGGGGCGCAATCCGGAAGAAACCGTGTTCTGCACTGTGGTAATATCGCTCGTCAGGCGCGTAACAAGCGAAGAAACACGGAATCTGTCGATGTTTGAGAAGGAAAAGCCCTGAAGCTTTCTGTATTCTTCCTTACGGAGCTCCGCGCCGAGCCCATTTCCGCATTCCGCCGAAAATTTAGCGCTGCCGATTCCAAGCAGCAGGGCGATCAGCGCGCATAATATCATAATTCCTCCTCTGATAAAAATAAATGGCTTATCGCCATTTTTCACGCCTATATCTATAATGTCCGCCATAATCAGCGGAATAATCAATTCAAAAACGGCTTCCGCAGAGATGCAGATGACAGCCGCTATGAAGCTCCTTCGATATGGTTTTATGTACGACGCAATCCTTCTCAGCACTCCGGCAGTCCCTCCTTAGGTCCTTTTACCATACAGTATTTTATATAAAAGTCAATTTCTGCTGTAATTTTTTGTAGATATTCTCGCACAGCCACGGTTCAGAAGAGACCTCGGCCACGGAGTCCAAAGGGAACCACGCTGCTCCGTCGTTTTCGTCTGGTTTTCCCGGAAGCGGCGCGCCCTCCGCTGCTTCCAGCAGATAGGTAATATTCAGATGCAGATGCGACGGCACATAGCTTCCGCGCTTGAAATGCCCATTGACTGTCAAAACTTCAAGCGAATAGATTTCTTCTGATATGGCTCGCAGCTCTTTGACGCCGCTTTCTTCCGAGGCCTCTTGAAGCGCGACCTTCAGCAGATCCCGTTCCCCATCCGCATGTCCGCCCAGCCAAGCCCAGGAACCATAAATCCGGTGATACGCCAGCAGAACCTTATCACGGCTGGGATTTACTACCCATGCGGAGGCCGTCATATGCGCGACGGCGTTTTCTCTGGCAAACACCTGCTCCATATTCCGAAGGCACGACAAAATCAGCTTTTGATCCTGCTCCTCCTGCCGGTTGAACGGTTCATAGCGCCTGATTTGTTCCGTCAAGTCCATCCTGTCACATCCTATCGCCATCGTCCGGCGCGCTTCAGGCACGCCGTCATTTATTCTAGCACTTTTTATATCGGATGCAAGCCCGCAGGAAGACTTGCCAAAAATGTAAGAAACGGGAAATATTTACTGTATTGAAGGAAGCCATACATTTTGTTATACTGAACCAGTTAGCGGTTCGCCGCCGCTTTTCAGGGAGGTTGTGAAAATGGCATCGGAACGGATCATCAACATGCATGCGCATATTTTCCCCATGAAGATTTCAGAGAAAGCCGTCGGGGCAATCGGAGATTTTTACGGAATCAAAATGCAGATCAAGGGGACGCCGGAATACATTATAGAAGACGGCAAAACAATCGGAGTAGAAAAATATCTGGTAAGTTCTACAGCGACAACCGCCCATCAGGTGCAGTCGATCAATCATTTTATCGCAGCAGAGCAAACGGCGCATCCGGAATTTATCGGATTCGGCTCTCTTCATCCGGAATACGAGGATATCGAAGGCGAAATCGACAGAATGCTGGCCATGAATCTGAAAGGAATCAAGCTGCATCCAGATTTTCAGAAATTCAATATTGATGATGAGGCGGCATATCCGATTTACGAAGCGGCGCAAGGACGTCTGCCGATCCTGTTTCATACGGGAGACGACCGGTATGAATTTTCCAAGCCCGTCCGTCTTTACAGAGTCTTGGAAAAGTTTCCGAAGCTGATTGCCATCGGCGCGCATCTCGGAGGATACCGCTGCTGGGACGAGGTCGGCGTTTACCTTGGTCATCCGCGACTTTATATAGATACCAGCAGTGCTTTGATGTTCCTTTCGCCGGAGCGGGCCGTAGAAATTATCCGCCAGCACGGAACGGACAGGGTGTTTTTCGGGACCGACTCTCCGATGTGGCGCCACAAGGATGAATTGGAACGGTTTTATCGGCTGCCGCTCACTCCGGAAGAACGTCAAAAGATCCTCTCCGGCAACGCGCTGAAATTTTTTAACCTCGACTAAAGAATCATAATTTTCATGGAAAGCGGCCGTCCCCGGACGGCTTCCACGCAGCGCGTTTCAAACGAACAGATTTCACGAAAGCCCAGCTTCTCATAAAGACGGCAGGCCCGTTTGTTTTCGCAGGCTACCGTCAGGCGGATGCCGTCTTCCGGGAAAAGAGAGCGTATAAAATCCACGGCGCTTTGCACAAAGATCGCTCCGTATCCCCGGCCGCATAAATCCGGACGAAGGCCGAATGCAATATCCGTATACGATTCATCATCGTAGATTTTCCGCAGGCCGGGATCCTGGATCTGCGCCGACCAGCCCAGAGCGATAAAGCCGCACGGCTCTTTGCCGAACGAATCTTGATAAACCGCGAAATGCAGCCCGTTCAGAAGCTCTTCCCGTTCCGCGGCATTGCCGCCGAAGCTGTAGATCTCATAAGGCGGAGGATATTTCCAGGACGCGATCTGCGCAGCGGAATTCTCCGTCATTTCAGCTATGGTAAAAGCCGGCATTCAGGTACGGCCTTTCATATCGATTCCGTCATCCAGCACAACCGTCTCCGGAGGCACCAGGAGGCGTTCCGGATTGTGCAGATACCGCGCGAGAGACCGCATTGAAGTTGCATAATAATTTCCGTCGCAGATGCGTTCGTCGGCAACAACCTTGATTCCCATTTTGCGGCGTTTTATGATGCTGCCGTCGGATTTTGTTTCGTAAACCGTTTCCTTCTTGCCCATTCCCACAAACACGGAGGTCGTTCCGAATTCATAAATATGATGGTAAATCGGCCGGATTCCCAGAGATCCCATATTTGTCAGAAACATGCTTGTATGAAAAGGGCTGGCGTGGTTGATGGCCTTGGGCAGACGCCCGCGTTTATCCAGAAAAAACATGAATGCTACGAACCAGCGGACAAGCCAGGCAGGAAGCCTTCCGACAATCGTAGCGGTATTGTCCGTATCGTTTTCCGTTTCGGTCTTCCTGTTTTCTTCGACCGCCTCGTTGAACTTTCTAACCACGTCGGCTAACGTGTCCTCCGGCTCGAAACGCGGCTTGACCACCGTCGTTAAGGCATCTTCGCCCGTTCCCCGCTTGATTGACATGGAGATTGTAATATAGTTCCTTGCAAAAATTTTCCCGTGGATTACAAAGCGGTTAAGATACGGCTTCTGAGAGATCAGACGGATCATTGCCGCAATCATTACATGGTACATTTTAAGGCCCGGAAGATCCGTTTCTCCGTGTTCTCTTACAAATTTTTCCAGAGCCGTGATTTCGATCTCGTCGGAAAAATAGACCTGACTGTCCACACGTTCAGGCATGATGTGCGGAATCAGCAGGAAAAAAGGATCTACCTTTTTTACCCTGTATCCGTCATAACGGTCTCCGAACTTTCTTTTCAGCTGCATCATAATAACAGTTCACCCCATAATATCGCAATCTCAGCGGTAACCATTTTCAGATTAACGCGAGTATTGTAACATGAAATGTATAAAAACACAATTATCCCGCTTTTACCAATTTAGATATTGACATTTTATTTCGAATGTATTACGATCTTGACAGTCTCATTATATTTTATTTGGAGGTTATACAGGTGAAAAAATTTTTAGGTATAATTATGGCCGTTGCCGTGCTTGCCTCTCTTACTCTGCTGCCCGCTTATGCGGCCGCGTGGGACAAGGAAGTAAACGCAACGGTGCTGGACGAGGACTTCGACGCATATGAGGTCAGCGATGAGCTGTTCAGCGAGGAACAGAATCCGGAAGGAAAGCCGGAGGGCTTCAAGGGCTTGGTTTACGGCGGTATGGCGGATCATGATCAGGGCGGTCAGATCGTAGCCGGTCAGGTCGGCGGCACGAATTCTCTTCGTCTGATCCGTGAGGGCTTCAGCGGCACGGCGACCGCGAACATCCGGTTCGGCGGACTTTCCACGGATTACGGCGATGCGGATGAAATCGCGGTATCATTTGCCTTCCGTTTTGAAAAGCTCGGCACATATGGCTTTACGATGATACTGGGTAGCGCTACGACGGATCCGGCCAGCTGGGGCGACGGAAATACAAACATTTTCGCCGTCCGGAACAACCCGGCGGACGGAACCGATTCTCCTTCCATTCTGGCTCGGAACGGCGGCGCCTCGGGCGATACGCTGCAGGTAGTCAAGACCGGGCTGGAGGCCAATACGGATTATGTTCTGACTGCAGTTTTCAAGCTGGGCACAAACGAGTACACCATCGTTCTGAACAACGAAATCGTCGGTACATATACGTATCATGAGACGATGAACGGAATCACCGCCGTCCGGATCGACGATCACGGTTATAACGAAGTAACGGATGAGACGGAAGAGAAAATACAGGCACAGGATATCGTTTATTTCGACGACATCAAGGTCGGAACCGTATCCGGTGAGGGAAGCGGATCAGAGGAAGGAAATGATCCTGCACCGACGGATCCCCAGCCGAACCAGCCGACAGGCGACAATTCCGTAATCAGCTTTGCAATTGCAGCCGTTCTTATGGGCGGAACCGCATTCGTAGCGCTTCGGAAGAAAGCTTATTAATTTTGTGAGACAATCCGCCGCTCTGAAGCATATCCGTTTCAGAGCGGTTTTGTTGTCTTTTCCTTTACAGATTTTCATTCCGCAAGGCATCGATTGGATTATCCTTCTGAAATTGCCGGATCGAGTAAAGCATCGTGGCAAATACTACCAGAAAAACGCTGCTTACTGCGATGACGACGCTGTACCATGGCATATAAAAGCTGCGCTCCATGGCGGCTTCTGTCACACGGAAAATAAGATACGTAATTAAAACTGATACCGGCAGACCATATAAGATCCCCTTCAGCCCGTAAAGGACACATTCATAATTCATCATTTTGTAGAAGCCCCTCTGCGTCATTCCTATGGATTTCAGCATTGCAAACTCTCGCCTTCTGAGCCGGACATTCGTTGAGATCGTGTTAAACACATTTGCAAGCGCAATCAGCGAAATCAATATGATGAAGCCGTATGAAAATATGGAAACGATGCTGATATACGCTTTGTCGCTCTGGACAGACGAAGCATGATCATACAGGCGGCTGACGGATTCGCCGCTTTCCTGGAGATACCGCGCCATTTTTTCATAGACCGCGGCATGATTTTCCGCGCGAAACGCAAAGCTCCAGCGGTCTGATTTTTCTTCTGCACGCGTCAGCTCAAGCAGAACTTCTCCTGCCCGTTCCGGATAGATCAGCAGCAGGTTTCCCTGAATCCCGGACAGACAAAACGGAACAGATTCCTTGGAAGTACCGACAGTAAGCGGGATGCTGTTTTTTTCCACATCGAGCGGGACGCGTTCCTCCTCGCTCTCAGGCTCATTCGGATCCGCAATATAACAGCAATAGAGTCTCCCGTCTGCAGGATCTTCTTCGATTTCTAAAAACACGGCGCCATCCGGCAGTTCCGGCATTGCTAAAAGGCACTCAGAAGCGGCGTTCTCAACTATTTCACTCTGAAATTTTCTGGATTGAGCATCGTAGGTGGTATAAAGCCCCGCCGCGATTGCAACCGGAGCGGTTTCCGCCGCAGACAAATACGCTTCCGCATCCTCTCCGATGGAGGCGCAGTATTCCCGGAACGTAGCTTCATCCAGAAAAATCATCTGCGTATCGATCAGCGCGTATTCCCCATCGAGAATTGTCCGCATGCTTCCCTGCTTGCGCTGATATTCCACAAACCGCTCGTTCAGACAGGATGTCGGAATCAGAAGTCTCTGTGTAAATAAATCTGTATAATAAGCCGCATCGGAGATGCCGGCGATCCCGGACAGCTGCTCGAATACCGTCTGCATTCTGGCTCTGTTCTCTTCGCTGCTTTCGTCCTTTTCAGGAGCAAGCAGATATGAAATATCATAATTGGTCTGGTTGTAGTACGCCATCGTTACGTTTTTAAAATACTCGCAGAAGCTGCTTGTGGAAATAAACAGCACAATGCTTACAAAAAGAGAAATAACAGTCGCCCGATAGCGTTTTTTATTTCTTTTGAAATTTTTAGAGGCAAGCATCCCCTCGAAGCCGAACAGCCGATATGTCAGTTTGGAGGTTCGAACGCTGCCTGGCTTGATTTTGATTTCATTCGTTTGTCGAATTGCGTCGATGGCAGGCATTTTCAGCGCTCTTCTTGCCGGTCTGTACGCCGAAATCATGACGGTTATGAACCCGAGCAGGCCCGCGGCAAGGATCGAAAGCCAGGAAACATGGCATTGCAGGCCGATTTCTCCGGAGCCGCCAAAAACTACCAGGAGCTGATCTCGGATGCAGTAAAACGTCACCCAGATCCCGCCGATTCCCGAAAGAATTCCGATCGGCAGCCCCACGGCGCAAAGCGATGCTGCCTCAAACAGAATGCTCCGCATCAGCTGTCTTTTCGTAGCACCTACAGACGAGAGCAGGCCGAACTGCTTGATTCGTTCGTTTACGGAAATTGAAAAAGAATTATAGATGAGCGCAATGGAGCCGAACATCACGATCCCGATCAGAATCGCGGCAAAGCCGTAAAGAACCGTTTTAATATTGTCGTCTTTCATCACGCCGATCGCCCGCAGGTAGCCGGTATTGTATTTCGCCTCACACTGCGGATTCTTTTCATATTCGAAGCCTTCCATAAAATCGAAAACGGTTTTTGCTTTTTTCAGTGTAAAATATATGCTTTCGCTTCCGGAGCCTTTCTCATAGCCAGTAAGGAGTGTATATCCCGGAGCGTAGAGCTCTTCAAAGCCGGGGCGCTCGTAAAAGCCTACGATGGTAAAGGTCCGTGTTTCCTGTACCGAAAGCTGTTCTGTTACAAGAATTTCCTCTTCGCTTTCCCCGTCCTCCGGATATTCATACGACAGCTGCTCGTTATTCCACAGCGTCTCTCCGTTTTCCGAAAGGCGGAGGCCCACTGCAAGCGTCAGCGTCTGCCCAAGCGAATATTTGACACGGCCGTTTGAGGCCACGTGCTCCGGCACCAGAATTTCATTTGTGTTCGTAGGAAGCTTCCCCTCCGTTATGTGAATCGGAAGCAGTCCCGTTCCGCCGATTTTTATGCCGCCAAGAAAAAGGTAAGGCTTATATTCGTTTTGCCCTCCTTCCAGCTTCGCGTACCCGATGTTTTGTATGGTCGACGTCGCTTTAACGCGGGAGTCTGACTTAAGACGCGCGGCGTCGCTGCTGTCAAGGTTCAGCAGCGCGCCATGCCAGGATCCGCTTTGATAGCTCTCGACATCCGTAAGATACTGCAGGCCGCTGGATACCGCCGTTGTTACGGCCGTAAGCATGGCGGCGGAAAGGATGATCCCAATAACGGTCACAATGGTTCGAACCTTATTCTTCCGTAAGGTCTTAAGCGTCACTTTGTTTAAAATATTCATTTACGGATCACCTCGTCGCGTGTAATCCGTCCGTCTTCGATCGCAAGAATTCTGTCCGCCTGCAAAGCGATGTTTTCATCATGTGTTATGACAATCAGCGTCTGTTTGTATTTCCGGTTGGAAAGCTTCAGCAATTCTACGATTTCCTGGCTGTTTTGGGAGTCCAGATTTCCCGTAGGCTCGTCGGCAAGAACGACGGCAGGCGCATTGATCAGCGCTCTGCCGATAGAAACGCGCTGCTGCTGCCCGCCGGAAAGCTGATTCGGAAGATGCCCTCTGCGTTCCTTCAGCTTCAGCACGCCAAGAAGCTCTTCCAGACGGTCTTGATTCGTTTTGCCCCCGTCCAGAAGAAGCGGCAGCGTGATATTTTCCTCTACAGTGAGAACGGGAATCAGATTATAAAACTGATAGATCAAACCAACCTGACGCCGGCGGAAGATCGCGAGCTGCTCTTCATTCTGCGCGTATACGTCGCAGCCGTTTAAATAGACGTGTCCGGCCGTAGGTCTGTCGACACCGCCTAATATGTGGAGCAGAGTAGATTTCCCCGAACCGGACGGTCCAATAATTGCAGTAAACTCACCCTTTTCCACCGTAAAAGATACATTATCCAAAGCCCGCACGGTATTCTCCCCGGTGCCGTAAAGCTTTGTTAAATTTTCAATTCTCAAGAGCTCCATTTTAGAAACCCGCCTTTCCAGTTTGTTACGTGAATATCATAACGCAAGCCAATTACAGGCGGGTGACTGCTGCATTACAAAATCGTCACTTAAGACAGGTCCAGATGCTCCTCCAGGCCTTATTCAGCCGGCGCCTCTGTCACAGGGGCGGTCGGAAGGTCTGCGGAGCCGTCCGGTGTGGCGTCTGCCGGCGTCTGTGCTGCCTTGAGTGCGTCCAGCTGATTCCGCAGTTCCCGTTCAGACGCGGTCTTGTTGATCAGCATGGTTGATACCACAACGGAAAAAATCAGCAGTATGGCGATGATAAGCAATAAGTATTTATTTAATAAGCGCACATCTCTGGTATCCTGAACGGCTTCGGCGGACGGCTCGTCCTGCGCTTCGACCGGGCGTCTGTGGTAAGCGGTATTTTTTCTTGCACCGTATGGCGCTTTATGCTGCGGTTCGTAATACCGGCTGCTTTTTTCAAAAATCTGGCCTTTGCTGTATTTTGCCTCCGCCGGTTCGGAGCGCGAAGATGCGCTCGTTCTCCCTCCCATCACGCTTTCCGCTTTTCCGCGTTCAGAGGAAAACTTTTGTGTTCCCAGGACGCGCGCAGTTTCCGGACGCTCGGCCTCTTCTACCAGATGATCCAGAATTCCGATCGAAATCGCCCTTTGCTCCAGGTTTTTCACTGAATTAAAAATACGTACCGCGCCGATCCGGTCGCCGTTTGCGAATGTCAGAATACCCAGCACCATAATCGCGTCGTAGAACTCCGGGAAAATGACAACCGCTTTTCTTAAATAGTTTTTTGCGGCATCGTCATGCCCGGTCTGTATTTCATGGAGCGCTTTATTATATAAAATAAACGCCGTGCGCATCTGCTCCGTCGCGGGCTTGTACTTTTCGGGAATCCGCGCCAGATCGATCGGTTTAAATGCGCTGACTTCTCTTACTACATCAATCATGCTTCATACACCGCTTCCGAAAAACAGGTCAGCTTCCGCAGCAGTTTTTGTATTTCTTGCCGCTGCCGCAGGGGCAGGGATCATTGCGGCCGATCTTGCTGCCCTGTCTTGTAATACTTTTCGACTTTTTCTTCTCGCCCGATTCTTCGCCGCCCAAACGTTCGCGTCCCGGGCCGGCCACGGCCTTTCTCTCCACTGACGCGCCCTTCTGTACCTTGATCGTAAAGATCATGCGCACCGCCTGGTCCTGTATCGTCTTGTTCATATCCTCGAACATATTAAATGCCTGGAATTTATATTCCACGACCGGGTTCCGCTGCCCGTACGCCTGCAGTCCGACGCCGTATTTCAGCTGATCGATGGCGTCGATGTGCGTCATCCAGTTTTCATCAACGGAACGAAGCAGAACGACGCGCTCGATTTCCCGCATCAGCTCGCTTCCAAACTCCTGCTCGCGCGCTTCGTAACGATTCAGCGTGTCCTCCGTAAGCAATTCTGTAATTTTCTCCGGCTTCAGGCCCTCCGGATGCTCTGCGAATCCATCTACAAGCGCAGGCGAGACAATTCCTACCAGATCGTTCTTAATCATCTCATAGTCCCATTGCTCGGGGGAAATATCTTTATGACAGTAAAAAGCGACGGTTTCTTCGATTCTGTGCCGGATCATCGTGCGGAAATTTTCCTTCATGTTCTCTCCGTCCAGGACTCTCCTTCTCTGCGCGTATATGATTTCCCGCTGCTGATTCATAACGTCGTCATACTGCAGGACATTTTTGCGGATTTCGAAGTTTCTCGCTTCCACCTTCTTCTGCGCTCCTTCGATCGCCGAAGAAAGCATTTTATTTTCAATGGCGTAGTCTTCGTCGATTTTCAGCGTATTCATGATGCCCTCGATCCGTTCGGAGCCGAAGAGCCGCATCAAATCGTCTTCCAGGGAAATATAAAAGCGGGACATACCGGGATCTCCCTGCCGGCCGGAACGGCCGCGGAGCTGATTGTCGATCCGTCTTGATTCGTGGCGTTCCGTGCCCATGATGAAAAGTCCTCCGGCCTCCACGACGCGCACCCGTTCTTCTTTTGTTTCTTTCGAATAGTCCTCTACGAGAGAACGGTACAGTTTCCGGGCGGACAGCACGATTTCGTCGTCCGTATCCGCATAGCTGTCCGCAAGGGCGATCAGCGCGTCGTCATACCCCTGTTTTCTCATTTCCTGCTTCGCAAGATACTCGCTGTTTCCCCCCAGCACGATATCCGTACCGCGTCCCGCCATATTCGTAGCAATGGTAACCGCTCCGTATTTACCCGCCTGGGCGACGATTTCCGCTTCTTTTTCATGATTTTTCGCATTAAGTACTTTATGCTTAATTCCCTGCTTCATCAGCAGCTTGCTCAGGTATTCGGATTTTTCGATGGAAACGGTTCCGATCAGAACCGGCTGTCCTTTCTCATGCGCCGCAGCGACGTCGCGGAGCAGCGCTTTATATTTTCCATTTACGGTTTTATAAACGGCATCGGGGTAATCGATTCGCGCGATGGGCTTGTTCGTAGGAATCACGATGACATCCAGCGAATAAATATCGTTAAATTCGCCTTCTTCCGTAAGCGCCGTACCCGTCATTCCGGAAAGCTTGCCATACATACGGAAAAAGTTCTGGAATGTGATCGTCGCCTGCGTCATGCTCTCCTTTTCGATTTTGACATGCTCCTTTGCCTCGATTGCCTGATGAAGTCCTTCGTTATAGCGTCTTCCGAACATCAGACGGCCCGTAAATTCGTCGACGATGATAACGCTGTCGTCCTTGACGACGTAGTCGATGTCCCGCTTCATAACGCCGTGCGCTTTCAGCGCCTGATTAATGTGATGCGAAATCGTTGCATTTTCGGAATCGGAAAGATTTTCGATCCCGAACCACTTTTCCGCCTTATCCACGCCATGCCTGGTCAATGTGGCGGTTTTTGCCTTCTCATCCACGATAAAGTCTTCCGTGACGTCATCCATCAGGTCTTTATTGTCTGTCTCTTTGATCACCAGCTTTGAAAGCGTCCGGACAAAAGCGTCTGCCCGCTCATACAGCTCGCTGGATTTGGAGCCCGCGCCGGAAATGATCAGCGGAGTACGGGCCTCATCGATCAGGATGCTGTCCACCTCGTCGACGATCGCAAAATTGAGCTCCCGCTGCACAAGCTGGTTTTTATAAATCACCATGTTATCTCTTAAATAATCGAAGCCGAGTTCATTATTGGTAGCATAAGTAATATCGCAGCGATACGCCTCCTGTCTCTGTGCGGGCGTCATGTCATGAACAATGACGCCGACCGAAAGTCCAAGAAAATTATATATTTTACCCATCCATTCGCTGTCTCTTTTGGCAAGATAATCGTTGACCGTTACGAGATGGACGCCTTTGCCTGTAAGAGCGTTCAGGTATGCGGGAAGCGTCGATACGAGCGTTTTTCCTTCGCCGGTTTTCATTTCGGCGATCCGGCCCTGATGCAGCACGATGCCGCCGATCAGCTGCACGTCGTAGTGCCGCTGTCCCAGCACGCGCCAGGCCGCCTCCCTTACGACCGCGAATGCTTCCGGCAAAAGATCGTCCAGGCTTTCTCCTTCTGCAAGCCGCTGCTTGAATACTCCGGTCATTTCCTTCAGGGCCTGATCAGATTTTTCCTTCATCTTCGGCTCTAAGCGATTAATTTCCTCCACGACCGGCATGATCTGCTTGATCGCCCTGTCGCTGTATGTTCCGAATATTTTTTCAAACAACCCCATAATGCAAGCACTCGTTTCCTTTCATTCCTGTATTTCCCTGCGTTTTCTGCCAATAACCTATATAGTTTACTCTTTTTAATTCATTTCATCAAGCGTTTTATTATATGCTTCCATGTAATGACGCATGAAATAGGCGACCTCCGGGAGCTCCGAAGCCTGGAGCGCTTCCAGCGTCGATTCCATCGCTTTTACAAATTCCCGATTGCCCGCCTTTACTTCCTCTGCACACTTGATATACGCCGACAGCTTATCGGCAGCCTTTACGATCGGATAATATTGGGCGTCCTCCTGCTCATAAAACAGAATCCTCCGGTAGACTGCGTCCAGCTCTGCCGGAAGCATAGACAGCAGCTTTTCCTTTGCCACCGCTTCAATCGCCTGATAATTTTCCCTGATTACAGGATTATAATATTTAACGGGCGTCGGAAGGTCTCCCGTTATAATTTCTCCCGCATCATGAAATACCGCGTAAACGCAGGCCCTGTCCGGAGACAATTCTTCGCGGCCGCAGAGCTGATTGTGGATGACGGCCAATGCGTGCGCCAGAATCGCTACCTGCAGGCTGTGCTCCTGGATGTTTTCCGAATCGGTATTCCGCATCAGTCCCCAGCGGAAAATATATTTCATTCTTCCGATATATGCAAAAAAATCGTATTGCTCCTGTTTTTCTTTTTCTTCCATAGATTTCGGCCGCTCCGTCATATCCAGTACAGATCTTCAAAGGACTGCAGCGCATACGCGTCCGTCATTCCCGCAATGTAATCCGTCACGATCTGTTCCGGCGGTTCGTCTTCCTGGTAGCCCTTCTCGTCGATGAAACCGACCAGCCGTTCCATCGGCTTGCTTTTGTTTTTTCGGTCAAGATTTCGGGCGCAATCGTACAGCATTTCAAAAAGTCCTTCTACGGCGTTCTTGGCGTTAATTTCGTACCGCCGGATCAGCGCGGACTGATAAATCAGCTTGTTATTGGTCATGATCATCTCGCGGAGCGCCTCTCCCTTGGCCTTGCTCAGGCGGATATATTCCGTATTATAGCTGTTTTCAATAATATCCTGCACGAGCGTGTTGATCATTTCTCCGTTTGTGGCGCCGAGCTCTTTGCGGATCTCGGGATCGATGTCCTTGTAGTCAATCAATTTCGCACGAATCGCATCCTCGATATCGCGGCCCACATATGCGATTTTGTCCACCAAGCGCACTACGCACGCTTCGAGCGTATACGGCATGCATTTTCTGTGCTCTGTTTCGTAAATTTTGTCCGGATCCTTCATTTTATCGGCATGTAAAATATATTCATCGTAATTTTCGCCGCAATGGCTCACAATGCCGTCCCGTACTTCGTACGTCAGATTCAGGCCGCACCGTTCATGGATCTTCTCTCTGGATATTCTGGTGGAAAGCCTGTCCACGACGCGCAGGCTGTGATACTCATGCCGAAACGAAAGCGCAGGATTGATTTTGTGAATACAATTGTGAAGCGCCCGTTCCCCGGAATGTCCGAACGGGGCATGCCCGATGTCATGCCCCAGCGCGATGGCGTTGATCAGATCCTGATTGAGCCCCAGCGTCCTTCCGATGGTCGTGGAAATGGCCCTTACATAAAGGACGTGTTCCATTCTCGTGCAGATATGGTCGTTTTTGGCATTGAAAAATACCTGCGTCTTGTGGCGCAGTCTTCTGAAATCCTCTGAATAAAGAATTCTGTCCGCATCGCGCTCATAGTCGGAGCGTACCTTGCACGGTTCCTCCGGCAGACGCCTGCCGAGGCTGTCTTTGGAATGCGCAGCCAGCGGGGACAATAATTCTTCCTGTTCGATTCTGATATCGCGCCACATGGAATTATGCCCACCACATTTCTCCGGCCTGTTCCGAAATCAGAACCTCCTTCAGAAGCGCAATTGCTTTCTGGAGGCCCTCTGTCGGAGACATCAGGGAATCCTCATGCTCGATGCTGATCACATCGTCGTATCCGACGAGCTTCAGCATGCTGACGATATCCTTCCACATTTTAAAATCATGGCCGTAGCCCATCGTGCGGAATACCCACGCTCTGTTCAGAACGTCTGAATAGTGCTTCGTATCCAGCACTCCGTTTTTGGCAACGTTCGTGCGATCGACGCGGACGTCTTTTCCATGTACAAAATAGATCGCGTCTCCGAGTGTCCGGATGGCTTCGACGGGATCCATTCCCTGCCAGATCAAATGGCTCGGATCAAAGTTCGCACCAATGATCTCCCCGACGGCGGCGCGGAGCTTCAAGAGCGTTTCCGGATTGTAAACGCAGAAGCCCGGATGCATTTCAAAGCAGATCTTTTTAATGCCGTGCTGTTTTGCAAATTCCGCCGTTTCTTTCCAGTACGGCACAAGAACCTCTTCCCACTGATACTTCAAAATTTCAAGGAAATCCTCAGGCCACGGGCAGGTAACCCAGTTCGGGTGCTTCGACTCGGGACAATCCCCGGGGCAGCCGGAAAAGCCTACGATCCGGTCGATGCCCAGCTTTTCCGCAAGTAAAATGGTATTGATAAATTCCGTATGGAATTTCCCGGCAATTTCCCTGTTCGGATGGACAGGGTTTCCGTGACAGCTCAGCGCGCTGATCTCCAGCCCGTTCCCATACACTGCCTGCTTGAATTCCTCCAATTTGCGGTCGTCTTTTAATAAAATTTCCGGATTGCAGTGCGCATTTCCCGGAAATCCTCCCGTTCCGATTTCCACAGCCTGTACGCCGGAGTCGGCAAGATACTTCATCGCTTTGTCAAGCTCCATTTGTGCCAGTACTACAGTCAGCACGCCTAATTTCATACGAAGACCTCCTTGTCTTTTCCTATTATTTATTTTTATTAAATTCGTTTACAAGATACGCGTTGATGAAGCCGTCGATATTCCCGTCCATGACTTTATCGACGACGGTCTCCTCGTAAGAAGTCCTGTGATCCTTTACCAGCGTATACGGACAGAATACATACGAACGGATCTGACTTCCCCATGCGATTTCCATCTGCGTTCCTTTAATGTCTGAAATTTTCTCGACATTTTCCCTCTGTTTGATTTCAAACAGCCGGGAGCGCAGCATTTTCATCGCGGTTTCTTTATTCTGGAGCTGCGAGCGTTCCGTCTGGCAGGATACCGTCACGCCCGTCGGCTTGTGCGTAATCCGAACCGCCGAGTCCGTTTTGTTGATGTGCTGTCCGCCGGCGCCGCTGGAACGGTAGGTCCCGATTTCCAAATCCTCAGGCCGAATATCGATCTCGATCGTGTCGTCGATTTCCGGCATCACTTCCACCGATACAAAGGAAGTGTGTCTTCTTCCCGCGGCATCAAACGGCGAAATGCGGACCAGTCTATGCACGCCGTGCTCGCTCTTTAAAAAGCCGTATGCATTGTCTCCGTTGATCTCAAGCACCGCGCTTTTGATTCCCGCTTCGTCGCCGTCGAGAAGATCAACCAATTTTACCTCGTAGTCATGCGATTCTCCCCATCTCATATACATTCTGAGGAGCATCTGCGCCCAATCCTGCGACTCCGTGCCTCCCGCGCCGGGATGGATCGTAAGAATCGCGTTGTTTGCATCGTATTCTCCGGTAAAAAGCGTTTCCAAGCGCAGCAGGTTGAACGCCTTTTTATAGTCCTCCAGCTCCTCCCGAACCTTTTCCGCCATTGAAGCGTCGTTTTCTTCATTGCCGATCATGATCATAAGCTCGATTTCTTCATACTTCGATTCCAGCTGCTGAAATCTGCCGAGCTTCGTCTTCAGCTGTTTCAAATGCTTCAGAACGGCCTGGGATTTTTCCGGATCGTTCCAGAAATCCGGTTCGGACGCCTTATTTTCCAATTCTTCTATCAGATTCCGGATTCCCTCCGTGTCAAAGTGAATCCCTCAAATCGCATAAACTTTTCTGCAGATCGCCCAGTTCAGACTCGAACTGTTCCAGCTCAAACATTGCTTATCAACTCCTTCTCCGGCATTTTATCATATTATTTTGCAAAATGGAACTCAATCTGTCCCATTTTTATATTGCAGCTGACGACTTTTACTCTCGCGGGATCTCCGATGGCATATTTCCGCCGATTCGATTCACCGGAGGCAATCATTTTCTTTTCATCAAATACCATATAGTCCGGCATACTGCTGTAGAATACAAGTCCCTCTGCAGAATTTTCCAGCTGTACAAAAATCCCGAACGAAGTAATGTTGCAGATGATTCCGTCAAATTCTTCGCCGATATAGTTGCTCATATATTCCGCCACAAGCCGGTCCGTATGCAGCCGTTCCGCGCTTTCCGCTTCCCGTTCTGCCTCCGAGCAATGCTTTGCCGCCTCCGCCGCAAACGTTCGAAGCTCGGCCTGTCGTTCCGCCGTCATTTTGTCATGGAGCGTTTCTTTTATCATTCTGTGGACAAACAAATCGGGATATCGCCGGATCGGCGAGGTAAAATGCGTGTAATTTTCTGCCGCAAGGCCAAAATGGCCTTCGTTTTTCGGGGAATATTCCGCTTTCTGCATGGCGCGCAGCGTCAGCATGCTGATGATCGGTTCCGCAGCCTTTCCTTTGACTTTTTCCAAGAGCGATTGAATGGTATGCGGGCGGAGCGTGCCGCGTCCGCGCAAAGTATAGCCCATGCTGCGGATTTCAAGAGAAAGCTTTATAATTTTTTCTTGCTCCGGGCGTCCGTGAACCCTGTAGAGAAAAGGAATGCGCATCCGGGAAAAGTGTTCCGCTACCGTTTCGTTTGCGGCAAGCATAAATTCTTCGATAATACGGTTGGCAAATGTGCTCCGTTCAGCCTCCACTCCAACGGGCTTCCCTTCGCGGTCTGTCGTCACATGCGTTTCGGGAAAATCAAAATCGATCGAGCCGCGTCGGTAGCGTACGGCATGCCGCAGCTCTGCCAGCTCGCGCATTGCCTGCAGGTCCTCTAAATGCTGTCGGTATTCTTCCCGCAGCGCTTCCTGACGGTATGACGGGGTGTCCCCCTCGAACAGCGCATAGATCTGCTTGTATGTGATTTTGTATTTTACCCGAATCAGACTCTCGAAAATTTCGTATCGGCAGATTTCTCCCTCTTTATCAATCGTCATCAGGACACTGAGCGCCAGCCTGTCTTCCCCCGCGTTCAGGCTGCAGATCCCGTTTGACAGTCTGGGCGGCAGCATCGGGAGCACGCGGCCTTCCAGGTAAACGCTGGTTCCGCGCTCGTATGCGGCTGCGTCCAGCGCTGTCCCCTCTCGGACATAATGCGCCACGTCGGCGATGTGAACGCCGAGCAGATATGCGCCGCCCGGCAGACGTTCGATGGAAATCGCGTCGTCTACGTCTTTTGTCTCTTCCGAATCGATTGTGACGATTTCCAGATGGCGAAGATCGCGCCGCCCCCGCTTTAATTCGCCCGCAATCGAAGACGGGCTCAGCACGGTTGGAATCCTGGCGACTTCGGCCTTTACTGACTCGCTGAATTCGCTTCTTTCTTCGATCAGCTGCTCCGGCGGTTTATATTCAGGCTTGTCCTGTTTGCGTTGATTTTCCTTTTTTATGCTTCTTGCGCTGTTTCCGGACGGCGCGCGCCGCCGCACGCGGCGTGTCCTTACCGGTTTCTTACTTTTATATCGTCCGTTTGGTTTTGTTTTGATGTCGTTCACCAGCCTTTCTTAATTCTTATTGTGCTTGCTTTTCGCGTTTTAATGCCGCATGGATAAAAAAAACCGTGCTCTGATCCGCACGGCTCCAAATAAACTGCTTTTTCTTCCGATCCGACCGGATGGCGGCCGGTCTATCTTACATGCGCATCAGTACGCTGAGTACGATCGCAACGACCGCAAAGAATACGGAAAGTACAACGGTAAGCTTGGATAAAAATCTTTCTTTGCTTAAGCCTTTATTCTTACTGAAAAAAGATTCGCTGTTCTCGCCGGTGATGACGCTGCTCAATCCGTCTCCCTTCGACTCCTGCTTTAAAATAATAATTATCAAGACCAGACAGATCAGCATGTAAAATATTCCAAGTATTACCTTTAAAGCTGTCACCTGTTCCACCTCCGTAGCTTCAGTTCTAAAATCAGGCAACGGCAATTATAGCATACGCTTTGTCTCCGTGCAAGTATTTTTTTGCGCGGCGCAATAGCGGGATTAAATTTCCTGTTGACAGCGTAAAATATCGTGGTATAATAGTACACGTTCGCTTCTGAGTGACGTTTTATTTTCATCGCGGGGTGGAGCAGTTGGTAGCTCGTCGGGCTCATAACCCGAAGGTCGTAGGTTCAAGTCCTTCCCCCGCAACCAAGAAGAAAAGCCTTTCGTTAAAGTAAAAAAACGAAAGGCTTTATTTTTTTGAGTTTGGCTGAAAAAGTGAATTTTTCCGTTATTTTTCCGTTATTTTAAAAATTATCCTGTAATTTCGTCGTTTTTGGAATCGCTTTTATCTCCGAGATTTGATATCGCGCCACCTAATTTCTGAGCTGCTTTCTTTTTGGCAGAAGTCATGACATGTGCGTATATATTTAATGTTTTTGTAACACTTGTGGCTAAGAAATCGATTTATGAAATTCGAGCTTGATATGGTGTTTGTACCCATTGAAACTATGAGGGCGCACATGATTATACGTGATATATGCAAATTCCTCCTCCGTCTGATAGAGTGCCTCCTCCGTACGAAATTCATATTGATTTGTGCATTCATTCTTCAAGGTATTGAAATACCGTTCCATTGGTGCGTTGTC